>ENA-ORUI01000215-ORUI01000215.1-human-gut-metagenome-genome-assembly--contig:-NODE-215-length-76964-cov-9.963892_pt1 | contig 76964 bp, 71 predicted proteins | sample MGYA00242078_ERZ509205 | MGnify/ENA primary metagenome ERZ509205 (study PRJEB26280, sample SAMEA2338828) | human gut metagenome | biome: human gut; feature: human-associated habitat; material: faeces... | reverse complement strand
GGATTGTGTAGGTTTCGGTTCTGTTAGGACTTACTCCCGAATCGGTGAACGATGTAGCGGTTGTGTCTTTAAAGCGTTTCCAACCGCCTGATGCAGGCTTGTAATAAAGTCTGTAACCGTAAACACCTGCGATTTTGTTCCAACTAAGCTTGATACCGCCTGTGGTGATATCGAGTTTTGAAACTGTCGGAGCAGCGGGTGTATATTTTTTTGACCAGCCTTTTGAATTGAAACCGCTGATTGTGTTGCCGTTTTTGTCAATACAACGGATTGTATATGTTTCGGTTTTATTCGGTACTACTCCCGAATCGGTGAACGATGTGGCGGTTGTGTCTTTAAAGCGTTTCCAACCACCCGATGCAGGCTTGTAATAAAGTCTGTAGCCGTAAGCACCGTCAACCTTGTTCCACGAAATTTTGATACCGCCTGTTGTGTTTGCAAGACCTGTAATCTGTGGAGTGGGAAGATTTACGGTAACTTTGCAAGTGGCTGTTTTGCCGTTTGAAGTTTTTACCGTTATTGTTGCAGTACCTGACGCTTTGGCGGTTACTTTACCGTTGCTGTCAACAGTCGCAACGCTTGTGTTTGAACTGCTCCAAGTGTAGGAAGTCACAGCATTTGACGGCGAAACTGTCTTAATAAGCGTATATGTCCTGCCGATTTCCAAAGCTAATGATGTTTTGTTTAATGATACCGAGGTTGGGTCTGAAATCTCAATAAATTTAAATCCATTTTCTTTTGCATATTCTTCTGCGGCTGTGCCTTTGTAACCTTTGATTGTAATAGGAAAACTATCGACAGTTCCGAATGTGTACTCTCCTATTGATTTAACACTTTTTGGAATAACTATTGTTTTGAGATTTTCATTGTAAAAAAATTCGTCTGCCATAGATAATTCACTGACTGTATCAGGAATTGTATATTCCTTATCCTTTTTACCAGCAGGATAACGACATATAGAAGTTTTACTCTTATCGAAAGGAACTCCATCAATACTGCAATAATAATTATTATCTTCAGAAAACACAATCTTCTCCAGAGAATTACATCCACTCAAAGTGTACATATCAAAAAGGCTCTTCTCAAAACCACTGCCTATATAAATCTCTTTCAAATTGTTACATTTTTGAAAGCACCCATACATAGGTGACCAACATATTTCTTTTACACTATCTGGAATAACAATTTTTTCCAAACTGCTACAATCATAAAAAGCCCCCGCCCCTATCTTACAAACCTTATAGTCATGAATAGTTGAGGGTATAGTAACATTAGCCGCAGAACCATTGTATTTGGTAATGGTGCATGTATAATCATCTTCGAGGGTATATTCAAAGTCGCCGTAGGTTGCCGCACTTACGGTGAGCGGTACGATTGTCAAGATGCCGAGCATCATTACAACCGCAAGAATAACCGATGTTAATTTTTTGACTTTAGTTCTCATAATTGACCTCCTAATAAAATATAACAGCAAGAATAATTATCTTGTTAGGATAATTATATATTCCTAATTTGCAATTGTCAACATATTTTAATCTGATTTGGCTATTATTTTTATTATTTATGAAACAAATGGTATAATAAATCAAAGAAACTAAATTACAGGCAAAGGTGTTATTATGGAGTTTTCAGTCAGATTAAAAGAATTGCGTGTTGACAACGATATGTCACAGACTGAGCTTGCGGAAAAGCTGAATTTAAAGGCGAGTGCGATTTCAAAATATGAAAAGGGCATTACACAGCCGTCTATTGACACGCTCAAAAGCTTGGCGGAAATTTTCAGCGTTACGGTTGACTACCTTATCGGTATGTCAGATATCAAAAATCCATACAGCAACTCACAAATTACACCGAACGAAGCCGATTTGATAGAACATTTCAGACAACTGACCTACGAAAACAAAATCCGAATTGATGAAAGAATTAAAACAATGGCAGATGCGTGATACTGCGTAATATATAGTAAGATGTAAGCGGAGAGTATCCGCCTTTTTTATTTTAGAACGAAATTTGATTAAAGAATTGATTTGCAATAATAAATCGGTTGGTAATAAGGGTATATAAGTTAAATTAAATATAGTGTGTCGGGCGGTCAAAAACCGCCGTTTATTTTTGCCCAAAATAGTTGGAAATAAAACTATATTTCGTTCACAGAATTATCCAAATAAGACAATTCTAAAGCAATCACAAAATTGTAACGGCAAACAATATCCATACATATAAAAACGGTCGGATAGACGAACTACCCGACCGTAAATTTTACTTTTCAATTTTCAGATTTTTAATTAAAGATTAATCAAAAATCACTTTTCATAGATATTGAGCAAAAGAGCCTTGATGTCATAGAGTTTCTTTGAGAGGTCAACATAATAGTTATGCGGATTTTCAAAACGCTTAACCTCGTCCCAGAGAAGGTCAATCTGCTCACGGCAATAGGTTGCGATTTCCTCAATTGACGGTGACTCATACACGCACTTGCCGTTTTTGAAGATTGGCACAAGAAGTTCCTTTGCGGTATAGTTATCAAGCATTTTTGTTTTCCAAACTGCATTCGGATCGAAAATTGTTCTCGGCTTTGAATCGTCAACAACCTCATCATAAATGCAAAGCTCATCGGCAATAGCCTTACCGCTGTCCTTGTCAAAGTAGCGGTAAACCTTTTTGAAGTGCGGATTTGTAATCTTGGTTGTATTTTCGCTGACCTTGATTTTCGGAACAATTTCACCGCCGTCATTTTCAACGGCAACAAGCTTATAAACACCGCCGAATACAGGCGAACTTGATGAAGTGATGAGTCTTTCACCGACACCGAATGTGTCAACCTGAGCGCCCTGCATCATAAGGTCACGAATAAGGTACTCGTCAAGAGCGTTTGATGCAGTAATTGTACATTCTGTAAGACCTGCGTCATCAAGCATTTTCCTTGCTTTCTTTGAAAGATAGGAAATATCGCCCGAATCAAGGCGGATTGCACACTTGGTCTTACCCTGCGGAAGAAGAACCTCCTTGAACACCTTAATGGCATTCGGGACGCCGCTCTTTAATGTGTTGTATGTATCAACAAGGAGAGTAGGATTATCGGGATACATCTCGCAGTAGGTTTTAAAAGCGTCATACTCGCTGTTGAACATCTGAACCCATGAATGTGCCATTGTACCGCCGGCGGGAACACCGTAAAGCTCGTCTGTAAGTGTGCAGGCTGTACCCTTGCAGCCGCCGATATATGCAGCTCTTGCACCGTCAACTGCGGCATTTGCACCCTGAGCACGGCGTGAACCGAATTCAAGTACGGCTCTGCCCTGAGCGGCACGGACAATTCTGTTAGCCTTTGTCGCAATGAGAGTCTGATGATTGATTGTGAGGAGAAGGAATGTTTCAACAAGCTGAGCTTCAATTGCAGGCGCTTTGATTGTCATAACAGGCTCGTTCGGGAAAATCGGAGTTCCCTCGGGAATTGCATAAACATCACCGCTGAATTTGAAATTTCTCAAATACTCAAGAAACTGCTCGTCAAAAATGCCCTTGCTCTTGAGATACTCAATATCCTCGTCTTCAAAATGAAGTTCCCTGATGTACTCAATAGCCTGTTCAAGACCTGCCATAATCGCAAAACCGCCGTTGTCGGGAACTTTGCGGAAGAACACATCAAAATAGACATTCTTTTTATAAAAACCGTTTTTAAAATAGCCGTTTGACATTGTAAATTCGTAGAAGTCACACAGCATAGCCATATTTTCTTTTTTCATAATAATCACCTTGAATGAGATTGTATATTCTGCAACGCAGAAGTATAGATATAGTTTAGTCTTTTTTCGTCAATTTGTAAAGCGGAATTTGCACAAAAGCCGTAAAAATCCAACCCTCTTACCTATACATTTTTAATATCTCGGTTGACATTTTACCGCTTAAAGGTATAATTAAGTTATATCGAAAACAATCCACTCGGAGGTAAAAATATGAACAGCGAAAATAATAAACTCTGCCCATTCTGCGAAAGCGAAATGATGATTATTCAGGACAACCTCAACAACGGCAAGCCGTACCTTGAATGCCCCACCTGCGGACTCCGTTTCCAAATTGAAGGCTTCCCCGAAAATCCGCAGGAAATCAGAGAAACTGAGTGATTTGGTCTAAACATTTGTATTGCAGATATTGAAAAAAATCACCGCTCGGCTCAAAATGTCAAATTTCACAAAAATGTGTTGACAAATCGACTGAACGGTGATATAATCTATCTTGCGTTGAAATTTATAAGTAAGTTTGCAGAACCGACCTTCATAATTTCATCGGTTAAAATTAATATAGGGGTATAGCTCAGTTGGTAGAGCAGCGGTCTCCAAAACCGCGTGCCGAGGGTTCAAGTCCTTCTGCCCCTGCCAAGCAAAAAACGGCTTAAACACTGCGTTTAAGCCGTTTTTTGATATATTTTTATGTACGGAGCACGGTTTGATTTTCCGCTTTTTACACTTATTTCAGGCATCAAAATGTTCAACCAGTGCTAATAGTTCCAACGTTTCCGTCTGTTACATCATCAAAATAGCATCAAAAATCATCACATCTACCGCTGTATTATCTTGTTAGCATCACTATATCGTCAAGAATATCAAATAACCCAATAAATTTAGGCTTTGAGAAAAATTAATTTTCCAAAGCCTTTTCTTTGTTTACAGCGTAGCATATTTTGATTTATAAATGTGTCCCGCTGAATATACTATATATTTCACATTCATGAATAATCCTGCAATTCTATTTTTAGAATAGAACAAAAGGTAGTTTTGTCAATTTACATCTAATTAATATTACGGCGGTTTTTTCGTAAATTAACATAGATTTCACCTGCTTTTAATTATCTTGTCTTTTGTACAGGTTATCTGTTAGGTGAGTACTTTTTATTAGACTTTTCATAACAGTCATCACATAAGGTTTTTGCCCGCGGTAAATCCTTTCTAAGTTCTCCTTTAGCGCCGCAATGTTCACATTGTTTTTGCTTTTTTCATAGCTACGCACTATTTTGGCTATATCACTTCTGAGCTGCTTTTTAAAATCATCAGAATGGTTATTATTTGAGGCTAATCGCAGACTTAAACTTCTGACACCAATAATGTCCAGAGAGTGTATTGGGCAAGGGGCATCTTCATATGAATGGTAACTGCAAATAACATGTAACCCTCGTATCATGTTCTTATAAAATTATGCTATTCTGAAACTGCTGAGTATTGCGATAACTTCCTTTTCTTCTTGCGGTGTGAATTCTTCCGAGTTAGAAGCAGTAAAAGAAATTGTACTTGAATACCAGAAGGTATATTCACCGCTTATTGCTCTTCTTACACCCTCTCTTATGCCCTCTTCACTAACGGGAAGTACAGCATATGCAACATTTCCATCAACCTCTGTGTACTCTCTGTCGGTTTTCATATTTAGTTTTCCTATTGTTTTTATCCTTGCTACCATAAATTCACCAAGTGAACTATGGTCTGTTGCCTGTACAAAACCCGGAACAAATTGTGATGAAGCAACTTTACTGATTTCTTCTTTATTCATATAAACTCCGCTGCCTCCACCCTGTAATTCACCTGAGTAATGTAAAAATGTCACGCTTGCACCTCCATCGTTTTCAAGAGTAACAAGTTCCTCCTGCTGATTGCATTCTTCTTTTGTAACGCTCCAATTATCGGGATAATTAAATACAAATGGAGGATATGTAACCTGATTCACTTCCTGATAACGAGTGATATATTCATTGTTAAGAGCTACAGTTTTTTCTCCCTTTTCAGCATTACTAACATCCTTCTCTGTCGCACTCTCAGTTGCATGCTCAGTTTTCTTAGTTGTTTCCTGAACTGTCATTGGCTCTGTCGTTTGAGCTTCTGTTGCTTTTGTTGACAGTATTACCTGCGTTGCAGTTGTTTCCTGCAATTCAGAACTTCCACCGCCGCAAGAACAACTAAAAAGTGCAACAGCAATAATTAATACAGATAAAAATATTTTGTAAACAGCACGCATTTTTATTTCTCCTCGTTAAATCATTCTACAGCATATGTCCAATGCTCTATTCCTATTTCATCCCATATTTCATAATAATTCCAAGTGTTTCCTTTATCGTCCCAAGCATTTCCTTTATCATCAAAATATGAAGTTCCGTCCTCATCAGTATAGCTATGCCAACTACCCTCTACATATCTTCCGCCTACCATAGTTCCGTTTCCGCCATTGTTATTGCTTGTACTGTTACCGTCGCTATAGCTATTATCACTGCTGTTATTACTTATCCCTGCATTATAATCGTTGCTTTCACTATAACTATTATCTTCATTTGAAATATCATTAACTGACGAAACGTCGTTATACGATGAATTTTCGCTCTCTTCTTGTTTTTTCTTCTCCTCAGCCGTTTTTTTATCCTCTTCAGCTTTTTTATCTTCTTCAGCTTTTTGCTCTTCGGCTTTTTCAATCTCCTGAATTCTGTCACTATAAGAACTTATTAAGCCATCTGTCTTTTTTAAATAACTATCAGCATTATTCTGACTATTTTGATTAAACACAATTTCTTTTTCAGAATCAATTATTTCTTCTAAAGAATTAAGTTTACCAATACAGCCTTGTATTTTCTTTTTATCATTCATTTTATTAAGGCTGTCACTGATGATTGTGTTATCCTTTATTATCTTGTCGTAATCATCAGTAAAATATTTTTGCATTTTCTCAAGAGTTTCACTGTACTTTGGCTCAACAGCGTTTAATACTTCAACAGCTATTTCGTCATTTGTTGAAGGCTTATTTTTTATAAAGTCTGATAATTTTTCAAGCTTTTTGCTCCTGTCAGTTTCATCTAAAAAATCAGCATATGTATCGTCTATACTTTTAATTCGTTCCTCTGTCTGTTGCTGTAAAGTGTAATCATTGTAGGCTCTTACACCGAAAACTGTTCCCGCAACAGCAACAACCGCTACGCAGACAACTGCGATAATTATGATGCATTTCTTTTTCATTTCATCGTCCCCAAATAATTTTATATCTTCTTACAATCTTCTTTTTCTAATTCCTTATTTATATAACCGCAAAATTTACACTCATATGTTATTTCATAAGTTTTTCTTACACCGGGAATATACTGTTCAGAATGTCCTACTATTTCTCCGGAATTATTTCTATTCTCAAGTTGAACTTTTATAGATATGTCTTCTTCGTTTATAAGCTTTCTGGTAATCATCAATGCATCAATCTTTTTACAAGCAGGACATCTGTATTTTATTATTGTATGAATCTCTGAAAAAACATATGCTATTACAGCAATTACGAGTGCAATAACAAGTATTACAGCCACCCATTTAATCTGCATTATATTTAGTATTAACGGAACAATTATAAAAAAAGAAAGCAGTGATAAACCAAATACTTTAAGATAGTGTCTATAATGTTTGATAAGCAACATTAAAACAAGCGGCAATATAGCTATTACCGATACACCTATCAAAAGTATCTTAGCAAAAGCATCTATAAGATAATTTATCATATATCCGTTATTGACAGTATCTCCATTAAACCATTGCATAAATGCTCTGTTATACTCCAAACTTGCTGCTCCAATTGGAATTAATGAACACAAAACACATAAAACAGCAATACAAGTCAAAGCAATAATCATTATAACTTTTTTTGCTTTCTTTTCTCGTATTGCAAAAGATACGCACAATAATAAAAATCCAATTAAATCAATTATGAACAATGTATTCAATATATTTCCACCGTAGAATTTAATTGGCAAATATTCAGCACCGGTAATACTGTCGTACCCACCTGATACTAAATATCTAATATACAAAAATACTCCATAACCCACGCTAAAAGCTAATACAGATAAAAACAAAATATTACATATTGATTCTAAAGGAGCAGTTTTAAATTTCTCTATTCGCAATTTAATCCTATGCTTTATATTATGAAACACTGAATCTTTTTTCTTCGTTTTATCATTATTCTTTTTATTCTGAGCTTTTTCTTTTTGATTGAAATTATGCACAGCTGATTTGCTTATACTTTCTCTGTCAGAATTCACGTTTAATTTATATAATGACATAATCCCATCAAACAAAAGCTTATAGTCTTTGTCGTTTTTATCATCAAAGTTTTCCAACAATCTCAAAAGTATTGCCACTGCATCATTATAGCCATCCATATGCACGTTATTAAGGAAGTCACCTTGAATAATATTGAAATATTCATCGGATATTTCTTTTAGCTTTGGATTATCAGCGCCTCTAAGCCTCATAAGAATTGACATAAAGAAACCACGCTTACTTATGTTTTCACAGGCATTTTTTAAAAACTGCTTTAAAGCCTGTTCATTACTGATATTTGTCCAAGGCAAGGAATTATCGACATTACCGTTCTCAATATTACTGTGAGAATTAAACAAAGGCTTGACCCTATATTCTCCATTTACACTTTCTACATAATCCCATAAATAGAAATAATTTATATATTTAGTGAAATTACGCTTATCAAACAAAAGCTGATTACCGTACGAAAAGCCGTCATTTTTGAGCCATACTAAAGAAGAATCCCAAAAATCAAAAGTTTTTCCGTATCGACCACTGTTAAAACGACGAGGAACAAGCACCATATTTCCTATTGTATGATATAAATCAGCAAATCGAATAAAGTCAGGCTCTTTTTGAAGTTCAAAAAGAAGTTCTTTTGGATAATTACAATATATCTGTAAGCAGTCCATAAAGCTGTAATTATTCTTTTGATACTGCCTTAAACTACTGTTTTCAGATTTGCTCAGAGCATAACCCATTAATGCATTAAAAGTCGTCTGCATTGAATTCATCGTATCTCCGCCAAACTCGCCCTGAAAATTCGGAGTTGAAATTACACCTGAGGAATAATATCCCTTTTCCCAATTCCAGAGTTTTTTATAAACGTCAAGCGTAAGCGCATTTCTTCCGTCAGAGCCATCACAATCGGGAATATCACCGTATGTGTTCAGGCTATGCAGACAAAACTTTTCGGCATTACTAAGGTTTTGTTTATCTTTGTCCACCTTTACTCCTGTTGATTTATAGGCAAGATACCTTTCTATCGGATTAAGTGTTTCATAGGCTGAATTACCGTATTCAAAATCCAAGCAGTATTCATATGGTTTTTTTTCGTTTTTAACGAATGTTTCAATTCTGTCATATCCCATTTTTATTTCTCCTCAATTAATTTTTAAAGGCAAAATACATTTAAAACCGACTACTTAATCAATCAATACCTTTATTCTATCAAATCTTTACTCGACTTTTTCCGCTTAAATAATATATTTTTAAAAATATTAACTTCTGTTTTCAACTATTTTCTCAACATACTGCAAAACACCGTTTGCAACCTCTCTGCGATACGGTCTATCCTGCGACACTTTTCCATCATAAAAAGGCGGTAAAGTGTTTTTCTCTGCCAGTCTGTTGAGCACATTAACATTACCCAACAAAGCATTATGGTATGTAGTTCTTGATTTATCAAGCTCTTCAATTTTAATTTTATAATTATCTTTATCAACATTTCCGTTTGAAAAGATTTTCATACATATTTCAAGTTTATATATCTGGCTGTGATATTCCTCAAAGGAGATAAGACACCTTTCAATAGTATTCAAAATTTTTTCATCATCCTTGTAAATTTTCAAAAGGCTTGATATTGTTTCCTCGTTAATCATAATACGCTCCTTGTAAATTTACTTTTCTATATATTTTTTATTAAGACTCATAACCTTTTTTATAACCATATTTCTGACCGATTCAGGTTCAATTATCTCTACTCTGTCGCTGTACTGCAACGCCCAATTTGCCATAGCGTACGGACTGCACTTAACTTCAACTATATCGTCATATGGTTCTGATTCTTCTGTTCTTATGTATTTAAATGTATCACCAAACCAATCGTACATAAAAGTGTAATCAGCACGCAAAGGCTTTGACGGATTATCTTTTTCTTTTGGACTTTTTATTCTTAATTTAATCTTCACCGGATTGTCAAAAGACATATTCAGATGAGATAACTGAAAATCTTCGCTCCACGACTGAGGAAGATTTTCAACCTTCAACTTGCTGACTGACGGAATACCGTTTATATTATGTTTTTCATCTCTCCCGGGAATTTCAATTTCCGACATCAAATCAATACGCCATATCGACATATTTCTGAATGTTTTCTCGCTAAGCACAAGCTCTTTACAAGCTAGTAGATAGTATCTTCCGCCGCTTGCAACAATATAATAAGGACTGACAGTATCTTTCTTATTGTGATTCGGCACAAGCTTTTTGTACTTGTCATAGCCGTTAAAAGTAAAGCTGATTTGCACACCGCCATCTATTGCACGCTGAATCGTAAGCAGATTTTTACGCAGGATTTCTCTGTCGGCAAGCACAGGCTCTTTTACTCTGCAAATATTCTTTGCACCTTTTTTGTAGAACTTCGTTGTCAGGTTATTTTCTATTTTTTCAATAATCTTGTTTGCAGATTCCGTATCTATTGTTTTTGAGAACAAAATACTTTCAATCATACTGTTAATTTCCTCATATGTGAAAGTATGATTATAATACAACCCTCGGATTCTCATTGTTTGATTATCGTCATATTCATCTTCTGAATCGCTTTCATCAAGCGATTCAGACCCGAATTTTTTGACGAAATCTTTAAAAATAAGTTTCCATTCATCCTCTGGCTTTACTCCGTATTCATCAAAATTCAAAGCCATCGCCATTTTTACAATCGTATCATTATAGGTTTCCTTGTCACCCATATACGGCTCGATTTCAGATTCTCTTCTTAAAGCCGCCTGTGTTACGGTATGTTCGCTGTCTGAATTATTTTTCAAATATTCAAGTATCTTAAACGCTCTTTCAAGCTTTGAAAATCTCTCTTTTGGTTCTTTCATTTTACTTGCCTCCGTTTCAAATTCATTATATCACACATTTGCTCGGATTTTTCCAACTTTTGCAAAAAGTATTTTCTTATTTTTCAGCGGAAAACTTCGCCTAACTGATTGATATAATAGTCAATGTCAGCTGAGCAAATAAGCTATTCAGAAAAGGGAAATTTAAATGAGCAAAATTTCAAAAGAAGCGAAGAAAGAAGAAGCTGTTAAAAGATTGGAGGAATTAACAAAAACATTTAATCTGCGACCGAATATATTAAAATATTTTAAGGAGGATAAGCTTTATTACTCATACATAACCTGTAAAGGTCTGCTGGGGACTATTGACACCATTAACTACGATAAAAGGTATGCTGAAGTCGTTGACAGATTTGAAGAAGAATATGATTGTCTTGTTTATCACGTCATTGAAACCGGCAACACTATAGCGTTATTGTTTGTCAGCGATAACAAGGAAGAGTGGGAATTCGAAACACTCTGCTGCGGTCAATATGTTTTTGCATATGTGTGCAACTTTGACAATCCCGATTATTCAGAATTTGGGGATATTATTATAAGCAGCTTTAAAGGAGCTTTAATCAGGATAGGACAATATGTTCGGTTAACAGATTCATCTGAGAATATTTTTTGAAAAGGAGAATTGTTATGGAAAGAAGAACAATTACAGTATTTGATAAATCAAAAGAATTACAAAAAATTGAGCAGAACAAATGCAACGAAATGATTATCAATGATATACTGAACCCGCTGCTTCGGATAATTTATGCGCTCAGAGAAAGCGATAATTTCAACAACATTCCCGGTACTGATGTCGGCAAAAAAACAGGCTGGGACTATTACACAAGCGAATTTAATAATATTTACAGAGCCATTAACTGCAACTTATTTCTTTCAGAATATCAATACAGAGAAATTTACAAAACAGTACAGGGAATTCACTCATACACAAGAAAGTTTTCAGGTGCTGACGGCTTGCAGGACTTTTTCTTTGAAGCAAACGAAAATCTGCATTACTACACATTTGCATTCAGCGAGGACGGAAAACGCTGTAAAAATTATTTAAAAATTCGTCAGGACAATGCCCCGACTGAAAACGAGTATTCAACGTCAGAAATTTACCACGCAAAAAACGCTCTAAGAAATGATGAATTGAATCTCCGTTTTGAAGAGGAAGATTTTTTTGTTGAAGAACTTGCTTATGCGGTCAGAGTGATTTTTATAAACATAATCAGGGAAAATGAAAGAGAATCAAAACCTTAAAACGCCGTACATAAAACTATAATAATTACATAAAAAATGCGCAGCCATAAAGAGCTACGCACGAAAAAAGCACGGCTCATTTGCTGCTACACAAAACTTTCACTACATCTCAGTGCATATGAAAATTGAGCCTGCATTTTTACCAGGAAAAACACAAACCGAGATGTAATTATTTTTAGTTTTGTGTAGCACTTTTATATACTCAAAGTTTGCAAGAAAGGGCAAATACAAATTCTAATTATCTGAAAGACTTAGTAACTTCAAAGAGATTTTTCCTTTGAAGTTCATTCAACTTTCTGTTAGTTTTCAATTCTGGAATGTATCTCGGGCATAAATGCAACAGTACAATCCTTAAAATACCATGTTTCTACATTTAAGAGGTTCATACAATCTGGAAAAAAATTTCCTTTTTACAGATCAAACCCATCCGTTATCCCATTCAGCTTTGTCAAATCTCTTTTTACATAATACAGTTCCGTAATTTCGGAAGTAGTATGTCCGAGAAGGTCTGCAACTTGTCTTGGGGTTAAAGATTTTATTGTGCCGTTCGCTTGCTTTATGCCGTTTACGAGGTTTGTTGCGAAGGTGTGGCGGAGTGAATGTAAGCCTTTGGTTTCTATGGCTGTGGCTTTGAGGATTCTGTAATAGCGTTTGCGGAAGTTGACAGGTCTGGTGAAGTTGCCTTTTTCATCGGGTATCAGCGGTGAGTCCTCTCCGAAGTAAAATTCTTTTCTCAGGTCGAGTATCATTTCGATTGCAGTATCGTTCAGCGGAACATCCCGCTTGCTTGTGGCACTTTTGAGCTTGCCGACTTTTACTTCTCGTCCTTTTTCTGCTGTTACTCCGTCACGCTTTGATATTTCCTTTACTCCTCTGTTAAGGTGCATTACACGATTGTCAAGGTCAATGTCGCTGTTCAGCAGTCCGAGTACCTCGCCTGTTCTCAATCCTGTGTTCAGCATAAGAATGTATGCGGCGACTTGCTGATATTTTCTTTTGCCATTTGAAAATGTGCTGAACGCTTCATCTTTAAATATTTTAATCTCTTCCAGCGTGAATACTGTTATGGTTTCGTTCGTCGGAAGATTTTCTTTGTCCTGCGCCGCCAGAAAGTTGCTCTTCTTAATCATCGGAGCACTTATCATAGGATTTCTGTCGATATATTTTTGCTGTGTCAGATACCTGAAATATTCATTCAGAACATTATGTACTTTCTTAACCGTAGTGTAAGCATAACCCTCGTTCATTTTATCATTTAGCAATTTTTTAATATCTGCCGACTTAACATCTCCGACTACTTTATCGCCGATATACGGATAGATTTGATTTTTCGCAGTACATTCATACCGGTCATATGTAGTGCGTTCAACAGACGGAAACTTAAACACCTCAAGCCAGTTCTGCATACTGTCCCGAAGCCTTTTCTTTGTTTCTTGCGACTCAATTATTGAGTCATTAAACGCTGCAATATATTCCGTCATCTTCTTGTTGACCTCAGCCTTTGTCGTACCTGAAAAGCTTTTTCTTTTCCGTTCGCCTTGCTCATCCATATACCAAACAACACCGCCCCAACGGTTATCCGTCCTTTTGAAAGCATTGCCGTTAGTAAGTAATTTCCTTGTTGACATAACATCAAGCCTCCTTTTCAAGTACAACAACATACCATAAATGAGTCTGAATATCCAGACCAAATTTTAAACTCTCGAAAAATTCCCGTGTCGGTTTAAATTTAAAATTTCGATTACTTTCCTACTGATTGCAACAAAATCGCAACACGGGCGACACACGGCTCAACAGAGGGCTTACATTGACATTGTAAATCCCTGCTCCTCGTCATTTTCGATTTCATTCTGATTAACTGTTCTGTCGGTTTTAAGTCCGTGAGCAATCTTTTTCTCTTCAAGTTTAGATTTGAGTTTACTGTCAACCTGACCGAATAATTTAGCTCGTTTACGCTTGCAACTGTTTGCAATCAATTTTGCGAGTGTGAGGACTATTCCTGAAACAGATTGCTCAACACTTGATTTATCAAATTTCATTGTCGGAGTTGCTTTGGATAATAAATTGACCGACTTCAAAATATAGTTCTTGATACTTCTTAATTCTTTGTTATTTTCAAGCGGAATGTCAGGCTTTTCGTTATCGTAATACAGCGACAGCTTTTCTCTGTTGATTTCATTCCACCTTGAATAGAGCTTTGCAAGATTTTTATCATTTGCAAGTTCGGCTACAATACTATTAACGATTTCTTTGATTGATTTTGGAAGATAGCCGTACATCAACCTGCCGTTGTAACTTTTGAGCTGTTCGGCAAGTTTTCTGAACAGCTCAACCATTTTGTCAGAAACATAAAAATCATTATTGATGTTTTCAAGCAAATCATCAATTACATTTTTTGCTTCGTTTTTCAGCTCATCACGGATTTCTGTCTGCATTTCGAACAGCTTGTACTGCTCATTTCTGAATATATCATTACCGAATGAACTACGCATACTCTCAATGCCATTGTTAGTAAGATAGCCTTGTCCTGATTTAGAATAAACAAGCAGATGTACGTGAGGATGATGTGTTGTGTTATGAAATGCTCCGTACCATTGCAAGTCGCTTGGCTCTATTTTATGAGCCTTGGCAATTTCAAGTGCATTTCGCCTTACTAAACTCTTCCACGCATTTGCATTGTTGTAGCCAAGTCTTTCAGCATCTTCTCTTTTAATACTAATGACATGAGTCCACACAATTCCGTTGTGATTTGAAACTTCATCCGCTACCTCATCAAGATTTATTTTCTCATCAGTTTGAGAAAACAATCCGTGTTTACCTAACTTCTCAACACCGGGTCTTTCAGCATAGTAATTCACAAGTTTTTTAACACCGTCTATCCTGTCTGCGTTGCGTTCAAGGAATTCGTTGAGAAACTCCGTTGCATTAACCTTAGTTTTATTTTCAAGATAGGATTTCATTTCTGGATAGTCCCAAGCTTCAGGTACAATTTTAAGTGCAGTGCAGATTAAATCATTTTGATTTTTAGTTGCAGGAGAGTTATCAATACCGTTTGGCAGTTTTTCAACACCCTCACGAGTGCCCATATATTTTATTAGTTTGCCTGCATTTGAAGATGCAGGATTTTTCATATATCGGCTTGTAAAAATAATCTTCGGCATTTATTAACCTCGTTGGAATTTGTACGCATCTTCAAATGTTATGATGCCGTTTTTTCTTGCAACTTCTTCTGCGCAGAGATTATTGAGTGCCGACAACGAATGATTATCAATCTTATTTGTTGCCGCAACAACATTACTCAGCTTTGCCTGTTCCACAGCTAACTTGAACAGCATTTCAGAAATATTTTTCTCAACGCTTTCAATCTCACTTTTAATAGTCTGTGCAAGCATAGGTGAGAGATAATCAATGCACTTTTGCTGATGAAGATAACCGATATAGAAATTAACTGCCTGACAGACAAAATCACTTTTTGAAGTTGCGTTTGCTGTATCAAGCATTTCTGTCATTTCTTCTACCATTGAAGGCTTCATCCAATAGGCATATTTCTTTTTATTTTCGCTCATTTCTGATAGACCCCTCAAATTCTGATTTTTGACATACTGCAAAACCGCATAACAGTCGGCTCTGCCGTCTGATGTGACACCGTGGGGAGACGCCCCACTTTAACCTGCTTAAAATAATTTTCGCAAAATTATGCATTTTTACGCAACTGTTCACTGTGAAAGTAGTCTATTGCCTCGGCAATTGGACGGATTGTGTAGAGCAATGTTCCGTTTCTCTTTTGTCCTTCCTTTGTGTAGACTTCCGTCTTTTCAGTTTCAATCAGGTGCTTTTCTTCAAGGCTTTGAATGTATTTCCTGACGGTATTGCGGCTCATTTTCAGAGCCTGCCCGATTGTGCGGTAGCTCGGATAACACTTAAATGTCTTACGATTCTCGCACCTCAGAAGAAAACTATACACGGCAATCTCGCCGGACGACAAGCCGAGGCAGAAAATTTCGTTTGGCAGAGTGAAATAATGTTTCGCAGAATTGTTTGATGAATTAAAGCTATAGTTCAAATACTTCCTCCCGTGTTCTGCTCAACCCATTCTCGGAACTTTTCTTTTGGTACAACAAGCCGTGAACCGATTTTCAGCACGGGAAAGCCTTTTGTCCTCACCAATTCATATGCACTCGTCTTTGATATTCCAAGCACTTTCGCAATCTCACGAACCGATAACATCAACGGCAGTTCATCATAGCTTTTGTAGTTTGATTCGTTCATTTTGACCTCCGTTTTTTCAAATTCACTATGCCGTATTTTACCAAACCTCTTGCAAAAACACAATAGATATTCTATAATTATATTGTATTCTCTATTTTTGAAACGGATTATCTATTTTTCGGAGGATCTTTTATTATGGATTTTTACGCTTATTTTTGGAACAACGAAGTATATATTCAGGAAAAATTCAGGTACAGCTCCAATGAGATTTTAACGCAGTATCTGAACACTAATTATTTAAAGGAAATTCAGGAGTTTGATTTGCTTTATGAGCTTCGCTCTTTTGAAGAAAAAATCAAGCTCAAAGAAGATATGAGCTATGACAACATTGAGAAGTACGATGCGTATGTTAAGGACGCTCAATCCTATTTTGATATGATAAACAAGTGGTTACACAAACTTCCACCGTATAATAAAATTCTGAAATTTCCATTGCTGACATTGCCTGATTTGCTTAACGGATTTGGTATCTTTTTTGAGGATGGATTAGATGATGATTATGAGAATGTCGATTGGAATACCGTAAACAAATACGGCAGTGGAGAGATTGACGAAAACGGATATTTACACTTTCGTCTGCATTATTTTCAACCGAACATTGAATCTGACTGGAACAATTATGACCTCGATTTACTTGAGGAGCTTAATCAAATGGAAGAGATTATAGAGGTGTTTTTTGACCGATATATCAGCTTTATTCAGTCGTACATTTCAATTCAAAATATTTTTCGCCCGTTCATAGAAAGCTATCTGCATAAAAAGGGAACATTTCCAAACGAGAACGAGGTTGCGGAATATTTTGCCGACTTCAACAAAAGCAATCCGCAAAATTTTGCAAATATAAATTGCAAAATGAAATCCTTTGGATATACGGTTTTAAAAGGCGAAAACGAAAAGCCGATACTCTGCGAGAAAATCTTATTTTCGGACTTGCAGTCATTCCTATTCTATGACTTTTTCAACGGAATCAGGAATAACTATATTCCGAACAGATGCAAGCACTGCGGAAAATTCTTTTTGATACGTGGAGGTAAATACTTCAGCTACTGCGATAATCCGTTAAAAGATGCGCCTGACAAAACCTGCCGAGATGTCGGCTCAAGGCGACGCTATGACGACAAATGCAAGAACGATCCAATCTGGCAGACCTACAATCGAGCATACAAGGCACACTATGCACGCTATATGAAAAAGAAAATGACCATTTCCGAATTTGAGAAATGGTCACGGTTTGCATCTGATTTGAGAGATAGGGCTATTGCCGGAGAGATTGATTTTGAACGGTATTACGAGGAGATAAGGAAGTAGGTTATCTTTGTTTGAGTTTAGCGTTTGTGCTGTAAACTGCTATCTGATTTCTTGTTATAAAGATTATGACGATGCATTTTGGAATATCTATAGCTTGTTGAAAAATGTTAATAAATAGATACATAAGAAGACTAAATAACAAAATTGAAAGAGAATATCACGATTCCTTTTTTAGTAATGTAAAAATTATATGATAAAATATTGTCGATACTTATATGTTTTTAATTACTGAAAGCGATTTTTTTAATTTTGCAATTATATTATATCACTCTTTCAATAGTATTTCGTCGTACCAAGCTTGGTCATCATATACAGTTAAAGAAAAGCGATTAAAAGAATTAGATTCTATTTTTAATAATCTCTTCAATTTATTACTATTAAATGGTAATTCACACTTTGATAATCCCATTTTATAAATACGAAAATCGGTGTGAATATCATTTGGCGCAGCTAAAACCAACCCTAGTCCGCCTTTATATGATTTTATTGTTTGTGGTCTTTTTACTATGTTTAGAAAAAGTGTTTGTTTATGGTTTTTTCTATTTCCTTTGCCTATAAATTCAATTCTTAAGATATAATTATCTATAAATATTTTACCTTCATAAAAATAACATCTTTGTCTTAAATCCGTTGGTTGTGCTTTTTTAAATTCTTGAAATCGTATACTAGCTTCATTATTATCAATATTTTTATCAAAGATTTTAGAAAACAGTTTATTGTTATACTGAGAAGTATCTTGTATGCCCAAAACTAAACGCCCGGTCAATAATCCATCTTTGTTTTGAATACATATTTTTCCTCCGTGTATAATATTTTCATAATGATTTGAAAAATAATATATAAAATAATTACCAAGATATTGTTTTGTAAAATCGTCAAACACGAATTTTTCTTTTAATTGCATATAAGATAGCTTTTTCTGAAAAAACTCTTTACTATCTTCTATTTCGGGGTCAAATATTTGATTATAAAAAGACAAAAACTCTTCACCCCAACTCCAATCTTTATTAGGATAGGTATTTCCTGTCATCCAACGATATATTGTTGTTCTAGGTATAGGGAAGTATGCATATTTTATATTTATATTTTTATACGTACAATTTAACAAACTTAGCATACGATCCAAGTTGTTTAAAAAAATCGTTCGCTCTTGAGTATTCATTCTTGACATAAAATAATCACCTCAATTTTTAATATGGATATTAATTTTTTAGGAGGGAAATTAATAGAAACAATAACCCAAAATCATATAAAATTAAGAACAGATATTGAGTATTCGTTATCTAAATTTGCAATTTTCCATACTTTTTCAGAATTCGTCCATGTTGCTATATAATGGACAAAAATAAACTAATTTCGGAGTCTATGAAAATGAGAAAAATATATTATAATAATTATAGTTAGAATTTTATATACTTACTTTAGCATAATTTAGAAACGATGAAAAATTTATACTTAAATACAAAAAATAGTTCGGAGATTAATTATGAATTTGAACCACTCTTATTATTTGCTGTTGCTTTGTAACCTCGATTTTTCTATATTAGAATTAACGCTTTCTACTTTTTTGGGATTTGGTTCTGCATTACTTGTTGAAGCAATTATTACTTATTATAACAACAAAAAATACAAAGCACAATTAATTGATGATTTGATAATTGAATTAGGGAATATTAAAAATATTATAAATTGTTTAGAAGACGGAAAGGTTTATATGCAACCTTATTCTATTCCTATTTGGAACGGAGCATGTGCAACTGGAGCAATTTCAAGTTTAAATAAAGAGCCTTATTATTTCAGAATTTATGAAACTTTTTCTTCAATATCCGAATCTAATCTTATAGAAATAGAATGCTATAAAATTATAGCCACAGGAAATGATTTTATAGAGGACAATCCAGTTATAAACACCTTGCATAAAAATCGAGTGGAGTTATCTAAACAGATCGATAAGGGATTGAGATTATTGAAAGGTGGGTGACAATGATGTTAAATGGAATTCAAATTCCGGAAAGTTTAAATAAATTGCCTGAAGACAGCATACCAAATAACACTCAGATTGGTATTACTGCTAATATAAGACGTATAGTTGCAAGATATGGCGTCGATGATGATGAATGGGCAGAGGCTATATCTTCACAATATTTTCTGTTATGTCTTTCAAATAAATTGAAACAGAAAAATGAAGATTATGAAAACTTGTTAAATAAATGTTTATCAAGTTTTAGAGTTACTTATAAAGGACAATTTGTATTAGATAAAGACAGCTTGCTCATTACACCTGACGAAAACTCTCGCATCGTTGAATGTATGAAAAATGAAGACAGTAATGATTCATATTTTAGACGTTCAGCCAAAACACGAGCCGATAACATAGATAGTCAGCGAATGTATATTAATTTTCATTACGGGTTATTGATTCGTATAGTATCATCGGAAGATACTGAAGTTCTGCGTGCAATAAAACATACATGTTTAGACAATCTTTTAAACAATAAATCGGTTGATCCATATGGAGGTTGGTATCCTTACCGTGTACCATGGATTACTTCTCGAATATTAATTAGTCTTAAAGACATTGACTATAGTACTTATTCTGAAAAAGAAAAAGTTGATAAAGTAGTAACTGATGCAGTATCTTCAATTTATCAACGAATAAATGAAAAAGCTCCATACTGGCGAAGTGGCGTTGGTAATTGGGTTTCCAAATGGGAATCAACAGCATTATGTTTAGAAGCATTATATGTATGGGAAGCCATTGACACGAAGAAAGATTTAATAGAAAAGGTAATCAGATACATCTTTAACGAAGAAAATAAAAGCGAATGGTTAAATACTAATATTAGTTTTGAAACCGAAGACTCCGCAAATAAAGTTTTGGCATCTGTAATACTCGCATCAGTATCATTTCGTGTTACAAAAACTTATTATAAAGACATATATTTGAAACATGCTGATGAAATAATAGATTTTTTGAAGCGTGTTATATCCGTAATTTTAAATCAGGATATAAAGGCTGTATTGCAATACTGTACAGTTCCTCAAATTCTTTATTATGTTCTATCTGCAATCGAATAAAGGAGGTGATTTCCGTGAGTGGATGGAATAAAAATTTAGCATCTATTTGGACAAACAATGTGGCTCCTTCTCGTCCGTCAAATGCTGAGATGTGTGTATACACAAAATATTTGCGTGAATTACAGTCCCAATGTGGTCAAAGAATAAAAATGCTTGTATTGGGGTCTACACCAGAGTTTAGGGATTGGGGATTTGAGCAAGCAATAGATATAAGTGTTGTTGATAAGAGCATAGAATATCATAAATGCATATCTAGAGAAATTAGGCATAAAAACATTAAAGAATCAGTATATGTACAGAACTGGGAAGAAATGACTTTTGATAAGCAGTTTGATTTAATTATTGGAGATTTGGCAATAGGTAATGTAGATCCTGATCTATTTCATGTTTTTCTTCAAAATGTAAACAAATCACTTTCAAAAAATGGTTTCTTTCTTGGGAAAAGCTTAATTTGGGATGAGAACGAATTAATAAAATCGCCAACAGAAATAATTGATGATTATCGTCTTCAAAATTATATACATCCATATACATTTATTAATCATCGTTTAGGTTTGTATTGCCTTGATAGAAACACGAATACATTAGATTTTAGCATTATGTTTAATGAGCTAAAAAAGCTATATGAAAATGGCTATATAGATCAACAATTATTTTCATATTTCACAGATGTGGGGTGGAGTACTGAAATGAAATTTAAGTTTTTCGCCCCTACGCAAAAACAATTTATTGATTGCGTAAATCAGGAATTACAATTCGTAAAATTTGAGCATACTGAAGATTGCTATACAAATGTATTTCCAATTTATGTAATAAAAAAAGGAGGATATTTTAAATGAATATTTTTTTAGTACACGGTTCTTTTGGTAAGCCTTTTGAAAATTGGTTTCCATGGTTAGAAGAAGAATTATCAAAAAGGGATATTGTATGCACAATTCCTACTTTTCCTACTCCAAAACATCAAAACTATAAGGATTGGGAAAAACTAATGAATTATTATTGCGAATTAGAAATAGTTAATTCAGAAACAGTTCTAATTGGTCATAGTTGTGGGTGTGCTTTTTTGGTTAAGTATTTACTGGCACATAAAATAAGAGTAAAAGGACTAATTACCGTATCTGGTTATAATGACTTTTTTGGCGGTGATAATATTATGAACTCTTTAAATAAACCTTTCTATTTTGTTCTTCCTTCTTCAATAGATATGAATAATTATGCAAAAACTATAATCTCATATTATGGAAATGATGATCCTTATATTCCACAAAAATATCTTAGCAGTTTTGCTCATCTAATAGGCGGAAAAGAGATAGTTGTTTCAAATGCGGGACATTTTAATGCTTCATCAGGATATACAAGATTTGATATGATTCTCGAAGAATTGAATACAATTAAATGAATACAAAAAGCATAAATAGTTCTAATCCGTTCTTTTTAATATTGTGTAAACAAAAGAAGGACTTAAATTGAAGTGGGGTGTAAAGCGCAGTGCGGTTTACACCCATTATTCGTATAATAGCAAAAACATGCAATTATATGCAGATTATGTATATATGTAAACTTTATTTTTTGGTTGCATATGTTATTTACTCTTTAGTATATAAATCAATACACGCTTTTGCTTTTGCCTGTTTTTATATCGTACTCTACCGTGCCGTTTTGAGAAGAAAAATACAGTTTACTGTCTTCTCCTCCTACAAGGTTTGAGTAGTTTTGCGCGCTCACATCTATACTCATCTCGCTTATTGAAGGAAACAAATCTTCAAGTCCTAAAAAGCCGCTCATATCGTAGTTTTTGCCGAGCCGCAGCAGCTCGGTTTTTTCATATGTTTTTAAATCGATAATGCTTATCACATTTCCGTTTTTCACAATAAGATTTTCGCCGCTGATAAAGCCTGCCTGACTTGTTTCATCCGTCGGTATGCCGTCAAGCGGTACATATATATTCTCGCTTTTTGAATACACCGTGTTCATATCTTGGTCAACGATATAATTTTCATCAGCTGTTTCAAATTCATAATCCGAGTCGCAGGAGCACAAGGTTGTGCAAACGCAAATTAGTAACGCCGCTGTCATAGCTTTTTTATTAAGCGTTACGGCAAAGCGTTTGCCGGACAGCCTGTGTGAAACATAAATTGTCATTGCGAGCACAGCGGAAAATAAAATCAAAAAAACTAAAATCATCTGTGAATACTCAACCTCTCTGAAAAAATAATCCTCGGTAAATTCGGATTTTTGGGTTCCTTTTATGTAGCCTGTTGATATCATCACTCCAGCGGGTAATGGAATTAAATATAATGTCTGTCCATCGGTATTTGAATTTAAAATGTACATCGGCAGCAGTGCGAGCGCAAGTGAAAAGGTCATCGCGGGAGCATATTTTTTGAGAAGCACAGCAAAAAACATAGTGAAAACAGCAAAGCAGCAATAACCGAATATTTTTATAAGTACCGAAAGTATATACGCCCCTATAATACTCAGATTTTTTGAAGAACCGGAGTAGGCTTTCAGGCTTTCAAGCGGATAATTCCAACCCGAAAGGTCATATTTGAATGAAAAAACAACAAGGTGAATTACGGACAAAATCAGCGTAAGCAATGCCGTGAATGAAAGCACAAGAATAATTTTTGACGTGCTGTAAAATTTGCGCCCCTTTTCACTTACGGCGTTCACAGCTGTCATATCGCTGTTGTATTCAATCATTACAGCGCCGACCGACATCGCAAGTACAAAAATCATAAGCAAAAAATCAAAGCCGTAATTCTGAAAAACCTGAGTCCAGCCTAAATAATCAATATAATAATGCCGATTTGGGTTTTCGTTAACATAATCCGCGCAGGAAACAAGGTAATCCACCGCGTTGCCGCAGGAGGAAAATTCACTCAGTTTTTCTCTTTGCTCTTCGTAGGTTTCGGTGCTGATGTTGCCGTTTTTGTAATCGTTATCAAGATCTGCAAGCTCATTTCCTATATTATTGTAGTCATTATATATTTTTGAAATAATCGCCGTTTTATCCTCATTTGTTTTGCCTTTCAGCCTTGCCATATATTCCTCGTAAAAGCTCTGCTGATTATCAAGGGAAAATTGAGTATATGTATTTGAGGATAGCTGAAAGATCAGACTTAACACTATTACGCCAAGAGCAAAGTATATCAGCTTATTTTTTATAAAAAGCTTTTTAAATTCCGCCTTAATCATTTTGACCGCCTTTTCATAAATTCAAATTTAAGCGACATAACCATTATTATCGCATACAGTGCGGCAATCAGTATCACGCCCGCAATTATCATTACCTGCCACTCAAAAACGGGATTGCCGAAAATATTTAATATATTATAATCGGAAAAAACATTGTATGATGTGAGAAATGAAATCGGATTAAATAAGTTTAATTTTTGCCCCGACTCATTTGTAAAAAACACCTTGCACAGTGTCATTATCATAAACGCGGCAATGCCGCATATGAATGGCAGATTGGATTTTTTAAACAGCTTTGAAAGCAATAAAAATACAAGTGTAATCAAGCACATACCGACGCACTTAAAAACAAACTGTAAAAGTATGTACTGCCAGACCTTAATATTAAGAGGACAATTTTCATAGCCTTGTACGGCATAAATGTTTTGGCCAAGACCGTCAAGTCGGTTAAAAATCATAAAACCCGTAAAATCAAAAGCAGAGTACAGCAAGGTTATCACAAAAGTAAAAATTAAAGCAGCGATGATTTTAGCATTTACGGTTTTTCTCCTGCCGTTTTTTGAGGTTAACAAAACCGTATCCATATCACATTCATTTTCACTGCAAAAAACCGGAATAATCCCCAGCAGTAACGTAATTATTATCAGCACTGATGACAAATTGTAACTGAAATATTCGGGCAAACGGTCGGTGTCATAAATTTCGCTTATTTGTCTGCCGCTGTAGGTACTGTAAAAAAGCCTGTTTGCGTTTTCATAAAATTTATTTCTGTCTCTGAAAAATTTTATGTTTTGCTCTGCTGTTTCAAGTTTTAACGAAAGCGCCTCCGAATACTCTTCCGCCCTTTGAATATAATTCTGATATGTTGTCCAAAGATTCAAATCCCAAAACGCATAACCTGTCAAAAATTGTTCGTCAGGTTTCTTTTGCTCTGAATATTCACCGTTTGCCTGTTGAGATAATAAATTAACTTTTGAATTTATAAAATTAATTTTGTCCTGCGTCAGTTCTCCGTCAAGCTGTTGTTGTGCAGCAATCAGAGCGTCTGAATAATAATCGGGAACGCCGTTTTCGATATTATAATTACGATAAATATTAAATAAATTCAGGATTAAGAATATGACCGAAGCTATAATTATTGCTTTGCTCTTTAATATCTTTTTAAGCTCATTTTTTATTATTTTCATTTCTTGCCGCCGCTTTCACCGACATAGTAGAGATATGCTTCTTCAAGTGTAGCCACAGAATTGACAGCGTGCTCTATCGGTTTTTCTCCGACGGTTTTAATTGAAAAACCGTCGTTTACATACTGAACATTGCTGACCGCGTAATTTAAAAGGGCAGGCTCAATTTCGTCGCGTTCAACCTCAAATGACCAGACCTTATCTTTTATTGAAGCTGTTAAATTTTCGGGATTATCGTTGCAGATTATCCTGCCCTTGCCTAATATAATTACTTTTCTTGCGATGGACTCCACATCCGTTACAATATGAGTTGCAAGAATAACAGTTTTATCATTGCTGATTTGCGAAATAAGGTTACGGAAACGAATCCTCTCTTTCGGGTCAAGCCCTGCCGTGGGTTCATCAAGAATGAGCAGTTTTGGATTATTCAAAAGAGCCTGAGCAATACCTAACCTTTGGCGCATACCGCCCGAATACGCACCTATTTTCTTTTTTCTGTCATTTTGCAAATTCACAAATTCAAACAGCTCGTCAATTCTTGACTTTGCCTTTTTGCCCTTAATGTCCTTAATAACAGCTATATACTCAAGAAATTCCTGTGCGGTATAATTCTGGTAAAAACGCGGATATTGCGGCAGATAGCCCACATCTTCAAAATATTTTGAGCCGAGCCTTTGAATCTCTTTTCCGTTAAAAAGCACCTGACCGCTGTCGGACTTTAAAATATTGACTATTATGCTTATAAGCGTGGTTTTTCCTGCGCCGTTCGGTCCCAACAGACCGTAAACGCCGCTGTCAAAGGCACAGCTTATATTGTTAAGTACCGTCTTTTTGCCATAGGATTTGCTTATTGATTTTAATTCAAGAATTGCCATAATCAATTCACCTGCACATAAAGCGGACTGCTCACCGCGATTGTATTATATGGATTTTCCTCGCTGCCTTTAAGCTGGCACACATAAAGCTGCACCTTATTCATCCGATTTAATTCATTAGTATCAAGCGAAAAATCATAGGTATAGTAGTTATTTTTATCTACGGAAATTCCAAGATATTTACTCCCGTCAAAGGCGGCATAGGGTATATCGTTTACAAGTACGGTTATTACCGCTTCCTGAGCATCGTAATTTATAAATTCATCATAAACATTGTGTATTCTTGCCGTTAGTTTCACTGAGTCGCCTTTATCGGCGCTTAAAAAATATTGGAAAGAGTCATCACCTGTTTCTAAAATTTCCGCCTTGATATTTTCATTGTCATTCTCGTCAGCGTCCTCTTCTGTCATAGGCGTAATTTTACATTCTCCGCAGATTTCATACTGCTCTTTGGCTTCACAGTTTATGTTTAGAGCAGGCGGATAAATACCGAAAATACTTGAAGCGGAAATATTGACATCACCCTTTTCTTCGGGCAGGTAGGTATTGTTTACAGAGCAGACAACGTCGGGATAAATAACCGTTCCTTTAGGAAACATATCCGGGTTGAACCTTACAGCAAAAAATCTGTCCGTGTTATTATTGCAATGTTCCTTATCAAAATTCAATTGATGGAATATGTTGGCTTCACTCTCATCGGATATAGATTTTGTAAAACTATCGTCGGAGTATTCGCACAATGAAAAAGGCAAAAATAAGCCCTGAACATTAAGATATACGCCCATATCCGTAGCCATTGAATTTGAAATATTAAGCTTTATATTCATAACAATATCGTCGCCGTTATATTCAAGGGGGGTGGTCTCGCTGTATGAATAGTTAAGACCGCCCGACATTAGCATATCAGAATCATCTGATAGAGAATCTATAAAAGAGTTACTATCACTGTCTGTGGTACTTGATTCATAGGTGGTTATTTGTGTTTCTGTTAAATTAGTATTATTTGTTTTATTACTGCAACTACAAAGGAGCAATACATTAATTAGCATTAATAAAACGGACAAGCATTTTTTCATATGTTATTCTCCTTGTAAAGATGAGGTGCTATCCTCAAATTGAAGATAACACCTCTAATGATTAGTATGCTTCGACATTTGCGGAAATAGTGCCAGATGCATAGGGCTTTCTACAAGTTATAGTGCCTGTAGATTTTGCCTTACCATTATATGTAACTGCAACATAGATTTCACAATATGACTCAGTTCCAGACACAGTCTTCGTTCTCGTTCCTAACGGAAAACCTGCATTCGGATTCACCGTACAAGATATATCTCCGCTACCGGTATATAAAATGCTTGATGATGCGCTATTATATGGATTGCTCGAATAAATTGAGGCTAAATTTGAACGTTTGGTAGTTGTTGCGGAAAGATAAAAGCGTCTTGCACTTCCACTTGAACTTTTTGATGTAATATTGCATCCATCAATCATATAATATGTACCATTAATTTTATCATAACCAGAATTATATGAATATTTTGATTGAGGTGCATCATATAACGTTCCGTCAATCATAAAATAAGATGTAGAATTATATGTTTTATTTGAAGCCTTAGGTCCTGTAGAAAGTGCAAAAGTGTTTATACTACAAGCGAATGCCATTGACAAACACAAAGATATAACAATTATACTTTTTAGCAACTTAATTTTTTTCATTATATTTTCCTCCTAAATTTGACATTAGTAATGTTTGAAATTATCAGCAATAGTCTATTTATGTCTCCATTGGATTCACCTCATTTTTTATTATCCTGAATTTTGGATTATTTTATCATTATAGTTATAATTTATCATACTTATCTGTTCTAAATCTGTTATGGTTGAAAAAAGTAAAAAAATCTTGTAAAATTAAATTGTAAAATCATTTGCATATAATTATTCAACTAATTTATTGGGGAGATTAAATTGTACAAAGTTTTGCTCGTTGAAGATGATAACAGAATCCGCACAATGATTCAGAATTTTTTTAAGGTTAAAGGTTATAAATTTGAAATTGATTATGCCCTTGACGGCGAACAGGGGATAAAAGAGGCACATGAAAATACATATGATCTGCTGTTGCTCGATATTATGATGCCGGGTCTTGACGGCTTTGAAGTTTGCAGAGAGGTAAGAAGATACAGCGATATTCCCATAATATTTATTACCGCAAAAACTTCGCAGGAGGATATTCTGACAGGCTACGCCCTCGGATGCGACGATTTCATCGTAAAACCGTTTTCCCTGCCCGTGCTTTACGAAAAGGTACAAGCCCTTGTAAAGCGTTCAAAGGGCTTGGTACGCTGTGATGTTCTGACATCAGGCGGCGTAAGTCTGAATCCCAATAACGGCACAGTAACGAGCAGCGGCAAGAATGTTGAGCTTAAAGCCAAGGAATACGGCGTGCTTAAAATTCTTATGGAAAACAAAAACTGTATTGTTTCAAGAGAACAGCTTTTAAACAAGGTGTGGGGCTACGACAGCCTGTTTGACGACAGAATTATTGACGCACATATCAAAAATCTTCGTAAGGCTTTAGGCGAAAACGGAAAAATGATTAAAACTCTCCGTCGCCGCGGCTATAAAATCGAGGTTAAAAAATGAGAAAACAGCTTTACAGAGAACACAGAAAAATGTTTTTTAGGGTTATCACTGCTTTACTGATACTCAGTATAGGAATATTCGCGGTTTTCTTTTATTTTATGTGCAATGCCGAAAGGTCACAGCTTTTAAATAATGCAGAAAATAACTTCACTTCGCTTGAAATCAGATTTTCCGACAATGATTTAATAGACAATGAGACGGCTGATTTTCTTATAAATTCAAACCGCCCCAAAAATTCGGAAATTATTATTACAGATAACGACGGAGCTATGCTTGCGAAAAGCGAAAACAAATTAGCGATCAGCTTTTACGATAAAAATTATGAGAAAATTTTGAGTTTTATTGATTTTAAAAAGTTCAGAAGCTCCGTTACCGATGAACAGTACAAAAATATAACAGCCCTACTGAAAAGCAGGACTGACGTAGTAAATGGTTATTTGCTTTTGCTCACGGAGTTTTATATATCGCAGGATGGAAAAGATATTCTGCCCAAAAAAGTTGAGATAATTCCGGCGGCTTTAAAGGATAAAGAATATCGAAGTGAAAATACGGTTAATGAATTTATTTTAAACCCGGATATACCAACGGACTATGAGTTTAGGAAATCGGGCGACAAATGCGACAGCATAATTTTAACGGACTTTTTTTGCGGCGGTTACGCAAACGATGGTTTGATTGAAACAGCGCAGGATAATAATATAGTTCAGACAGATATGTTTACTTATATTTTTTGCTCGCAAGCAAAAATAAACGGCAACATAAGCGTTATTTACGCCGAGCAAATCAATGTGCTTGATGAATGTTATGAGCGTATTCTGATAATGATTATTTACATATGCGTTTTAATAATTATTTCGGCGCCGTTTATTTGGGTAATTTCCCGCAGAAGCGTAAAATATCAAATTCGCCTTGAACATGAGCGCAGAGATTACACAAATGCTCTTGCTCACGACATTAAAACCCCATTGTTTATAATCGGCGGAAATGCCGAAACCCTGCTCGAAATATCGCAAAATCAAGCTCAAAAGGAATGTGCGCAAAATGTCTTAGATTGCTCAAAATCAGCAAACCGACTTGTTGAAGATATGCTTGATTTTTCAGCGTTTGACGGCGACAGCTATGTATTAAACAGAGAAAGAATAAACCTTAACGACTTGGTTTCGGATTTATTAAAAAGATACGGCGCAAGCGTTACACTTGAATACAACGAAAGCATAATTATTAACGCGGACAGGACATTAACCGAAAGAATGCTTGAAAATCTTATCGACAACGCCGTAAAGCATACAGACGACAAAAACGGCATAAAAATAACGCTACATAAAAATCGATTTATTATAGAAAATCATTGTAAAAACCTTAACGAGAAAGATTTATGCCGAATATTTGAGCCTTACCAAACCTTGTCAAACAGCGGCGGCAATGGATTGGGACTCTCAATAGTGAAAACAATTTGTAATTTACACAATTTCAAATGCAGTGTTTCTCTGGAAAATTATGTAATAAAATTTATAGTTAATTTTTGAAAACAGTAAGTCAATAAGTAAAGAAGTTTTTCTTTGTTTACAGCGGCGCAAATTTTGAGCATTGAATTTGCTTTACAATTATTTTCTGCTATGCTATACTCAATTTAGAAAATCGCTTTAGCAGATGAGAATTTTGAATAGCATCAAAAAAGCATCAAAACCACGAAAATGTAATTTTGATGCTATGAATTTGGCTTAAAAAGTGGCTTATCTATGCGGTTTTGAACTTTCAACAGTCGCTCCAAAACCGCGTGCCGAGGGTTCAAGTCCTTCTGCCCCTGCCAAGGTATGATGTCTCAAAAACGGCTTATCTAAGCCATTTTTGAGACTTTTTCTTTTTGCAGAAATTTTCTCTGTCGGCAACTTTTTTCGGATTTTCTAAAAATTGTGATTTTCGGCTTGAAAATTAACGGCACAAGATATCAGTAATCATCAGGATTTTCGCACCTTTTTTACCGCAAAATCCGTTCTAAAAATACAGTAAATTTTCCGAAAAATGAAAATTTATTCACGGAATTACAAATCAATTTTCAGCTTTGTATCAAGAGTGCGTGAAATGTTCAGTTTGCTTGTTTTATCAACATGAGCATAAAAGTTCAATGTGGTTGCGGCACTGCTGTGTCCGAGCCACTCCTGAACCTGAACAACCGTAAATCCCATATTAAGCAAATTACTTGCAACGCTGTGTCTGAGGTCATGAAGTCGGATATTCGGCAAATCACTCTCAACAATCATTTGATGAAAATTTTTCGTGAGATAATTCGGTGTGATGACCTTGCCGTCAGGCCATACACACACATAATCGTTGTCAATATAGCCGCTGCCGAGCAACCTCTTTTCACTCTCCTGCTTTCTTTTTTGAGCAAACAGATATTGAAATACCTTGTCGGGAATCGGAAGTGTTCTGTAACTGCTTTCGGTCTTTGGCGGTGAAGTATATGAGCCACCGACATGCTGTTGAAGTGTTTCGCTGATTGTAATTGTCCTGTTTTCCATATCAACTGATTTCCATTTTAAGCCAAGCACCTCTCCACGGCGTAATCCGAATACGGCGCAGATTGTAACAGGCACTTCAATCGGGGTGTCCTTAACTGTCTTCAAAAGCTCATTAACCTGCCTTTCGTTCAAATACTGGCTTTTGAATTTTACCGAATGAGGCTTTCTTGCAAGTGAAGCAACATTGACCGTTATAATGCCCTTTCGTGCCGCATCATTTAAAGCCTTGCTTATACAGCGGTGGATGTGCGTTATAGTTGTGGGCGACAGCGGTTCGCTCCCGTCAGATTTACTCTTTTCAAAAACAAGGTGCTTGTAAAAATCTTCAAGGTCACTCACTTTCAATTCCTGAATTTTTATTCTCCTCGGATAAAAGTACGGCACAATATGGTTTCCCACATTTCCCGAATAGCCTCTGTATGTATTAGCCCTGATTTCCGGCTCAATTTCATCAAGCCACTCAACCATATAATCGGCAAAATACATATCGCAGTAGTCCACATTGCGTTTTGAATACTCGCGGCACTTTTCATTGAGAAATTCCTTTGCCCGCTTTTTATTCCCTTTGACTTCAAAACCTGTTGAAATCCATTTGGTTCTGTATTTGATTTTTCCTTTTTTAGTAAGTTCGTTTGTTCTCAGGCTCAGAACTGCATAATATTTTCCGTCCTTTACCTGAAGGCTGCCTGATACTCCCATTTATAATCTCCTTTCATAATGAGAACAGACTGCCAATGCACATACTAATTGTACTCTGCGTTGACAGTCTGTTCAAGTGTTTATCGGCTATTTCTCGTTACTTTTTTCGGCATTGAGAAATTCTTCGAGATATTTTTTAGGAATGATATATCTACGCCCCGCTCTAACGGATTTGATTGTACCTTCTTTAAGCATTTTATAGGTCAATGTTCTGCCTGTATGGAGAATACTCATAAGATCAACCGTAGTCAGCACATCACTGTAATTGTCGAGAATACCTTTCTTTTCGCTTTCGCTCATAAATTCACCTCCAATCTATAAAATATTTTCATCAAACCAATAAGCCTGAAAGATTTTTCCGCTGTTTGTCAAAAATCGTCCCTGTGAAGATTTTGCAATTTTATCTGAGGCATCCGTATTGTCAAGAATAATCTGCGACAACACATTATCCGCCCTACCGCATATTCTCGTATCAATGTTATTCCGTATCTGACCGTTGAGGATTGTGGCATCAGGTCTTTGTGTTGCAAGAACAAGGTGAATTCCAAAGGCTCTGCCCTGCCTTGCTATTATTGAAAGTTCGGATTCAATTTTCAAAATTTCGTCCTTCTGTTGCTTTGAAAGACCTGTTTTGTCAAGCACTTCGGCAATCTCATCACACGCAAATACAATTCTGTAAAGTTTTTTCTCGGCATTACGATTGTATTCGTCAATATTTGCAACACCTGCCGTGCGAAGAATTTGTTTTCTATTTTGCAATTCATCGGTTATGCTGACAAGCACCTTATGCAAAGTTTTTTCATCAGTCAGCAAAGAGCATTTTGTATGCCATATCGGCGGAAAGTCTACACCGCCTTTGAAATCGGCAATATAGACTTTTGCATCCTTTTTGACGCATTGCGTCAAAACAAGCTTGAGTAAAACGCTCTTGCCCGAACCTGTTGAACCACCGATAAGCATATGCGGAATTTTGGCAATGTTTACACTCACCCGTCCCGAATAACCTTCACCAAGCACAATTTCAAAATTCTCATCGCTCAGCAAATTTTCCGACCATTCGATATAATCCGAAAGCCTGTTTTCACCGTCAACACATCTGATAATCACGATACGGCAATCATCGCCCTCACGCATCTCATCAATATGTATATTGAGTGCAGATTCTATTCTGTCTTGATTATCAGTCCATTCTGACAGAGGAATGCCAAAGGTTTTGAATTTGAGAATCATAACCCTGTCATTGCTTTTATCAACTGATTTTGACAAAAGCAACGGTGCTTCTCCTGCGGAATTTACAAATCCTATTCTGTGCAGATTGTTGCTGACACCGATTGAGCCAAACGGCATACCGATTAAAAAAGTCAGGGCAAATGTTACTGACGGAATCAAAATAAGCACCAGCACAGAAGTCATAAATTTCTGCAAATTCTGAAAGTAACCGTAAGGCTGCCAGATTGAATAGCGACATTCCCAGAAAATCAAACAAAATGCAAGATAGATAATTGCAATAACTCTGCCCGAATTTTTGCCGAAAATTCTTTTCAATCCGTTTGAGAAATATATGCCGAGGATACGCATATTCCACCGATTATGAAGACTTGATTTGTCATTGTTATCAATCATCCGCTTTAACCTCTTTCACCTTGTTGATTTCAGTAACCGTGTAGGTGTTGATATCGGTATATTCCACAAGAAAGTTTATTCTTCGCAGAAAGGCTTTCCATGTTTCAGGCTTATAATGCTGAACCTCGCTGTATTGCTCACTGAGAGAAATATTTGAGGTGATATACACCGTGTCATAGCAAGCGACCTTGTCATTAAATCTTGCAGGCAGCATAAGCGGATAAATATCAAGATAGTTCAGCATATCTTCTATCTGAATCTGCGATGCAAATTCTTCAAAGACAAGTACAGGTTGTCCGTGATAGCTGTCAAAATTTATCCCTGTACTACGGCGATACGCAGTAATTCTGCAAATATCGGATGCCCTGTGTTTTTGATATATCCCCCTTGTCTTGCCTGTTCCCGACTTTCCGTAAACATAGTAAACGGTAACCTGTCTTTTCTTTTCACGGAACATATTTGAAAGAACTGTTTGCCTGAGTGTGTCAATCTCTTTTATCCTAAAGGCATATTTCGGGTGGAGCTTGATAATTTCGTAGGTATCAAGTCCGTTTTCGATTTCTTCAATCAGAGCGGACATATCGGGAGAATTTTCATCAACAGGCTTTGGAACATTACCAACCTCTTCAAAGGTATCAATAAGGTTTGTCTGTTCCTTATCAGAACCCTGCCACTTGCCCTCCTTACGGAGATAGTCACAATTTTCCATTACACTGCCGTTAGCCTTGTCAATATGTGCAACAGGGAATCTGTTCTTCAATGTTGAAAAGCGAATCGGCGATTTTGAGTAAATGAAAATGTGCATATGCTTTGTGCCTGTGGCTGCAATTTCATCCACAAGACAAAAATAATCGGGACTGAACAGGTGCAGAGTATTCTTAACCGAATTATGGTCAAGCTCGTAATCATCAGGGTTATTTATGGTCAACAGCCACTTCCTCGACTGAGGATTTGAACTGCCCATATAAAAACCTCCCTGCTACTGCTACATTGCTACGATAGGGGTAATACTCCCCCTATCGCAGAGCCTCTGCACGGTGTGCTTAAGGCACACCATGCAAAGACTGACTTAGTGCAGTTTAAGCCTTTCCCGCATTGACAGCACGAATATTCTTCGCCGTTGCAGAAACCTTGTAGCCCTCTGGAGTCCAATACGGACGCATCTCAAGTCCATCAAAGATGACCACCGGATAATGCCTGTCATCAGGCTTTTCAAGTTTGCACTCGCCGTCAATCTTGATCGTCAGCTTTTCAAAAGCCTTATCAGGCAAGGCAACGGTGTACTTAAATCCGCTGACTTCACCTGTTCTCTTGCCGTTCTTATAGACATACGCAGGTGCAACATCTACAAGCACAGGATTTTTGCCGATTGTCTTGTTGGCATCAATCGCAATTAAGTTAATGTTCATTCTTAAAATCCTTTCAAATAATGAATTATCATCGATGATGGCTATATTATACATTTCTGATTTTTATCAGTCACTCCGATTTACCGGATTGACAAATGAAAAAACTGTTAATTTTGCAAACGCACAAATTGTAAAAAAACAAGGCACACTGCAAAATACTGCAATGTGCCTTAATAATCATATCTTAATGAAGCTTAAGCATTCGAGCTAATCTATCATTCTCTATCTTATTTTCAATATAACTATTTACTTTTTCAATAGCATATTGAATAGGATCAAGCTCATCCTTGCCCTCATTAAGGTATTCGGGAATCTCTTCTAATATCTCATACGCTGTATTCGATATTACGGTGTCCGTTCTGCATATTCCGGCTTTAGTTAACAATGAATAGATTATATCTACATCAATATATAACGCTAATGCAAACATAAAACGAAACACCTTAAGTCTTCCGAAAGTGATATCGTAATGATTGATCAAACTGTTAATGGTATCATTTGAAAATTCGGTTATCAACTTGATATCCTCCCAGGTGATGCCATTATTTCTCATAATAGTTTTTACAACATTACCAAAGGTTTCACTCCCATTTGTTTTAACATCTTTAGATGTAATATTTTTGCTGTTTTGCATACTACTGCATCAAAACACAATATCCATACGGTAACTAAATTTTTAAATTTATATTGCATAATATAACCTCCTTAAAAAAATTATTTTTTGATGACTTTTTTAAGTCCTGTCATCACGGACTTTTTATAGGCACTAAACATTAGTGCTGATTACTAAATTTTCTCTTTGACCTATAACATGATTTATATTATCGGTCGGTTATAAATGATTTATTTCCATACAGTATTTTTATACCATTTAACCCTCGTATGGAAGGGTTCTCGTGTTAGTTTTGCAAACAAAAAAGAGCACAAATCAAAATTGTACTCTTTCGTCTTTCATAATCGAATATAACATAGCCGATTATGTTTCTATTTAATTTTCATTGATTTCGAGTAAAAAAGGGTACACTACCCTAAGGAACTCAAAAATGACTTAAAATCATCTACTTCAGTGCAATGTTTCAGCACCGTTTCATCTTAATTCAAATTCAAAGTTTTACCTTTGATCTAGCTTTTCGCCAATTTAATCTTTTAATTGATTTTTCTTAACAACTTAGGTAACAAGGAGAATACCTAAATAATATCACATTCATAAAAATATTGCAATAGTTATTTACAATTTTTCACAATATTCCGTATTGCAATTTACAAAATATCGGTTTCATAAACCTATTTTTTGTAAATTGGGGCTTACTTTTATGTCTGTTTACACTTCCATTACATTGTCAGTCCAAAGCTCGCACTGTGTCATAACCGTCTGCACAGCGTCTTCCATACCTTCGGGCGGATACTTGTGCTTTTTCAGGAGCTTTTTGATAAGCATACGCATTTTTGCTCTTGCGGACTCTCGTTTTTGCCAATCAATCGTCTTGTTTTTGCGGAGAGTATCGGCAAGTTCCTTTGTAATGGCAATCAACTCTTCATTTTCATAGAAATCCTTGATTGCCTGCGGTTTTGTGAGGGCATCATAGAAGGCAAGCTCATCAGCAGTAAGTCCGAGTTCTTCGCCCTCTTTTTGCGCTGTCGCAATTTGCTTTGCCAGCTTCAGCATTTCTTCAATGACTTCTTCATTGGTCAGCATACCGTTCAAATATGCATTGAGCGAACGCTGCATAATCTCGCTGAATTTCTCGGATTTAACCACATTCGTTCTGCGATAAATTGAAACCTGCTCTGCAATCAACTTTTTCAAAAGTTCGACGGCAAGGTTCTTTTCTTTCATATTCGCAACTTCTTGCAGGAACTTCGGGTCAAACAAAGAAAATTCTTCCTTAATATCCGAGAAAAGATTGATAACTCCGTCGCTTTTGATACTCTGCTTCAAAAGCTCGTTTATTCTTGCGTTCATTTCCGGCAGAGAAATCTTTTTGTCCACACCGGTATTCGTCAATCTGAGAACCAGTACACGCACAGACTCAAAGAACGCCGCTTCAAATCTGCTGTCCTCATCAACCAAAGAAGAACAGAGAGATAATGCCTGATGAAGCATAAGGGCTTCTTTTACGAAAGAGTCTTTATCATCAACCTTTTCTCTGCCCATAATAAAGTTGACAGCACCGCTGATTGTTTTTGCTCTTTCAAGGTCTGTTCCGTTTTTGAACTTGGAGTAATCGTATCCGTGAAATTTATCTCGGCACACATCTAACTTCTTAAGAAATTCAGGATATGCAACTTTTGCTACATCGGTATCGCCGTAGTTCTTTTTATCACGGGAGGTGTAGTCATTCATTGCCTGCTTCAAGGCGGTGGCAATTCCGACATAGTCAACAACAAGACCGCCTTCTTTATCACGGAACACACGGTTTACACGGGCGATAGCCTGCATAAGATTGTGTCCGGACATAGGCTTGTAAACATACATTGTTGCAAGAGACGGCACATCAAAGCCTGTAAGCCACATATCAACAACAATCGCAATTTTAAGCGGACTGTTGTTGTCCTTAAATTTCTTTGCAAGTTCGTTTTTGTGGTGCTTGTTTCCGATTATTTCACGCCATTCTTCCGGGTCATTGTTGCCGGAAGTCATAACAACTGCAACCTTTTCTGTCCAAGCAGGACGAAGTTCTAAGATACGCTTGTAAATTTTCATAGCGATAGGGCGAGAATAAGCAACAATCATTGCTTTACCTGTCAGCAGGTTTTCTCTGTTGTTCTCGTAGTGGTCGAGTATATCGCTTACTAGCGAATTGATGGTGTTATCATTGCCGAGGATTGCTTCCATCTGACCGAGTTCACGCTTGCTCTTTTCGATAACTTCTTCATCGGCATTGGCGGACATAATATCATACTCGGTATCAATCATCCGTAGCGTTGCTTCATCGAGATTGAGCTTAATTACACGGCTTTCGTAATAGACAGGGCGGGTTGCTCCGTCCTCAACCGCCTGAGTCATATCGTAAATGTCAATATAGTCACCGAACACCTCACGGGTGCTGCGGTCTTTTGAAGAAATAGGCGTGCCTGTAAAACCGATATATGTAGCGTTAGGTAAGGTGTTGCGGATAACACGAGCCGTACCGATTTTTACCTTACCGGTTTTAGCGTCCACGGTTTCTGTCAGTCCGTATTGTCCACGGTGCGCTTCGTCTGCCATAACAACGATGTTGTGGCGTTGGGATAACGCTTCGTGCGACTCCTCGAACTTTTGCATAGTGGTAAAAATAATGCCGTTCGCCTGTCTGCCGTCCAACCAGTCCTTTAATCCGACATCATTTTTACCCGAAGTTTCTGTCAGCTTTCTGCAAGTAGCGTGTACCGGCTCTTGCCTCAAAAAGTCTTTGCACTTTGCAAACTGACCGTAAAGCTGGTCGTCAAGGTCGTTTCTGTCGGTAATTACAACAATAGTCGGGCTATCTAATGCTTGCTGTAATAAGTGGGCATAAAACACCATAGACAGCGACTTTCCGCTGCCTTGGGTATGCCAAAATACGCCGCCCTTACCATCGGTAACGGTAGCGTGCTTTGTGGATTCAATCGCTTTTCTGACTGCAAAGTATTGATGATACCCTGCGAGTATCTTAAACGAATTGATACCCTCGTTAGAAAAGCAAATAAAGTTTTTGATTATATCAAGCAGTCGTGCCTTTTGGAACATGCCCTCAAAGAAAGTATCAAACTGTGCATACTGCGTGTTTTCATAGTCGCCGTCTTTTGTTTTCCACTCCATAAAGCGGTCTTCACCGGAGGTGATCGTACCCGCTTTGGAGGTCAACTGGTCGCTCATAACACAGATGGCGTTATATACAAACATTGACGGAATTTCCTGCATATAGTTACGGAGCTGCCTGTACGCTTCGGAAGCGTCGGTTTCCTCACGGGAGGGAGATTTTAGCTCAACTAAAACTACCGGCAAGCCATTCAAAAAGAGAATTACATCAGGGCGTTTATTGCTGTTTTCAATGAAAGTCCATTGATTTGCTACGATAAAGGAGTTATTGTCGGGATTTTTATAGTCAACAAGATAGACGATAGAGGAACGCTCCTCGCCGCCCACAAAAAATCTTACAGGGATACCGTTTTGCAGATAGTCCATAAAGACTGCGTTTTTCTGCACAAGCTCTCCGTTTTCAAAGTTTTTGAGTTTAAACATAGCATTCTGAATAGCATCATCAGGCAGCCCTCTGTTCAAACGATACAGAGAGTCAATCAAAATCTCCTCATATAACGGACTGTAAAAGTCTCTTTCTATATCGGGACCGTATGCGTAATCGTACCCCAAATCATTTCTAAACAGCTCGATTACAGAGTTTTCATAATCGGCTTCGGTATATAATCCCGGCATTTTCTTTCCTCCTTTTATGTTAGCTTCAATTGCCTTTTTATTTTATCGTCAGCTTTCTCATTTATTAGGATGTCGTATTTTTCTCTTAAATCATCAAATGAAGCAAACAGATTTTTTCTATATTTTGGCTCGTCAAAATTATTTTGAGCTTTCTCCAATGTCATTGAACTCTTTTGATTCTGTTCCTGCATTTTACAAAGCAGAATTTGATATTGATACATCCGAAATAATGCATTTTCATAAGCAAAAACAAAACTGCTATACTGTTCTGACGCTTTTCCCTCAAAATATAGCTTTAGTTCCTCTGAAAGATTTTTTAATTCCTCACACTTCTTTAAAAACTCAACTTGATAAGGCTGTTCTAGGGGATGCTCTAATACCTCCATCTGTTGGTACATATAAGTATTATTTGTCAGCAAACTGAATACCGTATCGTTTTGAAAAAATGGTTCTTCATTACTCTTTGATTGAAGATGGATATAATTATCTTTGCATAGATTAACCAATCCGTTGGCTCGCAGATATGATTTTAACCTACGGTCAAAGAGATGTTGTTTATTACTCAATCTTATTTGATGTGAAGTCTGGAATAAAGCTATTATTGCCACAATCACAGTAATAATTGAAAAAAACAAATTCCAATCGATCATTATTCTCCCCTCCTCGACAGTATAAACAATAATTTAGAGCAACAAGCTCAGGCGATTTTTAAGTCTTGGTTTATTGATTTCGAGCCATTCAGTAATCGAAAGCCAAGCGAATGGTCGGTATCAACGCTTGGTAATGTTTCTATAATGGGTGCAGGTGGAGATAAACCTCAAAACGTATCCCCAATAAAAACTGATTTGTATGAATATCCGATTTACTCAAACGGATTGAGCAATGAGGGGCTTTACGGATTTACTGACAAACCTAAAATATCCGAAGAAAGCGTGACTGTATCAGCTCGTGGAACAATAGGTTTTGTGTGTTTGCGCCATATTCCTTATGTTCCAATTGTGCGTTTAGTAACTCTGATACCAAAACCAGAAATTATTTCTGCAAAATACCTCTATTTATGGTTAAAACAGCTTCACATTACTGGAACAGGAACAACGCAACAACAACTCACAGTACCTGATTTTCAAAAGACAGAAATACTTGTTCCATCGCAAGAAATAGTGACACTATTTACAGCTACGGTTGAGCCAATCTTTGAAAAAATATGGTTTAATCAGAATGAAAATGAAAAGCTATCCTCTTTGCGTGACACATTACTACCAAAATTGATGACCGGCGAACTGGATGTCTCCGACACCGAGATTTAAGCCGCTAAATTATTGTTTATCTCGCTATTGTTTTTGATTTTCTCATCTATTTGAAATAAGAATGTTCCTATTTCTTTTTGTAATGCTCTGTCTTTTGGAAATGTTATATATATTTCATCTTGCAAGCGCTGTCGATTTATTTCTGTTTGTCCTGTTGAACCTTCGGCAAGACTTTCTATTTTCTTTTGATAACTTTTTATGACATATCCGTAGTAAAGAGGATCGATTTCTTTTGTCGGTCTAAGCAATATCATATGACCATCAACTGTTGTTGGCATAGGGATATTAAAGATTTGTGCAACACGACCTGCTGTACCGGTGCCAGTAGAATTGATTAAAACATCACCACTATGAAGCAATTTGTTTTCGGGTACTTTTTTAACTGCTGCATTATGTATTCTTGACTCATTATAGGATATTTCAAAATTCCTATTGCATTTTTGGTTGAGAACCCGTATCGTATTCTCATTTTTTTCATCAACATATTTTGGGGGTATTCCTTTAGAAATGAAAGATGTAAGTTCACCAAGGGTTTTGCTAATCCATTCAGCCATATTCGTTTTCCTCTCTATCCGATATATTTTCGATGAGCAATTTTTACATTGCTTTGTTTTACCATTGCGTACTGCAAGGTCGTATCAATCTTTCTATGCCCCAAGAGCTGTTGAAGCTGCTCAATGGGCATTCCTTTATCTATTGCCATAGTTGCAAGTGTACGCCTGAATTTGTGCGGGTGTACCTTGTTAAGTCCTAATTGCTTTCCAAATTCTCTCAGACGGACTTCAACGCCGCCTATTTTCAATCTTTTGTGCGGTGATTTCAGTGAAACAAACAGTGCCGGATTATTGTCCCTTCTGCTCTCCAAGTAATTCTGTAAATGTATCTTTGTGCGAGCATCAAAATAAACCACTCGCTCTTTACTGCCTTTACCAAAAACAACACATTCTCTTTCATTAAAGTCAATATCATCTCTGTTGAGCAGCACCATTTCGCCAACACGCATACCCGTTGAAGCAAGCATATCAATAATCGCCAAGTCTCGAAGCTCTGTGCAGTTATCCCTCATAAGCTCCAAAGCTTCATCAGAGTATGTTTCCTTAATATTAGTACCAGTTTTTACTCTGTGTATGCGCCTAACCGGGCTTTTCAGTATGTAATCTTCATCCTCTAACCAAGAGAAAAAGCTGGACAGAATACGACGAATATTGTCTATCGTAACCTTACTTGACTTCTTCTTTTCTTGATATTCTGTCAGGTATCCGCGTATATCGTCTGTTACTATGTGTTTAACATCTTTTTGAAGTTCATCAAGCATGGCTTCAATAGTTGCCTTATAGTATTTAAGAGATTTCTCGGAACAGCCCTCTATTCTCTTTGCCGATAGAAATAACTCTACATAGTTCTGCTCCGAGTATTTCTCTTTGTTTTGATTTTCCGTTACCTCATACTTTGCAAGAGTATATCGCAACACCTCTTGCAATTTTTCATTTTGCGCGTTGTTCAGGTAAGGCAACATTCCCTGAATAACATCTTTGATTAAATTCTGTTTCACAGTCAATTCTCCTTTGAAATATTTTAGAGAACGACTATGGGGCGGAAGTCCCCTGATATTAACTCCCGCCACCCACAGAAGTTATGGGATATGTTATAAACAATAATTTAGAGCAGCAAGCTCAGGCAATCTATCAGCAAATGTTCATAGATAATGCTCGTTCTGATTGGGCAGAAGGCACTTTAAGTGATATTGCTGATATTACAATTGGTCAGTCGCCAAGTGGCAGTAGCTATAACGAGGACGGAACTGGCACAATTTTCTTTCAAGGTCGTGCGGAATTTGGATTTAGATTTCCGTCAGTTCGTCTATACACCACTGAACCTAAACGAATGGCACGGTCAAATGATACTTTGATGAGCGTTCGAGCGCCGGTAGGCGACCTAAATGTCGCTCATACGGATTGCTGCATTGGTCGTGGACTTGCTGCCATTCATTCTAAATCCAACCATCAATCCTTTGTTCTTTACACGATGTTTTCGCTAAAAAAGCAGTTAGATGTTTTCAATGGCGAGGGAACGGTTTTTGGTTCTATCAATCGTAATTCGTTGAATGATATGCCAATTCTTATACCATCTGATGATATTTTGGACGAATTTGAAAGGATTGTAGCACCGATGGATTTAACCATTCGCAATAATTACGATGAAATTTGCCGCTTGCAGGATATTCGTGATACCTTGCTTCCTCGTTTAATGTCCGGTGAACTTGATGTCTCTGATATAGACATCTAAGCCACTAAATTATTGTTTATCTCTGTGTTAAGCTGTATTTTTTTGTCGAGTGCATCCAGTATTCCTGCAATTTTCTCCTGTTTCTCATATGTAAAATCAGGAACGTCATATTTCATAATGGCTGCTTTATCACCACGAGGCATCTTTGTGCCTTTTGAAGTCGACATCGAATAGTCAAAAAATGTATCGTTTGCAAGCACATAGTACAGGAAGCGCTTGCTCACGCCATTCTTTGCTCTAAACACAAGAACATCATTAGAACACCCGCCATTGAACTCAGCAAACCATATCTTCTTAAAGTATGGCCTGATATTCGACACTAAAATATCACCGGCAAGGAATGCCTGTGTTTGCGCTACAGTCGGCAAGGAAGTCGCACTTGTGATGCCCCTCTTATTGGGCATCATATTCTCCGTAGATATATAAGTATCAGCATCCAAGATGGCGACATCAACTTTTCCCTTGGCATATTCGCATATATCTGCAAGATTATACTTCATACCCAATCGCCCCCAGCTTCTTCCTGATTTCGTCCTCCAGCTCATGCGACTTTGCAAACATTTCCGCCAGTTCAGATGTTAACCTATCCATCTTTTCCTCAAACGGCTCATCGTCAGCTTCTTGTTCTTCGATACCAACATATCTGCCCGGAGTAAGAATATAATCTTGCTTTTCAATTTCAGCCGTATCTGTAACAGCACAATATCCTTTTACATTTTCAAGAGTTCCATCGACAAAAGCCTCATAGGTATCTGAAATCTTCTTGATATCATCGTCCGTCAACTCACGAAGTTTGCGACTTACCATCTTGCCCATCTTGCGAGCGTCAATAAATAATGTCCTTCCTGGTTGCTTCTTCTGCTTATTAATAAACCAAAGTGAAACCGGAATCTGTGTTGTATAGAAAAGCTGAGTAGGCATTGCGACAATGCACTCAACCAAATCAGCATTGATGATATTCTTACGAATTTCCCCCTCTCCGCCTGACTGAGAAGAAAGAGATCCATTAGCAAGTACCATACCAATTCTTCCTGCCGGTGCAAGGTGATAAATCATATGCTGCAGCCATGCAAAGTTGGCATTTCCTGCTGGTGGTATTCCATATTTCCAACGCTGATCTTCTTTTAGTTTATCCAATCCCCAATCGGAAAGGTTAAAAGGAGGATTGGCCATAATATAGTCTGCCCGCAATGTTGGATGGCGATCATCTAGGAATGTATCTGCAGCATAGGTTCCAAGATCTGGTTCAATTCCACGAATAGCCAGATTCATCTGTGCCATCTTCCATGTAGTCGGATTTGAATCCTGACCATAGATAGAAATATTGCTGATGTTCCCACTGTGATTCTCTATAAATTTTGCAGATTGAACAAACATACCACCTGATCCACAACAAGGATCATATACTCTACCCTTAAAAGGTTTCAATACTTCCACCAAAGTACGCACTACACATGACGGTGTGAAAAATTCACCGCCACGCTTGCCTTCTTGTTCAGCAAACATAGAAAGGCAATACTCGTAGGTACGACCCAAAATATCCTTTTCACTACCATGTTCGATCATCTGGATATTAGTAAATAAATCTACCACATCTCCTAATCTTCGCTTGTCCAATTCTGGACGTGCGAAATTCTTAGGGAGAATGTCTTTCAATCGTTTATTCTCTTTTTCAATAGCCCGCATAGCATTATCAATAACCGTACCGATTTCCGGAGTATGTGCTTTTGCTGCTATCTCACTCCAACGTGCACCTGCAGGTACAAAGAAAATACCTTCAGAAGTATATTCATCAATATCTTCCTCGAATCCGTCGCCTTCTTCAACAAGTTCTTGGTACTTATCATCAAATCTGTCTGAAATATACTTTAGGAAAATCAATCCCAGAACGACATTCTTATATTCTGATGCATCCATGTTTCCACGAAGCACACAAGCCGCATCCCATATTTGTTTTTCAAATCCAATATTGGCTGTATTTTTATCCGCCATTTTAGCTCTCCTCCTCTGATGATTCATTTGGGACTATTTCCGCAATATCAGCAATATCACACTTGAGATACTCGCATATCTTTACAAGCACATCTGTAGTGATATTTGCCCCCTTACCAAGCTTTGCTACAGATGCAGAACTAATTCCCGCCTTCTTAGCAAACTCTGTTTTCTTCATATCTAATTCTACAAGTTTCACCCATAATTTTTTATACGATAGTTTCATTTTGTCTCCTTTGTGAGGTTTCCCTCTAGCTTGGCATAATCCATGATCAGCCACGATCAAAACTCAAGAATCCAATTTTACTATTATGGATTCATACTTAACAGCAGGTCTCAAAATATTTTTTAAAGTATAACACATATTTTTCACGTTTTTCAATCTTCTGCAAGCTATCGTTTATAAATTATTTACGAACGCAAATAAATTCTTTTTTTCCGGAAGATAAAACATCTGTCCCATACATGTCTTTAAACTGTCTGACCTAACCGGAAGCTCACACGTGACCACAAAGTGCGTAGTATAAATAAGATTGTCTCTGGGCTAGAACGTGATAGCATTCTCCCCAGTACAAGAGGAAAAAGATGGCACACAAACACCATCAACAAAATTCTTTGAAACGAAAAATACATCGGCGATACTTTGCTCCAGAAAACCTACAACACCAACATTCTTAACAATACCCTAATTAAGAATAACGATCTCGTCCTACAATATTATATAAAAGACAATCATTAAGCCATTATTCCAAAGGGCATTTATCAACCTCGGTCTCAGGCGAATAGCAAAAACCAATGCTAATCACAAGAAATGTAGCTATAGCTACAAACATTACTTCTCCCAAATCGTCATCTATGGAGAATATGATGAAATGTTCCGCAGGCTCCACTGAAACAATCGAAATGTCAAATCCAACGTAGACGCCGCTACAAGAGACAAGCAAATAAAGCGAATCAATGACCTACAAATAATATCGCGCAACAAGACCGTCTACCTCACAGAATTCGACAAATCGCTGAATCAAACAGATCACCATCTGGGATGATCACATCATCGTCGAACTGAAATCCGATGTCCGCATCAATGTTAATGCATAATTCCATAGACGCACAAAACCCTCCTGTCCATGATGGGATGGCACTGAAAAAGTAGATTATACCGTCTATATTTGGTACAATGTATCTATCAAATATAGGCGGTGTTTTTATGATCGAACAACAGCAGAAATTGGTGCTAAGTCCATACATGGAAATATATGAATTAGTAATCCCGAAAGATAATCTTCTCCGACAGATAAAAGAATTGGTTGATTTTAGCTTTATTTATGATGAATTGCTTGCTAATTATTGTCTGGATAACGGACGAAATGCAGTTCCACCTATCCGAATGTTTAAATATCTGCTTTTAAAATCAATTTATGATTTATCAGATGTTGATGTGGTTGAACGTTCTAAATACGATATGTCTTTTAAATATTTTTTGGACATGGCTCCAGAAGATGAAGTTATAAATCCAAGTTCATTGACAAAATTTCGGAAGCTGCGTTTAAAGGATATGAATCTTTTGGATATGCTGATTGCCAAAACAGTTCAGTTAGCATTAGAAAAAGGAATTATAAAGTCAAAATCCATTATTGTGGATGCTACGCATACAAAATCAAGATACAATCAAAAGACACCACGTCAAGTACTCCAGGAACAATCAAAAAAACTGCGCTGTAGCATCTATGAGATTGATGAAACAATGAAAGAAAAATTTCCTGATAAAAACACAGAGGATTCTTTAGAAAAAGAACTAAAATACTGTAAACAGCTTATTGATGTTGTAAAAGGAAATGAAGAAATTTGCAGTTATCCAAAAGTGCAGGAAAAATTAAATCTACTAGAAGAATCTGTCACTGATGACATGGAACATTTAGAAACTTCAAAGGATGAAGATGCAAAAACTGGTCATAAGACAGCCGACACTTCATTCTTTGGATATAAAACACACATAGCAATGACAGAAGAACGGATCATCACAGCTGCCACAATCACCAGCGGCGAAAAAACAGATGGCAAAGAACTGCCAAAACTTGTACAAAAAAGTAAAGCTGCTGGGATACAGATTGAATCAGTCATTGGAGATATGGCTTATTCTGAAAAGAAAAATATCGAGGCAGCAAAAGAATGTGGTTATGAATTGATAGCAAAATTAAATCCGGTTATTACACAAGGTAACCGAAGAAAGGAAGATGAGTTTGAATTTAATAAAGATGCCGGAATGTATCAGTGTAAAGCCGAACATTTAGCCATTCATAAATATTTCGATAAAAGGAAAAAAGATAAAAAAAACAAAAATCCGCGTATAGTTTATTTTTTTGATATTGAAAAATGTAAATGTTGTCCGTATCGTGATGGCTGTTACAAAGAAGGAGCCAAAAAGAAAACATACACAGAAACAATCATTTGCGATTCCCACAGTGAACAGGTTAAATTTCAGGAAACTGAGCATTTCAAAGAAAAAATGCGGGAACGCTATAAAATAGAAGCTAAGAACAGCGAACTAAAACATCGACATGGTTATGACGTAGCGTCATCATCAGGTCTTATTTGTATGGAAATGCAAGGAGCAATGACGATCTTTGCAGTAAATCTTAAGAGAATAATTAAATTAATGAATGAAAAATAAGAACTTTATCCGAAAAAGACAAGCAATTTATATTTCGCCTAACAAAAAATCCACCAGAATCATAAAAACTCTGATGGATTTTTTCTTTTTTATTAAAGTCAAAATAAAAATGGTATGTTTTTCAGTGCCCTCCATGATGGTCGGGAGGGTATTTTTTTATACTGTTGGAACACCTGAAGATATTTCTTCTTCATCATAAGATAATTTAAGTTCTTTTCGTAGCTGGTTGTAGTCTTTTACGATTGTACTGACAATTTCTTTAATCATTCTAAATTCTTCGTCACCAGCTTCTTTCACATCAACACTACCACCTACGTCATTTTCAGAATAATGCTCATGCGCAAATCTGTATGAAACTGCAAGTTTTAGTAGATTTTGCGAAGCTAACTCACCATTTTGAATGATGTAATCACATAACTCCTTTTTATTGAATTTTGATATTGGAGTCTCTATTGATTCTGTTTTTCTAGATACTGATAAGCCCTTCTCTCCACCAATATTCCATGTTGTTGTTTCTCTATGGGTAGGAGAAATTTCAAGAAACGGTGATTCCTCAAAAGTAATAACTTTGCCATCTGTTATCTGTATAAAGTGTCTTACATATTCAGATTGAATAACTATAGCGTATAATTTGCAATATAGCTCCGAATACTGCTTATAGAAAAAGTCATATTTGAATTTCATGTCGGATGAAAATGCTTCAAATTCTTCTTTAAACTCTCTTTGAACTTTCTCTGTTTTTCTTGTAATCTCTTCAATATCCTCTTTTGTAGCTAAATTTTCTCCCTTCTTATCCATGTAAGATGGCAAATAATTCTTAGTGAAAAGCCCCACTAAAAAAAACAGCACTATCATCGCAATATTCAAAATAAGATTAACAATCTCCATATAGTCATTATCCTTTCTGTTTCTTTAACTCGCATCCGTATAGCGACTGACAGGTATCGGCGTACCATTTCCAATAAACATTCCTCCCCTGAAAGCTCTCAGCATAGAAATCGAGTCGTCATCTATAAGTCCACTATTTTTATCTTCGAGTAGCAGGTCAATCTGTGTTGTAATATCTTTAGAGGACAACTGTTCTATTCCTCTTTGAATCATCGCAATTTTCTCCGGATCCGTTCCATCATCCATTACAGCCGAATTGTTGAGAATACTTAAACTTGCTGCTATCATTAATGCACTCCGCCTTGCTGTATCTAATAAAAGTTCTACTTCTTCTGGGGAGAGTACATATTTCTTCTCTTCCTGACTCTCAACCTTTTTAACATCTTCAACCTCACTTGCCTTAGAGGTGTTTTTCTGTTCAGCAACAATTTGCGTGACTTTTATAGGTTTATCAGAATCCTTTATCGCAGATATGAACAGTTTGAAATTTTCCCACTCAGCCTTCATTTTTTCTTTTGCGACTGGAACTGCCTTCTCTTCTACCCATATCTCTGCTTTTTTAGTTCCATACTCAAGTAGCTGAGTGGTTGTATCTCTAATTGCAGGAATAATAACTTCATCAAAAAGGCGTTCTACAAGAGAACGTCTTTCTTTCGGAACAGGAATGTATTCGGTTCTTATTAATTCTTCTTCATCAACTTCCAGCAAATCTACGGGACCACTTAAATTATTATTGTCATCGGTGAATTGCAATGCAGATTTCGTACCATCCGGATTCGCCTTTGTACTTAAGTGATTATTATTTTTACAAAATACTCTATAAAGTTTCTCATCTGCATACTTTTCTGCCATCTCAAAATCCTCCTGTTATCTATTCCACTGCCAAGTCTGCCCCTTAGTATCGAACGGCTTGAACTGCTGTCAGCTCTGCCAACAATCCCAGTACCACAAACCTCTGGTCTCTGATTCACTGCCTAAACTCTACCGCTATTTTTCTGTCATCCACTCTTGCTTCGATCAAACTGAAAAGTAGATATGTTCCCCTACAAGAAAACCGAACTTTCCGCAAAGATCCTCTGATGGCACTTGATTTTATTTCCTTGACAGCAAGCACGTCTTAGCGGTTCGCTGTTTCCACTCTGTCTTCGCACTCTGTGCTCGCCAATCGTGGACAGCTATCGCATGGTCAGTGCTAATGCTTCTCTGCGTCGCTAACGCTCCTTGACAAGGTTCAAGGAAGTTCTGCTCTCGCTTCGCTCGTCAGAACAACTGCGTTTCTAAGTTCAGACTGCGTGCGTTGCACTTGTCTTCTCTAAGAGAACGCATGTTTCCACATGCCCGGTATTCACAAACTGATCCACTGCACATGCCTTTTTCACATAATATCCATGCTCCTGCAAGGTCACAAGATCTCTTGCGAGGGAGGTTGGCTTGCAACTGATATAGACGATCTCATCTACACCGTAGTTGATGATCTTAAGGAGCGCCTTTGGATTGATACCATCTCTCGGTGGATCGAGGATGATGAGATCCGGTTTTTCCTCGATGGTGTCGATGACCTTTAGAACATCGCCTGCGATGAATTCGCAGTTATCAAGTCCGTTGCTCTTTGCATTTTCTCTTGCAGCTTCGACTGCTTCTTCTACGATCTCTACGCCGATAACCTTGGAGGCAACCGGTGATAACATCTGGGCGATCGTTCCGGTTCCGCTGTATAAGTCGAAGATCAGCTTGTCCTTGGTATCTCCGGCATATTCACGGGCTTTGCTGTACAGCCGTTCCGCGCTCTTTGTATTTGTCTGGAAAAATGAAAATGGTGAGATCTGGAAATGCAGTCCCAGCACCTCTTCCTCGATATAATCTCTTCCGTATAACAGCGTTACCTTCTCCGGCACAACAGCATCCGCCAGAGAATCATTTGCCGTATGGAGAATACCAATGATCGTTCCGTCAAGCGGAAGTGCCAGAAGCCCATCTACATATGCATTCAGATCCAGATTCTCTAATCCGTCCGTGCTGGTTACAAGATTTACCAGAAGTCCGCCATTTGTCTTGGACTGGCGAAGCACCAGATGACGAAGCAGTCCTACATGCTGCATTTTCTTATGGTAGGACAGTCCATGCTCCCTTGCAAATTCCATCGTATAAGAAACGATCCTGTTATAATCTTCGCTTACGATCACGCAGTTGCAGACAGGAACGATGTCGTACATGCTGTTCTTCTTATGAAGTCCTAGTACCAGCGGACCATCCTTATATTCGTCGCCAAATGAATACTCCATCTTATTCCGGTATGCAGTTGTAACTGGCGAGCCGATGATGCCCTCCCAGTCATATGGATGTGTCTCTGAATCGATCACGCCGTCTAACAGCTTCTTCACCTGTCCTGCCTTTAACTCCAACTGATGCTCATAGCTCATGGTCTGGTATGCACAGCCGCCGCAAATGCCAAACTGTGGACATGGTGGTACTGCATCTTCGATCTCGGAGCGTTCCAGCACATCTAACAGACGTGCCTCTGCCTTATCCTTCCGCACCTTGGATACCATGCAGGACACCTTTTGTCCGGGCAGTGCTCCCTTCACGATCACTTTTTTGCCATCCAGTTCAAAGCTTCCCTTATTTGGGAAATCATAGTCTTTTATAACACCTTCTATAATCTCTCGTTTCTTCACAGCCGACCTCTTTCTTGTCTCTAATAATCTCTACTCCTCCCGGTCGCCCCACATATCTTCAAATATGCTGCGAGTCCGGCGTTTCGGTTTCAGTTCATTTTCCGCAAAAAATGGTGTTCCATGCTGGTCAAATTCCAGCAGCATGTATTTGCCATTCATGCCATCACGCGGATATGCCAGACTGCCCGGATTTACGATATAAGCACCGCCATATCGTTCCAGATTCTGGACATGCGTGTGTCCATACATCACAATATCGTAACCATCATATTTGACCAGCTCCTGTAAGTAGTCTGTTCCGTAATGTACATTGTATCTGTGTCCATGTGTAATGAACACTTTATACCGACCGATCATGAATTCCTCCTGCATCGGAAGATCAGAAGTCCAGTCGTTATTCCCGGCAACCATGTGGATCGGGCAGGTTACATTGTCATAAATATATTCTTCATCTCCGCAGACATCCCCCAGATGGATAAACATATCGATGTCACCCACCGTATCTAAGACATCCCGGATCGTATTGGTTCTTCCATGTGTATCACTAATTATCAGTATTCTCATTTATAACTTCCTTTATCAAACGAAGTGCGTTTCCTCTATGGCTGATCGTATTCTTTTCTTCCGGTGACAGCTCTGCTGTGGACTTGCCATACTCCGGCAGGAAGAAAATAGGATCATATCCAAATCCATTCTCGCCGCGTTCTTCATATCCAATGATTCCTTCGATTGTGCCACGTCTGGTAATGGTCTTTCCATCCGGGAATGCAGCCGCGATCGCACATACGAATCTTGCAGTACGCTTCTCATCCGGAACACCGGCAAGCTTGTCAATGATCGCTTTATTCTTGATCCGGTATGAGGTGTCTTCCCCCATAAATCTTGCAGAGTAGATTCCAGGTGCTTTATCGAGATAGTCTACCTCCAGACCGGAATCATCTGCCAGCACCAGACAATTTGTCATCTTACGGATCGCCTCTGCCTTGATGATGGCATTTTCTTCAAATGTTTTTCCATCTTCTACGATGTCAGCCTGAATTCCGGCTTCCTTCATCGACAGGATCTCATATCCACAATCCGCAAGGATCATGCGGATCTCTTTCATCTTATTCTCATTACCCGTAGCAAAAATCAATTTCTTCATCTTGTCTTCTCCTTTTCTTTCTGTACTCCACCTGCCATATCGAGTGTGGCATGGCAAAGATACATATTATTCCGCAAGACGCTTTCGCTCTATCCTCATGTAGCGGTACTAAGTTCGCTTCATATAACAGCTCACTAAGGACCGACATGAGTAACTGAGACCTTAGCGAGGTTTGACCGAGGTTAGTTCGAAGTTACACAGCGTGGACAGGCTTGCTACATAACAGTATCATCTGCCATGCCACGCCCGATATGGCAGCACTTTCTCAATCCCCCACATCCGTGAAGGCTTTCAAACAGACATTACAGTCATTCTCCTGCTCCGCACTCGACCACTTCGTGCCATACAGGCTGATATAGCCCTCGCCATCCGTGATATCGAAGTTCGCCGTTTTCTCATCATTATTATATTCGATTGCGATTGGCATCGTGGAATCCTGTGTGTTCACATGCACAACCACCGCAAATTTCCGATCATCCGGAAGCGGTACTGCCTCATTTAGATTGATCGTATAATAACCCTCGTACTGCATTTCACCGGATGCCACCTTTGTCCGCTGCTGCAAGTCGGATACATCGGTAAAATCCGTCACAACATACACATCATATGTCGTTTTCGGACCTGTCGCATAGAAAGAAACCGCCTTCAATGTCTCGTTCTTTCCAGCCGTATAGACATTTGCAAAATAAGCCTCCGGCTTGTCGTCAAATCCCATCGTTCCGACCTCGCCCATCAGATCTGACTGATAGATCTTGTCGTAGTTGTCACTATTTCCAAGCTTCGTATATACTACGCTGTTCATACCGATATTGGTATCATAATAAGAGATATAAAAGAATCCCTCGTCACCAAAATCCTGCCCCCAGCTATTCTTGCAGATAAATGCGCCGTCTCCCACCGGTTCTGTATTAAAATATTCCTTCGGATAGTTGTCATCCCAGCCAACGATCACCACGTCATGATTCGGCGTCTGATCTCCATCATAATAATAGGAACTGCGGTTTCTGTTATAGTAATAAGAACTACTCGTTGCATTCTTCATATCACAGTAAATAACCGTTTCCACACCGCCATATTTGTATACGGATGATTTGATCGCCTCGTAATTCTTGTCCTTCAGGATGATGGCTTCTTCCAGATGCTTTACCGCCGACAATCCATTTACCGTCTGGTTATCACCATACGGATCGTCTTCCTCAAGCACCGGTCCCTGCCATGCCGCAAGATAGGCTATACTCATATAATATTCGCCACCGTCAAATGGGCTGACATTAAAGCTGTTATTCATTGCCATATGATCAACAGAAAATACCAGATTTTCAGCCGGACGGATCGTACTTTCCAGTGCCGCAAGTGATGCAAATGCCCAGCAGGTTCCATAGATACCCTGATCTCTTACAAGAGATACACGATCATGTTCTCTCATATCATATGCTGCCGGAAGCTTTTCTTCCTCGGCAATCTTTTTTAACACCACGGCATTTGTCTCCAGATTGATATTACAACTGTAGTTTAATGCCTCGCAGATCTCATTCACCGGCACATAGATGATATCATCCTTTTTCTCTGGCTTGTCGATTGCCTGTATTGCATTTCCATTGATATTTACCACATCCGAATCACCATAGACCTTTACCAGACTGTCTCCTTTGGAAAATGTGATCGTCCCATTTTCATATGCATTCACATGGCAATCCAGTTTATCGGTAAATGTCGCGATAGGGAGCATCAGCTGCAAATGGTCACTGAAATACGGCTGATACTCCGCTTCTGTGATCCTGCTGTCATTTATATATAATATAATGCCCTTTCCATTTGCATTCGTCACAATCTCTTTCAACATAGTTTCTGCGGCAGCACCCGCTTCTTCCGTCTTCTCAATGCTTACATCCGGATGTCTCAGAAAACCCAGATACAGAAATACCCCCAGAATAACAACCGCTGCCACGATCAAATACTTTTTCAACTCTGTCTCACTTTCTCTTTGGCGGCTTCGGTCCCATGAACTGATAGAAATATGATTTGATCATACCATTGTAGATCTTACGATTCTTATCCGCCTTTCTTCCTATATATTTCTCCGCCTCACTGTATGACGTGATCAGGAACATCGACCAGTCATCCAGTCGTCTGAAGCTTTCCCCGATCGTCTTATATAATTCAGGAAGATCCTCCCGATCCTCGAGACGTTCACCATATGGCGGATTCGTGATGATAAAGCCATATTTTTTCGGATGCCTGAGATCCTTTACATCTCTCTGTTGGAAATGGATATGTTCATCCACTCCCGCTGCTCTGGCATTCTCCATCGCACACTTCACCATTTCATTATCCAGATCATATCCCTGAATATTCATCTTCACATCACGGTCGATCATATCATTTGCTTCATCGATCGCATTGTACCACATCTTCTTGTCGCCGACCTTCGCCCACTCAGAAGCCAGAAAGTCTCTGTCAATTCCCGGTGCGATCCTTGCTCCGATCATAGCTGCCTCGATCGGAAATGTTCCGCTTCCACAGAATGGGTCAACCAGTACACGATCCTTATTCCATGGTGTAAGCATGATCAGTGCCGACGCCAGAGTTTCCGATATCGGTGCTTTGCCAACCAGTTTCCTATAGCCACGCTTATGAAGGGATATTCCTGATGTATCAAGTCCTATCGTAACAATATCCTTAAATATAAATACACGAACCGGATATTCTGCTCCATCTTCCGTGAACCATGATACATGGTAGGTCTGTTTCAAACGTTCTACCATAGCTTTCTTCACGATGGACTGGATATCAGATGGGCTGAACAGTGCGCTCTTATTTGATGTAGCCTTGGATACCCAGAATTTTGCATCACGGGTCAGATACCGCTCCCATGGAATACTCTTGGTTCCTTCAAATAATTCATCAAATGTTACAGCCTTAAAGCTTCCACACTTGATCATGATACGTTCAGCTGTACGAATAAACATATTTGCTCTTGCAACCGCATCTTCTTCTCCTGCAAATGTTATTCTTCCGTCTTCTACCTGAACGATCTCATATCCAAGATCCAGGATTTCTTTTTTCAATACTGACTCCAATCCAAAATGACATGGAGCGATCAATTCGATTCTGCTCATATGCTTCCTTTCAATCACAAGTGCCAGATTCAGACATTTCTGTCCAAATCCAGCACTATTATTTTCTGTCTGTTAATTTTCTTTCTTATTTTCTGCGCTTTCTTATAATAACCACGCATGCCATTCCAAGCGAAATGAGCATACCTGCAACTGCTGCCTTCATTGCAAATGCATCACCGGTTTTTACACCTGTTTTCTTCTGATCATTTTTGCCTTTATCACCGGTTGCTTCTGTTTCATCCTCATGAAGAACCTCTGTTGTCTCATCCTCGGTATCCACATCTTCCGTTTCTTCCTCATCCGTCGCATCTTCTGTCGTGGTATCTTCACTGGAAGCTGTTTCTGTTGTAGTATTCTCCGTTGTAACACTTTCTGTAGTATCACTCTCTGTTGTAGATGCTTCTGTTGTATTAGAAGCTGCCAGACCGACTGTTACCTTTGCGGACGGTGATGCATAATAGTTTGCGGACTCTTTATATCTTACAAAATAATCGCCTGCTGCAAGACCATTTACAACTGTTCCTGTTACAGCCGTCCATGTAGTCTGGTCTGTAGAATATTCCATTGTCGCTGCGGCATTCGCAACAGATCCGTCTTTCTTTCCTGTTGCACTTTCATTAACTGCTGTCAGCCCTGTCGGTGCTACCTGTGGTGCTTTCTCGATCGTATAATTCTTTACGATCTCTCCGTGATAGGTCTTGCTCTTTGCTGTTATCTTAACACTTGCTGTTCCGACATTGATATTATCTGAAAATATACAGGTATAATCCGTTCCTGCTATCAGCTTCTTGCCGTCATATGTCACAGTCACTGTTGGTTCCTTTGCTGTTCCATCATACACATAGGCGGTTGGGTCAATGGATACCGTAACCACCGAATCCGTCAGTCTTCGGTAACGAAGCTCTACACTTCTTGCCTTTGTGCCTGTTTCATCTAATATCGTATTATAGGAATTCGGCTGTCCATCCAATGTGTATCCGGCCGGAAGAAATTCCTCAATACCGCCCACAGCTTCATCTAATGAAAGCAACCCATAATTGCTTAGTCCGCTTGGCGAATTTGTAATCTTATAAACAGATGTCTGATCCATCTGCAGCTTTTCAAGCCACCATTCTGTAAATGTTGCACCATCATGTTGCTGTTCTATATTACTGTTTACCAGTTTAAGGCCACCCTTTGCATACCATCCAAGCTGCGTAAGATCTGCTCTCACATTTTCAAATGTTAATGTATGTTCATTCCCTGTCGCTGCATTCTTGATATAGCCACTATATTCTCCATTTTCTATCACAAGAGAACCCATAATCTCGAAATGAACAGCCTTTAATTTCTTTTTATTCAGATCAATCGTAAGATTCTTATTTCCAGCATCAATATATGCTGATGTACTCTCACAATTATATAGAAGCTTCAGTATATCACCGTTTCTTGCAGCCGCCGCTGCATCTTCCAGTTTAGAATAGGTTCCCTTTGCTGTTCCGCTTGCATCCTCTACCTCAATGCATTCTACCGTATCATTACAATCCACACAGGCTCCATCCTTCACCTGTGAATGTTCACATGCCGCCTGTATCTCTGTCAGCCCATTTGCCCCTGCAAATGCTGCTACTGCAACAAGCCCTACCGCAACGATTGTTGCTAAAAATTTTTTTCTCATTTACCCTATATCCTTTCTTTTCTGAAATAAATACCCAGGGATATCTTATGCTATCCACCAAATTTCCCTGACCATATTATACATACTTACCCCTGCCACCACAAGTAAATTAAATAAAAAATCCCGGACATGTACTTTTCTTAATATACGCCGTCATGTCCGGGATCTATTTATTCTGTTATTCTCATATTCAAACCACGTTTTCCTGTTTGCCATAATGGTTTGCCTCACCTCTGTCAGCGGTTTTTAGTCAATGCACCCTTATACTGTACAATTCCACCAACTGTATTGATCACTCTGTAACCTGCCTGTGTCAGTATTCTTGCCGCCAGTGCGCTACTGCCTCCGTACTGACAATATGTGAGTAATACTTTATGTTTTGGAAGATTATAATTGCCACACTGAATCTCGGATAATGGCACATTAACAGCCATCGGTATATGCCCTCTCAGGAATTCTTCTTCGGTACGAACATCCACGATCACCCCGCCATAACGAACTGCCTCCTGCATGATATCGCGAACGGGTATATTGTGAAATCTCATGCTTTCACCCCCTGATAAGCAAGCGATTTAACTTCTTACGAGCAAATAATTTTTGTGCTCATTATAGCTTATGCGATTTCCGTTAAAACGTTCGGCATATTCGGTCTATCTCATATTATAGTTATCTTCCTGTTCATTATATGATGAATACATCTGTCCATTATATGAATTCACACTGTATGGTGTTGTTGAATTTGGTGTCTGATCTGCTGCTGTGTCTGATCTACGATATGGATTTACTCCGGCATTTTGCGGATATGATGTGTTTCCGATATATCCGGTATTCTTTGGGTTCACTGTATTACCCGTATAATACTGATTCGACACATATGCATTATTTCCGGTATAACCCTGATTCTGCGGGTATGCGGTATTTCCCGGATAACCCTGATTCTGCGGATAGCCCATCGGATTTGCCTGCTGAGTCTGATAATAATAGCTTCTGCCTGGCCTGCGGTATTCGGTTCGATAGAATCCATAATCAGCTGTCTCAGGTCTGCCGTCAATTCTGTGATCATGATTGGAACATACCAGAATCAACACAACAGATATAATATATGCCCCTATCAGAATGACATAAATCCATCCTTCTGCAATTAAACCATAAGAAGCCGCCATGATCGCGTAATCATATGCCCCATGAATACATACCGGCACAAGATACGCCCATGCCATATAACCGATCATTCCGCCTCTGTCACCGGCATATGCTTCTTCTCTCGCCTTTGCATATAATGCTCCCATCACAACACCGACCGTACAATGAAGAGGAATCGCTGTAAACGCCCTCATAATTCCGGTCAGTAGTCCACCCTGATATACATATAACACATTTTCCAGAATTGCAAATCCCAATGAAGAGCATACGGCATAAATCACGCCATCATAGCTATGCTGCATCTCCTTACTTTTCCATGTGATACATATCGTAACCAGATATTTACCTAATTCCTCGGCTATAGCTATAACAAAGAAACAGAAGATAAGCAGGCGAAGTCCCAAATCATCTGAATCACCCATGACAAATGCCTGACCTATAAACTCTACGATAGCTGCCGGAACAGTAGTTGCTGCACCGGTCGCCAAAAGTAGAATCATCAACTTAACCGGCGGTTTCTCTTTGCGATCCCTGTAATATATAAATCCAAGCAACAATAATGCCGGAAGTGCCGCTACGATAAAAAGCACTCGTATATTATTCATCTTATTCTCCCCATTTATCTTACTTTGTCTCTATATCATCTATAACCTCTTTGATCGACTCCAGCTTATCCGTATCATAGCCTTCTGTTGCTGCCGAACTGTCATAGACTTGTGCAAAGTCAGCATTATACTCATCTTCGCTGACATCTTCTCCGTTCCAGTCATATGTGTAAATCGGCATCCCATTCTTATCAAATCTCAGCCCGGTTCCATCCTTCGCTCCATAATGCCCCTGTGCAACCAAGGTCAACTCTCCATCAACAATACTGTAAATATAGTCATAATAGGAATCCATCAGCCCATCCGAATTGCAAAGGAGATTCTTTCCTTCTATGTAAGTAAAGTACAAACGGTTCAATCCGTTTACATGAACGGAGCCATTTGAATAGTTTACAATACGGACACCGGATGCCTCCGACTTTCCTACTTCTACCAGCTCCGGTATATCATCATTGTCCAGGTAAATCAGCGTATACCCTTGCTGTCCCTCTGTATCTGACACATGTTCCAGATAATCAACATATGCAGTCTTCCAGTCATCACTTTTCTTTGATACCGAAGTTTCACCTTCTCCATCCAGCTCTGCCTCATCTGATTCTTCTTCAGATACAGTCTCGGTCTGTGTTTTATCGGAAGCAGGTCTGTCCGGTACTGCTTCTAATCTCTGTTTTCCAAATTCCGTCTTCTCTGTCGTTACTTCCTGTTCTTCTGTGGTCACATCTTCCGTGACATGCGCCGCTTCTGTCGTTCCATTGTTCATAGCTCCTGCTGACTCCTTCTCAGATGAGCAGCCGGTAAGCAATGTACCAAAAAGTACCCCGAAGAACAGTAAAAATTCAATTTTTTTCATCTATAATACAGCCTTTCCAACCGGCAGTTTTCTTCCACTATTCCAGTCTGTAAATTCTCGGTAATATATGTTTTACACTGATAAAAATTATACCATTCAAACAGCAAACACGCTATACGCTAATTCCTTTTTTCTTCTAAATCGAGATTTATTTTTTACCGGAATTTATCTGCTATTTTCAACATTTCGCCTAATAAAGAGTCACAAGTGACTCTTTCGCACCTGCGCGGAAACGCGAAGCAATTAACTACTTCTCCACAAAGTGCGATAAAAAATATAGGAGACGCAAAACTTACGTCTCCCATACCATTTATTCATATTTTTTTTGAGGAAAATATATGACAATAATTATTTTACATTGAAGGCTTTCATACCCGGATATACGGCTGAAGCACCAAGCTCTTCTTCGATTCTTAAGAGCTGGTTGTACTTAGCTACACGCTCAGATCTGGATGGTGCACCGGTCTTGATCTGGCAGGTATTTAAAGCAACTGCAAGATCTGCGATCGTTGTATCTGCTGTCTCGCCTGATCTGTGAGATGAGATAGCTGTGTATCCGGCCTTGTGAGCCATCTTGATCGCTTCCAATGTCTCTGATACAGAACCGATCTGGTTTAATTTGATCAGGATACTGTTACCACAGCCAAGCTCGATACCCTTTGCAAGTCTCTCTGTATTTGTAACGAAAAGGTCGTCACCAACTAACTGTACTTTGTCGCCAAGTTCTGCTGTAAGCTTCTTCCAGCCTTCCCAGTCTTCTTCATCCAGACCATCTTCGATGGAGATGATCGGGTACTTCTCAACCAGTCTCTTCCAGTGAGCGATCAGCTCTTCTGATGTATATACTGTACCGGCCTTTGGCAGCTTGTACTCGCCAACCTTGCCTGTCTTCCACTCGGATGAAGCTGCATCCATAGCAATCTTGAAGTCCTTACCCGGTTCATATCCGGCTTTCTTTACTGCCTCGAGAATTGTCTCGATTGCTTCTTCATCAGATGCAAGTGCAGGTGCAAATCCACCTTCATCACCAACTGATGTAGCAAGTCCTCTTTCCTTTAAGATAGCCTGAAGTGCATGGAATACCTCTGCACACCATCTGAGACACTCTTTGAATGAAGGAGCACCAACCGGCATGATCATGAACTCCTGAACATCCAGACCGGATGATAATGCATGACATCCACCATTGATAATGTTCATCATAGGAACCGGAAGTCTGTTTCCGCTTACACCGCCTAAGAAACGATATAAAGGTACATCCAGTGAAATAGCTGCTGCTCTTGCTGCTGCGATTGATACAGCAAGGATTGCATTTGCACCCAGATTTGACTTGTCCTTTGTTCCGTCTGCCTTGATCATTGCCTGATCTACAGCATATGTATCAGATGCATCCATTCCAACTAATACGTCATTAATTTTTGTGTTGATATTTTCAACAGCTTTCTGAACGCCCTTACCGCCAAAACGATCCTTATCGCCATCACGAAGCTCTAATGCTTCAAACTCACCTGTTGATGCACCACTTGGAGCAGCTCCACGTCCGACAGTACCATCTGCAAGAATAACTTCTGCTTCTACTGTAGGATTTCCTCTTGAGTCAATAATCTCTCGTCCAATTACTTTTTCGATTTCTAAATAATTCATCATGCTTTGATCCTTCTTTCTGGTGACAGCTTCTGTCCCGGATCCGTCATTGCATCCGGGTGCATACCCTGTTTTCAGCAGTCAGGGATGCATACAGAATGGAGTCACACGATTTATTCACAAGATTTTTAGTTAGTTCATACTAACTTTTTATAAAAATACCATGCAGAAGCCTTTTCCGTCAACAAAAAATGGTCGAATTTATTGAGAATTTCTATCACATTTTTCGCTTGATTTTTTCAGGATCAGACCGTATAATGCACCCGTGGGTTAGATATGTCTAACCTGTAGATTGAATGATTTACAGAGTTACGGTGCATACTAAAATTTGATATGCAACGCTGCTTTGACGCGAGCGTACCAGCACTGCATATAGCTTTAGGATTTTTGAATATTGCAGAATATTTGTCGGAATCGATGCAAAAAGGAGTTTGTGATTATGTTTGAAGAATATTTGATCACACATTGTTCGCCTACATTGGCGTCCTTAAAACCTGCCAGCCTGTTTCTTTATCGTTTTTCTTCCGGAGAAGAATTATACGAAAGTGTGGCTGTCTGGGATGCACAATTTCAGAAAAAAGGGATCCGGATCACGATCCTGCGAGAAGATACCGAAACTGCTTTGATCTATGTCTACAGACCGGATGCTATGGTTCGTGAATTATCAAGACCGGAGATCATCTCTTTTCTTGTAAGCACAGGATATCAGGCAGGAACGATCGATCAAATGCTTGAACAGCTTCGTAGTCGTCTTCATGGTTCGGAAGAATTTCCGCATGAGATCGGTGTCTTCCTTGGTTATCCGTTAAATGATGTTCTCGGATTTATCAAAAACCACGGAAGTAACTGCAAAGGCATGGGCGACTGGAAGGTATACGGAGATCTGGGTGAGGCCCAGAAAACATTTGCCAAATTTAAAAAATGCCGTGAGATCTATGCAAATCTCTGGCATCAGGGACGAACGATCTGGCAGTTGACGGTTGCCGCATAAGTATTTAGAAAATTGCATCCGCATAACAAAATAAGTATTTATGCAAACGACGTTCACATAACAAAAATGAATATAGGAGATTCCCGCAGGCATTTCCATACGGAGATTTCTAAATATAAAATACATGATTATAAGGAGGAACCTACTATGAGTAAGGTTGCAGTTGTATATTGGAGTGGCACAGGTAACACAGCATTAATGGCACAGGCTGTTGCAGAAGGTGCAAAGGCAAAAGGAGCAGAATGTGATCTTTTAACATCCGCAGAATTCACTGTAGATATGGTAGATAACTACGATGCGATTGCATTCGGATGCCCTGCTATGGGTGCCGAAGTCTTAGAAGAAAGCGAATTTGAGCCAATGTTCGCTGAATGTGAACCGGCATTAAACGGTAAGAAGATCGCCATCTTCGGTTCATATGGCTGGGGAAGCGGCGAATGGATGGATACATGGGAAGCTCAGTGTCAGGCTGACGGTGCTGTATTTGCAGCAGCTCCACTGATCTGCCATGAAACACCGGATGAAGCAGGTCTTGCTGATTGTACCGCACTTGGCGAAGCACTTGTTTAATAAATAATACACATCTCTAAACACAACCAAAACACAGGAATCTGCCATGTGGCAGTCCTTCCGCTTGTACATTATCGTACAATCCCAAAAATGCTCTGGCAACCCACACCTCTGCCAGAGCATTTTATTATTTTATGCTTTTCTTCTCTGAAAAATCTTATATCTATATCGCTCCATGCTCCCGCAGCAGCTTCTCGACATCTGTTCCTTCTACTGTCTTTAACAGCTCCTTCATTGCGATCTTCTCTTTCAGTCCAAGCTTCATATCTGTAATCTTTCTTCCATCCCGGATGGCAACGGTTGCATTTAACAGATCCCGGACATCATAAACGCTACCCCATACTTCCGGCACACCACGATTGATATTCAACAGGGTATATACTGCTTCCATACCGGTACGGATCGAATACTCGGTTGTAAATATCGTATCTCTTGCTGTCTCGGCAAACTGTCCAAGGAATGCAAAATTGACCGCTCCCTCCGGTACAACATCTGGACGGTCGCCCTTCTCACGCGGCATGAAAAATGCTGTAATATACGGCATCATAACCGGCACTGTATTTGCGCTGTGCTCGGCAAGCTCCGGAATCTCCTTCTCCGGTACACCGATATGATAGAGCCACTCTTCGCAGATCTCCTTACCGGTACATTCCCGCATCGTCTTCTTTACATAATCACCCGGTTTATTTGAGAACAATCCATATACCCATACAAGCACCTGTCCCTTTGGCTGGTTACGGAACTGCGGCTGACGATTGATCGTCCATGAAAGCAGCCATTCGGAATCTCTCGCAGTCACGATACCACCTGTAACTACCTTGCCTGAGAGTGGATCCCTCTTGCAGATTTTCTTAATATACGGAAGGATCTTCTCATCCAAAGTCGTCACCGTTGCACTCATCCAGTTTGACTGCTCCGGATCGTAGCAGAATTTGTCCGGATGTCCGAAGGATGGATCCTGTGCAGCGATCTTCCGCCACATATCCCATCCGCCGCCTTCGCGGATCTCGGTCTTGAACTCAGCCGGTTTGTTCTGGCTTCCGTATGAAGAATTCTCCACGCAGCCGCCATTTGTGATAAATACCAGATCATTCTCGGTCAGATCGATCGCATCTGCTTCACCGTCACGAATAATATCAATCTTCTTTGCCAGCTTTCTTCCTGCTTCGATCTCGAATTCCACATTTATAACCTTGGTATTATAATGGAACACCACACCGAATGATTCCAGATATTTTACCATCGGAAGAATCATGGACTCATACTGGTTATATTTGGTAAAACGAAGTGCCGTGAAATCCGGCAGTCCTCCGACATGATGGATAAAACGCTTAATATAGAGCTTCATCTCAAGTGCAGAATGCCAGTTCTCAAATGCAAACATCGTCCGCCAGTACATCCAGAAATTAGAATTAAGCACTTCTTCATCAAAATACTCATCGATCCGTTTATTATATAATTCTTCATCCGGGGTAAAGAACAGCTTCATGATCTCCATTGCACCCTTATCGGACAATCCGAACTTCTTATCGGTATGTGCATCCTGCCCCCGATTCTCAGTTGCCCGACATAAAGAATAGTTTGGATCTGCCTTATTCAGCCAGTAATACTCATCCAGTACACTGACACCCTCTGTCTCGATGGACGGAATCGAACGGAACAAATCCCACATACACTCAAAATGGTTATCCATCTCACGTCCGCCACGCATAACATAGCCGATATCGCTGTACTGATAACCATCACATGCCCCACCCGGAATCGGGTCTTTCTCCAGAATGTGTACATGTGAGCCTTTCATCTGTCCATCTCTTACCAGAAAACAGGCTGCTGCCAATGCACCAAGTCCCGAACCTATAATATATGCCGATTTCTGATCCACACCCGTCGGCTTCTTAGGTCTGGCAAATGCTTCATAATTTCCACTTGCGTAATACATACGAATTACCTCCAATCTATACAGCCTGCCTGCAAACAGACCGGTTATCTCAAAAACTGTCTTTATTATAAGATTCCCCGTTTTTGCCCTCAATAAACAAAAAAAGTACCGTGATAAAAATATATTCACGGTACTTGTTCTGTCTAAAATTTTATCATTTCCCCTGTTTTGATAGGATAACCGGTCTGAAAAATAAGACACATTGTTTTTTCAATGTATCTGTCAGCTCTCTGTTTTTTTGTGAAAGGCATCCGTCCGAAATGCTTCCAGTGCTCTGGTAATATTATCATGCATCACCAGTCCCATCTTATCCACGATCACATGTGGATCCTGCTTCATGCCATTCTCGATCCATTCAAGTAATACGCCGACAAAGGAGCATTTGTAAAAATCAGCAATGAACTTCTTATCTTCATCCCGCACCTGCATATTCTTCGCCTTATCTTCGATGACCTTGATCATCAGATCATACGTCAGACTGTACAGATATTTTTCTACCTGATCTCTGCTGATCGAATGATATGCATTCATCATAAATGTCTTATTCTCGCTCACCGCTTCAAAGATACGAAGGAAGCCTTCCTGCCAGGTATCATAGGTTTTATTCTCACCCAGTATCCTCGTTGCATCCTCCACACACACCCACTCTACCAGATCATAGATATCTTTAAAATGATAGTAAAATGTCATTCGGTTGATGCCGCAGTCTTCCGTGATATCCGTTATCGTTATCTTATCAAGCGGTTTCTTTGTAAGAAGCTTCTTCAGTGATGCTTCCAACGCACGTTTCGTTATCTGAGACATTTCCTTGTAACCTCCACGTCTATTGTTCATCAGAAAAAAAGTTATCCTTACTATACCACACCCACCAGAATTTTGTAAAATTAAAAATAAACTAATGGCATGAGAAAAAACAATCTACATAATTCAGGGTGTGAGAAAAGCCCTGCAGAAGGAACTGTTTCATATTGAAGCTTCTCTGTAAACTTCTGTTGACTTTCTTCGGATCGATTACTCATAATTGTTGATTTAAGACTAAACAACATTTCTGTCGTAAAACCTGCCAGACGATTCAATTCTTTGGATACCATATACATAGCTGCAACCGGCTGTTCGATCACATTTTCATTCATTTTCTTTCTCTCTTTCGTTCATCATTACTTTTTATAATATAAGTTTATCAATTAGAAAAAGCGCCCGCTATCATACGCAGGTAAAATCATCTGATGAATCTGTAAAGTTGTGTATAATTAATGTAAAATATTGTTCTTTTTATATGTCAACGTCACTATTGTAAAATACTTTTACAAATATTTACCAATCTCCAATTTCCATATTTCTTCCAGTCGTTCCAGCGAAAACGCTGCATTTGCCGGGCTTGTCGAAGGCAGTTCGATCATCGGAAGAACGATATGTTCCGCCTGATATTTTTTGTATAATCTGCCGGCAGTCTTACCATTTGTAAAAACTGCCCGGATCGGGGTATGTGTTACAATGCTTTCAATATCTGCAGGAATCACATTTCGAATACTGCTGTCACTGGAACCGATGATCTCACAAGCCCGGATCACATCATAGACCGCCACATGACCGGCAAGCAGCATCCGTTTTTTCTCTTCTATCGTCAAGGGTTCCGGTACACCAAGTACAGCTGCCACAACCTTCCAAAAACGGTTTCTCGGATGTCCGTAGTAGAAGCCCTGCTCTCTGGATTTCACCGATGGCAGACTGCCAAGAACCAGCACCTGTGATTCTTCATTATATACCGGAGCAAATTCATGCTCTACATACTGATATTCTGACATTTTTATTTCCTTTCAAATAAAGAATTGCCTACAAATCTTACACATTCAAACGGAATTACAAAATAATTAACTTCCACTCCGTAAAATATGCATCCCAAACAAAAAAACCAGAGACTATCGCCCCCGACAAGTCTCTGGTTATATATGTATCCCAAACCTCATTTAAATCCCCATGTTGGAATTACGGATATATTATATACTGCCTCCCCCTTGCCTGTACAGTAGTCTTGCAAAAATGACTTGTTTTCTGTTTCAAATAACCTTTGTATTTGAACGATCATTTCCTGCATATAAATCATTTTTCACTTTATATTTTTATATGATTTCTCCATCTAAGATCTTTATTCCAAATCTCTCCATATCCACCCGTCCGTCGACAACTGTAACTCCATCTGCCGTCAATCGATCTGCCTGTACATTCTTTCCGCCAAATGCAAATGCTCCGGATAATTCACCCTTTGCATTTACCACACGAAAGCAGGGAATGTGCTCCGGATCCGGATTCTTATGAAGCGCGTTTCCCACTGCACGCGCCATCTTCTTATCCCCGGCAAGCTCCGCGATCTGACCATAGGTTGCAACCTTTCCGGCAGGAATCTTTTTCACAGCCTCATAGATTCTCTTTGATGGACTGGTTGTCACCAGATCATAACTCTCTGCGATCATCCGTTTCACATCCTGATCCGGAATACTTCCATCCAGAATGATCGTATTCCAGTGCTCCTTATTCTGATGCCAGCCCGGTATCACCGCGTCAAATGCGCTCCGCCAGAAATCCCGCCATTCCGGATCAACCTTTACATTCAGATTAATATATCCGTCTCTCTCATATGTCCACAGGAATGCCTTCTTGCTTCCTTTCACACGCACCAGTTGCCAGTTCGGATCATGAAATGGCGCCTGCTGATATGTATCAGGAAAAGACAGTCCATATACCAGCGCTTCTTCTCTCGTTGTCATTTATCTGCCTCCGACATGCTTTACATAGTCTGCGATCAATTCCGCCGTCTTATCAACACCCAGTCGTACCGCGTCTATACACAGATCATAATTCTCTGCATAGCCCCATTCTTCTCCGGTATAATATCTGTGATAACCACGCCGTTTCTCATCTGTCTTTTCAACAAGCGCTATAGCCTTTCGCTCCGAGATCTTATGCTTTCCTGCGATATGATGCGCCCGCTGCTTCTTATCTCCGCACAGAAACACCCGGACAGCATCCTTATCATCCCGGTAGGCATAATTCGAAGCACGTCCTATAATAATAAAACTCTGTCCGCCAAACATTGCTGACAATGCCCGTTTCGGTGTATCATACTGATTCTTCGGACAGAAATCATCCGCAACCGAACTGATCATCGCATTTACCGGCTGCTCACCAAAATACATTGGATACTTTTCATAAATTTTCTTTTCTTTTGCAAGCGCGATCAGCTCTGGCTTCGTATAAAAGGGAATCCCTAACAGCTCCGATAATTTTTTCCCAACTTCATCTCCGTCACATCCACATTGTCTTCCAAGTGTTACGATCATACTCTCTTACCTCCTTCTTATATATTACCTCTACTCACCTACAATGCAAGCATCTGGCTGATCAGATGATAATGCCCGTCTACCGCCGCTTTCATGGCTGCTTCATCACGTTCTAATACACTATTATAAATCTGCTTGTGATAATTAAGCAAGTTTGCCTTTTCTTTTGTATTCACACGGCGCAGCACCAGATCGATCCATTCCCGATAAACGATCATAACCGCCTCCATGATCATCGAAAATAGTTCATTCTCTGTTGCCCGGATCAGCAATTCATGAAATTCCTTATCCACGCTAACCAGTTCGGAACCATCTGCCTGCTCCATCCTTGCCAGATTATCCTCCAGAAGCACCTGACACTCAAATGGTATTCCCTTCTCGATCAGCATACTGCATACAGACTTTTCCATTGTACAACGGAACTCACAGACCTCGGATTTCGTGATACTGCCAAGTGCCAGCATCATCATAAGCATCTGACGGATCGACTCTCCGGCATTTTTTGATATATAATTTCCTGATCCCTGTACGCGTTCGATCATTCCCATGCCATGCAGGATACTGAGTGCCTCCCTAGTCGAATTTCTTCCGATTCCTAACGTCTCCGCTATCGTACGTTCGGTTGGAAGCTTGCTTCCGTTCTGCAAGGTTCCGTCCTGCATCAGGCTGTAAATATATTGAATTGCTTTTTCATATTCTGATGTAACATGTTGTTTTTCCATACTCGTCTCCCTGACTATCAATAAATTTCGTTATTTCTATATTTTGATATCTGCTACCAGCGGATACCCGCCTATGAGATTATCAACTAACTTCATTATTTCTATATCCGATCTGTAAATTCGAAATAAATCCTTGCATTTTATAAGCAGCATATATATTTACATAAAATGCGCAAATAACGACGAAAGCACAACCGTAAGAATACCGGAAACCGCAATCGCCAGACTGCTCATTGCACCTTCCACTTCACCGATCTCGATCGCCTTTGCCGTTCCGATCGCATGAGATGCAGATCCAAATGCCAAGCCCTTTGATATCGGTTCGGTGATTCGAAAAATCTTGCACACTAATTCACCAAATATATTTCCAAGAACACCCGTTACGATAATAACCGCAACCGTAATCGTTACATATCCACCCAGTTCTTCTGAAACACCCATACCGATCGCAGTCGTGATAGACTTCGGAAGCATCGTTACATACTCCTCATGTGTAAGTCCCATGATCTTTGACAATACAAACACCGTACAAAGACTTGTCACCACACCGGCAACAAGACCTGCCATAACCGCCTTACAGTTATGCTTCAGCAGTTCCCACTGTTCATAGAGTGGGATCGCCAGGCATACAGTTGCAGGGGTCAACAGCCAGCTTAAATATTGGGCGCCTTCATTATAAGTATCATAATCTACCTTGCTCACAACCAGTACCAGAATGGTAACTACAATCGAGATCAGCAACGGATTAAATATTCCCAGTTTGAATTTCTTCTTTAATATTGACCCGATCAAATATGAGATCAGGCTAAGTGTAACTCCTGCAAACAGGGAGTTTTCAAAAAAATCATGCATCCTCTTGTTCCTCTTTCTTCCTATCCTTTCTGATGATCCACTGTGACAGTCTGCCTGTCATCGCCATAACCGTAATGATCGTAACGACCGTGATCACACATACCGGAATCAGCACCGGCTTCAGCGTTCCCCAGCTAACCATCAGACCAACACCGGCAGGAATGAACATCAATGGCATGATCTCAATTAAAAATTTCCCTGTCTCTTTCACTGCTTCTAACTTGATCCATCCAGTCATCAGGCATACAAATAAAATCGCCATTCCATAAATACTGGCAGGAATCGGCAAAGGTAATACATATTTGAGCAGTTCCCCGATAAATGAAATTGCAAGAATGATTAAAAACTGTCTAATATACTTCATTCAAATATCCTCTCTACATTTTTTATCCTTTTTCGTTTGAACTATACTTTTTCATACAAAAGAAATTGGTAGCACCAATTCAGTGCTACCAACCATTATACTGCCATCTTATTATTTGTCAATTTATTATTTTACCAAATCGGCATCAATATATTCCCAGCATGTTTTCTTGCGGGCTGCTCCTTTCTGCGACTGATGCTATAACTTTCCAGATGAATACTATTTATTCCTGTCAGCGGTATCTCAACTGCCAGAAGACCACCCTTTCCTGTCGTCGACGCACAATCTTTACAAACGGATACTACTCCTGCCGCTGATGTCCCAGCTGCCAGAAAGCTACCGCTCCTGCCGCCGCTACGTTAAGTGAATCTACACCATGTGCCATCGGAATCATAACCGTATAATCGCAGTCAGCTATCGTATCTCCGGCCAGCCCATCGCCCTCTGTACCGAGCACAATTGCCAGCTTTTCCTCACTATTTAACTGCGGATCATCAATTCCTACACTATCTTCTCGGAGTGCCATTGCCGCCGTCTTAAAGCCCATTTCTTTCAATGTCTTCATTGCCTGCTCCGGCCAGACACCATCCTTCTTTGACAACATTGTCCACGGAATCTGGAATACTGTTCCCATACTCACACGACTTGCACGTCTGTAAAGAGGATCACTGCAGCCACCGGTCAATATCACTGCATCCATACCAAGTGCTGCGGCACAGCGGAACAATGCTCCCACATTTGTCGGATTGACCACTTCTTCCAAAATAGCGATCCGCTTCGCTCCCTGACATACCTCCTCTATAGTTGGCAATATTCTGCGGTGCATCGTGCACCAGAGCCCCCTTGTCAGATGATAACCGGTAAGCTTCGTCAATATCTCATCCGGTGCAACATAGATTGGGACATCCTCCATCCGATTCAGAATCTCCTCAGCCTCTGCAAGCTGTCCCTTTTCTGCCAGAAAAGACACCGGTTCATATCCACCATCTAACGCCCGCTCGATCACCTTCGGACTCTCGGCAATAAACAACCCTTCCTCCGGTTCATAGATTGTTGCAAGCTGCCGTTCCGAAAGCTCCGCATAAACCACCAGTTCCGGACGGTTCAGATCCGTTACTTCTATTATTTTCATCGTAATTTCCTTCCCGATACACACGCTTGTCATCTTATTATGTCAATTACCTTTATACCAAATTGGTATCAATATACTCCCAATATGGCTTCTTGTTTACCTCACCTTCATGCTCTATATACCAATTTGCAGCCTCCTGTAACCCGGCATCCATTGACATCGTCTCCGGATATATCTTCTTCTGCCGGGTCACATCAAGACAGTATTCATAATTATAAAAGCTGAAATAATTTCTCTGCTCCACTGCTTCCGGTACCGATACGAATTCCGGCACTTTATCAAAGCAGGCATAACATTTGATAACCCAGTCTCTTATCGATATTGCCTTTTCATTTCCGACATTCAAAATATGATCCGTTGGGCACTTTGTAATTATTACTTCCATCAGCCTACACAAATCTTCCACATGGAAAAACTGTAATTTCATCTCACCGGCTTCCGGCAAATAAAATTTTCTGCCTGCCATTGCACAGTCAAATACAAACGCCTCCCGATAGACATTGTCCATAGAACCATATAAATATGGCGGTCTTAAAATATAACCATCCGGGACTCTCTCCAACAGTGCATTTTCTGCTTTGATCTTATCTGTTCCATATTTTCCCCAGAATTTATTTACTGCTCTTTCAAAATCCTCAGGAAATGGCTGTACACCATACTCCGGATATACCGCACTGGAACTAATCATTATATATTGATCAAAAGAGTCCAGCGAATTATGTAAATCAATTATGTCTTGTGCATCATAAGCGGTTATGTCGGCAACAACATCAAAATGCAGATTCTTCAGCTTATCCCCTAAATTATGCCTGTCGCTTTCAATCAGCGTCACGCCCTTAACCTGCGGTTTTGAATTACGGTTCACTACATAGACATCATATCCATGCTCTACAAAATACTTTGCTGCATACTTACTGACAAATGTGGTTCCACCGGTAATCAAGATTTTCTTCATTGATATCTCCTTTTCTGCTGCACAGGGCTTGCTTATAAGCCCACCCAATTGTTTGCATCTACAAAGTAACATACCGGTAATTCGACTGTCAACATTACTGCTAATATTCGGACTGCACTTTCAATTAGTCAAGTTGGCAGAAGACACTTTCTTATCCTGTCGGACTTCATCCAGACTTAATAAATTAATGCATAAAGGCCTCCGGGAACAAGTTCCCGAAGGTCTGAAAAGTCTTTTATATTATAATTAATAAATTACTTTAAATACCTAAACTAATTTTCAAGTCCATAGTTTTCTCTCACTTGAAGATTATAACCGGCATCTGTTCTATTCACCATATCAATTCGAAAACTTGGATTTTTCTTAACATTAATATCCTCAGCACCATGTCCAAAATTACTATACACATAATTATTTACAAGTTCCGTAATGTCCCCTCCCATATTTTCATCAATTATTTCTTCTAAAAATATATAGGATATTTCTCGACCATACTGTAATATACTTTGATAAATATAATTAGCTAGTGTAGCCGATTTGATTATAACCGATTGTTCTCCTTTAATATCCTCTAACACCCCAATCGCATAGTTTGGTGCAACAATCATCGTATATTTCGATCCGATCATGGTTCTATGCGTTCTAAGTCTTCGAGGATTAATTTCAATTAACTTGGTTTTTCTTGCCTTAGCTTCAATATCAAACTTCTTTACATTTTCATTTTCAGGATAATATAAACATTCAATATCTGGATTACCTGCTCCAGCAATTCTTTTTGCTTCTACATCCCTAAACATATTAAACGCATCACAAATTGCAAATTCAAAATTTGTTCCACCTTCAGTCTCTTCATGGGAATAATAATTTACATTATTTGCAATATTAAGCATTTCAGCAATTGCTTTATCTTCCCTAGTATCCATTCCAAGCGCTATCAATAATTCCTGCGGATAAAAGGAATACATTTCTACTATCATATCACTATTAAATTTTCCAGAAATTTCATCTTCTGGAAAAGGCAAATCATAATAATGATACTTTTCTAATAGAATATCCACTAGATCAATAATATCCGATTTAAGAGTCACATAATCCTCTACATATTTTCTTACAGCATTAGGGCGTCCTGTCTTCTTATTTATTGAACCATAGATCAACTTACCTATCGATCTATTTTTATGATCATTATGTATTTTTATAATACCCGCAGACTCTAACATCCCCTTTGTATATCTCCACTCATGGCACGCTAATCCACATACTCTTTCATATTTTTTAAACCATTTTAGTTTTTCATATGGGTCAACTGCACGTAGTTTTAATATATCTTCTACTAATTCTTCATATGCATCTTCCGTAATCGTTTTCATAAACATAACAAGATAAAACATTTCATCATCATATAAAATATAATTTAACCTTTTATCTCGTAATAGTTTAAAAACCAATCGATATGCAAAAATATTAAATCGTTGATCCATTTTACTAAATGGTTGACGAAATCCATTTGCAAATAACATTGTCAAAAATATTTTTGCTGTTTTTTCTTCATCATCCAAATTATCTAAAAGAAGATTTCCCAACGGTGTAAATACCATTTTCTTTTCTTCACCCCGTTCACGGTTCTTATTATAATAACCAAACATATACCATGCAATTTGGATAGACTTAAATTTGCCTGTAAACGTACTTCCTCCATTACGTGGATTATATATACCTTTTCTTTCCATATCAATTAAAATATCATTAATATTTTCAGTCGTAAGCTTACTAGATGATCTTAATGCATATGCATATGTTGTCATCAACTTAAAGTCTCTCATATACATCATAATAGTCCATTTTTCTTTTGATGAACTTCTATCATATTCCATAATTAATCCTCCTCAAAAATGGTTTCCACTATCTTTTTACTTAAAAGAGGCGGAATAGCTTCTCCAATAATAATTCGAATTTTGCGTTCTGGATAATCATCTGGTATATTCCAGTCAAGCGGCAATGATGATACAATTATCAATTCTCTTAATGTTAAAACTCTTGCATCACTCCAAGTACCATCATCTAATAATCTCCCAGGATGAACATTATTATGCCCACTCATAATGTAATTATTAGTTGTTCTTGCTGGGGCTGGTTCATCCCATTTCATTCGATTATAGGTATTATGAAATCCTTTTACTCTTGTTCCATCTGCCTTTTTGGGATAATAAATTTCATTTTTCATAGCACTTCTTCCTTCAGGAGTATGTTTCAATGCAATTACTTGTCTCTCATTATGCTTTAATGCATTATGCCATTTAATATTAGATTTTTCTCCTGCTTCTAACGAAGGTAAGTCTCCGATAGCTTCTCTTAAGGTAATAATATGTTCACATTCCTTTGGCCAAGACCATTTAATATTTTTCTTATACATTTTTATTATTGCGCGTGGTCGGCTTTGAGGCACCCCATAATTCATAGCATTAAGAATCTTTGAATCAATCTGATAATCTTTCTCATACTTATATTTTAATAAATCAATTATACGAAATGGAAATAATGCTTTTGCAGTATCACTGTAATATGTTGTACCATCTTCATCATACAATAGTTCTAAGAATTTTGGAACATTTTCAATCAACACATACTTAGGTTTTAACAGATCAATCGCATCCAATACATATTTAATAAGCGAATTTCTTTTATCTGAATCATATTGTCGTTTACCTAATGTACTCATTCCTTGACATGGAGGTGTTGCAAGCAAAAATTCAATATTCTTTTTTTTTGCCTCACACATTACTTTATCAAAAATATCAGGTTTTGAGATATCACCACATATCATGTTTGTTTTTAAATGCGTAGCCTTATAAAATTTTGCTCTATCCGGAACAAGCTCATTTGCAACACGCACATCTATTCCTACATCTTCAAAATAGGTTTCTGCAATTCCTCCACCCGAAAACATTGATAATGCATTTATCCTATTCATTTAACAATTCCTTTCAATATTTCTCTCATCATTTTAGGAGGAACCCCCTCCCCAATAAGTTGCCGAAAAAAAGTTTCAGAAATGTTAGTTGGTCTATCCATATCAGCGGGAAGTGACGATACAATTAATAATTCTCGCAAAGACAAAATACGTGCATCGCTCCATGTCCCATCACTTTTTTTTCTTCCTGGATGAACATTCTCTTGTGAAGATACTATTTCATTTCTCATAGTAATCGTTGGGGCAGGAATATCCCATCTCATTCTTTTATAACTATTCGCATATCCTTTTATCCTCGTTCCATCATTTTTTTTAGGATAATGTTCTTTATTTTGAAACGCAGACATCCCGGTAGGGGTATACCTCATACAATCTATATGATTCTGTGCGTGTTTTCTTGCATAATGATTTTTTATTCCACTATCTTCACCAGATTCTAACGATGGCAAATTACCAATTGCCTCTTTTAGGGTTACATGAGTTTGTTTATTGGGCAACTCCCAGTTTAATCCTTTTTTCCATGCTCTATATACCACACGAAACCTAGTCTGTGGAACCCCATAATCTGCAGCATTCAACACAGAACATTTAACATTATATTCTACTCCATATTTATTAATTAACAATTCTTCTAATCCGACCAAATGCGTCTCATATGGGAACTTCATTTCTTGGAATCTGGGAACATTTTCAATAAGAAAAAAAGATGGTCTAATAGAATCAATTATTTCTAAAGCTGAAAGAACCAAGAAGTTTCTTGAATCTTCATAAATAGATCGTTCCGACTTATTCTTTCCCGCTGTACTAACGCCCTGACATGGGGGGGTTGCTATTACAAGGTCAATTTTTTTATTTTTACACCAGTTTATTATTTCTTCTTTTGCTTGCTTTGTCGTCAAGTCTTTATTCACAATATGACAGGATGGATATATTACCTTATGTGTTTCTGCTCTCTTCTTTACAATCTCATTAGCCAGAACAACATCAATTCCTATTTCTTTTAAATAATATTCCCCTATTCCCGCACTCGAGAACAAAGATATTGCATTCATATATTTCACTCCAAACTACCCTAGAAATTCTAAATATAGATTCACTGATCTTTTTAGTTGTGACTTAATAAAAACTGAGCATTTTTGATATTCTATCGATTCAATCAACTTTTCAAGAGTATATTCATTTACTTTTGTTTGATTTGTCAATGTCAAAACTCGTTTTACTCTTGACACGACATCTCTCGAGGATCTTTCAGTCATTCCATTATCAAGTAACCATTTTTGAAATTCTAAATATGCCATATATACCTCCGAAAACTATCGTCTACAATATTATTGTATCAACCTTTTACGTCAACGTCAATATTGAATAAAACTTTATTCTTATGTCGGATGTGCGAATACAACACCTTTCTGATACATTTTACCCATTTTAAAACGTTTTGTCCAAAAAAGCGTTTTTTATCAACACATCTTGTCCTATAGCTCAGTCCTAAGAAACCAATACATTTGCCAGCAACGAGAACATTCATAGCCTCTTCGTGGCTATTTCATCGTGGCAGTCGCCGCTTATAGATAAACAAAAAAATACCCGGAAGAGTGTAAACACTCTCCGGATATTTTTTATTTATCTAATCTTCTCGTTACTTACGCGTAGATTACTCGATGATAGAAGCAACTCTTCCTGAACCTACTGTTCTACCACCCTCACGAATAGCGAATGTAAGACCCTGGCTCATAGCGATTGGGTGAATCAGTTCGATTGTCA
>ENA-ORUI01000205-ORUI01000205.1-human-gut-metagenome-genome-assembly--contig:-NODE-205-length-78717-cov-53.152717_pt1 | contig 78717 bp, 61 predicted proteins | sample MGYA00242078_ERZ509205 | MGnify/ENA primary metagenome ERZ509205 (study PRJEB26280, sample SAMEA2338828) | human gut metagenome | biome: human gut; feature: human-associated habitat; material: faeces... | reverse complement strand
ATTTTACTTTTTCAGTGCCCTCCCTGGGCTAGGAGCTTCTGCCCTTTCAGGGCGTATGGAGCTTACTTACGAAAGTTCTTTTATTTAATTCTTGATTCTCTTCAAATCTGCTTCTTCTCCCACTATCCAGATGATGTCTCCCTTCTTGAAGACTCGGGTAGGGGATACGTGCGTCAGATTCTCACGACCTTCTTCCAGTCCTACAACCATGCAGTTGTACCGGTCTCTGATACCGCTTTCGATGAGCGTCTTGCCCAGGAATTCGCTGGAAGAAGAGATGATGAGCTGGCTGAGCTTCATCTCTCGCTTTTCTATTTCAGCCTCCTCAGGCAGCAGGTCGCTCTGCAGGGCGGTGTTGAATTTCTGCAGCTGGTCGTCGTTGCCGATTACCTGCAGTTTGTCGCCCGGGAAGATAATCATGTCGCCGTTCGGGATGTTCAGCCGGTGAGAGCCGCGGCGAATGCTGCTCATGTCAACACCGAACCGCTGGCGCAGATGCAGCTCTCTCAGCGATTTGCCAGTCCAACTGCTGTCCTCTGGCACTTCAAATTCGCTGATGTGGATATCACGGTCTAGCAGTCTGCCCTCGTAGAGCGGCCGCTTTTCGCCATTCACCTGAGCCGCAATATCGCGCGAGCGAAGGTTGTGAACGAAGACGCGCTCCATCACGATGCTACGCTTCTTGATGCGGCGGGAGGTTATCATCAGCATCACCACGGCGGCACCGATGCAGACAATCAGCGCATTGGTAAAGCGCGAGAGGAAATTGATGATATAGAAGATGAAAGCCAGTGCTATCATGAAGCGCACGAACACCGTAAAGAGCAGCGGCACGCGGTTGATGCTGCTCTCCACCCAGAGGCGTTTCCACTCGGCACTGTGGTTCTTCTTCATCACGATGGCGCGCAGGAACGGTGAGATGAACAGGATGGTGAGCAGACCGGTGATGGCGTTGGCATACCAGTGGAGATGCCAGCCGGGCAGCAGATTGCGCATCAGCGGCAGCACGAAGGTGAACATCAGGGCGATGACGGCTGCCGAGAGGATAGAGTAGGCGGTGGTGTTGACCAGCATCTGTCGGATCAGCGATTTCCACTTGCTCTGTTGCTGCGTCTGGGGATGACTCATCGCGAAATGGTTCAGGATATGGATGAGTTTGTCGGGCAGATGTTTCTCCATTACCTGATAGGTAGGTGTGGCAAGACGAATCATATAAGGTGTAAGGAAGGTGGTGATGACGCTCACCGCTACCACTACCGGATAGAGGAACTTACTGATGACGCCGAGCGACAGACCCAGCGAGGCGATGATGAAAGAGAACTCACCGATCTGAGCCATCGAGAAACCGCAGCGCATCGCCGACTTCAGCGACTCGCCTCCGAGCATGAATCCGAAGGTGCCGAATATCGCCTGTCCTACCAGTATCGTGCCCACCAGGGCGAGGATAGGAACGGCATATTCTACCAGAATCTTCGGGTCTACCAGCATACCTACCGATACGAAGAAGATAGCTCCGAAGAGATTCTTTACCGGTTCTACGAGTTTGATAATCTTCTCTGCCTCAATGGTTTCTGCCAGTATGCTGCCCATGACGAAGGCTCCGAAGGCGCTGCTGAACCCCACCTTGGTGCTCAGTACCGCCATGCCGCAGCACAGACCCAGCGAAACGATGAGCAGGGTTTCGGCATTGATAAGTTTCCTCACCGAACGCAGGAACCACGGAATGGCGAAGATGCCCACGATAAACCATACGCCCAGGAAGAAGCCTATCTTCACGATAGAGGCAAGCATCTGCCCGCCGTCGGGACTGCTTCCGCTCGCTATCGCCGACAGCATCACCATCATCACGATAGCCAGGATATCTTCCAGTATCAGCACGCTCATCACCATCGAGGCAAACTTCTGGGTGCGCAGCCGCATATCATCGAATGCCTTATATATAATAGTGGTGGAGCTCATGGCGAGCATACCGCCCAGGAAGATGCAGTCCATCCTTCCCCAGCCGAAACTGTGGCCTACGCTGATGCCCAGCATCATCATGCAGAACACGATAACCACGGTGGCGATGATGGGAGAGGCACCCATCTTCACGATTTTCTTGAACGAGAAGTCGAGACCGAGCGAGAAGAGGGTGAAGATGACACCGATGTCGGCCCAGGTCTGGATATCCGTCTCGTCGACTACCGACATGGTGTAGGACATGTGTGGCGAAACCAGGAATCCCGCCATGATGTATCCCAGCACCAGCGGCTGCTTGAGCCTCTTGAAGATGAGGGTTACGATGCCTGCTACCATCAGGATAAGGGCGAGGTCTTTTACTAAAAATGGAATTTCAGCCATATTTTTCTGTTTATGAAAAAGGGGAATTTAGATGTGTCTAAATTCCCCATATCTGTATTAGTCGTTAAATTCTTCTGTGATTTCCGCTATCTTCACGATGGTCTTCACTACCTTCTCCATTACCTGGATGCTCACAAACTCGTGAGGGCCGTGGAAGTTGACACCGCCGGCGAAGATGTTAGGACAAGGCAGACCCTTGAAGCTCAGCTGGGCTCCGTCGGTACCGCCGCGGATAGGCTCTACACGAGGTGGAACGCCGCTCTCCTGCATCGCTCTGAGCACGATGTCGATGACGTGCATGTTAGGATCAATCTTCTCCTTCATGTTATAGTACTGGTCGTAGATAACCGCCTTTACGGTTCCGTCGCCATATTTCTCGTTCATCTTGTTCACGCAATCCTCGATGAAATCCTTGCGGCTTTCAAACTTGTTGCGGTCGTGATCTCGGATGATGTAGCTGAGTTTTGCCTCCTCGCAGCGGCTCTCGATGCCGATGAGATGGTAGAAACCCTGATAGCCTTCAGTCTGCTCAGGAGTCTCGTTCTCAGGAATCATGTTCTGGAATTCCACAGCCAGTCGGCTTGCATTCACCATCTTTCCCTTGGCATAGCCTGTATGAACGCTCACGCCCTTGATGATGATTTTAGCTCCGGCAGCATTGAAGTTCTCATATTCCAGGTCGCCCAGGTCGCCGCCATCTACGGTGTAAGCCCAGTCGCAGCCAAACTTCTCTACGTCGAAATGATGTGCACCCATACCGATTTCCTCGTCAGGATTGAAACCTACTCGGATATCTCCGTGCTTGATTTCGTCGTGGTCGCGCAGATAGCACATAGCCTGTACGATTTCAGCGATGCCCGCCTTGTCGTCGGCACCCAGCAGGGTAGTACCGTCTGTCACGATGATATCCTCTCCCTTGTGAGCCTTCAGTTCTGGGAAAGTCTCAACGCTTGAGATGATGCCCGGGCTCAGCTCGATGTCGTTGCCGTCATAGTTCTTGATGACGCGCGCCTTTACATCCTTTCCGCTGGCATCAGGCGATGTATCCATGTGTGAAATAAATCCGATGGTAGGAGTCTTTTTCTTGGTATTGCTCTTCAGAGTGGCATAGATATAGCCCATGTCATCCATTTCGACATCGCTCAGTCCTTCGTCCTCAAGTTCCTTCTTCAGGTACTTGGCAAATTCGAGCTGTTTTGCCGTACTAGGCACGCTGGTCGATTCTTCGCTCGACTGTGTGTCGAATTTCGTATAGTTTATAAATCGTTCTACTAAATCCATGTTTTCAATTATTAATCATTTCTGTTGTTTCGGGTGATCTCGGTGGGATTCAAACCCACGACCTTCAGAACCGGAATCTGACGCTCTATTCAGCTAAGCTACGAGACCCTCTTTTCTGCCGCCCGTTTCTCCGGTTGTATGACATCGAAACGGAAGTCGACTGCAAAATTACTGCTTTTATTTGAAATAACCAAATATTTGGGGCAGATTTTTTCATATATATAATGTGTATTTGCAAATTGTTCTACAAAATGCTACTAAAAAACTTAAAAATGCTATCATTTTGCGAAAAAATACGGAAAAATGCTTGCAGATTAATTATTATTTTGTACCTTTGCAGCGCAAATACTAAATATGAAATAAAAATGAGCAATTTGATAAAACCTGAAGGGTACAAGGCGCTGCTGGATATGCGCCAGACCGAAATGGGTATTAAAATGATAAAAGAATTCTTCCAGCAAAACCTGAGCACCGAGCTCCGTCTGCGTCGTGTTACCGCTCCACTCTTCGTATTGAAGGGCCTTGGTATCAATGATGACCTGAACGGCGTAGAGCGCCCTGTAAGTTTCCCTATCAAGGATTTGGGCGAAGCCCAGGCTGAGGTGGTTCATTCTCTTGCCAAGTGGAAGCGACTGACGCTTGCCGAGTATGAGATTGAGCCTGCTTATGGCGTATATACAGATATGAACGCCATCCGTGCTGACGAGGAGCTGGATAATCTTCATTCGCTCTATGTTGACCAGTGGGACTGGGAGGCTGTGATTACCAAGGAAGACCGTACCATCGCCTTCCTCGAGAATATCGTGCGCCGCATCTATGGTGCCATCCTGCGTACCGAGTTCCTGGCTTGCGAGCATTATCCTCAGCTGAAGCCTTTCCTGCCTAAGGATATTCATTTTATTCATGCGCAGGATTTGCTCGATATGTATCCAGACCTTTCTCCTAAGGAGCGTGAGGACGCTATCTGCAAGAAGTATGGCGCTGTATTTGTAGAGGGCATCGGAGGCAAGTTGAGCGATGGCAAGAAGCATGATGGCCGAGCTCCTGACTATGATGACTGGAGCACCGTGGCTGAGAACGGCAAGATGGGACTGAATGGTGATATCCTCATCTGGTATCCTGTTCTGGGTCGCAGTTTCGAGCTCAGTTCTATGGGTATCCGTGTCGACAAGGAGAGTCTGCTGCGTCAGCTTAAGCTGGAGGGCAAGGAGGATAGAGAGAAGCTTTACTTCCATCAGCAGCTCCTGAACGACAAGTTGCCTCTGAGCATTGGTGGCGGTATCGGCCAGAGCCGTCTGTGTATGGTATTGCTTCATAAGGCTCACATTGGTGAGATCCAGGCTAGCATCTGGCCTGAGGAGATGCGCAAGGAGGCTGAGGAAGCGGGCATGAACCTCATTTAAGCCTTTCTGCCGGTGCGTCATGGTGTGTACTGTGATGTGCTGCATATTCAGTTGATCTTTTTAAGATAATAATAATTTGCTTACGAAGGCTCCCGGTGCTTTTCTGCATCGGGGGCTTTTTTTGTTGTGTGTCGGTATGACACTAACCTAGTTGGTTCAAATTCCCCAGAACGCCCCGTTTCTGCCGTTTTCGGGGTCTTCATTGATGACCGGCGTCTGCCATCATTTATAACCCGTGTTGGTCTTAATAGAAGTCTCGAGCGAGGCACAAAAGACTGTTCTTTCGATTGCCGGTGCAAAGATACGAAGATTTCTGGGATCTAACAAATTTAGACATGTGATAAGGAGCGATTTTCAGCAGCTTACGATTTGAAACTTAGTAAAGAGAAATAACTCTATGTTTCATGGGACGCATCTCTATGTTTTGCGGTGTAGAAAACTATGTTTTGCGCTATAAACCAGTATATTACAAAGTAATAACCGATTACGTGGAACGTATTCAGTATTCAGTATTCAGTTTTTTTCGCTGTTGTTACCACTCTCTGTGTAGATAGTATATTATATATATAATAATATATATATATATATAATATAAAATAATTACTTACAATTTGTAACCATATAAAAGGTAACTATCGCGAAAAAAACTGAATACTGAATACTGAATAACCTCTTGGGCATCATACGCCCGGGTATAATGGCAGCATTTGGGGGAAGATAGTACTAGTTTCTCCACTCCGTATAGGTTGTCCTACATGGAGTGGAGAATTTCGTATCGTGTGGAGTATCTTCTATGTCATGACCAGATCCAGGTCCTTTGTGAGCTTTTTCATCGCAGGGTTCTTCTCCATAAGAAGTTCCAGAACTTCATTCTTGGTCAGAACCTTGCCCACCTCTTCCTGGTCGGCAAGGCGGTAGCTGATGCTCAGTTCGCTGTTGTGAAGACCTAAGACGAAAGTCTTGAGAATGCGGTTCTTGATGTTCAAAACGTCGTCTAGCAAGAGCTGGTTATTGATGATAACCTCTATCTGCGGATAGTTGGTTATCTTCGGTACAATACTCTTCATGCGGTTGGCTAAGCCTATGAAATCCAGCTTGTTCTGCATTCTCATGCACATACTGAACCATGTTGCTTCCACCTGCTCCTGGGTGAACTCGTTCTGGTCGCCCGTGATGGTCGCTTTTTCCTCATTGGTATCATCATACGGACTGTGCAGGCGGCGCTGGTTCTCCTCCCTCTTCTTCAGGTTAGAGAAAGTCATGCCTATGCCGCCCAGCTTGATATTCTTGAGTCGTGGCTTGTGAGGCGATGCAGCATCAGTAGCAGCTCCGGCAGCGGCTGAGTCTTCTGGAGAGGCAGATGCGGCTGCGGTGGCAGATGCAGAATAAGATGCAGCATTGGAGGCTGCAGAAGCGGCTGTCGGTGCCCCTGACGAAGGCACAGCAGTAGCTGTAGCAGCAGACGCTCCCGGCTGTGATGACCGGTTTTCGCTGCTGCCAGAAGGCTCAGAACCTGCACCCTGAGAGGCAAGCTTAGACTGAGCCAGGAGTTTCTGAAACAGGGATTTTAATCTATTGGGCGTACGCCCCGCACTAGGCACATCCTGATCCTCGGGCTGCGTAATCTGGCCTATCTGTATCAGGGTGAGCTCTACCAGTAATCGCTTGTTGCTGCTGGCGCGGTAATGGATATCGCACTGGTTCATCAGTTCCAGCGCCTTATATAAGAAAGGTGTAGGTGCCTTCTGGGCCTGAGCCTGGAACTTGGCTTTCTGGTCGTCGCTGGTCTCGAGCAGAGGCAGGGTCTGAGGATCCTTCGCCATCATCACATTGCGCACATGCTGGGCAAGCCCCTGTATCATGTTGCCGCCATCGAAACCGCGGCTCAGAATGCCGTCGAGTGTAACCATCATCTCGGCCACCTTATTCTCCAGAGCCAGGTCTACCAGACGGAAATAGTTGTCGCTGTCGAGCACGTTCAGGTCCTCGATCACCTTCTGGTAAGTGATGTTGCCCATGCAGAAGCTGGCAGCCTGGTCGAAGATAGAGAGGGCATCGCGCATACCTCCGTCAGCCTTTTCGGCTATCACGGCGAGCGCCTGCTCTTCATATTGTATGCCTTCCTTCTCAGCCACCATCTTCAGGTGGTTGATGGTGTTGGCTACCGTCATTCGCTCGAAGTCGTAAATCTGGCATCGGCTCAGGATGGTAGGCAGAATCTTATGCTTCTCGGTAGTGGCGAGGATGAAGATGACATGCTGAGGCGGCTCTTCCAGCGTCTTGAGAAAGGCGTTGAAGGCAGCTGTAGAGAGCATGTGGACCTCATCGATGATAAACACCTTATACTTGCCCACCTGAGGCGGAATGCGGGTCTGCTCCATCAGAACCTTAATCTGGTCAACACCGTTGTTGCTGGCGGCATCCAGCTCGAAGATGTTGTAGGAACGCTGCTCATTGAAGGCACGGCAGCTCTCACATTCGTTGCATGCCTCGCCGTCTTCACGAGGATGCTCGCAGTTGATTGCCTTCGCAAAAATGCGGGCACAAGTGGTTTTGCCCACACCTCTCGGACCGCAGAAAAGATAGGCGTGCGCCAGCTTGCCGCTCTTCACTGCATTCTTCAAAGTGGTGGTCAATGCACTCTGTCCGACAACCGAATCGAAGGTCATCGGACGGTACTTTCTTGCAGAAACTATATACTCTTCCATTATTTTTTCTTAATTGATGATGCAAAGATAACAAAAAAATATTATCTTTGCAAACAAATTCGGAAGAAATGAGTAAAAAACTTGGTATTATATGGAATTATCTCGCTCATTATAAGTATCTTATAGTGATTGTAGCGGGTGTTCTGGTAGTTGGTGTAGTTGACGACAATAGTGTAAGACAGCACATTAAGTACCAGATAGAGATAGCTACGCTCCGTTCGGAGATAGAAAAGTATCGTGAGCAGTATGAAAACGACAAGCGTACCCTGCGCGATATGCAGCATGGTGCGCGGGCATTTGAGAAGATAGCCCGCCAGCGTTATTTCATGAAGGCTGATGATGAAGATATCTTTGTATTGAGTTCGGATATTCCGGAAAAAACTAACGAACAAGACGAAAATGAAACAATTGAGTAAACTGGAAAGTGCTATTTTCTTGCTGGGCGGCGTGCTGATGGTTGTCGGTGCGGCTTGCTTCGCATTTGGTTTTTCACATCCGCAGCTGGTGCAGGTAACGAGCTGGGGGTTCCTGCTGGGCACCATACTCTTTAGCGTGATGCAGGCGATGCAGTTCTATGAGGGATCTTCGCTGGTAATCCACCGCCTGAAGCGCATGCAGTATGTAGCAGACATCTTCTTCGTGCTCTCAGGCATCTCGATGGTAGATACGGTGTATGCTTTCCTGCGCCGCTGGTTTGAGAATTATGAGACCTATATCACCTATTTCTATAATAAGTGGGTAGTCTTCCTCCTCATCGCAGCCCTGCTGGAACTGTATACCACGCATCGCATCTCTCATGAACTGAAGAAGGAAAACAATCAGTAATATAGAAAGGACGAGAAAAAAGCTTTCGGTGGCCAACAGGAGTGCAAACAAAACATAAATCTTGTAAGAATGAATTAAATTGCTGCAATTTATTTCGTCAGTTCAAATTAAGATTGTACTTTTGTTCACCGAAAGTGATATAGATAGCTTATGAATAGAATATTTTACGCATTCATTGCCTTGATGGCACTTGCATCTTGTGCCAACAGTTACGATATCTCGGGTACTTCTAACGTAAGTACTCTGGACGGACGCATGCTGTACCTTAAGATACTGGAAAACAACGATTTCAAGAACGTGGATTCTTGCGATGTAGTGCACGGACAGTTCCATTTTCAGGGTTCTGTCGACTCTATGAAGATGGCGAATATCTTCATGGATGATGACCCTGTGCTGCCGCTGGTGCTGGAGAGTGGAAGCATTACGGTGAAGCTCGATGATACACAGCAGGTGGTAAGCGGTACGCCTATGAACGATAAACTCTTCGGATTCTTCAAGAAATACCAGCAGATTCAGAATCAGTTGCGCGAACTGGTGCACAAGCACGACCAGGCTATCATGAACGGTAGCGATATGGTGGCTGTCAACAAGCATCTGAACGAGGAATCCATCCGCCTCTCTGAGCAGGAAGACAAGCTCATCACTTCGTTTGTTACCGACAACTTCAACAATGTGCTGGGACCGGGCGTCTTCTTCCTCGTTACAATGGGCAACCAGTATCCGATGCTCTCTCCTTGGATTGAGGATATCATGAGCAAGGCTACCGACTATTTCAAGAATGATCCTTATGTAAAGGACTATTATAAGAAAGCTCAAGAGAATCAGGAGATTATGAACGGTACACGAGATGCGCAGAGCGGCATGCAGCCAGAGATGGAAGCGGCTCCACAGGTAAATCCTGATGCGGCTCCGGCACCTACAGCCAACGAACTGGCTGCGCCTACGATTCCTGAAAAACAGGAAGGTCAGGAGTAGAAACAGGACTCTTTCAAGGTCTTGGGCATTAACATCTTGTAAAACTCTTCATTTTATAAGTTTAGTAATATGAAATTAATCAAGAATGGAACCATTATAAATGAGGGTCGCTCTTTTGTGGGCGACCTCTTGTTGGATGGTGAATTTATCAAGGAGATATATGAAGGCGAGGCACCCCGTGGCAATTACGATGAAGTCATCGATGCCTCGGGGTGTTTTGTTTTGCCGGGTGTGATTGATGATCATGTTCACTTCCGTGAGCCGGGACTTACGCAGAAGGCTGACATCGAGAGCGAAAGCCGCGCTGCTGCCTTTGGTGGTGTGACCAGTTATTTTGAGATGCCTAACACGGTACCTCAGACTACCACTCTGGAGGCCTGGCAGGCAAAGCGGCAGCTGGGCGCTGAGAAGAGTCATGTGAACTACAGTTTCTTCTTTGGTGCTACCAATGATAATGTAAATGATTTTGAGCAGCTCGATACGCATCGTGTGCCGGGAATCAAGCTCTTTATGGGCTCCAGTACGGGCAATATGCTGGTGGATAAATATGAGGCGCTGCAGGCTATCTTCAAGAAGGCGAAAGAGCTGGATTTGCCGGTGATGACCCACTGTGAGGATACCGAAATCATCAACCGCAATATGCAGCTGGCTAAGCAGAAATGGGGTGAGGACCCTGCCGTAGAACATCATCCGGAAATACGCAGCGAGGAGGCTTGCTATGAAAGCAGCCGTTTGGCGGTGCAGCTGGCTAAGGAAAGCGGGGCGCATCTCCATATCGCTCACGTTACTACGGCTAAGGAACTGGAGTTCTTTGGTAAGGATGAAAATATTACAGGCGAGGCTGTTGTGGCTCATCTCATGTTCTCGGACAAAGATTACGCTGTGAAGGGCGCACGCATCAAATGCAACCCTGCAGTAAAGACCGCTGCTGATCGCGAAGCTTTACGTAAGGCACTGAGTAATGGTAAGATAACTGTCGTGGGTACCGATCATGCTCCTCATCAGTTGAAGGATAAACAGGGCGGTTGTGCCAAGGCTGCATCAGGTATGCCAATGGTACAGTTCTCGCTGGTAAGCATGCTGAAACTTGTTGACGAAAAGGTAATCAGTATCGAGCGCCTGGTTGAACTGATGTGCCATAATCCAGCCCGTCTGTTCCATATCAGTCAGCGCGGCTTCCTGCGTCCGGGTTATAAGGCAGATGTCGTTGTGGTGCGCAAGGGAGAGCCTTGGGAGGTGACCGCAGAGGTGATTCAGAGCAAGTGTAAATGGAGCCCTGTAGAGGGTGATGAGTTTGCATGGAAAGTGGAACAGACTTTCTGCAACGGTCGTCTTATCTACGACAAAGGCGTGTTTGATGCCGCCAGCAGAGGAGAGGAACTGGAGTTCAGAAACAATTCCTGAAAATGGAAATCTTACGGGAATTGTAAAATAAAATATCGTATCGGATGCGAAGAATAGTATACAATATAAGCGAAATTGAGCCATATATCAACTGGCTATACTTTTATCATGCCTGGGGATTGAGCGGCAAACCTCGAGAGGAAAAGGAAAAAATGAAGGCTGAGGCGCTCGATATGCTCCATTCATGGGAAGGCGAATATCATACCTATGCCGTCTTCGGACTCTTCGAGGCGAACAGCGAGGGGGATGATATCTGGCTGGAAGGGCAGAAAGTCCGCTTCCCGATGCTCCGTCAGCAGCATCCGGCGGCTCAGGGAGAACCCAATCTCTGTCTGGCTGATTTCATCCGTCCTCTGGGCAGGGGAATAACAGACCGGCTAGGTATCTTCTGCACGACGGTAGATGGCGGTCTGGAGAAGAAATATCGCTCGGACGACTACCTCAACATGATGGCACAGACACTCTGCGACCGGTTGGCTGAAGCCACGGCAGAGAAGTTGCACGAAGAGGTGAGACGCAGCATCTGGGGCTATGCTCCCGACGAGCAGCTGAGCATCGAAGACCAGCATCTGGAGCGCTATCAGGGCATCCGTCCGGCTATAGGATATCCTTCACTGCCCGATACCAGTGCCAACTTCATCATCGACCAGCTCATCGATATGAGTCAGGTGGGCATCCGGCTCACCACAAGCGGTATGATGACGCCTCATGCCAGTGTCTCGGGGCTGATGTTTGCACATCCCAAGTCGAGGTATTTCGAACTGGGACGGATAGGAGACGACCAGCTTCGCGACTATGCACAGCGCAGAGGAGTGCCCGTGCAGGCAATGAAAACGTATCTTCAATCAAGTTTGATCAAGAAATGATAGCAAGAATATTGATACCCGTAGTGGTATTCACCCTGTTGCCGTATCTGTGGATATATAAAAGGTATGGCAAGTTACGGCTGAAGAGTCTCTGGCAGCGGGTGCTCTTCTGGTTGCCGGCTTTCGTGGTTATCGCCTACAGCGCGTATATCACGATACTGCCCAACTTCCTGCCACGCAATCCGGTGCTCATCGACATCTGGTTTGTGATGATGGCAGTATGTGCGGTGCCGCAGTTTGTCTTCAGCCTGTTCAGTGTCTTCGGTTGGTGCTGTATGCGGCTCCTTCACGGCCATCGCAACTGGGGCAAGCTCCTCGGACTGGTAGTGGGAGCGGTGGCGTTCTTCTGCTTTATCTACGGATTTACCGAAGGTTTTCCTAAGATGCAAGTCAAGCGTATCACCATCTATGTACCTAATCTGCCGAAGTCTTTCGAGGGCTATCGCATCGTTCAGTTCAGCGATATCCATCTCGGGTCATACTATGGCTGGCGTGGTCATCTGCCTCAGCGCGATATCGACAGCATTAATGCCGAAAAACCTGATCTGATTTGCTTTGCGGGTGATTTACAGAATGTTACGCCCGATGAACTGCCTAAGTATCAGGCGCTGCTCAGCAGTCTGAAAGCCAGAGATGGCGTGATGAGTGTGCTGGGCAATCACGATTACACCTATTATATGGATGTAGATGATGAGCAGGAGATAGCTGCGCTCGAGAAGCGGATGCAGGACTTCCAGCGGAGTTGTGGATGGCACCTGCTGATGAATGAGCATGTGGCGGTGCATAGAGGCGCTGACAGCATCTATGTAGCTGGTACAGAGAACTATGACAAACCCAAGCGAACCAACGTAAGGAAGGCGCTGTATGGCATCAGACCGGGCTCTTTCGTGCTGATGCTGCAGCATATGCCGAAGCAATGGCGCGAGACCTGGCCTTCTACTATTAATAAGGAGAAGGATGAGGATGGCGATGTGATGGGACCTGACAGGAAGGATTCGCTGGTCGTAGCACCGCAGCTTACGCTGAGCGGTCATACGCATGCGGGTCAGATCAGTATCCTGGGCTTGCGTCCGTCGATGTTTACTCCTTATGATTACGGCCTCTTCGAGGAGGAGGGTTGCCAGCTCTATACCACATCAGGTCTGGGCGGTACCGTTCCAATCCGCATAGGGGCTACGGCAGAAATCGTGGTCATCACACTCAAAAGAAAATGAGGAGTGTTGAGTGTTAAATGTTGAGTGTTAAATTATTCATTCTTAAATAAAAAATGAAGTACTTATATCGTCTGTATCAGCTTGTAATATGCTTGCCTATCCTGTTGGTAGCTAGCGTTTTAACCAGTTTAACTACTGTTTTGGGATGCATGCTGGGTAATGGTCATTTCTGGGGCTATTATCCTGGTAAATATTGGTCCTGGCTTTGGGTCCGCATCCTCCTCCTGCCTGTAAAGGTGGAGGGACGTGAGCATCTCAAGAAGAACCAGAGTTATGTTTTCGTGGCCAATCATCAGGGCGCTTTCGATATCTTCCTGATATACGGTTTTCTGGGCAGAAACTTCAAGTGGATGATGAAGAAGGGCTTGCGCAAAGTGCCTCTCATCGGTATCGCCTGTGAGTATGCGCACCACATCTTTGTAGACAAGAGCGGACCTTCTAAGATCCGTGCTTCTTATGACCGTGCTCGCGAGGTGCTTAAAGAGGGCATGTCGCTGGTGGTATTCCCAGAGGGTGCCCGTTCGTTTACGGGGCACATGGGCGTGTTCCGCCGCGGTGCTTTCATGCTTGCCGATGAACTGCAGTTGCCGGTATGTCCGCTTACCATCAATGGCAGTTTTGATGTGAAGCCTCGCATGAAGGACATCTACTGGGCTTTCTGGCATCCTCTGAAGCTCACCATTCATGAGCCTATCGAGCCGATAGGCAAGGGAGCTGACAATATCAAGAACCAGATGAACAAGAGCTATGAGGCGATCATGAACGGGCTTGACAAGAAATATCAGGGTTTTGTAGAGAATCCGGACCAATAATTTCGGTTTTTCGCTTGTTATTTCAAAAATAAGTTGTAATTTTGCATCTGTATTACATTATATAGAATCAGAATCATTAAAATTAAAAGAAGTTATGAGTGATAGCATAGTAATCATTCCTACATATAATGAGAAGGAAAACATCGAGAAAATCATCCGTGCTGTCTTCGGTCTCGAAAAGCAGTTTGATATCCTCGTTATCGATGACGGAAGTCCTGACGGTACTGCTGCCATTGTTAAGGGCTTGATGGCTAATGAGTTTGCCGGTCGTCTGCATATTCTGGAGCGTTCGGGTAAACTCGGTTTGGGTACAGCCTATATCATGGGCTTCAAATGGTCATTGAAGCAGGGCTATGACTTCATCTTCGAGATGGATGCCGACTTCAGTCATGATCCTAATGATTTGCCTCGTCTCTATGCGGCAACTCACGATGAGGGGTATGATGTGGCTGTAGGCTCAAGATATATTTCGGGTGTGAACGTGGTCAACTGGCCTATCGGACGCGTGTTGATGAGCTATTTCGCTTCTAAATACGTACGTATCGTAACCGGATTTAAGGTGAATGATACCACAGCTGGATTCGTCTGCTACCGACGTAAGGTATTGGAAACCATAGATTTGGATGCTATCCGCTTCAAGGGCTATGCTTTCCAGATAGAGATGAAATATACGGCTCATCGAATAGGTTTCAAGATCAAGGAGGTGCCTGTCATCTTTGTTAACCGTCGTGAAGGTGTGAGCAAGATGAGTGGTGGCATCTTTGGTGAGGCTTTCTTTGGCGTGATGCGACTGCGCCTGGATGGCTGGTTCAAGAAATATCCGAAGAAGGATTAATACTCAGTAATCACTACTCAGTAATCAGTAATCACTAATCAGTACTTGGATGGAAATCCAAAAGATAGAAAAAACATACGGGCGTTCGCCACAGGCGGATGCCCTCTTTGATTTGATGGGGAAGAAGTCGGTTCATTCCATTTTTCTCCAGGGTTTGCTGTGCTCTTCGGCTCCGATGTTCTTTGCTTCTCTGCAGGGGAAGATGAGACGTTCGGTACTCTTCGTACTGGATGATGTCGATGAAGCAGGCTATTTTTATCACGATCTCACTCAGATGATGGGGCAGGAGAAGGTCTTCTTCTTTCCTTCCAGCTATCGGCGTGCCGTGAAATACGGGCAGCGTGATGCAGCGAACGAAATCCTACGTACGGAGGTGCTGGCGCGCCTCTCTTCGGGAGGACATTTTCTGGTAGTCACTTATCCCGATGCACTGGCAGAACTCGTTGTGGCTAAGCAGAATCTGGATGAACGGATTCTGAAACTGACTGTAGGCCAGCAGATTGCTCAGACCGATGTGGTTCATACCCTGCGCGATTTCGAACTCAAAGAAACCGATTATGTTTATGAACCGGGCCAGTTTGCCGTGCGTGGAAGCATCCTCGATGTCTATTCCTACAGCTGCGAATATCCGTTCCGTATCGACTTCTTCGGCGATGAGATTGACACCATCCGTACCTTTGATGTTGAGACCCAGCTCTCGCAGGCGAAGCGCACAGAGATAGAAATCGTGCCCGAGCTCGCCCATATCGAGAGCAACAAGCAGTGTTTCCTCAATTTTCTCTCCGAAAGTACGCCAGTCGTTGCGAAAGACCTTTCTTTCGTTTGCGACCGCATCGGTCAGATCTATACCGAAGGCTTCTCATCGCAGAGCCTTACCGAGCAGCTGGAGGGAGCTACTGAGGTAGAGGCAGAGCGCATCAGACATGACATGAAGACCGAGCTCAACCTCGTTTCTCCTCTCGATTTCAAGAAGGCAGTAGCGGCTCATCTCCGTATCGAGTTCGGTAAGGTCGCTCCGTCAGAGAGTTCGGCTGTGATACCTTTCAATATCGCTCCACAGCCTCTTTTCCATAAGAATTTCGATTTGCTTTGTCAGACTCTGGAGAATTTCCTGCTCCAGGGTTACACCTTATATATATTGGCAGATAGCCAGAAGCAGCAACAGCGCCTGAAGGATATCTTTGAAAGCGAAGAGCTGAAGCGCTACGCCATCCGTTTTACACCGGTAGACAAGACGCTTCATGAAGGCTTTACTGACCATGACAAGAAGTGCTGTTTCTTTACCGATCATCAGATTTTTGACCGTTTTCATAAATATAACCTGCGCTCAGATAAAGCGAGAGCCGGCAAGATGGCACTCACCATGAAGGAACTGCAGGAGATGGAAGTGGGAGATTTTATCGTGCATGTAGACTTCGGTATCGGCAAGTTCGGCGGTCTGGTTAGGGTTCCTGCGGGCAACAGCTATCAGGAAATGATCCGCATCGTCTATACGAACAATGACAAGGTGGATGTTTCTATCCACTCGCTTTATAAAATCAGCAAATATCGCCGCAGCGATACCGGTACTCCGCCTCGCCTGTCTACACTGGGTACAGGTGCTTGGGATAAACTCAAGGACAAAGCTAAGAAGCGAATCAAGGACATTGCGCGCGACCTGATCAAACTCTATGCCCAGCGCCGACGGGAGAAGGGATTCGCCTTCAGTGCCGACAATTATCTGCAGCATACGCTGGAGGCTTCCTTCCTGTATGAAGATACGCCAGACCAGAATAAGGCTACTCAGGAGGTGAAGAAGGATATGGAGAGCGGCAGACCGATGGACCGTCTGGTTTGTGGCGATGTGGGCTTCGGCAAGACTGAGGTTGCCATCCGTGCAGCCTTCAAGGCAGCGTGCGACAGCAAGCAGGTTGCGGTGCTGGTGCCTACTACCGTTCTGGCTTTCCAGCACTATCAGACTTTCAAAAAGCGTCTGGAAGGCATGCCTGTAAGGGTAGACTATCTCAGTAGAGCCCGTACAACGAAGGAAACCAGAGAGGTGCTTGACGCCCTGAAAGAGGGTAAGATTGATATCCTCATAGGTACGCATAAGCTGATATCAAAGACCGTGAAATGGCATGACCTGGGACTGCTCGTCATCGATGAAGAGCAGAAGTTCGGTGTGTCTACCAAAGAGAAACTCCGTCAGCTCAAGGTAAATGTCGATACACTCACGATGAGTGCCACTCCGATTCCGCGAACCCTCCAGTTCTCTCTGATGGGCGCCCGGGATATGAGTATCATGCGCACTCCGCCACCTAACCGTTATCCGATTCATACCGAACTGGTAACGTTTAGTAGTGAAGTTATCTGCGATGCCATCAATTTTGAGATGAGCCGAAACGGACAGGTTTATTTCGTATGCGACAGAATATCCAAGCTTCCGGAGCTCAAGATGCTCATCGAGAAGCATATCCCAGACTGTAGGGTAGCAATCGGTCACGGACAGATGAAGCCTGAGGATTTGGAGAAAATCATCATGGGCTTTATCAATTACGATTATGATGTACTGCTTTCTACCACTATTGTAGAGAACGGTATCGACATTTCCAATGCCAATACGATTATCGTGAGCGATGCTCATCACTTCGGATTGAGTGACCTGCATCAGATGCGTGGACGCGTAGGAAGGAGCAACAAGAAGGCTTTCTGCTATCTGATGGCGCCACCTAAGAGTGCACTTACTCCCGAGGCGCGTCGCCGTCTGGAGGCTCTGGAGACGTTCAGCGAACTGGGTAGCGGCTTCAATCTCGCCATGCAGGACCTGGATATCCGCGGTGCGGGTAATCTGCTGGGCTCTGAGCAGAGCGGTTTTATGGAAGATCTGGGTTATGAAACCTACCAGAAGATTCTCTCTCAGGCTGTCACAGAGTTGAAGAACGAGGAGTTCTGTGATCTTTATCAGGAGAAGATGGATGAAGGTGCCCAGCTTACGGGTGATGATTTCGTTGACGATTGTGGCATAGAGAGCGATCTGGAGATGTATTTTCCTCAGACTTATGTGCCGGGTGACAGTGAGCGCATGCTCCTTTATCGTGAACTGGACCGTCTGGAGAGCGATGAGGAAGTAGAGGCTTACCGCAAGCGTATGATAGACCGTTTTGGTCCTGTGCCTCATGAAGCAGACGAACTGATGCATGTGGTAGGTCTGCGTAGGGTAGGCAAGAAGCTAGGTTGCGAGAAGATTATTCTCAAGCAGGGCTATATGCAGATGCAGTTTGTGAGCAATGTAAACAGTCCGTTCTACAGAAGTCAGATGTTTAACCGCATACTCGCTTACGTTACCAGTCATATTCAAGATTGTGTTCTGAAGGAAAAATTCAACAAGCGAATGCTTCGCATCAATGATGTGAAGACTGTAGGACAGGCTGTAAATCTGTTGAATCAGATATCGCAGATAGATTTAGGTAATGAGAAAAAATAATCTGTGTCTGCAGTCTATGGGTAAAATCCTGTATCAATTGTGGAAGTAGACAATAAAACAGACTGTTGATTTATACTGAAAGGTTAGAAATCTGACAACGTTACATGATGATATGTCAACTTTACATGATGATATGTTTCAGTTTAGTGAATAAAAAAAACATTGGAATCTCAATATCCCTATTGAACTCCAATGTTTTATTTTTTTGTATAAGTAAAAGATGATGATAAGCGTTTCACAACGCATTTTGAATTTTTCTGTTGCAAAGATACTACTTTTCATTATAATATAGGGGGTAATATTTGGTATTTTATGGGGTAATATTTGATTTAATTTATAAAAATGACACTGAAAATACATTTATATAACAAATAATACCTGTAGAATGAACTATTTTATTGGATAAAAATAAAAAAATAGTGGAAAAACACATGAAAAAGTTCTTTATTTCATTTTTTATTTGTACCTTTGTTCAGGCATACAACAATTTTAAATATATATATAAACATGAGACAGAAAAAGTACATCTTAAGCGAGCAGGAACTTCCTACTCAGTGGTACAACATTCAGGCAGATATGCCTAACAAGCCATTGCCACCGTTGAACCCTCAGACACACCAGCCAATGAATGCTGATGATTTGTCACACGTATTTAATAAGGAGTGCTCAAAGCAGGAACTTGATACAGAGCACGCCTGGATTGATATTCCGGAAGATGTGCTGGAGAAGTACACCTTCTACCGTTCAACCCCTCTTGTACGTGCTTACGCCCTTGAGGAGGCACTCGGTACTCCGGCGCATATCTATTTCAAGAATGAGAGTATCAATCCGTTAGGCTCTCATAAAATCAATTCAGCCATTCCTCAGTGCTACTACTGTAAGCAGGAGGGTGATACCAATGTCACTACAGAGACTGGTGCAGGCCAGTGGGGTGCAGCCCTCTCTTATGCAGCAAAACTCTACGGCCTGGAGGCAGCAGTTTATCAGGTAAAGATTACCATGCAGCAGAAACCATACCGTTCCAGCATCATGCGTACGTTTGGAGCCACTGTAGAGGGTTCTCCTTCCATGAGTACACGCGCAGGTAAGAACATTATCACACGTGATCCTCATCATCCTGGTTCGCTCGGTACTGCCATCAGTGAGGCTGTTGAGCTGGCTACAACCACACCGGGCTGTAAGTATACGCTGGGTTCTGTGCTCAATCATGTGGCACTTCACCAGACCATTATCGGTCTGGAGGCAGAGAAGCAGATGGCGATGGCAGGTGAGTATCCTGATCAGGTGATTGCTTGTTTCGGTGGTGGTAGTAACTTTGGTGGTATTGCCTTCCCATTCCTCCGTCACAACTTCACAGGTGAGCGCCATACTGAGTTTATAGCTGCAGAGCCAGAGAGCTGTCCTAAGCTGACTCGCGGTAAGTTCGAGTATGATTTCGGTGATGAGGCAGGTTACACTCCATTGCTGCCAATGTTTACTCTGGGTCATGATTTCAAGCCTGCCAACATTCATGCAGGTGGTCTCCGTTATCATGGTGCTGGTATGATTATCTCCCAACTTCTGAAGGATGGTTATCTGCATGGTGTAGATATCCCTCAGCTGGAGTCATTCAAGTCAGGTATGCTCTTCGCTCAGACCGAGGGTATCATTCCTGCTCCAGAGAGCTGTCATGCGATTGCAGCCACTATACGTGAGGCTCTGAAGGCTAAGGAAGAGGGCAAGGAGAAGGTTATCCTGTTCTGTCTCTCAGGTCATGGTCTTATCGATATGCCGTCTTACGATAGCTTTATCAATGGCGATTTGCACGATTATTCTGTGAGTGATGAAGAAATCCAGCAGTTCCTCAAGGATGTGCCAAAGGTTGACTAATTTTCAGTTAACAGTTAATAGTTTATAGTTTATAGCAAACAGTTGACAATTATTCTTTGAGATATATTGAAATAACAATATCACATTATAAAAGAAGCCAGGCTGCGAAAAGCAACCTGGCTTTTTATTTAGAGATTCTATTTTCTTTTATTTAGAGATTCTATTCTCAGTTCGAGACTTCTATCTTCATTAGAAGTTCAACCACTCTTCGATAGCCTTAGCGATGACATCGAAGCTTGTGGTAGGCTCGAAGCGGGCTACAACCTGACCCTTCTTGTTAACGAGGAACTTGGTGAAGTTCCACTTGATATCGGCACTCTCCTTGTAGTTAGGATCAGCCTCGCTCAACATCTTGTCGAGAACAGGGTAGAGAGGATGGCTCTCGTCCCAACCAGCAAAGCCCTTACATTCTTTCAGAAATTTGAAGAGAGGGGCAGCATCGTCTCCGTTTACCTTGATCTTCTTGTAGCGCTGGAACTCTGTGCCGTATGTAAGCTTGCAGAACTGATGAATGCTTTCATCTGTACCAGGGGCTTGCTGACCAAACTGGTTGCAAGGAAAATCAAGTATTTCGAAACCTTGAGAATGATAGGTCTCATAAAGTTTCTCCAGTTCCTCATACTGAGGGGTGAAACCACACTTTGTAGCGGTGTTAACGATGAGCAGCACTTCGTTGGCATACTCCTTGAGGGAAACATCCTTTCCCTTTCTGTCTTTAACAGAAAATTCGTAAACAGTTCTCATTTTTTTTATCTTTATGTATGTGTTATCTATATTTCCGATCTCAACTTATATGATCTAGAGTGCAAAGATACTACTTTTCTCTTAGAATACTTCAAGAGTTTTTTTAAAAATTCTAAAAATCGAACAAAATCATAGATGAAGGAATAAGCGTAATATATATAATGTAGATAGATATTGTATATCTGGGTAAACAGATACCATATAGCTGAGTATATAGATATCGGTTAGATATAGAATATAGAAGAATAAAATAGGTAGACGATATAACTACAAAATATCAGTATAAAACAGCATAAAAATAAAAAAATGCAGGATTTTCACAAACCCTGCATTTCTTTTTCTTTACCTCTTTTTCCTCAAAAAAACAAAGAAAAAGAGGTTTACGATTAATCTATCATTTAACTTTTCTAAGAACTTGTTGCAAAGATACTACATTTTCTTGTAACACCAAACTTTTTCTCAGTTTTTTTTCAGTAAAAAGGGAAAATTAATCAAATACCCCCCCCATTTTTATACTTTTTTGCAATATTCGGTCAAAAAACAAAGCAAAATGGCTCAATTTTATGACTATTCTGCTTTTTTCCTTGCTTGAACGTTTTGCTGTGTACGATAACGAAGAAGACTGTGCTCGGCAACAACTGAAGATATGTCCTGTAATATGTATTACTTTTTTATCTGTAATGATGCGGGCTATCCCTGCGTTCTGTTTCGGTATTCAGTAGGCACGATACCCGTTTCTTTCTTGAATACCTTCGAGAAATACTTAGGGTCGGTGAAACCTACTGCGAAGGCGATGCTGCTCAGTGTATCGTCTGTCTTGCGCAACATCTCGCATGCCTTCTTGATACGTATATGGCGAACGAAGTCTACCGGCGTCATTCCGGTCGTTGCTTTCACCTTATTATATAGTACGCTTCGGCTCATACCGATTTCGTTCGAGATATCATCTATCTTGAGTTCCGGGTTGCCTGCATTTTCAACAATAAACCTGAAGGCACGCATCATGGTTCTGTCCTGCATCTGTGCCGCCATCAATGCCAGCTCGCTGTTTGGGTCAACCGCTTCGCTCTCGGCACTAGTTTCAGCCTGGTTAAGAGCAGGCTGAGGAACAACTGTAGGCAGTATTCGCAAGGCTGCTATGGCATCTTTATCGCCAGCTTCCTTCAGCTTTCTGATGATATCCACCTGAATGTTGCGGCGCTGAGTGAGGATAGCCTCTATTCTGCCGAGTAGATAAGGGGTAGAGAATGGCTTGGTGATATAGGCATCAACACCTTCATCAAAGCCTCGCTGCTGATCTTCTACGCTTGCCTTGGCTGAGAGAATCATCACAGGGATGTTGTTGAGGGTGGTATCCTGCTTGATCTCGTGAATCATCGACAAACCATCCATCACAGGCATGGTAACGTCCGTGAGGATAAAGTCTGGTATCTCCTTGCGGGCCATCACCAAACCTGCCTTTCCATTCTCTGAGAGCAGCACGTTATAGGTAGGCGAGAGGATACTGTAGAGGAACTTGCGCAGGTCGGCATTGTCTTCAACTACCAGTACAGTCTGGTCTTTGAGTTTCGTTTCTTCCTGTGCTTCTTTCTGTTCCTTGCCCATTCCTTCCAGTCGTTCAGCCTCTTCATCCTTATCTTCTTTCTGTTTATTTACTTCTTCCAGATAGTCGGATGCATTGCGGTCGTCAATCTGTCCATTCTCTTTCTCCCTTTCTGTCAGGTCGTAATCTTCCTCGGTCAGACCGCTGTTCGTATAGAAGTCTGCCTTGTTGCCGTATCTCTGAGCCTTGTCCAGCATTACCAGCATTTCGTTGGCATTGTCTATTACCATTCTCAGCAGTTCCTTGCCCTTTCGGGTGATACCCGGTTCGGTATCCAAAACGGTTTTTACCGGGGCTCCGATGAGCGTTAGAGGGGTTCTCAGACGGTTGGCAGCATCGTTGTAGAACTCGTTCTTCATCACGCTCATCTCGTGGGTTACGTTCTCGCGCTGGCGCTGGTTGTAGGTATAGAAGATTGCGCCTACGATACCGAAGAGCAGAAGCAGCATCAGAAATTTGCCCCAGATGCTCTCCCAGAAGGTAGGGCGCACTTCGATAGGCAACTCTGCCACATATTTGCTCCATACACCATGAGAGTTGGTGGCTCTCACCTTGAGTACGTAATCGCCATAACTGATACGGTTGAAGCCGATGGTATGGTTGCTTCCGTTTGATATCCACACGCCTGGAGCTGTATAACCATCTATGCGATAGAGGTATTTGGTCTGATACTTGCGCTGATAGTCGAGCGATGCGAAGTTGATGGTCAGGTTTCGCTTGTTGGCAGGAATCACTATTTTATCCTTGTGCAGGATAGGTTCCGACTCCTTCTCTCCGCTATAATGGAGGGAACAGAAGATGACTTTAGGCTGGTAGTTGCTCTTCTTCAGCGTAGCCGGATTGAAGGTAATCAGTCCCATCGGGGTACCTACCGAGATGTTGTTGCTTGCCGGATCGTGGTAAGGACGGCTTTGCGAGAACGACATGTTGAAGTCGAAGTCGTTAGGTCCAAACACATTACACTGGCCCGTTTTCGGGTTTACGCAGTCGATACTCGATTCTCTGATTACCCAGATTCTTCCCTGGTTGTCTTCTACCATGCCCTGTACGATGCCTTCGTTAATATCGATGGCATGGAAGTATTTCGTCTTCAGGTTGTCTTGCAGGAGCGATTTGCTCACAATCTCTTCCATCAAACCGCCCTGTTGCGAGATATACATCTTGCCGCTGGTGTGCTCCATGATATTGTTCATATCGTTTGCAGCCAGACTTGTTGTATCGTTCGGTATGTAGTAGGTCTTGTGGTAATTGATCTTTCTTGCGTTTGTGAAGGCATCACTGAAGGTGATGAGACCATCTGTAGTTCCTACGAGAATGGTTCCCGTAGTGGTGCAGCAGATGCGGCGTATGCGGTCGTAATGCTGTTTCTCCCAAGGCAGTCCGTTTCGTTTACTGATGAAGCTGATACTGCCGTCTGCCGCCTCGTTAACAAGTGCCAGCCCACCTCCGTAGGTACCTATCCAAATGCGTCCGGTGCGGTCGGCTACAATGTCTTGTATCTTGTCGAACGGCAGCGATGACGGGTTGTTGGCATCATAAACAAAGTGTCTTACCTGCATTTTATCTATCAGATAGACACCATTTCCGTTGGTTCCTATCCATGCTCTTCCCTTGATATCGAAGTGGATAGACATGATGCTCTTCTCGGTGAAGTTTACCTGCTGTGGCACAATCTGTCCGCTTGGCGACAGGTATCCGATGCTTTGGTAGGATGCGTTGAGCACCTGGATTATGCCATTGTAATAACCAGCCCAGATATGTCCGTCTGGCGATGCATTCACCGAGAACACTTCGTCTTCGCCCTCATCCAGCTTGTTGATAATGTAAGGGTGATATTTGAAGACTACCTGTGTCAGATCGTGAGAGCCTGTCAGCCAGAGGATTCCCTGGTCTGAGAGTACATATTTCGTAATCTTCGGTATGCGGTAGTTGCCCGATGAATTGCTTCTCAGCAGATAAGGCACCAGTTTTCCTGCCTTGCGGTCAAAATAACTGAAGGTTCCTCCTCTAGGCACTACCCAGAGGGTCTTGTGTTCATCTTGTGTGATGAAATTGCTTTCGCAGGTTGTGCGGTCCATCGGGTCGTCCTGGTCGGCAAAGAGCCACTGTTTCTGTCCGGTCTTCGGATTGACGAGGGTTACTCCTATACCGTCTGTAAATGCCCATACCATGCCGAAAGCATCGGTATAAATCTTCTTTACCTCTGCCAGAGGCTGACTCGGGCTCTGTACGTTGATGATATCAAACTTGAAGGTGCGCGGGTTGTAGATGACCACACCCAGATTGGTTGCCAGCAGGAGTTGGTAACCTGTATTTTTCAGTTGGTTGATACGGGTTACGCCTTCCGGCATTGGTATCATGGTGAGTCGGTTCTGCAGGTCATATTTTGCCAGTTTACCGTCTTCAGTTGCCAGAAACTCATCTTCTCCCACCCCTCTGAGCCATTTGAAAGGCAGTTTGCTTGGAATTTTCGAATGATATATGTATGCGCCTTTATCGGTAAGCACCCATTCTCTTCCGTGTATATCTTGATGGATGTACCATACATTTCCGCTTCTGAGTCCCTTTTCTCCTACTTTGATGAGTTCTATATTCCGCTCATCAAAGGTTCTTCCTGCTGATCGGATGATGTATTTTCCATTTTCTGAAGTAAACCATGTAGCTCCGTTTTTCATTGGGTATACCTGGCTCACGCGCAGGTCGATGTTGAACAGTTCGTTGAATTTCTGTCCTACAGCAAAGAACCGGCAGAAGTGGGTATCGTATACGTAGAGCTGGTGGTCGTATGTGATACACCACACGTTGTTGTTATAGGATGGTTCTATTTTCAGTATACGGTTGGTTGACAGTACGTCAATATCATCCGGGTTGTCTCTGAAAGTATGAAATTTGTAGCCGTCATAGAACGACAGTCCGTTCCAGGTACTGAACCACATGAGGTTGTCTTTACCTTGTTTGAGGTCTGAGATGGTATTGGCAGCGAGTCCGTCTGTGATAGAGAATTTTCTCACATCGCAGTAGGGTACAGCTGCTGTCATGATGGTAGAGAGCAGTCCTAATAGAGTGATATATATTTTTCTTTTCATCATTTTTATTCGTATACGTTTATTAATCGCAACAAAGGTAGTGAAAATAAATGAGATATTGTAGTTTTAGGTGTATTTTTTTATGTTATTGCATTAAATTATTCCACTTTTCATGTTATAGGGGTAATATTTGGTTGATTTGCTGGTGGTTCCTTCTTATGTTATGCCTGACAAAAAAACTCCCCCGATAAATGAATATCGGGGGAGTAGTAGGGATATGTTGTTTTGAATTTGATTACTTCTGAATCATCTTCTTTCCGTTCTTGATGACTACACCCTTGTAAGCCTTGGTTACCTTCTGGCCTGCGAGGTTGTAAACAGGAGCGTTCTTTGCAGCTTCATCTGTTGTTATGTTGGTGATGCCGGTAGTTGTGCCATTCAAAGAGATGAGAATGTTGTTTTTATCAAGTTCATAAGTAGTACCATACTTCTTAAGCTTACCATAAACAACAACTACGTCGCCAACCTTGATGTCATCTATAGAAGTGAATTTCTTACCATCGAAAGAAAGACCACCGTAAACCTGCAATTCATTTTCTGTTTTACCATCGTCAGAAATGTTGTAAGAAAGGCTGCCGAATGTAGCATTTAACTCATTACTAGCCTGAGATACAGTACCCTTAACATATACACTTTCGCTCAGACCTTCACCTGCATCAATCAGTTCCTTTGCCTTAGCAATGGTATAAGCGGTTTCTGCTGTATTTGTGATGTCCACGATTACAGGAGCATCGCCTACCTTATAATATGCAATCTTAGAAACCTGAATCAAACCATTCCTTGATCCTTTTTGGCAATCAAAGACAAACTTATAGTAATTGTTTGCTGCAGACTTGGTTGGCTTGAAGATCAAGTCTCCATCTTCAATCTTTGCAGGGATTTCTTCAGTTACATTCTTGCAATCTGCATCAGTTGCTACCTGCAACTTGATAGAATTGATCTTAGCTTTAGTAATCTGGTCGATGGTCAAGACAATATTGCTGATTGGCTGATCAATAGCAGGTGAAGTGATGGAAGCAACAGATTCAGATTTATTACTTCCGCATTTGATGTATTTCCAATTTTTCTCCCACTTGTTTGTGTTGAAATTTGCAATAGTCCAGACATCTTCTCCTATTGTAGCTTTCCATGTTTTGTTATAAGCACTGATTGTCTTGCCTTCAGTACCTTCGTCAGGGAAAGTCAATACTTTGTAAGGAGTTGTTCCTGCAAACGTAACGCTAGCTACGAATGCCAGAACCAATGATAATGAATAGCGTAAAAATTTGTTCATAACTTAATAATTTAAAAGGTTTAACGTATAATTAATAAACTGTTGAAACTCATTTTGTGAGCGCATTCTTAGAATTTACTTTGTGCTAAAAGCATGTTCTTTGAATAATTACTTATTTATGATGCAAAGATACGAAAAATATCGATACAATGTGTTAAGAAGGTGTTAAATCTTTGATACAGAGAAAGAAATATCATCAAAACCGAGAGAAATACCACTCTAGGCAAAGAGAAATATCATCAAAAAAGCGGTTGTTTTTGAAAGAATAGGGATTTCCCCCTCAGTTTGTATCCTTTTCCCCTTTGATGCAGACGAAAAATCCACTACCTTTGCATCGAGTTCAAGAAAGAATGCTGTTCTTCAAGAGCTCAATAATTAGAAGATATAAGAATATAAATAACTTAACTGATAAATTGATATGAAAAAGTTTAAGCAGATATGGATGTGGATGGCGATAGCTGTTGCATCTTTCTCATTCACCTCGTGTGATGATGACGATTACTGGTATGATGATTATTATTGGTATGATGACTATAATCATGGTGGCTGGGGATGGAACCAGGGCGACTGGAACAACGGTTCTAACGGCTCTCAGGATGATGACCTGCTGTTGGAGGCTCAGACTCTTACAGGCGACTGGAGAGGCTCTGTGATGCTCTCTGAACTTGCTGAGGACGGCCAGTCTCGCAATAACTACAGTTTCATTGCCGAGATGACGTTCTATCAGGCGGGTGATAAGGTAAACTCGCTCAGTGGTAATGGTGTAGAAGTGGATTATGCCGATGATGGAAGCTATGAATCCCAAACTCTGAAGTTTACCTGGTACATCGATAAGAATGGTGATATTTATATCCGTTATAATTCTGGTGCTACCTATGTGATGGATGCAGGTGCTAAGCAGTATGGTTTCCATCTGGGGCAGGAAGATGGAAAGATTGTCGATACGTTCTATGGTTATATGATAGGAACAGGAGCAGCTAAGGGTGATGTGATGCAAATCGATCTGGAGCGTTACGATCCGAGTGGAGCCCGTAAGAAGACCCGTTCTGCTGCAACAGATTCCGTAGCTCCTAGCTTCGGTAAGGCTACCGGCAGGGCATTCATGCCACATGCTATCAAGAAGTTGCCGAGAAGATGATGATATAAACCAAGAAATCCGCTCTCTCATTGATTTGAGAGAGCGGATTCTTTTGTTTGTATATAGCCTTTATTTAAAGCCCCAGAGTTTCTTGAGAGCTTCTGCATCTACGTTTTCCACTTCCTTCTCGGTTTCATCAGGGAGATTACAGAAGAAGTCGATGCCTGTTTTGTCTTCCAGTGTCTTGATGTTTACCACATAGTTGCCGAGCTGGTCGCCTTTTTCAAATGCCTTGTCCACGTGAGGGAACCAGTAGCCGAAAGCGCTGTATGTATACTGGTTGGTGCTCTTGTTTAGCTCCTTTTTCAAAACAGCCACAAAGAAATACTTTGGTATTGGAATATAGCCTGGTTTCTGGGTTTCGCTAGAAGCACCATTCTTCTTCCAGCCAAGGAGATTACTCTCGCTGCCAACCGGGTCAATTGTTCCTCCCTTTGCGATAAAGAGGGTATCAGAATCAATCTTTGGAGCTTTGGTACGAAGATCTTTCTCCATCTCATACCAAGTTCCGCGTTGGTTGAAATCTTTGTATTGGGGCTGCATATTGGTCATATAATATGTTTGATAGCGTTGATTTGCATTATATAGTCTGTCTGCATTTGGACAGATATGACCATGGTCCATGTGCTGTGCTGTCGGTGTTGGATCATCTGTAAAATCAACAATGCCCCATTGTTCTTGAAGATCTGTATCCCAAGGATATTGTCTTTGGCCATAAGGAGGCTCATATCTTCCCTTTATATTTTGTTTCGTATTGGTTGTGTTAAAAGTATAGCAGCTCCATCTCTGGCTCTTCAAGTTGTCATCCCATTCTGTAGAATAGTTCAACATACCTGTTGTATTATCCATGTGAACGATGGCATAGCTGGTACCATTATTCTTGAGCTTTGGAAACTCCAGACCGCCGATAGCGTTTCTTACCACTTGTGGCATGTTGGCAGTAGCCACATTCTTGTTTGTATTGTTCTTATCGGTTGATTCACCACCGGTATTGCCGCCTGTGCTTCCGCCACCCGTATTACCGCCACCGGTTGTACCGCCGTTTTCAGGAAAATAGAACTGCAGGGTATCGTCAGTGCCGCAGGCAGAGAACGTCATCGCAGCAACGAGCGCGAAGATAAAAAACTTAGTATGCTTCATAATTCTCGATAATGTTTTGAAGTTAAAGATTAAGTACTTTCTATATAATTATGTAGAAATCGATTGCATGAGGATAGAATAGAGAAAAAAAGTGCATTCCTACGTATATGCAACTACGCTGGAATGCACTCAGTATCTTTGCGATAATAAATATATCCTTATAAAAAAGGTATATTATTACTTCTTCAATTTGCCGTAACGGTTCATGAAGCGGTCTACGCGACCCGCTGTATCAACGAGCTTGCTCTTACCTGTGTAGAATGGGTGAGATGTGCTAGAGATTTCAATCTTAACAACTGGATAAGTCTCGCCTTCGAACTCAACAGTGTCGTTAGTCTTGCATGTAGACTGAGAGAGGAACATATCGCCGTTAGACATATCCTTGAATACTACAGGACGATAATTCTCTGGATGAATACCTTTTTTCATTTTTCTTTTTTATTTTTATTGGGTTATTAAAATTAGACGTCATGGGGATGCTCGTTGCATCATTTCGTGTCCCTTATCGGGGCATGCCCATTATAGCCTGTTATCAATTTCAGGCTGCAAAGTTACGTTTTTTTCCTGAAACCACCAAATATTTCTTCTTCTTTTTAAGAAATATTTTAGAATTAAAGGGTTATGGACATAAAAATCCCCATCGCCCGATGAGGGGAGATGGGGAAATAAAACTCTTTATGTGATGCTTAAGGTTTTGTACCATATATCTTGTCGCCAATCTTTGCATAGGTGACGTTCTTGATACCTACCATGCCAAAGTACTTGTCGATGTCTCCATATAAGATAATCTCTTGCTTGAAATTACCAGGGTTTGCACTAAGGTTGACACCATCACGTACGGCACCCTTAGGTAACTGTACAGGTATGCAATTTGATGCATTGCTTTCTGTTGCACTTGCGGCTATTCCTATATTTGTTCCAGATGCACTTTCTGTAGTAAATGTCAAAGTTGTAAAATCTTTGCCTGGAGCACTTCCGATGATGTATGCTTTGATATATACTCCTTTAGTCACTGGGTCAAATCCTTTTGCAATGACTTCTGTAACACTGAAAGGTTTGGCTTCTGTTCCGTTGTTTGCAGAAGGTGTGTCAGGAGTTGTGCTGCCACCATCCTCAATCTTAATGATTGAACTGGTCTTGTCAACCTCCATGATTTCCTTATTATTCTTATCAACGAACTTCATGATCTTACCCAGGATAGTAACCTTCTGACCCACCTTCAAATCTTCCTTAGAAGCGAAGTCTGCGCCGTTCAGTCCCTTACCAGAGTAAACCTGCATGTCCTTGCCCTTGCCATCGTCTGAGATGTAATAGGTGATGCTCTTGTATTGGTCATTATAGAAAGCAACATCTGAGATGATACCTGTCAGGTAAACCTGTGTAGTAGGCGCTGTGCCAGCCTTGATAGCTGCGATAGCTTCTGCCACGTTGTATGGGTCACTGAGAGAACCCTTACCAGTTGCTGGAGTATCAGGAGTTGTAGTTCCTGCGTTCTCGATAGAGATGATGGTGCTGTTCTTGTCGATTTCATTGACAATAGTGCCATCATTCTTCGTGAATGCCTTGACGATTCCTTTTACTACTACGGTCTGACCAACTTTCAAGTCATCCTTGGAAGAGAAGTTTGCACCATCCTTGCCTTTGCCAGAGTATACTTCGATAACATCTGAAGAACCCTCGTCTGCGATGTTATATGACAAACTGCTATAGGTTGCGTTGAAGAAAGTTACGGCTGTAATCTTACCCTTTACGCATACAGCTGTAGAAGGTGCTGTACCTGCCTTGATGAGGGCGATGGCTTCTGTTACAGTATATGGATTGCTTTCAGAACCCTTTTGGTTAGGATCTGTGGTGCCACCTGCATCAGGCTTGGTAGGCTGTGTGTAAGGTTCTGGCACATCTTCGCAGCTGCTGAATGTGAAGGCAGCTATTGCCGCCATCAAAACTGAAAATATATACTTTTTCATATTATTGTCTTTTTAAATATTGTTACTATTTTGATAATCAGTAATTACTTGATAGAGATGAGATTGCCACCCTTAATCTCTTTGGTGCCGTTATAATCAAGCAGGGTGCCTGATACAACCACCTTCTTGCCTGGTACAAGGATACCCTTGGTTTCCTCTGTCCACTTTGCACCATCGATGTTGAAGCAACGGAATACCTCGAGAGTCTTGCCTTCTGTATCCTTACCGTCGTCAGAGATAACGAATGTACCGTTACCATACGTGCCTGTATCTACATCTTTCACCTTTACGATGATACCGGTAGCATAAACCTTAGCATCGCCTGCTGTACCGGCATTGATCTTCTCCAGTGCCTGAGCCACAGTGTAAGGCTTCTCCAATGTACCGCCTGTTTCTGATGCCTTCAGATCATCCGTGTTGCGAAGCACAATCTGCCAGGTGTTATTGTAACGGGTGAAGATACCGGTGATATCGAATACGCCCTGTGGAACCACCTCGTTGGCAAACTTAGAATAACCCGAGTTGCGCACTACCAGGTTGCTGCTGCTGATCTTCTTGCCCGTTTCGGCATCAATCAGTTCCAGACTCGTATTGGTATCATCTGGTGCCCATACGTTAGTACCGTTAGCTGAGGCAAACTTCACCTTCTTCAGAGTCATCAGCTTGCCCACGTTAGCATCCATATAGGCTGCATCAGTAAGCTTTGTCAGGTCAAACTCCTCTGGCACTACCGTGCTTGCATCAGCCTCGCCAGGGTTCAGAATCTTGAAGTGCTCGTTCCAGATGGCACGCTCTATCTTGCCCATACCCAGACTTCCATCTGAGAGCTTGGTATTCACACCGCCAATCTGAGGCAACTTCTTGTAACTTCCGATATAGAGACCCTTCAGGTTTACGAGAATCTCCTGACCGACAGGAAGATAACCCGACAGACCACTTCCGTTGATGGCAATGATGATGGCGCCGGATGCATCCTGTACGCTCACCTGGTTGTAGATATTGCCACTGACATCATTGCCCGTCACTACCGCCTTGATCATCATGTCTTTCTCAATCTGCTTGTAGCCATTGTCGCTGTTGATAATCGTAGCAAACTGGGTCTTCAAATCTGCTATGCTGATCACATTCTTCTCCCTCAGGCTGTTGTTGCCATATGGAGCTGCAGGCACCTTCTCGGTCAGGTCCGGGTCAGCATAACCGTCGCCCATACACGACCCCAGAGTCAGTGCCAGGAATGCCAATGCTATGAATTTTATCTTTTTCATTGTTCTTTCTTTTTATTGTTATAGAGAAACTGCTCTTTAGAATCTGTAAGATACCTGGAACATGCCGTTGGTACCCCAGGTGTAATACTTCTTAGGATTCTTAGAGAACTGGTAGAGGCGTGGATTCTTCACGTTGCCGTTAGCATCCAGTGTATAGCTTGAACGAGAGTTCTGCTCATATCCGCCTGTTACGATGGTCTGGTTGTTCAGCAGGTTGGTAATCATGAGGTTGAAGTTGAGAGAACCCTTCTTCAGTCTCACGCTCTTGCCTATGCTCAGGTCAACCATCCATCCTCCGTGACCCTTCTCCTGGGCTACAGCATCCTCAGTCCAGCTCATACCGTCGAGTGTAGTAGGAGCAAAGATTTCAGGGTATGCCTTGTAGGCAGCCTGGCGGTTGGTCAGCACCTTCTCATATCTGTAGCTTGGAGAATAAGAGAGGTAGATGCGGTCGTAGTAGTTGGCATTGAGGTTGACGAACCATCCGTTTACGTGGGCATCGAGACCGATGCTTCCCACTGTGAGCGGTGTGCCACTCTCGCGCATATTCATCACGTAAGCCTTGTCCTGGTAAACCTCAGCACTCTTTGAGAGCATGTATACGGCGTTTACATTGTTGATGTTCTTTGCCTCGCTCATAGCGCCCAGGGTCTTCAGGTCGAGCCATGATGTGAGCTTGATCTTAGCGCCCACCTCTACACCATAGTATTCCTTCTTCAGTCCGGTCATGCTCACGTAGGTGAATGAGTTCTCATCATCGTTGTAGAAGTTCTGCCATTCCGTAACGTTCTCCAGTCGGCTGTAGTATCCGCTCACGTTGGCACTCAGCCATGCGTTGCGATACAGGTAGCTGAATTCAGAGCTGAAGATGCGCTCGTTCTTGAGGTTAGTCACGAAGTCGTTGCTGATTTCAGGCGAGATGAAGGCTGTGTTTGCCATCGGCGCACGCAGCTCGTATCCGGCTCCGATGCTGAAGGCATGACCTCTGCCCATATCCACGTTCAGGCTTCCCTTTACGCCACCGTCCAGGAAGTTGGCTGTGCCGCTCTTGCCCTGGCTGTTGTTCGGTGCCATACCGTTGCGCATGTAGCCGCGGCGGTTCATTCCGGTATATCCGATACGTCCGCTCAGCATCGCCTTCATGTTGTAGAATTCGGCTGTATAGGTGCTCCATGCGTTTGCCTTGTTTACGTCGATGCGATAGTCGTAACCGAACTTGTCGCCCTCGTAAACCAGTTTGCCTGTGTTGTTAGGACCGGCTGTGTTCAGGTCGTACTGCACACGTGGGTCGGTCTTAGGATAATCGCCCAGGGCATAGGTGTTGATGTTGTGGAAGATGGCACCGCCCAGCATGTCTTCCAGTGTCTGATAGTGCTGGTTGGTACTCTTTCCGAGCATGATGCCTGTTGCCAGGTTCGATTTCTTTGTCAGCTTGGTGTTCAGAACGGACGAGAGGCTCAGGGTCAGGTTGTCGTTGTGCTTAGCCTGAACATAGTAGAGCAGATCCTGTCCGTTCTTGGCTGCCTGCTGGTTGGCATAGTACAGGCGGTCCCAGTTAATCTGGCGGTTCTGCTTGCTTGCCTGCCAGTAGTTTACGGCGTTGTTCCAGTTTTCCCAGGTATACATGTTGTTGCCGTTCTTGTAGTCGCCCCATACATAGTAGTTGGCTGATGGCATGTTCTTCCAGTAGTCTGGCTGTGGATTCTCTGCGTTGTTGTAGTTGAGCTTGGTGCTCTTGTACATAGAGTATTTTCCGAACACCGATGTGGTGAGTTTCATCTGGTCGTTGATTTCCCAGTCCCATGTAGCGATAGCCGAAGGGGCAAAGTCGTTCACTACGCGTGAGTTTCTCTTGTGTCCGTTCTGGTATCCCCAGTATGGGTTATACTGGTAGTCGTTTGCCAGCCAGTAAGCCTCGTCGGTAGATGCTCCCTGGGTGCTTCTTTCTGTCGGGTTACCCCATGTAGTGAAGCTCAGCGAGTGCCCGTTCATCCACTTCTTCTGTACACCGAAGAAATAGGAGAGGGCGTTGTAGAAGGTTCCCTCTACGTATCCCTGGTTAGCCCAGCGGTAGGTGAGACCGGCTGTGATGGCCCATCCCTTCTCGTTGAATCCGCTGGAGTAGGAGTAGAGTCCGCGCAGGGTATAGTTGCGGTTGGCAACACCTACGCTTGCATACTGTCCTTCCTGCATGCTTCCGGCACGGAAATCATAGTTGTTGGAGCCTGCCATGCCCGTCATCGAATAGCCGTTGGCTTCGAAAGGCAGGGCGAAGTCTACGTTTCTGGAGAATCGGTTCAAACCGCCGATGTTGGAGAAACGGAACTGTCCGGTTTCCATATCGTTCATGGAAGCACCGTTGATATAGACATCGTTGTACTTCTGGTTGAAGGCACGGTAGCGGAAACGTGCAGGCGAGAACAGATAACCTGCCTGGCTCGCGTATACGTTGCTGGTAGAATTGAGGATGGTGACATTGGATGACATGTCATCGTCCTCGCCCAACTGTGCCTCGGAGAAGGTGAAAGCATTCTCGTCGAGTCCCTGGGCTATGTTCTGGTCAGTCTTTTCGTTCTGAGCCATAGCCAATGAACACGAGAAGAGCGCTAACATTGCTAAGTTTACTTTCTTCTGCATAGTTTATATGTTTTAAATATTAATAGATCGGCAACAGTGATTTCTTTGAGCAGTGATGATATATTTATAGTCCCGTTGGATTTTGTTTAGGTAAACTGTAAGGGGGACTTATCATGGTTTCTGGTCTTGTGTCTTCTGTCCCGATCAAAAATAATTATAAGTGCTGCAAAGTAACAAAATTATTTTTAAAAAGAGAAGTTATTTATGTTAAAAATGCATGAAAACTGAAAAATTATTCGTTTTTATGGAGATATTTCCGGTTTTTTAGGTATCTTTGCTGCGTATTTCCTTATTCGCTAAGGTGAACATATATAATAAGGTGAACATTAATAATTAATATTAGTATGAGAAAACATTTGCTCTTGCTGGCTGCCCTCCTCATGATTGGGCTGGGCGCTACGGCACAGAAAAAGAAGTCGCAGACTTCAGGCAACAGGCAGTATCAGGTGTATGCTGTGGGTTTCTATAACCAGGAGAACCTCTTCGATACCTGCCATGATGCCGGTAAGGATGATTACGAGTATCTCCCTGCTAAGGGATGGAATGGTATGAAATATACCAATAAACTCAAGAATATGTCGCGTGCACTTGCCGACATGGGTACCGATGTGCTGCCTAACGTGGGCTGTGCCTTCATCGGTCTGTCTGAGGTTGAGAATGCCAACGTGCTGAAAGATCTCACCGCGCAGCCGCCCCTCAAGGCAAGAAACATGCAGTTCTGCCATATCGAGGGTCCCGATAAGCGAGGCATCGATTGTGCGCTGCTCTATAATCCGGCACTCTTCACGGTGAAGAATACCCGATTGGTGCCTTACGTACAGGAACTCGCCAAGGATTCAGCCTATAAGACCCGTGGTTTCCTCACTGTTCGCGGTGAGCTGGCGGGCGAGGATGTGGCGGTTATCGTATGCCACTGGCCAAGCCGTTTCTCCGGTCCGTTCTATCGCGAGAGTGGAGCGCGCCAGACTAAGGTGGTAAAAGACAGTCTGCTCCGTCTGAACCCGGCGATGAAAGTGTTCGTGATGGGTGATATGAACGATGATCCTACCAACGCCAGCATGCACAAGGTGCTGAAGGCGAAGGCTGAAATCAGCGAGGTGGGTGCCGATGATATGTACAATCCATGGTACAACATTCTGGCTAAGGAGGGTAAGGGAACCCTGTTCTACAGCGGTTCATGGAATCTCTTCGACCAGATTGTCATCACGCCTAATCTCCTGAACAAGGATAGTAAGAACAAGGACTATAGTTCTCTGAAGTTCTGGAAGAACCACATCTTCCGCCGCGATTACCTCATCCAGCAGGAAGGTCAGTACAAGGGTGCTCCTTTGCGTACCAAGGCAGGCGGCAGATGGCTTAACGGCTACAGCGATCACCTGCCGGTAGTGATGTACCTTGTGAAGGAAAAGAAGTAGAAAATGGTAGAGAATCATCCTTTTGAGCCGTGGCTGCCCGAAAATGCGCGGCTGCTGATGCTCGGCACGTTTCCGCCTGCAGAGAAGCGGTGGTGCATGCCCTGGTATTATCCCAACTTCCAAAATGATATGTGGAGGATATTCGGGATTATCTACTTCCAGGATAAGTTCCATTTTGTGGATGTAGAGAAGAAAACCTACCGCCTCGATGCTATTAAGAAATTTCTCAGGGAGAAGGGCGTCGCCATCTATGATACCGCACAGCAGGTGATACGCACCAAGAATACGGCATCCGACAAGGACCTGCAGATCGTGCAGCCCGCCGATCTCGACGGCATGCTCCGCCAGCTGCCCCATTGCAGGGCGGTGCTCACAGCCGGCCAGCTTGCCACGAAGGTATTTTCAGAACACTTCGGCATCAAGGAAAAGCCTGAAATGGGAGGTTATGCAGAATTCCTGTTCGAGGGCCGCAGACTCCGTCTGTACCGCATGCCCTCCAGTTCCCGTGCCTATCCTATGGCAGTGGAGAAGAAAGCTGAATTTTACCGCAAGATGTTTGATGAAATTTTATAGAAAGAAGAAAGAATATGAAAGATAAAGTGACCGTTATTGGCATTGCGGGAGGTACAGGCTCCGGCAAGACCACTGTGGTGAAGAAACTCGTAGAAGTGCTGCCGCCTCATTATGTGGCTGTGGTGCCCCTCGATTCATATTATAACGATACCTCGCAGATGACCGAGGAAGAACGTCATCAGATCAACTTCGACCACCCGTCGGCATTCGATTGGAAGCTTTTGCACCAGCAGCTCGCTGATCTGCGTGCTGGCAAGGCGATAGAGCAACCCACCTATAGTTATATCAAATGCAACCGTGAACCGGAAACGGTTCACGTTGACCCCAAACCGGTTGTGATTATCGAAGGCATCATGACGCTGGTGGACAAGAAGTTGAGAGACCTGATGGACCTGAAGGTGTTCGTGGATACCGATGCTGATGAGCGCCTGATACGCAACATTCAGCGTGATACCATCGACAGGGGTCGCACCGTATCGATGGTGGTAGACCGATACCTCAAGGTCCTGAAGCCGATGCACGAGCAGTTTATCGAACCCACCAAGCGCTATGCTGACATCATCATTCCGCAGGGTGGCGAAAACCTCAAGGGCATCGGTATCCTCTGCAAGTATGTAGAGGGACTGATAGAGAAATAAAAATATTTTTGCTCAAGCATTGCATTTCTTTAATGCAAAACAAAGTTTAATTAGGAAACAGGGCGGTCTTCTTCGTGAAAAGAGGTCCGCCCGCTTTGTTTTTATCCCGGTCGGGCTATTCAAGTAGTTCTGTCAGCGAATTCAGCCGTCTCAGTTTGCTGATTCAGCCGTCTCAATAAGCCTACGGATACGTCTGCGCTAGCCGACGCAGTAATATCCGTACCCCGACGTAGTAATATCCGTACCCCGACGCAGTAATATCTGTACCCCGACGCAGTAATATCTGTATCCCGACGCAGTAATATCTGCATCCCGACGCAGTAATATCTGTATCCCGACGCAGTAATATCCGTGAGCCAGCGCAGCACAACGTGTGGTCCGTTTTCGTCAGGTCCCATAACCATATTCTGCAAAGATCTTCTTGCTTTTTGCAAGAAGATAAGCTGAAAAACGTGATAGATGAAGACTATTAGTGATGGATAGCGTGATGGATATTGTAAACAATTTGTCCATCCATCACGCTTTCCTAAATAGATAATTCTCTTATTATCAGATGATTAACATTTTGAGAATAGAAAAAGTGAGGGATGTGAGGGATAAAACTTAAAAGATTATTCCTCTTCCTCCTTCTCAAAAGCCTCTACGAAAGGCTGGTGGAAACCCTGGAAGATGCGGAGATACTCGGCTCGCACCTCATCACTCTCCTCAAAAAGATTCAACTCGCCACGCTTGTGAGCCTTCAGCATACTGCTGTAACGGCGAATCTTACGCTTGTAGTTCCTTGCCATCAATGCATCTGCCTGAACAGGATTCTGACTGACATACGAAAAGGCACAAAGCTGCTTCATGAACATGTCGAACACCGGATTGTCATGACTCCAGTCGTCCTCACTCAGCCAGAACCACTGGAAATGATACTTCTGCTCCAGTGCCATCAGATGCTGCCCCAGCTCGTCAATCTCCATGCCCTTCTGCATCTGCTCCTCAGCAAAAGCTACCAGAGATGCCGCATCTACATTCAACTCAACCTCGTGAGACAGCGTGGTGCCCTCAATCTGAATTCGCCAACGGTGATTCCTGTTCTTGATGAGCGCAGAATTCGTGTTCATCAGCAACTCAGAAAGCTTGCCCTCGGTAGGAATCTGATCTACTACCGAAAGACGGTCGCGCTGGTTGCGAACCACCAGCTGATGGTCCTCATGGCGCAATACACACATGTAAACCAGCCTGTTGCTGTCGAGCTGAAGGGTGAAACGGTCGTTGTTGTCATCGCCCACAAATTCGTAGGTGTAGTCATCTACCTTATCCTGCGGAATGCTCAGCTCGCCATGCACCTTGTTGCCCTCGGCATCGTAGAGCGAGAAACCGATGTAAGGAATCTGAAGACGGAGGACAACCGGATTGCCGCCGTCCTCAGGAATCAGGGTAACAGCCAGTCCGTCATCGCCGAAATCATCCTTGCGGCATACGAATCCGTCATCCGTCTTCTCAGCCTTCTCCACCTTCACCTCGCCGTGGCGCCACCAGAAATCAAAGGTGATGGTCTGGTCGTCCTCAGCGGCTACACGGATGAAATCCTCGATGTCCTGACCCAGGTAAATCACCTTGGCAGGCTCAATCTCCTCATCGTCATCGCCCAGCGCTCGCACCCACATCTCGCCCGGAACAGGATCATCTTCCCATTCGGCATCAGCAGGGGCTGCAGTAGATTTGAAAACGAGGAAAACCATTCTTTCTTCTTCCCTCGTGCCATCTTCGCGGCACGTGAAGCACTTTGCCTCCTTAGGGATGAAGAATGGGGTTAACAGGTACGGGTTTTTGCATAATGCGGTATACTCTACCTCGGTCCATGCCGGGAGAGCGTGTGTATTTGTCTTGTCTGTCATATTCTCTTGTTGCATATAATTCTTGAGTTGGTCCTATTTCTTTTCATCATCCGGCGTGTGTGGCAGGACGAGGGGGATGTTGATCCCAAAAAACGGTTGCAAAGGTAATGCAAAATCGAGACACTACAAAATATATCACCTATTTTTTTAATTATTTTACGATTCAATATTTGGTGCTTCCAAAAAATAGTTGTAGTTTTGCATCTGAAATAATGAATGGAAAGATGAAAGTCAAGACAATACTCACACTGGCGCTAGCCGCCACAACCCTCGCAGCATGTCACAGGGGAAAGAAACCACCACGTATGGACAATTCGAAACTCGCCATTAGCCTCTCGAAACCGGCTAAGGGCGACAGGGCTATCTACGGACTTGCCTGCCTGGGCTGCTCGGATACCGCGCTGGTGCTGCTGCCCAACGGAGGCGGCGACCCCGTAAGATACAACATTCTGGATGCCACTCGCAACCATCAGGTGTTTGGAGATGTAGAGGTGGGCGACTGGGTTTGCGTGATGCCATGCGAGGAGAAGGATGAGAAGAACCGTGCCGACATGGTGATAGACCTGGACCAGCTGAAGGCCACCTGGACCTATCCGGTGATGCCGAAGCTGCGCGATGTATCGCATCTGAGCAAGCGCCAGCAGGCGAGAATCCTTGCCAATATGCCTGACAGCATCGTAGAAACCTATATGGTGCCGCGTCAGTATGGATTCACCCTGAAGCGCATGAGCGAGGCGATGGCTGTGGGCAGGGTGATGATAAACAAGGATGTGGATGACGACAGTCCGGTAGAATATCCTGCCGTGCCTCAGTATACGGAATGGCATGCCTATAATGGTAAGCTGATTCTGGTGCAGGGCCGCCGCGAGTTGGAGGGCGTGGTGATCAACGGAAAGACGAAGCGCGATACCTTCACCTTTGTATATATGAAGGGTGACAGTCTGGCTCTCTCTGATCGTGAGGGTCGCATCCAGGGTTTCCACCGCTCGCTCAATGCGATGAAGGCCAACGCCAAGGCCCATGCTGCAGCCGAGAAGCTGAACAGCAAGATGAAGAAGGAAATATTGAAGTAAATTACATAATAAATATAAAAAAAGAGGCGAATAGGACGATTTCTCAATTTTTTTGTCTAATTTTGCACCTTGGAATTTAATTCATACATCGAATATAAAGAAAAAGAACAAGAATAATGAAGAAGAAAATTCAGTTCAGTCTCGTTTATCGAGACATGTGGCAGAGCTCTGGTAAGTTCCAGCCACGCAAGGATCAGTTGGCTAAAATTGCCCCAGTTATCATCGAAATGGGATGCTTTAGCCGTGTAGAGACTAACGGCGGTGCCTTCGAACAGGTTAACCTCCTGGCAGGTGAAAACCCTAACGATGCCGTACGCGCATTCTGCAAACCTTTCAACGAGGTGGGTATCAAGACTCACATGCTCGACCGCGGATTGAACGCTCTTCGTATGTATCCTGTGCCTGACGACGTGCGCGCCCTTATGTATAAGGTAAAGGCTAAGCAGGGTACCAACATCACACGTATCTTCGACGGACTGAACGATGTGCGCAACATCATTCCTTCTATCAAGTGGGCAAAGGAGGGTGGCATGACTCCACAGTGTGCACTCTGTATCACCAACTCTCCTGTTCATACCCTGGAATATTACATGAACATCGCCGACCAGCTCATCGCTGCCGGTGCAGAGGAAATCTGTTTGAAGGATATGGCAGGTATCGGCCAGCCAGCATTCCTCGGCAAACTCACCAAGATGATTAAGGACAAGTATCCTGAGATCATCATCCAGTATCATGGCCACTCAGGTCCTGGTCTCTCTATGGCTTCTATCCTCGAGGTCTGCAACAATGGTGCCGACATCATCGATACAGCCATCGAGCCATTGTCATGGGGTAAGGTTCACCCAGACGTGATCTCAGTTATCAGCATGCTGAAGAACGAGGGCTTCGAGGTGCCTGAAATCAACATGAGCGCTTATATGAAGGCTCGTGCTATGACTCAGGAGTTCATCGACGAGTGGCTCGGCTACTTCATCAACCCAGGTAACAAGATCATGTCTTCATTGTTGCTCGGTTGCGGTCTCCCTGGCGGTATGATGGGTTCTATGATGGCAGACCTCGGCGGTATGCGTCAGACCATCAACAACATCCGCAAGAAGAAGGGTGAGGAAGAGTTGTCTATGGACGACCTGCTCATCAAGCTCTTCGACGAGGTAGAGTATGTATGGCCACGCGTAGGTTATCCTCCATTGGTAACCCCATTCAGCCAGTATGTAAAGAACATCTCACTGATGAACCTCCTCACCATGGAGCAGGGCAAGGGTCGCTTCGTAATGATGGACGACTCTATGTGGGGTATGATTCTCGGTAAGAGCGGTAAGATTCCTGGAACTATCGACCCAGAACTCGTAGAGCTCGCCAAGAAGCAGGGCCGCGAGTTTACCGACGTAGATGCACACACATTGCTCACCAACGCCCTCGACGACTTCAAGAAGGAGATGGACGAGAATGGTTGGGATTACGGTCAGGACGACGAGGAACTCTTCGAGCTTGCTATGCACCCAGAGCAGTATCGCAACTACAAGAGCGGACAGGCAAAGAAGAACTTCCTGGCTGACCTTCAGAAGGCAAAGGATGCCAAGCTCGGTACAACCCTTACTCCTGCACAGCTTGCAGAGTTCAAGCACGCCAAGGCAGATGCCATCGTGGCACCAGTAGCCGGCCAGCTCTTCTGGGAATTCCAGGGCGAGGGCGAGTGCCAGCCAGCTGTAGAGCCATACATCGGCAAGGAATATAAAGAAGGTGATGCCTTCTGCTATATCCAGGCTCCTTGGGGCGAGTTTGAAACCATCCCAGCTGCATTGGGCGGCAAGCTCGTAGAAATCAATGCCAAGCAGGGCAGCAAGGTGCGCAAGGGCGATGTTATCGCTTACATCGAGCGCGAGGCTGAATAATGTTAAATGTTGAATGTTGAGTTGTCCCTTTCTGCAAAACAGCAAGGACACTTACGGCGCAAGCCCCATAATTCAACATTCAACACTCAACATTCAACATTTAATATAAAAACGATGAATTATCAAGCTATTATTGATAAGTATTATCCTGAGGATAATGAGCTTCGGCATATCCTCATTACACATAGCCAATCTGTAGCGCGAAAAGCGCTACAGATTGTTTCGTATCATCCCGAATTGCAACTCGATGCCCAGTTTATCGAAGAAGCGGCTATGCTCCACGACCTCGGCATCTTCATGACCGATGCCCCAGGCATACAGTGTTTCGGCTCGCAGCCCTACATCTGCCATGGACGACTGGGAGCAGAAATCCTGCGCAAGGAAGGATATGAGCGACATGCCCGCGTATGTGAGCGCCATACCGGTGCAGGCATCACAGAGGCACAGATCATAGCACAGAACCTGCCCCTGCCACATCAGGATTTCCTGCCGGAAACCATGGAGGAGAAGGTGATTTGCTACGCTGATAAATTCTTCAGCAAAACTCACCTCGACCGGGAAAAAACGATTGAGAAAGCAGAAAAAAGTCTCATGAAGTTCGGTGAGGAAGGAGTAAAACGCTTCCAGCAATGGGAACGCATGTTTGAATAGAATTCTAATTTATTGAATGAGAAAACAATCGACGATAGCTATGCTGCTGCTCGCTGCCATCTCGTGTATGATGGTGGCTAATCCAGGTATGCCCGATTCGAAAAAGAAAAAAAAGAAAACGGAGAAGACGGAAACCGTGGACAGCGTGGGTGACAGTGTGTTCGTAGACTCGCTGGGCAACGAAATAAAGCCCAAGCTGAAACAGGCTGACGACACCACGCAGATGGACTCGCTGCAGAAAGCTATATGGAAACATAATAAAGTGGTGGATGACAGTATCCGCCTCGACAGTATCGCCAGAAAGAAACAGGGTGGAGTAGACGCACCGGTTAACTATCAGGCGGACGACTCTCTCGTATACGATGCCAAGAACAAGGTGGCATATCTCTACGGAAACTCCAACGTGAAGTATACCAACATGGACCTCAGTTCCGACCGCATCTCCATGGATATGGACAAGAGCAACGTGAAGGCGATGGGTACACCCGACAGTACGGCGGAGGGAGGCATCAAGGGCAAACCTGTCTTCAAGATGGGTAGCGATACCTATGATACCGACACCATCAAATTCAACTTCAAGAGTAAGAAGGCCCTTATTAATAATGTATATACAGAACAGCAAGACGGATTCCTGACCGGTATGAAGTCGAAACGCGACTCATCGGGAGTCATCTATCTGCAGCACGGAAGGTATACCACCTGCGATGATCCGCATCCCGACTTCTACATCTCGCTCTCCCGAGCCAAGGTAAGGCCGGGCAAGGATGTGGTATTCGGACCAGCCTATCTCGTGGTGTGTGATGTGCCTATGCCGCTTGCCATCCCTTACGGCTTCTTCCCGTTCACCAAGAGCTACAGCAGCGGTTTCATCATGCCAACCTACGGCGATGAAACGGCACGAGGATTCTATCTTAGAGATGGCGGATATTATTTCGCCATGAACGATAAATGGGACCTGAAGCTGCTGGGCGAGATTTATACCAAGGGATCGTGGGGACTCTCGGCAGCTAGCAACTACCGAAAGAGATACAAATACTCGGGTTCCTTCTTCTTCAGTTACCAGGATACGAAGAACGGCGACAAGGGAATGCCAGACTTTACCGAGCAGGAGAGCTTCAAACTGCAATGGAGCCACCGCCAGGACAGCAAGGCAAACCCGTACAGTTCGCTTTCGGCAAGTGTGAACTTCGCCACATCGAGCTACGAACGCAACAACCTCAATTCGCTCTACAATCCGCAGACGATGACGCAGAGTACGAGAACCTCTTCCGTAAGCTGGAGCACCAACTTCTCGAGCATCGGAATGTCGCTCAGCTCTACCGCCAACCTCTCGCAGAATATGCGCGATTCATCCATCGCCATGACGCTGCCCGACCTCAACATCAGCATCTCGCGCTTCTATCCGTTCCGCAGAAAGAAGATGGTGGGCGATGAGAAATGGTACGAGAAAATAGCCATGAGCTATACGGGACACATCTCTAACAGCATCAATACCAAAGAGGATAAGCTGATGCACAGTTCACTCATCAAGGACTGGCGCAACGGATGGCAGCATCAGATACCGGTGAGCGCTACATTCACGCTCTTCAAATATCTCAACGTGAACCCATCGTTCAATTTCACCGACCGTATGTATACCAATAAGGTGGAGAGATCATGGGATGAAGCCAGCCAAACGGAGAAATGTGATACCATCTACGGTTTCAACAACGTGTATAACTGGAACATGAGCGTAGGTCTCTCTACCAAGCTCTATGGTTTCTACATACCAAACCGCAAACTCTTCGGAGATAAGATACAGGCTGTGCGCCACGTGTTTACGCCTACGGTGAGCTTCAGTTATGCCCCAGACTTCGGAGCTTCACGCTACGGCTACTGGGACACCTACCAGAAGACCGATGCCGACGGAAACGTATCGCTGGTGAGCTACTCGAAGTATGCCAATGCCCTCTACGGTGCGCCGGGCAAGGGTAAGAGCGGTAATATCTCGTTTACCCTGGGCAACAACATCGAGATGAAGGTGAAGAGCGATAAGGACTCTACCGGATACAAGAAACTCAGTATCATCGATGCGTTCGACATCAACATGAGTTACAATACCGCAGCCAAGGTTCGCCCTTGGAGCGATATGAACATCAACCTCAGACTGAAGTGGTGGAAGAACTATACCTTCAACATGAACGCTGTGTTTGCCACCTATGCCTACGAGCTGGACGATCAGAACAATGTTTATGTGGGTACCCATACGGAGTGGGGCAAGGGCAGGTTCGGACGATTCCAGGGTATGTCGCAGAACTTCTCGTTCACACTGAACCCGGAGAAGCTGAAGAAACTCTTTGGCGGGGGCGATGATGAGGACGACAAGAAGGACAGCCAGCGCAATGATGATGACGATGAAGGTCTGGATACCGACATCGAGAGCAACGTAGACGACAGCATGGAGAAGGGTAAGACGGCAGCCAAGAAGGGCGGCAAGGCTGAAACGGATTCAGATGGTTATATGGCGTTTAAGATGCCATGGTCGCTGACCTTCGGTTATGGTGTAACAATGCGCGAGGATACGCGAAGAGAGAAGTTCAATGAGAAGACGATGCGCTATGCATACAAGTTTACCCAGACTCTGAACATGAGTGGTAACGTAAGAATCAGTGATGGCTGGAACATCAGTTTCTCATCCGGTTATGATTTTGACAACCACAAGATCAGTATGACCACCGCCAGTCTGGCTCGTGATCTTCACTGTTTTAACATGAGCTGTTCTGTGGTTCTCGCTCCATATACGAGCTACAACTTCACCTTCCGTTGTAACGCAGCCACCCTGACAGATGCGCTGAAATACGACAAGCGCAGCGGTTATTCGAACGCTGTACAATGGTACTAGAGGATAGTTTATAGTTGAAAGTTTATAGTTAATAGAGCTTTTCAGCTTATAGATAAAGCAAAAAAACAGGCAAGTGATTTTGCCTGTTTTTTTTGTTTTTTACCCTTTTACCCTTTTACCTTTTTACTTTTTTACCTTTAAAAGCCTTTTTTTCGCCTCCGGGTGCTCAGGATAAAGGGTGAGGGCCTTGCGGTAATTCATGATGGCAGCCTCTTTCATGCCCTCTTTTTCGCACTCCTTCCCCATAATCACATACTCCGTGGCAAGGCGCTTGAGGAACTTCTGCTGCTTCTCCTTCTCTTCATCCTTCTTTCTTATTTCTTCACGCAACCGCTCGTTCTCTGCCTGAAGCTCGTTCACCCTGTTCAGCTTTTTGCGGATGAAACGCTTGGCAAGCGGCTGCTCGATGTCATAACGACTGTGGATGGCAAGGAAGAAGTTGTCGAGAGCCGACTGCATATCGCCCCTGTCAAAGGCCTTGACGGCATCATGATACTGTTTGTCGGCCTTACTTTGGGTAAGCGCTGTGTTGATGGTGCTCTGGTCGTTGTAATGACGGGCAAACTGCTTGACATCATTGCGCACAAAAACATCACTCTGACGCAACGGCTCCTGAAGACTGATGCCCTCGAGACTGGTGCAGCGGGACAAGGCAACATACGTCTGTCCGCCCGCAAAGACACCACCCGTGAAATCAATCTTCACCTGGTTGAAGGTGAGGCCCTGGCTCTTATGAACCGTTATCGCCCAAGCCAGACGGATGGGGTACTGCTCGTATCTGCCAATCTCTTCCTCCTCAATCTTTTTCTCAACCTCATTGAAATGGTATCTCATGTTGCTCCATGCCGCAGGCTCCACCATCACATCCTTGCCTTCCTCGGTGCGCACATAAATCTTGGCATCCTCATCCTCATCAAAACCGATGATGGTGCCCAGCGTGCCATTCACCCACTGATGCTCGATATCATTCTTGATGAAGATAACCTGAGCCCCCGTCTTGAGGTAAAGCTCGATAGGGGTAGGGAGACTGCTCTCCGGAAACTCGCCCTGTATGTGGCCACGGAAGAGGCAAGGCTCTCCCGGAAGACACTGGAGCTGGCTGTCGTTGATGTAATCTACCGTATCGCGGCGTGTAGAGAGGGTGATGGCAAGTTTGGAATCGCTTTCATCGAGCTGGGCTCCCACGCGCTGGTTGAGGCGCTGTAGATCCTGCATGGGCACCTGAGACGTGCGGATATGGTCGAGGATGCTGATGAAAACAGGATCGCTCTGACGGTATACCTTCTTGAGTTCGATGCTCACGAGCTTGAAGTATTCGAACACCTTGGCATCGAAGAAGAAACTGCTGCGGTAGAAGGGACTGAGCAGACGGCGGTCGTCCTCTCTTACCACAGGCTCCAGCTGGAAGATATCGCCCACCAGAAGCAGCTGCTTGCCCCCGAAAGGCTCTCGCATGTTACGGCAATATACCCGCAATATCTTGTCCAGGAAATCGATGATATCGGCACGAACCATACTGATCTCATCGATGATGATGAGCTCTACCTCGCGGATAATCTTTATCTTCTCTGAATTATACTTCAGGGTGTTGCGGATGTTGCGGACGGAATACATGCTGTCGTTGGGCAGCAGCGGGTGGAAAGGAAGCTTGAAAAAGCTGTGGAGCGTGCTTCCTCCGGCGTTGATGGCCGCAATGCCTGTTGGGGCAAGAATGATATGTTTCTTCTTGGTATTGGCGGCTATATAACGTAAAAAAGTAGATTTACCCGTCCCCGCCTTTCCGGTAAGGAAAAGCGAACGACGGGTAAACTGTATGATTTGGAGTGCATTCTGCAACTCCGGGTTGTCGAGATCAATCATTGTATTTAATTTATAGTTTATAATTTATAGTTTATAGCATAAGCCACATTAAATCGCCTTCTTGCTAAACGGCGTAGCCGCTATAAACTATAAATTATTAACTAAATTTAAAGATCATCGAAGTTGACAGGCTGCTCGGTTGGCTTAGCCTTCTTCTTCTCTTTCTTTTCTTCTGTGGTGGCTGTACCGTTGGCAGATTCGCTTTCAGCCTTCTTGGCAGGAACCTCGCGGATGATAGGGTTGCCTTCGTCATCGAGAACGATCTCTTCCTGGAAGGCGGTACTGTCTACCTTGGTGGTATCTACCTTTGGCTTTGGTGCATAGCTTGCACAGATGTACATATCGCGGGTGATATCGCTGTCTTGTGGCTTGTCAAACTTGCCGTGATACTGCTGGAAGGCTGGGTCGCCAAAGACACTCTGGAGGAAGTAACCGCACACAGGAAGAGCGGTTCTCGAACCCTGACCCAAGGCTCCGGTGCGGAAGTGGAGACAGCGGTATTCGCCTCCTACCCAGGCACCAACTACGAGCTTAGGGCTCACACACATGAACCAGGCATCGGAGTGGTTATTGGTGGTACCTGTCTTTCCACCGAACTCTGTATCACGGTAGTTGCCTACATAGCCCCAGAGACTCTGGGATGTACCTCCCGGCTCCTTCATACCGCCCTGTAAGAGCTGCTGCATGAGGAAGGCACTCTTGTACGGTATTACCTGCTCTTCTGTAGAAGGACCCTCGTAAACCACCTTACCGTCGTGGTCTACAATCTTGGTAACCAATACCGGGTCGTGGTGCTTGCCATTGTTGGCAATGGTGCTGTAGGCGCATGCCATCTCCAGGAGGTTGACATCGCTGGAACCGAGGGCGAGAGAAGGGGTGTCATCCAGCGGACTGTTGATACCCATCTTTTTGGCTGTCTCGATGATGCGCTTGATGCCCATCTCCTGTCCTAATCTTACAGCCACAGAGTTGATACTCTTGGCAAAGGCACTCTTCAATGGGATGCTGTCGCCCGAGAACGAACCGTTGGCATTGGATGGACGCCAGATGGTCATCTCGTGCTTCTTCTTATCGTATACCTCCATAGAGATATATTCGTCGCGACGCTTGTCACAAGGGGTTAAACCCTGATTCATCGCCTCGGTATAAACAAAGAGCTTGAAGGTAGAACCAGGCTGGCGCTCGGCTGTTACCTTGTCATACTTCCAGTGGTCGAAGTCGATATCGCCCACCCATGCCTTTACTGCTCCGGTCTGTGGCTCCATGGCTACAAAGGCGCAGTGCATGAAGGTGGTCATATACTTGATGGAGTCTTCTGATGTCATGTTCATCGTGATGCTGCCCTTGTCATAATCGAATACCTTAACCGGGTGAACCCACTCCTTATAGTAATAGTTTACTGAGTCGGGATTATCAGGGAAGCGGGCTATCAATGTCTTGTAGAATGGCTGGCGCTCGGCGATGCCCTGGATGAAGTTTGGTATCACGTTGTGGTTCTCATCCTGCCAAGGATCCTGACCCATCCAGTTGCCTTTGCCTGCCTGGGTACGGCGGATGCTCCAGTGGTTGTTGAAGTTCTGCTGTACCTGTTTCATCTGCTTGCGGGCTGCATCTTCTGCATACTTCTGCATGCGGGTATCGATGGTGGTATAAATCTTCAAACCGCTGGTATAGAGGTCGTAACCTTCGTCTTTACACCAGTCTTTCAGGTAGTTGGCTACTGCCTCACGGAAGTATTTAGCCTGTCCGTCGTAGTTTTCTTCTACCTTGAAATCGAGCTTGATAGGCTCGTCTTTCAGTTCATTGTATCTGTCTTTTGAGAGATCGCCATGTGTCACCATATTATATAATACGGTGTTGCGGCGTGCAAGACTGTTCTCCGGGTTGGTGCGTGGGTTGTAGTAGGTGGTAGCTTTGAGCATGCCCACGAGCACGGCAGCCTGACCGGTGGTCAACTCCTTAGGGGTGGTGTTGAAGTAGGTCTTCGCAGCGGTTTTGATACCATACGAATTGCTACCGAAATCTACCGTATTGGCATACATGGTGATGATTTCCTTCTTGCTGAACACCGTTTCGAGTTTTACCGCGATGATCCACTCCTTGCTCTTGATGATGAGCAGGCGGAGTACAGGAATCTTGCCCAGCAAACCGGTAGAATATTGCGAACGTACACGGAACATGTTCTTCGCCAGCTGCTGTGTGATGGTAGAAGCACCGCGCCCGTTATGATGGAGGAGTGCATCCTTGGCTGCAGCAAACACACCGATAGGGTCGATACCGATATGCTTGTAGAATCGTTCATCCTCGGTATCTACCAGTGCCTTGAAGAAATCAGGTGTTACCTCATCATATTCTACCGGAGTACGGTTTTCGTTGAAATACTTGCCGATGAGCTTTCCATCAGCCGAATAGATTTCAGAGGCCTCTGAGGTCTGTGGGTCCAGGATGCCTGAGAAATAGCCAGGCGACTTGCCGAAGAGCCATAAGAAGTTGATATCTACTGCGCCCAGATACAAGATGAAGGCGACTATACAACTTGCCAAGCCAATGAGGGTCTTGGTATACCACGCCCTGCCCTGATACAATCCCTTGTACCAAGGCCAGAATGCGCGAAACTTTTGCCATAACCAGGCAAAGAGAGCTTTAATTTTATTCATATATGATGATATAATGATTTCGTTGTTTTACTCTTCGTTCTTCACTTCCTCTACATCCACATAAATCTCCTTTGAATCCTGTTTCTGCTGCTGGTTCTTCAGCCAGATTCTCTTGTTGTTGGAGACTTTAAAGGCGTTGAGAAGCTCTACTACTCCATAGATGAGCATACCCCAACCGATGATGAAAAGAGGAGCAGAGGCGATGGCTGAAGGCTTGATGATGGCGAGCAGACCCAGCAGAAGAAGGGCTGAAGGGAAGAGCCAGAAGAGGATGCCTACGCGTCCCATCTTAGCTGCTGAAGCCAGATTGACAAACTGGGTCAGAGCGCCCAAAATCAGGATGAACGCCAGGATGAACATCAGCCAGGCGATAAACACCTGAGGCATCAGGGCAAGCAGCAATCCCAGGATAAGACTGCCTACGCTCACAAGTGGGAATTTAGGCATCATACCCATGATAGGCTTACCGTTGGAATCAGACAGAATCTGGCCCTGCATCTTCTCTGCATTGCGCTTGGCTGCCCAATAACTGGCAAGGGAGATGACACCTGAAAGGAAAAACAAAACACCGATGGCGATGGTTATCCAGGTGACGGTCTGCTCACGATATTGGATGAGCAGGACTCCTACGATGATGGCGCATACTGCGCGGAATATTGAACTGTGTATTACCTTCATACTAAAACTGATTTTGTTATTTCGGGGCAAAGTTACGAAAGAAATCCGAAACTAGCAAGAAGTTTTTTATATAAACTTAAATTATTGCTATATTTAACGCTAATTATTGCTATATTTAACGCAAATTATTTGTTGGTCTCGATAGAAAGCCGTAATTTTGTAAGCAAAATCAGAATCATGAAGTCTTGGAAAGAGACTTATTGGAAGTAAAAACTCATTTTTGATATAGACGGAAAAAGTAAAGACAATGACAAAATTATATTTGGTGCGCCATGGTGAAACGGTGGATAATAAGGCGCAAATTATGCAGGGACAAACACCGGGAAAACTCAATATGAAAGGTATTGAGCAAGCTGAGGAAGTGGCCAGAAAAATGGCCGGTACACCTATCGATGTTTTCGTATCGAGCGATCTCTATCGCAGTATACAGACCTGTGAAATTATCGCCGGCTCGCATCCTGTTGTCACCACTCCCTTGCTCAGAGAGCGCGATTGGGGCGATTTTACGGGCAAATTCATCCCTGACCTGCCGAAGGACCCAAAGGATTGGCCGGACAACATAGAGACGCTGGAAAAGATGAAATCAAGAGCCCAGAATTTCCTTACCTGGCTCAAGGTTACTTATCCTGAACAGACCGTTCTTGCTGTGGGGCATGGCATCATCAACAAGGCTATCCAGAGTGTTTATTATAAACGTCCGATGAACCAGATAGAGAAAATGGCGAATGCTGAGGTCAGAGTCCTTATTCTTTAAGTGAAGAGTGAAGAATTCAATTGCTTCGCTAATCATAAAGTTCAAAGTATCAAAAGTTCTAAGTATAATTCAAAGTATCAAAGAATATGAATAAAATTGCTCTTATTACAGGCGCAACAAGCGGTATTGGCGAAGGTTGTGCACGTCGTTTTGCTCGTGGCGGCTATAACCTGATTCTTACAGGTAGAAACACGGGAAAGTTGGAAATCCTGAAGAAAGAACTCGAGGCTGAGGGCGTTGAGGTGCTTGCCTTGGCTTTCGATGTGCGTAACCGTGAAGCTGCCAAGAAAGCGGTGGATTACATCCCTGAGGAGTGGCGCAATGTGGATGTGCTTATCAATAATGCGGGACTCGCACGTGGATTGGAACCTGAATATGAGGGCGATTTTGAAGATTGGGACCAGATGATTGATACCAATATCAAGGGACTCTTAACCATGACTCGCCTGATTGTACCTGGTATGGTGGAGCGTAATCATGGTCATGTAATCAATATAGGTAGTGTGGCGGGTGACGCTGCTTATGCGGGTGGTAATGTATATTGTGCTACCAAAGCGGCTGTAAAGGCTATTACAGACGGCTTGCGCATTGATGTGGCACATACGAAAGTGCGTGTTACCAATGTGAAACCGGGTTTGGTTGAAACAAACTTCTCTAACATCCGTTTCCATGGTGACCAGAACCGCGCAGACAACGTTTACCGCGGCATAGAGCCTCTGAACGGCGATGACGTGGCTGATGTAGCCTTCTATGCTGCAAGTGCTCCAGAACACGTGCAAATAGCTGAGGTCCTGGTTCTTGCTACGCATCAGGCTAACGGAACCGTGATACACAGAAGCTAGTTAATAGTTTACAGTTAATAGTTAATAGTTTATAGAGGCTGCGCCGTTGAGCAAGATTGTCAAAGCGGTTCAGTCTATAAACTATTAATTATTAACTATTAATGATGTGGCAAAGCTGATTGATATCTGATTCGAATGTATCTCGATTAATCGCCTTTGCCCGCATTCCAGACTTGTAGTTGTAGATGGTCTGGGTGGAGTAATGCAGCAGGGTAGCTATCTCCTGGCTGTCGGTTACACCCAGTCGCATCAGGGCAAAGATGCGAATCTCAGTAGTCAGGTCGTGCGTAGTAGGAACTTCCATTTGACATTCTGGCAGCAGGAGCTTGTTCAGCTCAGTAACGAAATCCGGATACAATTCCATGAATGCCTTGTCGAACCGGTTGTAGAACATCTGTGATTCCTCTTCTTCCAATTTATGAGTGTTGAGACTCTTCAGCAAATCGGCGGTCTGGTTTGCCTTGATCTTACGGCTTACCAGTTTGCGGTAATCTGATAACTTGCTGATATAAGCCGCACTGATGTCCATAAAGAGGCGCATGTAGGTCTCTCGCTTGATATTGGTCTCTATCAGCTGCTGGTTCAGTTCGGTGAGCTGTGCATTCATCTCTTTCTGCTTCTCGTTCTGTTCTTCAATCTCAGCCTTGTTTTTCTTCAGCCTGTTCTTCTGTCGGTTGTTGACGAATGAGAGGATGAGAATGATGACCAGCGCTATGCTTACACCAATGAACCCCCAAAGAAAGCGGGTACGAGAGCGCTCTGCAGCCTGCTGGTTGGCTGAAGCGATGACTGGAAGGATGTTGGAAATCTCCATCATGCGCAGTTGGTTGTTGAAGAACTGTGCATCTTCCATCGTGTGCTGGATATATTTGGCTGCTCTCTTACTGTTGCTCGCATCCTTTTTAAAGATGTAGTAGGCTAGCTTTTGAAGCGCAACAGTTTCTTTGAGTTGGCACAATCCATCGCTCACGGATGCCTCTACGAGATATTCCTCGTAAAGGTCGAATTTGCCGGTATTTTTGTAATATCTGGCTATACCATAAGCTGACATGGCATGGATACGGGATTTGGCTGGCGACATCTTCAGTGCCTTCAGATAATAGTTGAGCGATTCCTTGCTGGTAGGGTTGTGGAGATAGGCGTATTCGCCCATGAGATACTGATAGAAGACGTTATGCTTATTGTTTTCGTTGAAACTCTGTATCAGAAGGGTCATATAATGTTTCTTCTGGGCACGGAATTCTTCGGCGTAATCTGAGTTCTTGGAGTATGATTCCCAATAGCTGTAGAGCCAGGCGTATGTGAAGTAATAGTATAGCTTCAACTGGTATGGCATCTCATCAGGATTGAGAGATTTGAGTATGTTTTCTGCTTTGCTATAAAAACCCCTTACCGAAAGTATTGACGCCTGGTTTATCTGGTTGCGTAAGATATAATAGGTGTTATGACATTTTTCTGCCAATTCAAGCCCCTGTTTCATATATGCGTATGCTGAATCGTAGCGGTAAGCGCTATAGGCATGATATATGCTGTCAAGAAACAGTAGTCGGGTTTGGTTGTCTTCAGCTTCATAAGCTTGCCGCTTCAGATGTTTCAATTCCTTTTCCTTGATTCCCTGATAATATTGGTCGTTTTCAATCATCTTGTCAATACAATCCAATAAAGTCTTCTCGTCCGTTTTGCCTTGAGCAGCCAATGGCATAGTAAGCAAAAGAAGTAAATATATAAGTAGTTTCATCATTAATGTTTCTTTATGATTATAACAAAATAGTCTTTTAAATGTTATTTTCGTCCTTTTGTCCGTTTTGTGGTGCAAAGATACAAATTTCCTTTCATATAATACCATTTACTTTAGATAAAAAATAGTTAATATATTAAAGCCTTTGATTTTTAAGGAGTTATCTGTTTCTTTGGTAGACTGATTTTTTACCAAAATGCTACTTAGGTATACAACTTTGAAAAAAATGATATAACTTTGCAAACGAAATCAGAAAACAGTAGTTTTAATGGTTTAATTACCACTTCAAGTCTTCTAAAAGTATTTAATGATAAAGAAAATTCCTTTTGTTGATTTAGTATGTTGATTTAAATAGGAAAACAGGTTTAGTTTATATTAGGGAAAAAAGGATTGGTAATAGACTAGGCTACTTGATGATTCAAGTTTGCCCTTAAAGGCAAAGCTTATCTATTATGTTTTAGGGAAAACCGCCATGCTTTTGTGAAAAAGTGTGGCGGTCTTTGTTTAATATATGTTAGTTTCTTCTCTTTTCTTTGGTCAACTCAAATTATTTTTTTACCTTTGCCACATATTTATATATAGATGAATGGATTTATATATAGTAGTAGGAAATAGATTTCGAAAGAAAATATCAGTTTTCTTCATGTGTAGAGGGAAATGGTAAGTAGACTTTAAAATATTATATTGAATAAAATATTAAAACAATGAATATATTAGTAACAGGCGCTAATGGTCAATTGGGACATGAAATGCAAATCTGTGCCCAAAAAAGCAATCACAAGTTTGTCTTCACCGATGTGGCTGAAGGCTATGAAAAACTGGATATCACCAATCTTGACGCTATCAGAGAAAAGGTGAGGGAGAATGATATTCAGGTAATTGTTAACTGCGCTGCTTATACCAACGTAGATAAGGCTGAAACAGATTACGATCTGGCTAATCTGCTCAACAATACTGCTGCGGGAAATTTGGCACAGGCTATGAAGGAGGTAGATGGTACTTTAATTCATGTATCTACCGACTATGTTTTTCAGGGCGATAAGAATATACCTTGCCGTGAAGATTGGGAAACGAATCCTTTGGGGGTATATGGTAAAACGAAACTTGCAGGCGAAAAGAGTATTGAAGCTACTGGATGCAAGCATATCATCATCCGTACAGCATGGCTCTACTCGCAGTGGGGTAAGAACTTCGTGAAAACCATGCAGAGTCTCACGGCAAGCCACGACACCCTGAAGGTGGTCTTCGACCAGGTGGGTACTCCAACTTACGCTGGCGACCTGGCTGCTGTCATCTCACATATCATCGAAACTGACCAGTTGGATAAGACGGGCATCTACCACTTCTCTAATGAGGGTGTCTGCTCTTGGTTTGATTTCGCTAAGATTATCTGCGAACTGAGCGGAAATACTTGCGATATACAGCCTTGCTACAGCGAGGAGTTCCCAAGCCCAGTGAAGCGTCCTCACTTCTCAGTGCTCGACAAGAGTAAGCTGAAGCAGACCTTCGGTTTCAAGGTGCCATACTGGACTGACAGTTTGAAGAAGTGCATCGCTGAATTGGCGGCAGCAAAATAATTATTAATTATAAATTATAAATTATTAATTGAAATGAAGAATATCATTATCACGGGCGGTGCTGGTTTCATCGGCTCACACGTAGTAAGACTTTTCGTGAACAAATATCCTGAGTATCACATCATCAACCTCGACAAGTTGACTTACGCAGGCAACCTGGCTAACCTCAAGGACATCGAGGACAAGCCTAACTATACTTTCGTTAAGGGCGACATCTGCGATTTCGACCTGATGTTGAAGCTGATGCAGGACTATAAGGTGGATGGCATCATCCATCTCGCTGCCGAGAGCCATGTAGATAGAAGTATCAAGGATCCATTCACTTTCGCTCAGACCAACGTGATGGGTACCCTGTCTCTGCTCCAGGCGGCAAAGATTTACTGGGAGAGTCTTCCTGAAGGATACGAGGGTAAGCGCTTCTATCACATCTCTACTGATGAGGTTTACGGTGCCTTGCAGATGACTCATCCTGAGGGTATTCCTGCTCCTTTCACTACCAAGGCATCCAGCGATAAGAACCATGAGGCTTACGGCGAGGAGTTCTTCCTGGAGACAACCAAGTACAATCCTCACTCTCCATACTCAGCATCTAAGGCAAGCTCAGACCACTTCGTCCGTGCTTTCCACGATACATACGGTATGCCTACCATCGTGACCAACTGCTCTAACAACTACGGTCCATACCAGTTCCCTGAGAAGTTGATTCCGCTGTTTATCAACAATATCCGTCATCGCAAGCCATTGCCAGTATATGGTAAGGGTGAGAACGTGCGCGACTGGTTGTATGTAGTAGATCATGCCCGTGCCATCGATATGATTTTCCATAAGGGCAAGATTGCCGAGACTTACAACATCGGTGGTTTCAACGAGTGGAAGAACATTGATATCATCAAGGTGGTAATCAAGACTGTTGATAGATTGCTCGGCAGAAAGGAAGGCGAGGATATGGATCTCATTACTTATGTAACAGACAGAAAGGGTCACGATATGCGTTATGCTATTGACTCTAGAAAGCTGCAGAAGGAATTGGGCTGGGAGCCATCTCTCCAGTTTGAGGAGGGTATCGAGGAAACCGTGAAATGGTATCTCGATAACCAGGAATGGATGGACAATGTAACCTCTGGTGATTATCAGAAGTATTACGATAATATGTATTCAAACCGATAATAGCTTTTGGCGTAATCGAAACATGTTTCTATTGTAACCGGTGCATGTCTCTATTGTAACCGGTGCAAGAGATTCTGTTTTGTATATTGAATCAGGAGTCCTGTATTTGTTTATAACAGCAAATGCAGGACTTTTTGGTTTTATGGCAATTAAAATGCAGTAAATATATTATTATTTCTTAATTTTTTATGCTTTATGTCGAAGAAAACTGAAAACTAGAAAATATTTTTCTATCTTTGCAGCCTTAATGATATATAAAAGAAACGGATATGAAGAAAATAATGTTATCAGGCATCGTTATGGCGGTTGCTACCTTGTCGTGCCTTCCCGTTAAGGGACAGGAAAAGGTGGTTCCTTTTAAATATGGTAATATGGACCACTGGGTAATCAGGAATATCAAAGAATCAGGCATTATCGGAGGAAATCAGAAAACAGTTTATGCCGTTGGGCCTAATATGACTATCAATGGTAATATTCCTTATACCAATAAGGGTGGTTCGCCTTGGGGTTCCTCTAATGTCCTGGCACATGTATCGGGCATCTATAAGACGAATAACTCTGTGTTTCGTGATAAACATGGTAGTGGATATTGTGCCAAACTGGTAACCCATATTGAGAAAGTAAAAGTGCTGGGACTCATCAATATCAAGGTCTTGGCTGCCGGTTCTCTCTTTCTGGGTAATGTTCGTGAACCGATAACAAGTACCAAGGATGGTCCTAAAGCCATCAACTGGGGTATACCATTCACCGCACGTCCAAAGGCTTTGCGCTTTGATTATAAGACATCTCTCCCTCATGCAGCCAATCGTATCAAGCAGAATGGATTTAGCGGAGCCTCTACGGTTGCAGGTCGAGATCATGCTATAGCTGTGCTCTATCTGCAGAAACGGCATGAAGATGCTAAGGGAAATATAACAGCTAAACGTGTGGGTACGATGGTAGTCAGATTCGGAAAGAGTACCGATAGATGGGTGGAAGATGCTACCTATACAATCCATTATGGCGATATCCGCCACATGGCAGGTTATCAGGCTGCTACTATGGGACTGCGATCCACTGACTATGCCCGTAACAGCAAGGGTAAGAGTGTGCCGGTAAAAGAAGTAGGATGGGCGAGTGCTAACGAAAAGCCTACTCATCTGATTCTTCAGTTCTCCTCATCCGATGGTGGAGCCTATATCGGAACTCCAGGCAATACCTTGTGGATTGATAATGTAGCATTAGTGTATTAAAATAATAAAATCGACAAAATGAAGCATATTCTGACAATACTTATTATGATGTTGGCATTGGGCAGCTATGCCTCTGAGCCTTCTGTAACCGATAGTATCTCATCTGCAGAGAAGGTGGATACGACGACTTTACATGCCGGGAAATCATGGGTGAACCGGATTCTTGACTACTTTAATGATTCCAACAAAAACAAGAAGCATAAGCGTTTCGATTTTAGTGTGATAGGTGGCCCTCATTATGCCTCTGATACCAAGTTTGGATTGGGATTGGTGGCAGCAGGACTATACCGTACTGATCCGAATGACAGTATTCTTCCTCCTTCTAATGTCTCGCTTTATGGTGATGTCAGTTCTGTAGGTTTCTACATGTTGGGTGTCCGTGGTAACCATATTGCTCCTAAAGGAAGATATCGCATCGATTATCACCTTTATTTCTATTCTTTTCCCTCTGATTTTTGGGGAATAGGCTATGAGATGGGCGATAACGATGCTAATAAGAGTGACATGAAGCGTTGGCAGGCTCAGGCTGAAGTTAGCTTCCTGTTTCGTGTAGCAGATAATTTCTATATCGGACCGATGGCGAGTTATGACTATGTAATAGGTAAACATATTGAGCGTCCGGAATTACTGCAAGGCATGGATCAGCATACTTGGAATGTAGGAGCTGGCGTTTCTCTGGTATATGATAACAGAGATAATCTTACGAATCCACATCGTGGTATCTTTCTGAATATCAATCAGATGTTCAGACCTGGATTTATGGGAAATGATTATGCTTTCAGTACGACGGCATTTCGTTTTGATGCCTATCAGCGACTGGGTAAGGGAACGGTTCTTGCCGAGGACATTGGGGCTAACCTCAACTTTGGTAATCCTTCGTGGGGAATGATGGCTGAATTGGGTGGTACTCATTCCATGCGTGGCTATTATGAAGGCCGTTATCGCGATAAACATTCTCTGGAAGCTACGGTTGAGTTGCGCCAACATGTATGGAAGCGTAATGGCATCGTAGTGTGGGTTGGAGCAGGAACCATCTTCCCGAAATTCTCGGCATTGCGCTCTAAACAGATTTTGCCGAATGCCGGTGTAGGTTATCGCTGGGAATTTAAGAAGAATGTGAATGTACGTCTGGATTATGGATTCGGTAAGTCGGGGCAGTCTGGTTTTCTCTTCAATATCAATGAAGCGTTTTAGTAATAATGCTCTTTATGTAGTTTGATAATGCTCTTTAAAGTGTTAATGAAAAAGTAGAATGAACAGTTTTACGGATATATATAATAAGGTGGTGTTGCCTATATATAATAAGGTGTCATCGGGCGCATTCCTTTACGGGTATGCTGTGGTAGCATTGTTGTTGCCTAATATAGCTCTGTGCTATACCGAATGTCTGGCTCCTTGGGCTTGTGGTGCCAATGTGTTGCTGCCTTTGGCACTCTACATGTGGTTCTTTTCGTTAACCAGATGCCCGGGTAAGATGATCTGGTGGGCTTTTCTTTTTGTTTTTTTCGCTGCCTTCCAACTGGTATTGCTTTATCTCTTCGGGACGGGAGTGATAGCGGTAGATATGTTTCTGAATCTTGTAACTACCAATCCTGGCGAGGTGAAGGAACTGCTTGATAATCTGTTGCCTGCTGTGGTGGGTGTTTGTGTGGTTTATCTTCCTTTGCTGGTTCTGGCTATTGTCAATATCAGCAAGAAAGGGATGATAGTGGTTCAACTCCAGCATCGAGTGCGTCGTTGGGCTTTGGAGATAGCTGCTGTCGGTTTATTCTGTCTGCTGGCTTGCTATGTGGCTGTAGATGATTATCGCTTGCGCAACCAGCTTTATCCTGTTAACGTTTGCTATAATCTCTATCTTGCTTTCGAGCGTGATGCGGCTTCAGAGAATTACAGGGAGGCAAGCAGGAATTTCAGGTTTGATGCCAGGAGCGAGCACGATGCTGAGGCTCCCGAGGTGTATGTGATGGTGGTGGGAGAGACGGCGAGAGCCCACAATTTCAGTCTCTATGGCTATCCGCGCAATACCAATCCTTTGCTTTCCAAGACTCCTGGAATCATAGCTTTTCCCGATGCTACAACCCAGAGTAATACTACGCATAAGAGTGTTCCTATGCTCCTGTCGGCTGCATCAGCAGAGGATTTCGAACGTCTCTTTCATGAGAAAGGTATCCTGGCTGCTTTCAGGGAGGCGGGATTTCATACCGTATTTATCAGCAATCAGCTGCCTAATCATTCTTTTATTGATTTCCTTGGCGAACAGGCTGATGAACATTACTTCCTGAAGGAAGGTGCTTCTGCAAAAGATAATCATTATGATAGTGATTTGTTGCAGAAGTTGGATGGGATATTGCCTGCGGCAGATGCTTCTTCATCCAAGCAATACCGTTATCGGAAACTCTTCGTGGTACTTCATACTTATGGTTCTCACTTTAATTACCAGGAGCGCTATCCCCGTAATTTCGCTTTCTTTAAACCAGACAGTAAGAGCGAAGCGAAGCCGGAGAACCGGCGTGACCTGCTGAATGCATACGATAATACCATCCGGTATACCGATTATATCCTGCATGGTATCGTAGAACGTCTGCAGAAATGGGAGAAGACTCAGGCAAAGACGGATGGGGTATATAGCCAACCTACATCGGCGATGCTCTATACCAGCGACCATGGAGAGAATATCTTTGATGATGACCGTCGCCTCTTTCTGCACGCCGCCCCGAAGGCATCTGATTATGAGCTGCATGTTCCTTTCATCATCTGGACATCAGATGGTTATGGAAAACAATATCCGGGAATACTGAAAACTTTGTCTGGTCATCGTACCCAACAGGTACAGACGAGTCTTTCGGCTTTTCATACGATGTTGGGGATAGGAGGCATCCTGACCCGTTATCGCCAGGATGAATATTCTGTGGCAAGTGAGAAGTATCATCCTGTGAAGTTGTTTTATCTGGATGATCATGATAAAGCTATTCCACAGGAAAATGCCAAATATTAGCATCTGATTTTAAGCGTAAACGCGCTCTTTGTGTAAAATACATGAAAAGAGTTTTCGTAAATGTCAATTATTTGCGAAAACTCTTTGTCGTATCTATAATTTGCTGTATCTTTGCACCCGGATTTAGATAATAATAAAAATACAGTTGTTATGGAACCAACTCGAAAAATCGAAAAGGTAGGCATGCGCAACCTCCGTATGGAGGATTATGATCAGCTTGCCAAGTCATTTAGGCGTATTTATGCAGACTCAGATGTATTCTGGACAAAAGAACAGATTAAGAAACTCATTACTATCTTCCCTGAGGGACAGGTGGTTATTATCGTTGATGATAAGATTGTGGGCTGTGCGCTCTCTATCATCGTCAATTATAATATGGTGAAGGGCGATCATACCTATGCTCAGGTTACGGGTAATGAAACCTTCAATACCCACGATCCTAAGGGAAACATTCTTTACGGCATCGAGGTATTTATCCACCCTGATTATCGTGGTTTGCGCCTGGCTCGCCGTATGTATGAGTATCGTAAGGAACTCTGCGAGAAGCTCAACTTGAAGGCTATCATGTTTGGCGGTCGTATACCAAACTATCACAAGTATGCCGATAAGATGCGCCCTAAGGAGTATATCGAGCATGTAAGAAACCGTGAAATCTATGACCCGGTTCTTACCTTCCAGCTTTCCAATGATTTCCACGTGCGCCGCGTAATCCGCAACTATCTTCCTAGCGATGAGGAGAGCGAACACTGCGCCACCCTCTTGCAGTGGGATAACATCTATTATCAGCCACCTACGGATTCTTATGTAGACCGCAAGCCAACCGTAAGAATCGGATTGGTACAGTGGCAGATGCGCCCATACGCTTCGGTGGATGACCTCTTCGAACAGGTAGAGTTCTTCGTTGATTCTGTGAGCGATTACAAGAGCGATTTTATCCTCTTCCCTGAGTATTTCAATGCGCCTTTGATGGCTCGTTTCAATGATTTGGGTGAGGCGCAGAGCATCCGAAAGATGGCGCAGTATACCGAAGAAATTCGTGACCGTTTCCGCGAGTTGGCCATCAGTTACAACATCAATATCATCACGGGTAGTATGCCTTATCTCAAGGACGATTCCCTCTATAATGTAGGCTTCCTCTGCCGCAGAGATGGTAGCGTGGATATGTATGAGAAGATTCATGTTACACCAGATGAGCAGAAGTGCTGGGGATTGAGTGGTGGTAGCCATATCCAGACCTTCGATACCGATTGCGGTAAGATTGGTATCGTCATCTGCTATGATGTGGAGTTCCCTGAGTTGTCAAGATTAATGGCTGAGGATGGCATGCAGATTCTCTTCGTTCCATTCATGACCGATACCCAGAATGCTTACTCCCGAGTAAGAGTCTGTGCACAGGCGCGTGCCATCGAGAACGAGTGCTATGTAGCCATTGCGGGTAGTGTGGGCAACTTGCCTCGTGTTCATAACATGGATATCCAGTATGCCCAGAGCGCCGTGTTCACCCCTTGCGACTTTGCTTTCCCTAACGATGGCAAGCGTTCAGAGGCAACACCTAATACCGAGATGATTCTCGTATCAGATGTTGACCTGAATCTCTTGAATGAGCTTCATACCTACGGTGCTGTAAGAAATCTTCGCGACCGCCGCAAGGATCTGTATGAATTGAAACAGAAGAAGTAAGTGGCAAGAAAAATTTAACATTTAACATTCAACACTTAACATTTAAATAAAGTGTATAAGATAGAAATCTCGGAGCGAACGCTCCACTTCAAGCAGCCGGCAGGCACATCTCGTGGCGTATATACCACGAGACACAGTTATTATCTCACTCTCACCTCGGATGAAATGCCGGGAGTAGAGGGAGTGGGAGAGTGTGCTACGCTCCCTGATCTCAGTTGCGATGCCAAACCGGAATATGCCGTCACCCTTAGGCAGGTTTGTCAGATGGTGGAGCAGATGGGACGCATTCCATACGATATGATTCGTGCTTATCCTAGCATCACCTTCGGTTTGGAAACAGCCTTTGCCTCGTTCTTCGATGCAGCAAAGAAGCAGAACTTAAGTGTCTCTGCTCCAGCTGGAATGGAGAACCTGACAGATCTTTTCGACTCTCCTTTCGGAAGAGGTGAAAAAGGCATCACCATCAACGGATTGGTGTGGATGGGTACTTACGAGGAGATGCTGGCCCGGTTGGAGGAGAAGCTCCAGGCGGGTTTCCATTGCGTGAAACTGAAGATCGGTGCCATCGATTTTTTCAAGGAACTCGATCTCATCAAGCGCATCCGTGATGTGTATACCAAGGAGCAGGTTGAGTTGCGTGTTGATGCCAATGGTGGCTTTTTGCCGGAGAATGCGATGAGCCAGCTGGAGGCTTTGGCTAAATATGACATTCATTCGATTGAGCAGCCTATCAAGCAGCATCAGTGGCCTAAGATGGCCCAGCTCTGTAGCGAAACACCGCTTCCTATCGCCCTAGACGAGGAGCTGATTGGTGTGAATGTCCGGAGTATGAAGCAGGCTTTGCTCGATACCATTCGTCCACAATATATCATCTTGAAGCCTTCACTTCATGGTGGCATCTATGGATGCAACGAGTGGATAGAACTGGCTAACCAGCGTGGTATCGGCAGCTGGATTACTTCTGCTCTTGAGAGTAATATCGGTCTGAATGCTATTGCTCATTATGCAGCTAAAGTATATGGTCCTAATGTCAAGATGCCGCAAGGCTTGGGCACCGGACAGCTCTTTACTGATAATATACCGATGCCTTTGGAGATTCGTGGTGACAAACTGTTTGTAGTAAAATGACTTTAGAAGATTTCCTTTCAGAATGGAATAACGGTAGCGACCGGGTGCTGGTGCATACCAGTGGCTCCACGGGAAAGCCCAAGCCGATGATGGTTGAGAAGAAGCGAATGCTCAACTCGGCCCGCATCACTTGTGATTTCCTGGGATTGAAACCTGGTGATAGCGCCCTGCTCTGTATGTCGCTCGATTATATTGCAGGTAAGATGGTGGTGGTGCGGAGTATAGAGCGCCATCTCCATCTTATTTCTGTTTGCCCAAGTGGGCATCCTTTGAAAGATGTAAATGAAGAGATTACCTTCGCTGCGATGGTCCCGATGCAGGTTTATAACACCCTGCAGGTTCCTGAAGAGCGAGCTCGTCTCTGCCGCATCAGGCATCTTATTATCGGTGGCGGAGCCATAGATGAGGCTCTCGAACAGAAACTGAAGGCTCTTCCCGGCGATATTGCCATCTGGAGTAGCTACGGAATGACCGAAACGCTCTCGCATATTGCCCTGAGAAGAATTAACGGTGCTGAGGCCAGCGAATGGTACCAGCCTTTCGATAGTGTGAAAATCAGTCAGACTGATGAAGGTTGTCTGGTGATAGAGGCTCCGCAGGTCTGTGCTGAACCCCTGGTAACGAACGATATAGTGGAAATAGAATCCTATATATATAATAAGGTGGAAAAACTCCGTTTTCGCATCAAAGGCAGAAAAGACAATGTGATTTGCAGCGGAGGTATCAAGATTCAGATAGAAGAGGTTGAGGCTCTGTTGAAGCCTTATCTCGAAAAACCTTTCATGATAGCCAAGAAGAAAGACGGGAAGTTTGGAGAGATTGCAGTCCTCCTGACGGAAGATGAGGAGATAGAAAAAGTAGAGGCGACTGTTCGCCGCCTCTTATCTGATCATAAATATTGGATTCCAAGGGAATTCCTTCATGTAGAGCAACTCCCGCTTACCGAAACCGGAAAGCCGAAACGCTCTATCTTTCTTTAAAGGGATTCTCTGAAGAAAGATTCTTTAGCTGAATTATCCTTCTCTGAAGAAGTCAAGTGCTTCCTTGATTTCTTCTGTCGTAGCTGTCTGGTTGATACGGATATCGCCTATGCCGCCCAGCATCGTGAAGTTGATGATGCCATTCTGGTTCTTCTTGTCATGATGCATCAGCTCGATGAGTTCATCATAGTCATCGCAGGTAATATCCAGTGTACCATAGAATTCCTTGATGAAGTTTACGGTCTGGCGCATCTTCTCAGTAGGGAATCCGGTCTTGGCAACACTCAGATAGAGTTCTGGAATCAGGCCGAATGCCACAGCGTAACCATGCAGGATAGGCTTGCGCTTCAAAGCCCAGCTCTCAAACGCATGACCGAAAGTATGGCCCAGGTTCAGCGCCTTGCGGATGCCCTGCTCGTGAGGATCCTGCTCTACAATGCGCTCCTTTACCTTCACGCTGTCGTCTACCATGCGCTGCAACTGCTTCAAATCAGGCTTGTCGAGGTCGAAGCTGACCAGTTCTTCCCACATTGCTTCTGTAGAAATCAGACCATGTTTCAGCATCTCTGCATAGCCCGAACAGATGTTTTCTGCATCGAGCGTCTTTAAGAATTCTGTATCGAGAATAACGAACTTAGAATCGTTGAACACACCTACTTCGTTCTTCAGTCCGCCGAAGTTGATGCCTGTCTTTCCACCTACCGATGCGTCTACCATAGCCAGCAGGGTGGTAGGGATATTGATAAAGTTGATACCTCTCTTAAAAGTGCTGGCAGCAAAGCCACCCAGGTCGGTTACCATACCGCCGCCCAGATTAATCATACAGGAGTGGCGTGAAGCTCCTCCCTCCTGCAGTCCTTTCCATACCATCATCAGACTTTCGATGTCTTTATGGCTATCGGTAGCCGGAATAGTGATGATATGGGCTTCCTTCATGCAGTAAAAATTCTGCAATACAGGCATGCATAGTTCCAATGTCGTAGTATCTGTAAGCACAAAAAGCTTGTCGTGCTCACACTCAGAAAGTGCACTTACCAGTTCGCTTTCCAGTTGGGTTGATATGATTACTCTTTGTTCCATAACATTCTAACGTATTAATTTTTGTGCAAAGATACACTAAAATGGAGACAATACAAAAAAAAAGTTGCTAAATTTGCGTTTTTTATCTCAGAATGTATTAAACCTTGGTGTATTTAACGCGTCAAAACAATCGAGTAACAAAAATGATAATAGAATATCATAACGATTATGTGTGAAAACACTCATAGTTGGAAATAATAACAAATTAAAAATAAGAATGAAAAAATCGATTCTGACGATGCTGCTGCTGTTGATGGCAATAGCATCCTTTGCTCAACAGCGACTGATATCCGGTCAGATTACCGACCGCGATACCAAGGAAGCCATTGAGCAGGTAACTGTTCAATTGCTTAAGAGCGACAGCACGTATGTAGCTGGTGCCATCAGTAATGAGCACGGACTCTTTCACGTCACCGCTCCGGCTAATGGCACATATCTGCTCAAGATTTCGAGCGTAGGATACAAGTCTACCGTGAAGCGTATTCAAATTTCTGATAACAAGGATCTGGCTATGGGTAAGATTGTGCTGGGTGCTGAGGCTATCATGCTGAAAGGCGCAGTGGTAACAGCCATGGCTCAGAAGGTAACTCTGAAGGAGGATACTTTCGTGTACAATTCTTCAGCCTATCGCACACCGGAAGGCTCGGTAGTTGAGGAACTCGTAAAGCGTCTGCCGGGTGCAGAGGTGAGCGATGACGGTACCATCAAGATCAACGGTAAGGAGGTAAAGAAGATTCTGGTAGACGGTAAGGAGTTTATGACCGGCGATACCAAGACTGCCTTGAAAAACCTGCCTACCAGCATCATCGAGAAAATCAAGGCATACGATGAGAAGAGTGATCTCTCTAAGGTGACCGGTATTGATGATGGCGAGGAGCAGACCGTGCTCGACTTTGGTGTGAAGAAGGGTATGAACAAGGGTTTGATTTCCAATATCGACCTGGGCGTGGGCAACAAGAGCCGCTATAACATGCGTGGTATGGGCGGTTATTTCAATGATAACAACCGATTCATGCTCTTTGCCAATGCTAATAACACCAGCGACCGTGGTTTCGGAGGCGGTGGCCCCGGCAGAGGTTTCGGAGGTGCTAACGGTTTGAATGCCAGCAAGATGATTGCTGCCAACTACAATTACGAACTGAAAGATAAATTCAAGTTCAATACTTCACTTCGCTGGAATCACAGTGATGGCGATATTTGGAGCCGTCGTTCCAGCGAGAACTTCATGGGTAGCAGCTCTTCGTTCAGCAACAGCTTGACTCAGAATTTCTCCCGCAGCAACAGCTGGAACGGCAACATCCGATTGGAGTGGATGCCTGATTCCATGACCAATATCCTCTTCCGTCCTTCCATCTCCTGGAGTACCAGCGATGGATTGAGTGGCAGCCAGTCGGCTTCTTACAACAAGGATCCTTATACCATTACCACCAAAGACCCTCTTTCTGAGGAAGGTATTGAGGAGTTGGACAAGGCTGAGGCTATGGTGAACAGTCAGTTGACTAACGGAATCACCTATTCTGATAATAACAATATCAGGGGTATGCTGCAGGTGAACCGCAAGTTGGGCAACAAGGGACGTAACATCACCTTGCGTATGGATGCCAAATATACGGATAATGACAGCAAGAGCATCTCGCTCAACAATGCCAAGCTCTATCTCGTACAGACAGCGGAAGGTAAGGACTCTACTTATCAGACCAACCGCTATAACCTGACTCCTTCGAAGAATTACAGTTATGCGGGTCAGTTGACCTATAGTGAGCCACTCTGGAAGGCTACCTTCCTGCAGTTCAGCTATAAGTTTACTTACAGCTACTCCAAGAGCGACCGCAGCACCTACGATTTCAGTAAGTATGCGATGAATGGCAATCATGAATATCGTGGTTGGGATAGCTACCTGAATCCGTTTGCCGGTCAGCTTGGTAATTACAGAAATAATGAATTGAGCCGTTTCTCTGAGTATCGCAACTACAATCACGATATCCAGGTGATGATGCGATTCGTCCGTCAGAAGTATAACTTGAACTTCGGTGTGATGATTCAGCCACAACAGTCGAAGTATATCCAGGAATATCAGGGAGTGCATGTAGATACCGTCCGCAACGTAACGAATATCAGTCCAACCCTCGATTTCCGTTATCGCTTCTCAAAGATGAGCAACCTGCGCGTGAACTACCGTGGTACCACAGCGCAGCCAAGCATCTCTCAGTTGCTTGATATCACAGATAACAGCGACCCACTGAACATCTCGAAGGGTAACCCTGGATTGAAGCCATCGTTCACCCAGAACTTCCGATTGTTCTACAACAATTTCGTGCAGAACCACAACAAGGGTGTCATGACCTTCATCAACTTCTCAACCACCAACAATAGCATCAGCAATAAGGTGACCTATAATGAGGCGACTGGTGGAAGAATCACCCGACCTGAGAATATCAATGGCAACTGGAATGTGATGGGAGCCTTTATGTTCAACTGCTCTATCGATAGTGCCGGTGTATGGAACTTGAATACCGACACCTACTTGGGTTACAACAACTACGTGAGCTATCTGAGTCTCGACAAGCAGTCTGATTCCCAGAAGAATACCACCCGCAGTACCACTTGGAGAGAGCGCCTCTCTTTCAGCTATCGCAACAACTGGCTGGAGCTTTCGCTCGATGGAACATTGAATTATAACCATGCTACAAACAAGTTGCAGCCAAACAGCAACCTCAATACCTGGCAGTTTTCTTATGGTCCTAGCATGACGCTTACAGCGCCTTGGGGAACCAGCTTGAACTCAAGCCTCTCTATCAGCAGCCGCCGCGGTTATAGCGACAGCAGCATGAATACGGATGAGTTTGTATGGAATGCGCAGCTCTCTCAGAGTTTCCTGAAGGGCAAGCCTCTTACCATCATGCTGCAGTTCTACGATATTCTCCGCCAGCAGAGCACCTTCTCTCGTGCCATTTCTGCTACATCCCGCACGGATACGGAGTATAATGCCATCAACAGCTATGCGATGCTGCACGTGATTTACCGCCTGAATCTCTTCGGAGGCAAGGATGCCCGTAGGGGTGGACCTGAAGGTCCTGGTGGTCCTGGTGGTCCTGGTGGTCCTGGTGGCCGTCCAAACTTCCATGGCCGTCCATTCAATGGCGGTTTTGGCGGTGGTCGTCCAGGCGGCAGAATGTTCTAGAAAAGAAAATGAAGTAAGCTTCATTTAAAACGATAGTAAGCCTCACTCCATGTTTACGTGAGGCTTATTTCAAACAGATATGACGAGAAAAAAAGAAATCCCCGCTCTTCGTAATGAAGAACGGGGATTGTTTTATTTGGGATTACTAAAAGTTCATTGATTAGAGAGCGAACTTGTAACCTACAGTAATCTGGATTACGTTGTTGTAGTGATCAACACCGTCTGCAATCTTAGTTACACCGATGTTGTAACGAGCATCGAATACGATGTTCTGGTACTCGTAAGAAAGACCGACAGGGATAGAAAGGTCGAATGTCTTAACGTCTTCTGCATCATCCTTGTTTACCAAGAAACCTGGCTGCAAACCTGCCTTAAGAGCAAGACCAGCTACTGGGTAGTAGTTCAAAGTGATAGGCACATTGATATAGCCTGGATTCCACTTGCCACCTTCAAAAGTCATACCGGCAACTTTTACATCCTTAGCCTTGAAGCCCTGTACAGAGTAGAGAGCACCTACTGCAACGCCTAAATTATCTGTAGCCTGATACTGCAATTCTGCACCAGCAGCGAAACCTGCTTTCCAATCGTTGTCACCGATTGTAGAAACGTTCAAACCAACCTTAGGCTGAATAGTTGTTGTACCTGCAGCCTGCTGTGCGAAAGCACCTACTGAAGACAGCACCATAGCTGCCATAACGAATAATTTTTTCATAATCTCTAATATTTTAAATTAATAGTTTATAATGCTCATATAGAGTATGATTAGTTATCAGTGTGTATGCTGATTCCATCATTTTTACTAGGTGCAAAGGTATGTTTTTTCTCTATTCGCTCCAAATATTTTAAGCTTTATTTTAAAATAAGTAGCCAAATATTACATATAAGTTTCTATTTCGTATATTTTTAGCAATAATTATCCCAATTTTTTGCATCGTATCTTAAAATGTTGTATATTTGCAAAGTAAAAAAGAAAGGAAGATAATTATGACTACACAAGAAAACTCCCCCTATACTCTTTGAAGTGTAGGGGGAGTTTTATTTTATTCTTCATCCTCGTCCCAGTCTTCTTCGTCAAATCCAAACATGGCGGGATCTACGAAGGCGTCCAGGGCGCGGCGTTCTTTCTTTGTAGGGCGACCAGTGCCTCTTGCTCTATCTACGAATCCGCTGATGCGGCTCATCTCCAGGAGCTCGTATTGCTTAGGGTCGGTTACGTTTTTATAGACACCATACAGCATCTTGGCGCCTACGCGCTGCTCTATGCAGTCGAGAACCTCGAAAGAGTAGGTGATAGGGGCTTTCTTTACGCTCACCACATCGCCACGCTTGATGATGAAGGAAGGCTTTCTCGTTACGCCTCCCACCATGACGCGGCCATTCTTACAGGCATCGGCAGCAATGCTGCGGGTCTTGTAAATGCGGGCAGCCCAGAGCCACTTGTCTATTCTTGCTGATTCTTTCATGATTTTTAATGCTTATGGAGATTATTCACTAATAATTAATCACTATAATTACTTCTTTCCTAGCTTATTGTATTGGTTCATGGTGATGTCGATACCAGCCAATACGAAGCTCTTGATGATCTCTACACCCAGGTCGATGGCCGGCTGCAGCTGCTTCATGTCTTCCTCAGAATATTTGCCCAGCACCCAGTCTATCTGGCCGCCACGCGGATAATCGTTGCCGATGCCCATGCGCAGGCGGGCATAATTCTGACCGATAAGCTGCTGGATATGTCCCAATCCGTTATGGCCGCCGTTGCTACCGTTCGCCTTCAGTCGGAAAGCACCCAGAGGCAGGGCTAGCTCATCGCTGATTACCAGCAGTCGGCTCTGGTCAATCTTTTCCTGATTCAGCCAATATCTTACCGCATTACCGCTGAGGTTCATGAATGTGGTAGGTTTGAGCAGGAAAATCTTTCTTCCTTTGAGCGTAGTCTCGGCTACGAAGCCATATCGCTTATCCTCAAAATGAATATTGGACGCTTTAGCAAAAGCGTCCAATACCATAAATCCTGTGTTGTGCCTGGTGCCGGCGTATTCATCGCCAGGGTTACCAAGCCCACAAATCAAATATTTATCCAATGTTTGATAATGCTTTACTCAGGTTCGTAAAATCTCTAGATGACTCAGTGATTAAGCCTCTTCTTCCTCAGTAGCCTGAGCTGCGAGCTGAGCGTTACGTGTCATCTTGATAGAGCAAACTACAACAGCCTTGCTTGTAGCCAACTCGAGACCCTCGAATGAGAGGTCACCTACCTTGATGCTCTTACCGATCTTCAACTCTGTAACGTCGATATCGAGGTGCTCAGGAATAACCTGGTAAGGAGCTGTAACGTTGATCTTACGGATAGAGAGGTTCATACGACCACCATCACGTACACCCTGTGCAAGACCTGTCAACTTAACTGGAATACCGATAGTGATAGGCTTCTGGTCGTTAACCTCGTAGAAGTCAACGTGCAGAGGAGCGTCTGTTGTTGGGTGGAACTGGATCTCCTTCATGATAGCTGTGTGGCTCTCACCGTCGATGATGAGGTTGATAACGTATACATGAGGAGTGTAGATAACTTTACGCAACTCAGCGAATGGAACTGCGAATGACATAGCCTCAGGAGCACCGTTCTCGCCCTTCTTCTCACCATAAAGGTTACATGGGATAAAACCTTCCTTACGCAATGTCTTAGAAGCTTTCTTGCCAAGGTCTGTACGCTTCTGACCTGTTACATTAATCTCTTTCATTTTGTGTTACTCTAAATTAAGTTATTAATAAAAAATGTGCCTTAACTCGCCATCACACGGATTAGCTTTGCTTAAAGCGGGTGCAAAATTACGAAATTTATTTGGAATGAGCAAACTTTTTGCCGAAAAACATGTTCTACATGCAGAAAAAATATTGAAAATACAATTTTTTGCTTAAATAAACTGAAATTTTTGCCCGTTTTCTTGTCTATTACCTATTTAATGTGTATTTTTGCAAGCGTATTAGGTAATTTAATAAATGAATCTTTTAAAAACATTAGAGAATGATTAATAGGGATTTGATAAGACGTAAGATTGTGCAGTTAACCTACGCATACTATCAAAACAGCGATCATAACATGGAGAACGCTGAGAAGGAGCTGATGTTTAGTCTCTCCAAGTCATACGATTTGTACAACTACATGTTGCAGCTCATCGTTGCCATCACCCAGGAGGCACGCAAGCGCTACGATGTAGATGTAGCTCGTGCCAAGAGAGAGGGTGAGCAGGAACCTTCACCACGTTTCGCATTCAATAAGTTCGCTCTGCAGCTCGAAGAGAACAAGATGCTGCTCGAATGGATAGATGTTAAGCATTCCAACTGGGATGAGGATATCGAAATGGTGCGCAAAGTGTATACTGCGATTACGTCTAGTGATCTCTATGCTGATTATGTCAGCGGTGCTATTGATGAGGAACTTGCCGATCTCGACGAGTACAGCCGCGACCGCGAGGTATGGCGCCGCATCTACAAGCAGTTCATTCAGAATAATGAAGAGCTTGATGCATTCCTCGAGGAGAAGAGCCTCTACTGGAATGATGACAAGGATATCATAGATACTTTCGTATTGAAGACTATCAAGCGTTTCGACCCGGAAGCTAAGGCCAAGCAGGAATTGCTGCCGGAATATAAGGATGCTGAAGACAGAGAGTTTGCACGCAAGCTCTTCCGTGCTACCATCCTCAACTGCGATACCTACCAGCGCTATATGAGCGAGGCTTTGCGCAACTGGGATTTCTCACGTCTTGCCTATATGGATGTGATTATCATGCAGATTGCCATCGCCGAGGTTATGAACTTCCCTGGCATCCCGGCTACCGTCACTATCAACGAGTATGTAGAACTTGCCAAGGCATACAGCACTCCTCGCAGCGGCGGTTATGTTAACGGTATGCTCGACAGCATCTGCCGCGAGCTCATCAGCCGCAACCTTATCCAGAAGGAGATGCCTGAGCGTAAGCAGCATCAGCATGCACAGCACGGCGAACATGCCGGCAAACAGCGCCCAGACAACCAGCACCCAGCCGGCCGTCGTCCGCGCATTCATCGCGCTCCGGGCGAGGGTGAGTAAATAACGGAGGCCTTTCTTGCTGGCCACACCTTATTTATATATAGAACATAAAATAATAATAGATAATACTTTAACGACATGACAAATTTAGTATTGCAAGCAGCTGCCGGTGGTAGCAGCATGAGTTTTCTCATCATGATGGTAGCTATCTTCGCTATCATGTGGTTTTTTATGATCCGTCCTCAGCAGAAGAAGCAGAAGGAAATCCGCAAGTTCCAGAATGCTTTGGCAGAGGGTACTAAGGTGGTTACAGGCGGCGGTGTTTATGGCACTGTTAAGCGTGTTGACCTCGAGGCTAATACCGTTGATGTTGAGATAGCTCGTGGCGTGGTAATCACTGTAGCTAAGGGCTACGTGTTTGCTGATGCAGCTAGTCAGACACCTAATGCATAGTATCAAGAGCATATTAAAAGCTGTCAGAAACTTCCTGTTCAGTGGTCTGAATAAGGAGTTTCTGATTTTTTTGTTCTTTCTCGCTCTCAGCGGCATCTTCTGGCTGATGATGACGCTCAATGAGACAACCGAGAGAGAATTCAATATTCCTGTGCAGTTAACGGGCGTGCCCCGCAATGCGGTGATAACCGGCGAACTCCCTGATACCGTGCGTATTACGGTGCGCGATAAGGGATTCACACTCGTTACCTATGCTTACGGAGGCAAGATTCATCCGCTCACATTCCGGTTTGCCAATTATGCCGACGAGGAAACGGGAACGGGACAGATTCCGATGGCTGATGTACAGAAACAGGTGGCATCCCAGCTCTATGGCTCTACCAAACTGATCTCCATCAAGCCGGCAAAATTCGATTTCTTCTTCACCTACGGCTCTTCCAAGCGAGTGCCTGTGGTGTTCAGAGGTAGGATTACAACCAGCAAGAGCTATTATCTGGCGCATACCGAATTCCTGCCGTCTACGGTTACGGTTTATGCCAACAAGAAGCAGCTCGACCAGTTGGAATCGGTAGAAATCGAGCCGTTCAACATGCGCAACCTGCAGGATACCATTCATCGCAGCGTACCTATCAAGAAGATACGTGGCATGAAGATTGTGCCTCAGATGGTGCGTCTGGCGGTATATCCTGATGTGCTTACCGAAGAGTCGGTCGATGTGCCTGTTACGGCCATCAACATGCCTGATAACATGGTGCTCCGTACCTTCCCATCTAAAGTGGCGGTAAAATTCACCATCGGAGCCAGCCTCTTCAGAACCATCAAGCCGAGCCAGTTTAAGGTGGTAGTAGATTATAACGATCTGGCTAACAACCCTTCTGACAAGTGCAGACTCCAGTTGCGCAGCGTGCCGCGCTCGGTGAGCAAGGCGCATCTCGAACTGGAAACGGTAGATTATCTGCTGGAACAGCAATGATAGTTGATAATTGATAGTTTATAGTTGATAGTTTTCTACTATGATGAAGATAGCGATAACGGGCGGTATAGGTAGCGGAAAGAGCTATGTGTGCCGGATATTGGAGAAACAGGGCATCCGGGTTTACGACTGCGATGCTGAGGCTAAGCGGCTCATGCGTACCGATGCCCGCTTGCAGGCTGGTTTGAAGAAGCTGGTGGGCGAGCAGGTTTACAGTGCAGAGGGCGTTTTGCAGAAGCCCGTGCTGGCTCAGTTTCTGCTGGCTGGCGAGGCTAACAAGCAGGCTGTCAACGATGTGGTTCATCCGGCTGTGGCGCGCGATTTCGAGCAGAGCAGCTATGAGTGGATGGAGAGTGCCATCCTCTTCGATAGTGGTTTCTACCGCCGTATCCACCTCGATTTCGTGGTCTGCGTAACGGCTCCCGTCCCGGTCCGCATCCAGCGCATCATGCAGCGCGATCATATCCCGGCAGAGAAGGCGCAGCAGTGGATAGATGCCGTCATGCCGCAGGAAGAACTTGCAGCCCGCTCCGATTTCGAAATCGTGAACGATGGCGAGCAGGATATCGATGCACAGGTAAGGAAATTATTAGATATCATTAATAATAAAGAATAATAGAAAAGACAATGGAAACAATCCTTTCAATTGCAGGCAAACCAGGCCTTTATAAATTGGTATCAAGAGGTAACAGAAACCTCATCGTAGAAACACTCGATGAGACTCACAAGCGTATCCCAGCTTTCGCTACCGACCGCGTAACAAGCCTTGGTGACATCGCTATGTATACAGACGCTGATGAGGTGCCACTCTGGGAAGTGCTCGACAGCGTAAGCAAGAAGGAAGAGGGCAAGCCTAGCACTTTCAACTACAAGAAGGCGCCTGTTGCTGAGCTCCACGCTTATTTTGCTGAGGTTCTTCCTAACTACGATCGCGACCGTGTTCACGACAGCGATATCAAGAAGCTCCTCCAGTGGTACAACATTCTCGCTAAGTACGGCATCACCGATTTCAAGGCTACTCTCGCTCCTACAGAGGGTGAGAATGTAGATGATCGTGCTGAGCAGGTTGCTGAGTAAAAAATAAATTGCAGTTGTATTATACTTAAGGGTGTTCATACTTCTAGAAATAGAATATGATACACCCTTTTTTTATTCCTTTTCAATCTTTTTCAGTTCCTTCTCAAATCTTCTGCGATACATTTCTCCCGCTATGGTCAGACCAAACGGGAAGGCAATCCAGATGCCCAGAATGCCCAAGCCGCAAGGGAAACCCAGGGTGTAGCCCAGCGGCAAGGAGATGACGAAATAGGCAATGAAGGCATAGAGCACCATCGGCTTCACACAGGCGATGCCACGCAGCGCATTGGCAAAGGTATACTGCAGTCCGTCGCCAAACTGATATATCATCAACAGGATAATCAGCGTAGCCACATACGCCTGCACCTCCACATTATCATTAAACCAGCCACCTATCTGATGGCGAAGCAGGAACACCGGCAAACCCATACACAGCGAGAACAGCAGGTTCAGCCGGAACCCGTCGTAGGCATTGCGGCGAACTGCCCCGTAGTCCTTCTGCCCCATAAAATGGCTCACGCGGATAGCCAGCGCAGCCGCCATGCCCGAAAGCACGAGATAGAAGAGCTGCGAGAGGGTAATCATCACCTGATGAGCCGCCAGCGGAATGGTTCCCAGCCAGCCCACCATCACACAGCTCAGCGTGAAGGCAGCCGATTCCATGCCCAGCTGCAGCGCCACAGGCCAGCCCAACCGGTTCATCTCCCTGAAGTCAGCCTTGGTCAGAGAACTGTGCAGAATATCGCGTCTGTATTCCCCAAGATTCTTGCCCGTCATCAGCATGCACACCATCGCCAGCGCCATCAGAATGCGGCTCACCAGCGTCGAAATACCAGCTCCCAGCAAACCCAGTTCCGGGAACCCCGCCACACCGTAAATCAGTACCCAGTTGCCCAGGATATTGATTATGTTGCCGCCAATCATCGCCCACATCGCCACCTTGGTCTGTCCGAGTCCGTCGAGAAATTGCTTCATCGTGAAGAAGATGCCCATGAAGAGCACCGAGGCGAGGTTTACCAGAAAGTAAGGGCGGATGAGCGAGAGCAGCTCTTCAGGCTGTCCGATGCGCCCCAGATTCAGGTAGAGCACAACGAGGGCGAGGGTGAAGATGATGCCCGTCAGCATGTTGGCACAGAAGGCATTGCGCACTTTCTGTCCGATGCAGTCGGTCCGTTCCTCGCCGTAGAGCCGTCCGATGATAGGAGTGAGTCCGTAGGTGAATCCCATATAGGATACGAAAACGAGACCGAAGATATTGTTCACCAGTCCGGCAGCCGCCAGTTCGGGTGTACTGTGATGGCCTATCATCAGCGTATCAGCAAATCCCAGGATGATGGTACCCAGCTGTCCTATGATGATAGGAATGCCGATAGCCAGCAGTTCCCGGTAGTGATGTTTCTTGTTCGTCGTTATTGATGTCGTATGATTATTCATATTTGCTTTTAATTACTAATCTATTTCCTTTATTCTGCTTAAGAGCATGCAAAGTTACGGCTTTATTCACTAATTACCAAATTTTTCTCCCTTTTTTTTTAGAGGACCAGCGATGGAATCGCTGGGAACGGGGCGCAAAGGGGCGCAAAGGGGCAGGAAGAGGCTTTCCCCCTTCCTGCCCCCGTCCCCAGCGATTCCATCGCTGGTCCCCCTAAAAAAGGTAAAAAGAGCCTAGCTTACCCCCGCTAGGCTCTTTTTACCTTTTTACCTTTTTACCCTTTTACCTTTAAATGTATGAACTTCCTTCCTCTTTCTGTCCATACGAGGTAGGTGTGGGTATAGGCGGTGCCCAGCTTCTCCTGTGCCCCATCGCAGTGAGGGTCGGGGAGGGTAGAGTAGCGGGTGCGGCTCTTCGCCAGGCCCATGTGGGCATAATCGGCATAGAGCAGATACTGGCCGCTCTGGTAGTACTGGATATGAAGGGCGCAGAGCTGGCGGTTCAACTCCTGTGCCGTAATACCCAGCTCCTTCGCAATCTGCGTGGTGGTATAGCAGGAAACAGAGTTGAGCACATTGTCGGTGTAGAGCGCCTTCGGCAGAAGATGATCCACCTGATTCTCCAACTGGATGATGTTCTCACCGTTCTTGGCGATGCAAACCACCTGTTCGTCTACCACACCGTTCAGCCGACGAATCTCCGTATCCTGTTCTCCGATGAGTTTCTTCTGCTGATCAATCTGCACCTGCTGGTTTTTCAGCAGATTCTCCTTCTCCTTGAGTGTAGCTCTGAGAATCTCTTCAGCATGCCGAATCGTCTCCTCATCACTCTCGCCCTGCTTTACCGGAATATAACCGCCCGTCTTGCGAATCTGTGGCAGCACCTCGGAAGTAACCCAGTTTTTGAACTTCACCGCCGTTGGAAGCTTGGAGCCGAGAACCAAAGCATAGAATCCGCTCTCGTTAACGAAAAGAAGCTGGCACCAGCGCTTTGCCTCACTTCCATCCTTCTTGATGCCAGTCACTACCCATGCGCTGTGTTTCACAGCGTCATGTGGGTTAACTAGTTGAGCTACAGCGCATCTCGCTCTTTTATATCCCAGCGTATCACAGACATCCTTTGCGCAGAACAAGGGCTCCCCGTTTTCATCGGTCAAGGTGCGAATCTTACCGAATTCAGGGTTTTCAAACACGACAGCATTACCCGCTGTCTTTTCATTCTTCATTTCTTCCTTTTTTGTTTTATAATTTTTTTCCATGATATAAAAATGTATTAAAAATTAATCACTGAGCCCACTTTAAAAAGTAAGGCCTGTTTAAAATGTTTATATTTCACGAAAATAA
>ENA-ORUI01000191-ORUI01000191.1-human-gut-metagenome-genome-assembly--contig:-NODE-191-length-80861-cov-5.562372_pt1 | contig 80861 bp, 79 predicted proteins | sample MGYA00242078_ERZ509205 | MGnify/ENA primary metagenome ERZ509205 (study PRJEB26280, sample SAMEA2338828) | human gut metagenome | biome: human gut; feature: human-associated habitat; material: faeces... | reverse complement strand
CCGAACTCTGGGAGCAAGTTTCTGCATTAAATGAAAATCATGTCAATAAAAATATGGGGCATGATATAATGATCACAAAATTTAAGAAGTATTTATCATCCAATCAGTATGACATAGAATATACAGATATGCTTGACGGATTAGGTAATAATGCTTATAATACTATAATTGAACACGCCCAATATAATTTTCAACTAACACAGGATTCTTTTTCAAAATATTTGGCGATCCACAAAACTGCAATATCCCCTTTATTGGAAACTGCGATATTGGCAGTAAGATGGGGGAAGTGGTTTCACGTAAAACCATTTGGCGACTTATTAGTGAGGTTATGTATAAAACCATTTAGAAACGGCGAAAGTTTTATTGAAGACACGCAATATTTACACGCTCTTGCTCCAATGCTTTTATTCAATGTAATGGGGATTGCTTGTGTAAAATATAACCGATTCAGAGAACTTGATAATATTTTAAGATTATCAGTCCCAGCTCCTAATTTTATAGATATTGCACGACGACATCCTTTATTATATTTATTAGGTGGCACACATTGGAATTATGATAGATGGAACTCATTAATGGGGGAACGTTATTACTATCCTTTCAGTATTTTTTTTCTTGAAGAGTTACGACCTCTTTTTAAAGATTATTTTATTGTTGATTCTGAGTATGAAAACACTTTCTATATTTGGGAGCATATGAAATCTCTAATTTATGGTTATAATAAATGCTACATATTGTCGGAAAGTTTTCCTCTTGGCGAGTTTATTAGACGAGAATCTATGTACAAGGTACGTGGTAATGAAGAAGAGCCATATATGATATTCTGGGAAAGTGCTGATTCACTAAGAAATGAATGGGCTCCAATAAAGCAAGGTATGTTTGGAGGCCGCTATGAAAATTATAAAGCAATAAGTGAAAAGGCAAATGCTTATTATAAACAATATAGAAGATTTTAGCTATTATGGAAAATCAAATTACAAATATTATCACAATTCTTACAGCATTATTAACAGGAGCATTTCTTATGCTATTTATAATTTTGTACGATTCGGAATAAATTACCAGTTGGACATACAAACCGGCAATATGGACGATTTATGACAAGGCTAAGTGCCACAAACAATAAGGCAATGGAAATGGTTATCCATGATGCTTTTGTAAAGATGAAAGCTGAAAACGGTTCATAATTCATCCACTCAAAGCAAACTCCGCTCCACATGAGCAGCATCAGCAGGGCCCATAGCCCGTTACGAATCCTGTCTAGTATTTTCAATGTTTTGGCAGTTAACTTCCATTTGTACTTTGTACACTTACCAGCCAGCTCCTGAAGTGACCCCAACGGACACAGCCACATACAATAATGACTTTTTTCCCCGAAAAATGGATAGATAAATGCAGTTATCAGCAAAATAATCGGTATGATGGAATACAATAAATTCATACCGTTAGCCAAATAGTTAATTATCAAGGAATAGGAAAGAAACGTCCCGCTCCAGAAACCCAAAATTAACACATTCAGTATCAACTGGATGATTCTATAACGCCTGTTCTTGGCAACTAGAGGAATAACAGTTCCCATCAGTACAACAGAAAATGAAAGGATTAATTTTACAAGATATAGTTTAGAATCGTCAGCAGTTTTTTTCGAAGTGATACGTTGGTTGATGGCATACGCCATTCCACGCTCCATTGTTTCCATTACGGCACGGGAAGAAAGAGTGGCTCCGCTAACTGCATCTATTTGTGATTGCAACACTTCTTCTGGAGTCATACCTATGTACTGCTGTAACAGTTTGTCTTCCACCTGACTGAAAAACTCTGGTGTTTCTGCATTCTTTTGTGCATCTATCATATAAACTTTTCCGTTGGAAACTGTAATTCTTAAAGGAGTATTTCCTCCGTAACCCTTAATGTCAGCAGCGATTTCACGCGTGTCAATAACAAAGTCATCGCGCGTACCAGAAAATATTGCGGTATCGGATGCTATGTCTGACCGGATAATTGCATGTCCGGCAATTCTGCCTGAATGCTGAATAGCTACCGCCAACAACATCAATCCGCACGTCAATAGACGTACAAACATTTGTAATTTACCATATAACATGTTTTCAATTCATTAAGATGTTGGGCAAAAATAGAATTAATCTCACTAGTGTCCCGTTAAGGGACCGTTAAAAGTTTATAATTGTTTTATTTTTAGTTAATTACAAAGGTTTTTTTTCTGTACACGACTTGAATCGTAATTTTGGACTGGCCATTTTATCTGTTAGCCTATGTTCACAGGAAAAACCGTATTTGCTCAACTTATGTCGTTCATACCTCGCAGAGACTTCAATGCGTGTGTCGCCAGATACAAGGGAGACTATCGGTTCAGGAACTTTTCCTGCTACGACCAGTTTCTCGTGATGTGCCTTGCGCAATATGCTTCGAAGAACAGTCTCTGCGACATTGAGGCCAGCCTCATTGCGGTCGAGCATAAATTGTATCATAGCGGTATCAGTTACGCTGTTCCAAGAAACACTCTTGCCAAAGCTAATGAACAAAGGGACTGGCGTATCTACCGCGACTTCGGTCAAGCGCTCATCAAGAGAGTTCGGCCTCTGTATGCGGAAGATCCATTCAGGCTCGATATTGACAATATGGTCTATGCCTTTGACAGCAGTACGATAAGCCTCTGCCTGAAGCTCTGTCCATGGGCTAGGTTCCGGAAGACGAAGGCGGGCATCAAGATGCATACGCTCCTTGACTTCAGAGGTAATCTTCCTGTCTATATCCACCTTACAGATGCTTCTGTTCACGATGTCAAGGCACTGGACAATCTCTGTGTCGAAATGGGCACCATCTATCTTTTGGACAAAGGATATGTCGATTTCTTCAGACTCTTCAAACACATGCACAAGAACGGAGCATTCTTCGTAACAAGGGCCAAGGACAATATGGCGTACGAAGTTGTCGAGTCCGGAGGACGTGATTCCGAAGCTGGTATCATCAGCGATGAGATCATCAAACTTACAGGAGTCAAAGCATCCAAGAGCTATCCCGAAACTCTCAGACTGGTTACATATGAAGACTTCGCCACCAGCAAGGTCTACCGCTTCCTCACCAACCATCTTGGATACGAAGCCCTGACAATCGCAGAACTCTACCGAGAGCGCTGGAACGTCGAACTGTTCTTCAAATGGATAAAGCAACATCTTCATATCAAGTCATTCTATGGCACCTCCGAGAATGCCGTCTATACTCAAATTTGGATTGCGGTCTGCTCATTCCTGATTCTGGCGCTTGCCAAGAAAAAATTAGGGCTGGAGCAATCGTTATATACTATTTCTCAAACATTAGGCTTTGTGTTGTTTGAGAAAGTGCCTGTAAATCAATTATTTAACAAAAAACAAAAATCCGTTGTAACTGACGAATATCCTAACTTGTTCAGTGTGAGTTAGTTTAAACGGGACACTAGTGAATTAATCTTATGTTAAATAATTATCGAAAAAGGGAGTTAATCCACGATTGGTTGAACAGTTCAGACAAACTATAATAAATTCCACAGAAGATGGAAAAACTATGCAAGAAATTTAAAATATATTATTAACTTAACTATATCAAATATGAAACACTTTACGCCTTTTAACATGTTAGATTTTTACAAGTTATCATTGTATACCATTTTTATCGAGCTTAAACAAGCAGATGATCAATATTTATTGGTTCATGGATATACTGGAGCAATAGATATTGCAAACGGATCTATCGTGAGACATTTAAAGTCCCATCGGAATCATTTAGTCCCCCAAGAAAGCCCATTCTCAATAAATACATTTCAACTTCTATTAAAGCGAGGATACATTACCGATAAAAATCAAGACGAAGAAATTATACATGTAAAAAAACTAGCAGAATTACTGCATCGACGAGACAGTATTTTGCATAAAAACTTTATGTTTATTATTTCTTATGATTGCAATTTCAGATGTCCATATTGTTATGAAAACGGCATTTCCCACAATGGACGACAATGGACGAAAAAGCAATTTGATAGACAAATGGTCGACAGGGTTTTTAAAGCCATGTTAGAAATCGAACCTCACCAAGAGCTCCATGATAAACATATTACTTTATATGGAGGAGAACCCTTACTAAAAGAAAATAAAGAAATTGTCCAATATATAGTTAAAAAAGGACGCGAGTTAGGTTATGTTTTTGAAGCTATTACAAATGGTTACGATTTACTTGAATTCGAAGATTTATTGGGACCAGATCAAATACGTTTTCTTCAGATTACTGTTGATGGTGCAAAAAAACAGCACAATAAACGTCGCATTCATTATACAGACAAGGAAACTTTCGATCGTATCATTCAAAACATTGACATTGCTTTAAGACATGAGGTAGAAGTTTCAGTTCGGGTCAATACTGATGCCGACAATTACCAAGATCTGGAAACGTTGACAACTCTTTTCGACAGTCTGGGATATTCACAGAATAAAAACTTCATGTTTTATTCTGCCTTATTGATGGACTATGAAGTTCCTGAAGAAAAAAAACGTCAGACTCAGCAACGGTGTGCACAAAACGGATCTAGTACATTCCATTATATGACTCACCTAGAATTCAATCGGAAACATCAGAATTCTGGATACATTTGTCAAGACACCAATGTCATAAAGAAAATTTATACCGCCATGCAAGATAAAAAACCCTTGCGTCTACATTCAATCTATTGCTCAGCTCAATCAGGAGAATATCTTTTCGATCCGTACGGTGACATTTACGGATGTTGGAGCCATGTCGGTAAGCCTGAAAGTGCCTTAGGCCATATCGGAGATTCTCACATTGAATGGACAAAGATACGTGAAGAATGGCAAGAGCGTCATACAGGAAAATCCGAAAGTTGCTCTCGATGTAAATATGTATTCCTGTGCAGTGGCGGATGTTATTTTAAAGCCAAGTTATACAATGGAATTAATTCTACATTCTGTTTCAATTATCCTGACACATTTAAACATGCCGCCAACAAAGCCTATGAAAAATATTATGGCCTTGTAAAACACGCGGATAAATAACAATTAAAATTTAATCATTATGGATGACAAAAAACAAAAGGTCAACGAGCTCGTACCGATGAACGACACGTTGTATGACGAGTATTACGTCAATGAACTGGAAGAACGATTGGAAACCGACCCCTTGATGGTAGGAGGATTAGTAGACTTCCTGACCGAATCGGGGCAATGCGATGCACTTCCCCGCTGTGCAATTAAGTGTGGCGGGCACGCAGAATTGAACATATAGATTCTTAATTATATTGACGACTTACAGCTGTCAGGATCATTCATCGCTGTAAGTCGTCAATATCTTTCATTCGAAAAAAATCTACTCATGGATCTAGAGGCCATTTCTCTGATACAAATACACCAGTTCTCGACTTCGAATGCTAAACAGCAATATGTAGCATGTTTTGAAAAACGATATTTTGAAATCAGTAATGCTGTAGCTCGTTTAATTGTTATTTTACAAGAAAGTCGAACCATGGATGAGGCGTGTGAACGCTATGCCATCCAAAAGGGATGCCATGTATCTCAAGATGAAATGGGAGCATTAATCAAACGGTGCATTATCCCAATTATTCACCCCACCGTATCAACAAAATCAAAGCGGACATTTTTATTCAGTATAGAATTATTGAATGTTAAATCAGTCGGACATTTTTCCAACATAGGAAAATTTCTTTTTAATAAATGGATTATGTTGATGCTGATTATCTTCAGCATAGGACTTGAAATTATTTTCTTGAGCCAAGACTTAACCGTTTACAATATATCACAAGTCAATATCTACACATTAATTGGCATTTTTAGTTTATTGTTGTTCAGTTCTTTTATTCATGAACTTGGACATGCATCGGCATGTCGCCACTATGGAATTCAGCATGGAAGTGTTGGATTCGGGCTCTATTTAAATTTCCCTGTATTTTACACCGATGTTTCGGGTATATGGAGACTACCCCGCTTGCAACGACTAATCGTAAATATGGCTGGAATTTATTTTCAATTAATCCTGTTAATTCCACTATTGCTCTTTTATTTTAATTCATACGATAATACGCTGAAATATTCTCTTCTTGTTATCAATATCAATTTTTTAATCACACTCAACCCATTTTTTAAATTCGATGGTTATTGGATTATCTCTGATGTATTAGGCGTTCCAAATTTAAGAGAACGAACCAAAGAATTCATTACATATCTGACAAAAAAAATCCGTCATCAACCTATCGCACAAAACCCATATTTATTACAAATAAAAAAAAGAGAACGATATTTTGTGATACTATATGCTTGCACAGTAAATATCTTTTTCCTTTATTACTTCATATTTGTTATTCCTGTCTTTCTAGTGCATTTTTGGGAAACGACCCCTGCTTTAATCAAACAAACAGTCATCAATTTGGCATCCGGGACTAACCCAGATTTTGAATCTATTAAAACTCTGCTAGGTCAACTCATTTTTTTCAGTTTGACCGTCTATGTCATTCTCCGCATGGTAAAAATGCAACTTAAGCGAATATATCGGAACAAATCCGCATCTGAAAACGAAACAATTACACCCCAAAACTAGCTTAAATGCCTATCAAATTAACACTGCACGAGGTCATAACAGCTATTCTCGGTTTGATTATGATGTTGGCCATAGTAGAAAGTAAGAATATATGTGAGTGCATTGTTCTAACCTTACTACTATGTGTATTAATAAAAAAACAAGGTCTGTATTTAAGCATATTAGACGGCATAGTACTTATATTATGGGCTTATGATGGAATTTCACTACTATGGTCCATATCTCCAATTCAACCAATATCTCACTTTCAAGTTTTTTCTTTATCTGTCATCTATTATTTCTTACTTCGTTCAGGATTTCGGGAGATAAAAAATTTAAAAAAATTATTACTTCTATACTGTACGTTATTTTCGGTACTGGGTATAATTGCCCTAGTTGCTTTTATCTTGTTTCAAGACTCACTAAAGTATGTCGAGTGGCATCAATTATATAATTTTAAATATTTGTACCAACCGTTTGGAATTCTATTAAACGTTTGGGGAACATTAGTAATCGGATGTGCAAGCATCGTATTAATAACCAAAACCCTGTGTTACAAAAAACGTTTATCATGGATGCTTCTCACATTTACATCTGTCATTTTATCAGCCGCAGCCCTCGTCACCTTTTCACGAGGAGTCTATTTAGCTTGGTTGATTTTACTTTTGGGGGAAATCTCTATTATTGCGATAGGCTTATGGAAAAAAACTAAAGAAATCCAGACAAAAGCTTGGAGTCTAACCATAACAATCGTCATTGTTCTCTGCTTAGTTATTACGTATAAAGGAGATGTCAGTACAACTTTAAAATTTGATCAGACACTTTCACAACAAAAAAGTACTTCAGGACGTATTCAATCCAGTAAAGCTGCAATCGTTAGTTTTAAAAACAAGTTTTGGCAAGGAGTCGGTAACGGAAATTATTCTTTGGCCGTTGATACTATCCGCTATCAAGCCGACTCGGTTGGATTTACCAGTTTTGCGCCAAACAGTTTGGTGCAAATGGGCGTCGAAAAAGGAATAATCGGACTAATATTGTGGAGCATTTTAGGGGGGCAATTAAGTCTCATGATCTTTCGCAATCGTCATCAGCCGGTAACTCTGGCGGTATTGATCGTCTTCTTAAGCATCGGGGTAAAAGAAATGACATTTGCCGTATTTTTTGAATCACAAGCCATGCAATTGCTTTTTTTTACATTGCTTGCTTCCTATCAAAATATTTGTCCTCCTAAGTCAGTAGGTATCGTATCATCTCTTCAGTGCAAATACGCCGTAATCGCCACAATATGCTTGGGCTGTACAGTATTAGTGTTCTCCATCATGTCTCAGACAAAAGACAAATATTTCAATGAGCAATTCATTGATTTTTTTGACAAACAACAGTACGATGAAGCTCAACAATCAATCGTAAAAACACGAGAAACTGCACCATTTCTCATTAATCGTACAGTATTAAACTGGAATTATTTCTTACAAACTCAAGATAGCAGCTATCTTGAACGCGCCAAAAGACATTTACAAAAAGCTCGACAATTGAGTCCTCAGGATATTCAGTTACAGGTTTATGAATCGGCTATTAACTGGGCGGAACAGGACACCGTAGAAGCAATAGCAAATATCAGGACGCTCCTGGAACGTTTTCCGGAAAAATCTCTATATAGACTAATGATGTCTTTTTATTTATATAAATTGGGAGATATCCCGGCCGCCTTGCCCCACATGACAAAGGCAATCGAACTCAATCCGAATATTTTGGATACGCCGATATGGTCTAATTTGCAAAAATATGATCGTCCCTTTAGTGACAAACTAGTGAATAATCTTCGGTTACGAACAAAAGAAATAATAGTAAAAAAAGGCCCCTCTGATCCCATTGCTCTAGCAAAATGCGGAAAGGTTCTTTTAGCTATCGGCGATACAGTCTCAGCCCAAAACTTATTACGTCAAGCTGTACACATAATGCCTCACCTGACTCGTCCATGGTATTATTTAGGATTAATCGAAACTAAAAATTCCTATGAACAAGGACTATTGTATTTGAAACGATATATCACTTTAGAAAAAGATGGCTATCTGACCCCAGAGCAAGTGGATGCACAAAGCCTCAATCTCTTAACTTTAAACAAACCAACAACCAATATCCAAGACATATTCCCCGAATACAATTCGAAATTTTTAAGATGGTACGGAACATATACATGCCCTTTTATATTATTTCCGTAATTTTCTCTAAAATAACAATACTTTCTCTACTTATTTTGCTACAAAAATAAAGATTAAACAAAAGGGATATCAAAAAATACACGCATTCACGAGGCACGAGACAAACTGAAATTTGCCAATAAAGGAATTTGTCATGACAGAAAAATCAATAGGCACAATAAGAAACATGAAATAAAATTATTCCGACTTGTTTAGGCAAGCTAAGCATAGAGTTAACCCTTTGCATCCAATTTGGATATCACAACTTTAAAATTTTTGCTATGAATGCATCATTACGATTATTCGTTTACTTTTCATTTATCCAAGTATGCATTTTTATTCCTTTTAATACTCAATCCCAGACAATTTCTATTCAAGGGCATGTCTGCTCTCAGCAATTCGAACCAGTGAGTTTTGCAACGGTGCAGATGTCCTCAATGACCGACTCGACACAGATGTTTTTCCAGGTGACCGATGATCAAGGTAATTTTATATTCACTTTACCTAAAGGCGATTATCACATGCACATTTCATTCCTAGGATACGAAGCTATCGACCAAACACTCCACTTGCAGAAATCGGTCCAACTTAGAGATCTAGTTTTGACCCCATCAAGCATTCAACTTGAAGAAGTTGTTGTCCGAGGAAACTTCATTTCCCGTCAAGCCGATCGTTTTGTCATGAACATAGGAAATATCCCTTTAGCCATGGGGCGTGACGGTAAGGATATTCTTTCTCTAGCACCAGGGGTCATGCTCTCAGACGAAGGTAACGTAACGGTTTATGGCCGCAGCGGAACACAGATCATGGTAAATGACCGATTGTTAAGAGAAAGCGGTACAGAATTAGTCACTTACTTACAAAGTCTGCAAGCCTCAGACATTCAAAAAATAGAAGTCATCCCTTTTGCAGGTGCTGAATATGATGCCAATGCAAAAGGTGGAATTATTAAGATCACATTAAAAAAACTACGAGAAGAAGGTATGGAAGGATTCGTCAATATGAGCTACAACCATTCCCTCGTCAATAATAAAGCGTGGCAAATGCGACCATCTATTAATTTGAAATACCGTCACAACAAATTCAGTCTCTACTCCAATATCGCCGTTAACCGCGATATTAGCGGCAATGAAATGCAAGAAACCACCCTATTTCTCCCCAGTCTATCCAGGCAACAATCTGAAGGAGAAAAAGATAACAACCGAACCTACCAGGCACTACAACTCGGGACTCTTTACGATATCAATGACCGGCAAAGTATAGGATTGGAAGTCAATATTTCGCGCAATCCCAGCAGCGGACAGACAAGTAGCTCAACAAATATAAATGAAGAAGGGAAGAAAACTATTGTTTCCAGTCTTTTCGCTCCCCGACAGAAAATGAACCAAATAAGCATAGTGGGTAATTACACACTTAAACTGGATACGGCGGGTTCTGCATTCAAAGTACTAGTGGACTACAACAGGCGACACGTGGATAACTATACCCACTATATAAGCATGTACAGTGGATTCCAAAACTATGATACCACATACCGCAATATTAGTCCTACATTCAATAATATTTATACGCTCAGTACGGACTTCGAAATTGCAATAGGGAAACGATCTCAAATACAAACGGGATTAAAGTACTCATGTAATAACATGAATAACGACATGCTATATGAAGCATTGGTTGGCGACACATGGAATGTCCTCGACCCAAGAAGCTATTCCAACCACTATTCAGAAAATATCGGCGCGATATATTTCTCCTACATGGCCGAATTATGGAAAAACATCACCATAGATATAGGAGTACGAGGTGAATATACGAGTGCCATTCCGACCAATAGTAAAGTAACCGAAATTAATCGACAAAAATATTTCAATCTTTTCCCTCATGCCAATTTGTCCATTCCATTAAATGAAAAAAGTTCCCAATTTTTGGTAATCAATTATAATCGAACTATCGAACGTCCTAGTTTCAATGAATTGAACCCCTATCGAATACCCATGTCCGAATACTCGTTTGTAGAAGGGAATCCGAATCTCACCCCCATGTATGAGGATGATTATAGCCTATCATGGATTATCGATCAAGCCTCTACGATAACTCTCGGTTACGTCAAAGATAAAAACGTCATTAATCAGGTGGTCAAAACAGATGCTAATGACAACAATATCATCGTTTACCGGCAAGAAAATATACCAACTGCTGAAATGTTTTACGCCAATGTGAGTATTCCAACCCAAATCACCAAATGGTGGCAAATCAACTTAGGGCTCAATTGGAGTCGGGTCAGCATGAAATTTCCCGATGAACACCTCTTAAACCAAGCATTCAATGGAGATCTAAGCAACACATTTACCCTATGGAAGAAATGGTATCTGGACATTTCCGGCTATTATATGTCCTCTGCTCTTTTCGGCAACCTTCGCTTTGAGGACATGTGGCAAATTAATGCCGCAATCAAACACAGCTTTTTTCAACAACGTCTGACCGTATCGATAAACCTGAACGATATCTTCAACTCTAGAGATCGGACAATAACCGCCGAGAGCACTAATTTTCGGCAAGTAAATCACACCAAATATGGATACCGGACCATGGGAATATCGCTCCGATACAATTTCAAAGCGGGACCGAATAAAAACCTTAAGGTCAAATATATCGAATCTGGGTCTGAGGACGAAAAATCACGGCTATAAACATTAACTAACTAATAGTAGTATGAAAGATTCTCCTATATTTTTGTCCAAAAGTCTTTTTAGGCTTTCAATAAGCGTGGGGATGATTATTTTGGCAAGTGCACTAATAAGTTGCAACCATTATTCTGCAAAAATGCAAAAAACGTTTCAAATAGCAGGAGAAAACGCCCAAGAATTAAAAAAAGTACTGACGCATTATAGACAAAAAGACCCTAATAAATTAAAATACAAAGCCGCGCAATTTTTAATTGAAAATATGGCTTACCATTATACATTGCAAGGACCAAGCGTCGACCGATATTATAAAACATTGGATTCAATTATTCAAGATACAACACAGGATTATTTTGAATTGAACACGGCACTAAAGCAAATTCCAGAACCTGACCCCGATAGTATATATGCAACTTATGATGCACAAGTTATTTCTGCTGATTTTTTGATTCATCATATAGATGCCGCATTCCTAACTCGCAACTACCCTTGGACTGACTCCGTATCGTTTGAAGACTTCTGTGAATATGTATTACCATATAGGGTGGAATTTGAACCATTTGAAAACTGGATGGAAATCTATGCACAAAATTTACAAAGATATACAGATTCTTTAAATGGAATAAACGCTAATGATTCTATGGTCTGTGCATTTTTTAATCAAAATTTATTACACCCCGAAACAGATTACAGCATTGCATATCAGACTATTTTTGATTTATATCCAAGTAAATTATTTGATATGATGACAACGTGGAGCATTGGGAGATGCAAAGAATTAACAGAATTTTCACACTACGTTTTACGTTCAGTAGGTCTACCTATTCGTTGGGATGCCACGCCCAACTGGGGAAATCGTTTTAACGGCCACAGTTGGAGTACAATCAAAATGAACGGTAAATTATACCCCTTTCAACTGAAAGATCCTCAAGTAGAAATAGGAAAGCATATTCGCCGAGATGTAAACAAGATATCCAAAGTGTATCGGCATATGTACAGCATTCAGAACGAATCCCTATGCATGCGGGATATAAAAGAAAAGATTCCTCCCTTTTTTAATGATCCGTACATGAAAGACGTAACGGATGAATATGAAAAAACCATCAATCCTGTCATCGAATTAACGAGCACTCCTCCTAACGGGAATAACATAGCGTATCTTACTGTTTTCAATAATTATCAATGGGTTCCTGTAGATTGGGGAATTATTAAAAAACAATCTGTACTCTTACATAAGATTCCACCACATTGCGTTTTTTTAGTTATGTATTACAACCAAAATCAAGAATTTACTCCAGCTAGTTATCCCTTTTATGTCACTAATGAAGGTCAGATTGTCACTTTACGTCCGGATACACACAAAAGCAGAAAAATACAAATCAACAGAAAGCATCCGAATTTGAATACGATCGATATTCCTCAAAAATTAATTAATGGTATTTTTCAAGGAGCTAATAATGCAGATTTTTCCGATGCTGTTAATCTCTATACTATCGATACTTTAAACAATGTATCGCCCCATACCGTGAGAATCAAGAACAATACCCCCTTTCGGTTCTTTCGATTTCTATCACCTCCCAAAGGTTTTGGAAATATGGCAGAATTAACGGTGTATGATAATTTGGGTAAAGAAATACACGGAATACCAATAGGGACAACAAATTGTAGTCGTGGGAACGATATTCATAAAGCTTTTGATAAAGACCCTTTAACCTATTTTTTATCTTTTGAGTCTGAAAATACATTCCTCGGATTGCAGTTTAACCAACCCCATTGTATTTCTGAAATATACTTTCTGCCTCACAATGATGGGAATTTTATTCAAGAAAATAACATATATGAATTATTCTATTATGATTTAATGTGGAAATCCCTAGGACGCAAAACAGGGACCCAAACAGGGGGTACACTTATATTCGACAACGTGCCAGAAAATGCACTTTTATTACTCAAAAATCATACTCATGGCACAGAAGAAAGGATATTTACTTATATAAATGGACAACAACAATGGTATTAGATTCATGACAACCTCTTCCCAGTTGAGAAGACAAACAACTATGATATGATAATCATCAAAATTACGTTGTGATTAATAAGTAAACGGGGAGTTATCATAACTTTCCGTTTTTTTATGAACTGGATGCGGGTGATAGTGTCAGCCATAACCATGTTGAACGAAAAACACAGTTTCTTCATCGACCATCACGACGAATTGATTGCGGAGTATTCATAATCAAAGGAACATTGTCATATATGCCGCAGACAAAATTAGGATAATTGATAGGATAATACAATTATAAAGAAGCTATTATTGTTTAGATATATATTTTAGGCATATAGGAATAGCCACATTTTGCGGCTATTCCTATATCTTAAATTTCTTTCCTGAGAAATTATTCTTGGGCATTGAAGCGATAATGATTCGTCCATCTGAAGTGGCGACGATGTTTTTCAGTCGTGACGGGATATGAGACATGATGTCGTGATCTTTTGTTGTGACCTTTTGTTCGTGTTGCGATTCTTCGTTTTGAGTTACCTCTTCTCCACTATCTTCATTCATGGGTTTTAGGGAGAGTTGGATACGTCTGTCGAGACCTTCCATTTCTGTTTTTAAGGAGGCTAAATCAGATTCTTTACGCCAGGTACTATCAATGACTTGTTGCAGTTGGGGTATATCTTTCATGAATTCTGTACGTTCATTTTGGAGTCTTTCCAACACAGTCTCAATCGTTCCTAATGCGTTAAGGGGGTTTAGTGCTGCCGTGCGAGGATCACCGGCAAGATTCCCGTAATTGTATTGGTAAAGATAATTTCCTTCACCTCGTACATAAAAACGATTGTGGATCATTTCAAAATTCTCTTTCATCGTTCGTTCGCTTTTTACAACGATCTCAAATCCATAAATGGATCCGATACACTGAGGTGTATCATCTGTAACCATGGTTTTGGAGAGATGATTTAATGTCTTGCCGATAAATTGGGGATCATTGCTGTCCACACCGTCCAAAACGATGCGATTACGATAAGATCCGTCTTCGTTTAGTTCCACTCTGCTTTTGAAGGTTTCGAGGTCTTTACCGACACGTTTTGCAAGATCTTCGACACGTTTTATTTCATTACGGAGGTATTCAAGCCGATAGCGACTGGATGATTTGTTCCGGATAAAACTCTGTCGTTCACTCTCCAGGGAGGCAATTTTCTTTTCAAGACGAGCTTTTTCCAACAGGTCTGTGTTCCCTGAAAGTACGGCAACATATTCCGAGAAGTTCATGCCGCTGCCTTCGTCCAATCCACCTTCGTCGATGGTCCGTAATCCGAGTTTGTTGCTTTTGAGTTGTCGGATAAATAGCTGCTTATTGTGCAGTAGCCCGAATTTGTAGGCATCGAGTGATTTTTCAACGGCATAAATGATTACATCGACCTTATTGTCGGCATAAAGTTTTGCCACCAGATTCCCTTTCCGGATACCTCGACCTTCGCGTTGTTCGAGATCACTGGGACGCCAGGGACTATCGAGATGATGGATCGCTACGCATCTTTGTTGCGCATTGACGCCTGTTCCAAGCATTTCAGTCGAACCGAACAGCACCCGGATACGTCCTGTATTCATTCCGTCGATCAACTCTTTGCGGGCTTTCTCGGAACCTGCTTCCTGAATGAACCGAACCTCTGAAGGTGGTATGCCGTATTCATCGACCAGTTTGCGCTTAATCTCGGAGTAGACATTCCACTCCGAAGCGGACTTATAGGTTCCCAGATCTGAGAATACGAACTGTGTTCCTTTATATTTATTGTAGCGTTGGTAATAGGCCGCGATCTGTGCCGCGCAGTGACTGGCTTTGTTGTCGACATGATCGCCATAGCTGACCGGGTCAATCATGCGCATATCGAGAGCCATCTTACGAGCATAATCGGTTGCAATAAGCATTTTGGCTTTCTCTTCGCTTTCAGACAATGGGGCACGTCCGAGCAGTTCGGCTTGCCCCGTTTTTGCGAACAACATCAATCGTTCGATAAAATCCTGTTGATCCGGTGTCGGTGGAATATTGTGTAGGATTTCATTTTTACGAGGACGGTCGATACCGATGTCCTCGGCCGTTCGATAGTCCGTAATTTCGGAATAGAAGGCAGCCAGTTCGGGTACTTTGATAAAGTATCGGAAGCGTTCTTTCTGCACGATCTCGTTGGTGACGGAAAATTCGTAATCGACACTTTTTTTGGCAAATACGGCGGCCCAGGCATCGAACGTGCGGATGTTTTGCCGTTCGAGTTCTTTGGGTCGCAGATACTTGAACAACAGATACAGTTCTGTCAGCGAGTTGGATATGGTTGTTCCAGATAGGAAGGTGGCACCCAGGTCACGTCCTGTCCGTTGCTGAATGGTTCGCAGGGCATAAAGCATGTTGAGTGCACGCTGGCTTCCATCGGGATTCCCGAGACCCGCCACACGATCATGCCGTGTATTGAAAGTAAGATTTTTGAATTTGTGACTTTCGTCCACATACAGATGATCAATGCCCATCCTCCGGAAATCTACGGAATCGTCCTTGCGATTGTCGAGAGCATATTGTACACTTTTAAGTTTGGCGTTCAGATTGGCCTGACGTTTCAAACAGCCGGTTATCATGCGGCGTGAGATGTTTTTACCTTGTTGCTGGAGTAACATCAGATTTTGTTCTACGCTATCGAGTTCTGCCTGGAGAATCTCCTGCTGAATCTCGGGGGATTGAGGTATCATGCCGAATTGTTCATGCGAGAGTATGATAACATCCCAGTCGTTGTTTTTGATCTGGCGGAAAATTTGTTCCCGTTTCTTGGGAGTGAAGTCCTCCTTCCCCGGATAAAGGACTCGGGCCATCGGATAGGCCGTGCAGAATGTTCTGGCAATTTCATGGATATTGGCTTTCAATCCAATGATCATTGGCTTATGAACTATTCCAAGGCGTTTTTTCTCATAAGCACCACAACACATGATGAGGGTTTTTCCGCCACCGACTTGATGGTCTACGATACCTCCTCCCAGCAAGATATCCATCCAAATAGCATCTTTTTGACTGGGATAGAGATCTTCGATACCGAGGGCACGACGATCCAGACCTGGAAAATTCAAGTGTGATCCGTCATATTGAGGGCGTACAAAACAGTTGAACTTTCGGTTATAGATGTCGGCTAAACGATCTTTGAATTCGACAGATTGATCGCGTAACCAGTCAGAGAATCCGCTGCGGATCTCATCGATTTTACTGTTAGCAAGTTGAATCTTTTCACCGTCACGCACTTTAACTTCGATTAGCTCTCCGTTCACAAGTTTTTTGACTTTTTTTGTAATGTCCGGAATTGTATTGTGCAGGGCGTGTTTGAGCAGGTGAAGTCCTGTGTAACGACGTGATTCACCATTGACGGCATATTCATGTTGAATTTTGACGTTATAGGGTTCACTGGCCGTTATGTTATATTCATCCAAATCGGTCAGATAACTGATTTTTATATCTGTTTCAAAAAGCCAGGAGGCATAGCTATTGTAAATGCCAACGGGTATCCACCGTTCTCCAAAGTTAAAATCCAGATCATCGAATGCAATCGGCTTGGGTGTAGCTTCGCGCAGGGCCTCAAGAGTTTGGTATGCCGCTTTGTGATCAGGATTCTGAATGAGAAATTGACGTATGCGATCAGCCTTTTCGATTACATTGCCCGAAATGATCCGTTCTGCAACTTCATAGGTATTACGATCGGGGTTGAAATAGATACGGCCTCGGAGTCGTTCGAGGACGTCGTCTTCACTGGCTCCGGTCAGTTGCGAGATATATTCGATGTTTACATCTGCATAGCGATTCAGGCTGGCTGCCAGTGCCACATGAACATCATCGGTTTTTTCAATAGTTTCTGTTTGAAATGAAACCGGGTGATCGAAAATATCAGCTTTGTGGAGTTTTCCGTCAATATATCGCTCCAATGCCAATATTTCATCGCCGCCGGGATCCATCTTGATAAAATCCACATTTTCCGGAGAATTGAGTTCTCCGAAGCGTTCAGTGAAATCCTCATAGAGACGTCCCAGCATCTCTCGTAAAGCCGGATTGGGTTCCTGTCGATCGGCTTCATTATTATAGAGATGATGATAGGTGTCGCGTAATTCGATATAAATGGAGGCTTTTACCCGTTGTTCTTCAGGTAGCAGTAATGGATGGAACATAGGATGAGGGCCTTTGAGTCCCTGCACAGTTCCGATTTGTCCATTTTCTTCTGATACGAGAGATCCTTCGCGGTAATGTTCCATCCGTTTACCTTTGAACCGATGAACTTTACTTTTCCTTGGGGGAGTTTGCTGTTGGGTCGGTTTTTCTACGGTAGCTTTTGGCACACGAGGAGTCTGCTTGGATTGTGATTCGGAATGTTCCGTTACGGGAGCTGTTTGGTGTTCCAAGGCCAGCCGTTCCCTCCAATCTAAAGGAGGCGTAGTTTCGGGTTCCTGTTTTTTCTGCTGTTCCGCTTCTATTCTTTCATGTTGGGAGATCATTAACTGTTCTCGCCATTCGATTACTCGATCTTCTTCCAGGGAAGATTTCGTGGTTTTCGGTTTTTGTTTTGATTTTCGACGTCGTAGACGATTGACCTGACTTCGTTCTTCGGCAGAAAATCCAAATAAATCATACAGCGTAAGTAAGGGTTCGTTTAAGGCATTTTCGTTGAGTATTGGTGCCGTTTCTTGTTGGGACGTAATTTCCGGTGTCGGATCGAATAACGTTCCGACAAATCCGGTTTGTTCTTTTTGTTTTTTCCCTGCGGCAGGGATCGTCGTTGTCGATGGTGTCGGTTCGAGAATTTGCTGAGTCTCCGAAGTCGACTCAGCTTCAGCAGATGATGTATTCTGTTTTGTAGTAAAAGATTCGACGACCGTAGTTATGTCTGGCTCGGGAGGATTTTCTTCCCGAAATTGCCGATCCCGCTCTTCTTGCCAGGCTCCAAATTCTGCCCAGTCTTGTTCCGAGGGTTGCCAATTATCATCCACGGGCAAAGGCGGTAAATCTGTTGTCGCCTCCTGTTCCTGGAAGGAAGAGTTCTGTTGTTCGTTTGACTCATCTTTAATTTCTTCGGCTACAGTCTCTTCGATGGGAATCATTTCTCCCGTTTCCAAATCCAGATGATAACCTTCCAACGCGGCTGTCGTTACATCGGCCTGTTCTTCTGCCCATCGGTTGAAGTCGTCCCAATCTTGTTCGCTGGCTTGCCAAAATGGATCAGGCTGTTCAGTAAAAGGAGCCGTTTCCTGCATTTGTTGACTTTGGTAGGCCTGAACCCGTTCTCGAAGATTCGTCAATACCTCATTTAAGATCTCTCCGGCACGTCGAGGTTCATGGCTGCGAGCAGTATCCCGAAAATTCTCGTTATGAATTGTCGGATTCGATTGTAATGGTTGTGCAATAGTCTCCTCCGGGAATAGTGTCTGCGTTTTAGAGGCAGATGTATGTTGAGGTTGAGAGAGAATTTGTTGAGCAGATGTCACTTCTTCTGTTTGCGCATGATCTTGGAATAAAGCGAGATTGATATGTTGTTTACAGTCTTCCAATAACATTTGTTCCAATGCGAAAGCGATTCCTTCTGCACCTCCTGCATGAGTAAAGACCATGGCCGGTTGCCCGTAAGGATTCGTATCCACTTTAGCAGTGGTTTGTACTACACGGTCGAGAGAACGGAAGATGTTATTTACCGAAATACCATTCGAGAGTTTACGAGATTCGATAAAATCTTGTTGTCGAGGAGTTAAGGCGTTTTGGGAAGTGTTTTTTTGCAGAATAATAAGATCGCTGCCCACTTCCGTGCCTGCGTATTCGGTAAAGAGATTATTTGGCAAGCGCACGACAGATACCAGGTTACAACGCTGCATAAGCCACTCTCGGATCGGGCGGTTCCGTTCCGAGTCTGCCATTCCCTGTGAGGTCATAAATGCAATGATGCCGCCTTCACGTACCGTATCTACCGATTTCATAAAAAAGTAATTATGAATGGTTCGTGCTCCCTGACGTCGTATCGGATCTCGTGAGGTCGAGAAAACCGGATCGAATACTGCGACATCACCAAAAGGAATATTACTCACACTGAGATCAAAGTAGTCATTATAGGCTTGATCCAACGTTTCAAAACCTTGGATCTTTATTTGGTCTTCTGGATATAGATGCTTCAGAATCAATCCTGTTAAAGCGTCTTTTTCGATGCAGGTTGCTTCGACATTCGGGATATGGCGATGAATCTCTTCGACAAAATTTCCTATTCCGGCACTCGGTTCAAGAACCGTTTGTGCTTGTATTCCCTGATCGTGAAGAATCCGAACGATAGTCTCTGTAATTTGAGGAGGAGTATAAAAGGCTGTAAGCACAGAGGATTTGAGGCTATCAAAGTATCGTTTGTAGGCAGCGTCATTTTCCGAGTTCTCTTTTAAGACTGCATGCAATTCCTCGATTAAAGGAGTTAAGGTTGTTTGCCGTTTGTGCGGCAACGGCTCCAGAACTTCTTTAATAGCACCGAATCCACTGTATGCCCGCAATATTTCCCGCTGGGCAGCCGTAGCGTGGCTCCCTTCTTTCTCGAGAGTGAAGGCAGTTCGTATTGCGTCGATATTACGTCGCAAATGTTCTGTTTTATTGTAAGCCATGGTCGAGCAGATTTTGAATCATTCCAACCAGTTCGGTATAAAACAGATCATAGTTCGGTGAGACGATGAAATCGTCCGTAAGGTCGTAACGCTGTTTTAAGGATGATACCTGTGGCAGTAATTTCAAGGCGGTTTGTCGTGCCTTGTCCTCGGGCACAATTTCAGGGAATTCGTCCCACAGAATTTGTACGAGTGTAGTGTACAGCGAGAAATGAAGCCCCTGATATAAGACTTGTGTTGCCTGGTCGTCAGCTTCAGTGCGCGAACCTCCATTACGGATAACTTGACAATATGCGTTAGCGGCACTGTTTGCCCGGGAGCGTATCAGCTCCATGTCATTGATTAAATCGGGATGGCTGTCCAGCAGATAGGACAACAATAAAAGTCCATAATATGACAATCCCGAAAAAGGGGTATCAGGGAATTTATTCGGCATGATCTGGATGATTCAGTGGTTGGAAAACTTCGGTAAAAAAGGCGCTCCGGGTCCCCCCGAAGCGCCAGCCACTGAATAATCCTTGCCGAACACAATAGGTTTATGACAAGTCTATTCAATGGCAAAGATAAGCATTATTTTCGGGGTTTATGTCCGGATTTAGCTTGTTTTCGAGCTTCGAAGATGAACTCTGTTTTATATTCTGCGTTCAATACGATAGCTGCGTCAAATGTGCCACCTTCTTTCTTTTGGAAGCCTTTAATCGTTTCTGTGCGGCCTTTGGAAAGCAATGTTTTAAGTTGCTCGTCCGACAGATCTTTGCCTGCCACAGAACGGAATACGGCTAATCGGCAATTAGCATTGAGACATTTGGCTACTTTTGAATAGAGGGCCATGGGTGAACCGCAACGGGGACAGATCACAGATGTTCCACTATCTATTTGGATCTTGAGTAGCTCACTGGTAATCTGCGACGCATATACTTCGATTCCTTTTCGAAAGGTATAGGCGTCCATCTCTCCGGTTGCGATTTTGGCAAGAGCCAGTTCCCAACCTCCGGTCATGGCGATGTCGGAGATCTTTTTATCAGCAACGATGTTATATACCGAGAGTCCTTTATTGGTTGGAACGAGTGATCTTTTTTCCCGTCGGATGTATTCACGGGCAAGTAATGTTTCGATAATTGATGCCCGTGTGGCAGGTGTTCCCAGTCCTGACTCCTTCATCGCTTCGCGTTCTTCTTCGTCCTCCAGATCTTTCCCTGCGGTTTCCATAGCTGCCAGCAGGGAACTTTCGGTATGTAGAGGTCGTGGACGAGTCTCTTTTTCCAAAAGATCGCAACCACGCATAAGTAGTGTTTCATTTTCCAGGAGTGTCGGCAACGCTACGGCTTCTTCGTCAGATCTTTCTTCTGTTTCATGCCACACCTTGCGCCATCCGTTACGTTTCAGCGTTGTTGCTCGAACCTCAAAGAGATCACGGCTGCATTCAAGACGGGCTGTAGTAACCTCCTTGATGCAGGGTTCGGAAAAAGCCTCAATCATGCGGCCGGCAATCATTTCATAGATTTTGGCTTGCTCGGCAGTGAGTTTTGAAGAAATGTTTCCTGTAATGAGCAATGCGTGATGATCTGTAACTTTTGCATCATCTACGGAATGACGGTTTAATTGTAAATCTGCAAGTTCAATCGCATAACGTCCAAACTCAGGATGTAGTTGCAGGGAGCTTAGCAGCATTTGTACCCTGACAAACAAATCCTCCGGAATGTATCGGCTTCCAGTGCGAGGGTAAGTAATGAGTTGTGCTTCGTAAAGCTCTTGGGCAATATTCAATGTTTTTTCGGCCGCAAAACCGTAACGACGATTGACATCCCTTTGAAGAGAGGTCAGATCGTATAATAATGGAGCTTGTTCTGTTACTTCGCGGTTTTCCACTTTGACAACTCGTACTTCTGAAGATTCGAGAATCTCTTGTCGATGTTGTTCTGCTTCTTTCTGCGATGAAAATTTTTCCATGGAAAGGGCACTGAAGGCTGTCGCATCTTTTGCTGTATGGAGTTTGAGACGGAAAAACGTTTGAGGTGTAAAACTTTTATTTTCAAGATAACGCTCACAGACCAGAGCCAATGTCGGAGTTTGCACTCGCCCCAGCGACCAGACTCCTCGTCCGGCAGCAATAGCAAGGGCTTGTGATGCGTTAATTCCCACAATCCAGTCCGCCTCACTACGGGCACGGGCCGACAGGTAAAGATTGTCGTATTCCGTTCCGGGACGGATGTTGCGCAAGCCTTCGCGGATAGCTTGATCCGTAAGACTGCTGATCCATAGGCGATCGAATGGAGTATGACATTCGAGATACTGATAGATGTATCGGAATATCAACTCTCCTTCGCGTCCTGCATCTGTGGCGACGATGATACGTTCGGATTGATTGAAGAGTGTTTTGAGAATTTCGAGTTGTTTCAGTGCCCCGGCGTCAGGTTTATATTCTTTTCCACTTTTTGTGCGGCGTGGTTCGAGAATAAATGTTTCGGGAAGAATCGGCAGATTCTCTTTCTGAAAACCTCGAATTCCATAAGATTCGGGCATGGCAAGTCCTACCAGATGTCCGAATGCCCAAGTGACGGTGTATCCGTTCCCTTCGATGTAACCCTCTTTGCGGAGCGTTGCTCCCACAATGGCGGCGATTTGTCGGGCGACAGAGGGCTTTTCTGCTATGATAACTTTCATGTGTTCAACGTTGGATTATTCAGTGGCTATTTTTTGTTTTGAGCGGCATGTTCCTGTTCCCGTTTCTGATGTTCAATCAGTTTGCGATCGTAATAGATATGATTGCCGTTTTCGTCATAATATGACTCCTGCTCATTATGCGATTTGTTTGGATCGGGACGCTTCCCAAGTTGGAAAAGAATGAGAACAAGGAGTACGGATATGAGCACTACGATGGCCAGCAGGATTAAAATAATCTTAAGCATATTATAATCCTCCTACACCTTTTGCACGGCTCTTTCGCTGCTGGGTAGTTTGTCGTTTCCGCACTTCGGAACGAGGTTGAGATTGACTCTCACTCGGTTTTTCAGGCTGAGTTTGAGCCTGCTGTTGTGTTTGCGCCGTTGCTGTTTGTTTGCGCGAATAGTCAGGATTCCAGCGATAGGTACGGATGCGCCCTTCTTCGAAATTTGGTTTAACCCAACGATCTACGGGAGATACGCTTCCTGGAAATTGTAAACCCCGCATATAGACAGCTTTGATATCCTGTTGCTTTTCCGGAGAATTTAAGGCTGCCTGCCATTGTTCGTAGGCTTCTTTCGGAACTTCGACACCGAATAATCGTTGAGGAATGAACATACTGCGTTCTCCTACAGAATTCCCTTCGGCAGCTCGTTTCTGTTGGTACACTTCCTGATTTTGTGCTCGGTAACGACTTCTGTCAAGGCCGCTATGGTCGAATTCGATGTTTCGTTCTGAGGCGTCGATCTGGATATAGGCATCACGTTTGTAGCCCGATCGTGTCGTATACCCTTCCAGAAGAACTTTCCCTCCTGAAAACAGGTCAATCTGTTTCCCTTCGGACAACTCGGCATTCTTCAGTGTGCTGAAACGGGTGATTTCTGTTACCGGCATGGCGACCAATTCGTTGGTCCACTTGTCCCGCGAAACAAAACAGGGCGTTAGTTTGCCTGGTTCCAACTCCAGTTGGAGGACTTTCCCGGCATGACGGGTTTCACTGATATTACGTTTCGTTTCGTCGTCGAGCAGTACCCCGTGAAATGGTGAATCCAAATCACATTTTTCCCGATAGTAGTGAGGTATGACCTTTAATGATCCGTCCGGCTGTTCTTCGAGTGATACGCGTCCTTTGGTCGTTACGCGCATACCTCCGGGTTCCATTTCCGGGTACATTTCGATCAGCCCATGCGATTTATGTCCATACGACATTGCCTTCAGATGTTTTTCCAGATCTTCCATGCGGATTCCTTTGCGGGCAAGGTCTTGGAGGTCTATTTTCGAGACATCCATCGGTTGATAACGGATTCCTTCTTCCTGATCCTGATCTATTCGGGAAAGCTCTGTGGCTGGATCTACCCGATAGTGTTCCAACAACTGTGGGTCCAGATCGACCTTGAAAAATTTTCCCAGAACCTCTTCTGTCATGATAAAAAGGTCGGAAATCCCTGTTTTTACGGGATTTTGGGATGCTTCCAGAAACTTGTTCAGAAAGGCTTCTACGGCCGGATCATTCGTATTTACACTGAATAAACTGGCCAGGTTGGCAGATGTAGGATCGACGGTTTGAATGTTTCCGTCATTGTCGATTTGAGAGACGCCTTTTAATTTTCCGTCTTTTCCGGCTTCTCGGACGAGCATTACATTTTTCTCGTCATTTCTTACTTTTTCGTCCATATTTACGAAGTTTTATAATACACCAACAGCGGTGTGAGGACGAAATTAACTCTTTGAGAATCTTGAAATATCTGTTTTGCAAATGGTGGCAGCGGTTGGCGTCGAGATGGCAGTGGTTGGCGTCGGTAAGGTATAATCAACGTCGTCCAACACGGCTCTTCTGACAGAATAAAAAATGTCCGGGACAATGTCCGGACATTTTTTTAATTTGAATCATCTTGTTTAGGTAGCAACTTGCAAAGAACAGGATCTTCTCGTAATCGTTTTAGCTCTTTCTCTACGATTCCGGAGGTTTCGTTTTTAATGCGATCATAGTTTTCTTTTATCATCTCTTCCATATGATCGATACCGGCTTCATCAGTAAAATTTGTGATGATGGGGATTTTTTGGTAACGGGCGGTTTCAGCCTTGACTTTAGCGTTGTCTACAACGATTTCACAGTGGAAAATCTTTTGTTCTATCCGTTCGTCGAAATTATCTGCTACAGCCCCCACGAACATGCCTTGTGTAAGCGTTGATATCTTGGATTGAGGAATCAGGCTATCTAACTGCGTGGAAATTGACGTCGATTTATCATGACGACTTAGAGTCATACTCTGACGTTTTTGCAAAACCTTTCCGAAACGTTCAGAGAGCATCTTTGCAGTTTCTCCGACAACCTGTCCGGAGAAAATATTTCCGACGGTATTCATTACCACCGCAGCTTCTTTGTCTCCGTAGTCGCGTTTTAGCTGCGAAAAGTCCTGAAAGCCTAATAAGACTGCAACTTTGTTCGACCGTGCCGTCGCAATCAAATTATCCAATCCTTTGAAATAAATAGTTGGTAACTCGTCGATGATAACACTCGATTTGAGTTGCCCTTTTTTATTGATCAACTTTACGATTCGAGAGTTGTAGAGACCGAGTGCTGCCCCATAGATATTCTGACGATCGGGATTGTTCCCTACAACAAGAATTTTTGGGTCTTCCGGATTGTTAATATCCAATGTAAAATCATCACCCGACATAACCCAATAGAGTTGTGGGGAGATCATGCGCGATAAAGGAATTTTGGCCGACGCTATTTGCCCCTGTAATTGATCTTGTGCTCCTCCGAGCCAGGCATCCATGAAGGGTGAGAGGTAGTTTTCGAGTTCGGGATACGAGGTCAGAATCGGAAAGATATCTTCATATCGTTTGTTCAAAAATTCGATTGCATGAGGGAACGTACAGTATTGGCCTTTGTCATAGATCCGCAGAAACCAGATCACGGCGGCGAAAAGAATGATCGGTGATTCAACAAAGAAATCACCTTGTTTCTGTACCCAGGTCTTATTAAGATTTAACATGATCGTATAGGCCGACTCGTAAGCATCAGAAATGTCGCTCATAAAATTCGGTGCAATGGGATTACAGCGATGAGAACGCCGGGGATCGTCAAAGTTGATTACATAGAAAGTCGGGACCTTTTTATATCCTTTTTGATGGTTGAGCAGATGATTATAGGCGATCTCTGAAAGATCGGGGAATTTGAAGTCATACACGTACATACTGTACCCCTTTTCAAGCTGTTGCTTGATAAACTGATTAACTACAGCATAACTCTTGCCTGAGCCAGGAGATCCTACGACGATACACGCTCTTTGAGGGTTGACAACATTGATAAAACCGCTGTGCCACTGTTTGTTATAATAGAATCGTGTCGGGAGATTGACCGAGTATTCGTTTTCTATTAAGCGGGTTTCCTGCATGAAACTTTCATTTTCATTGTTGAATGGGTCGTCCATGAGATTGTTTTTCAATAGACGAGACATCCAAACCCCACCCATCAATAAGCATATATATCCGGCAGACAGGGTGACGACATAGCAAGTCGCATTTACGACCATGGGTAGTGGCAACTCTAATAACCAGCCATTGAAGAAAAATAGCACAAAACCGACGGAAAGAATAGCAATGATTCTTCGCCACGTAATTTTTTCTTCCTTGATACCTTTTGTTCCGAGGCAGGAAAGTGCCAGAAACAATAAAGCGAAAAATTTTGTGTATAAAATGGAATGAAATAGCCCTGCGGTACGGTTGAAATTGAGTAAAATACGGTCTACGACTCCGATGTTTATACCCCATATTCGCATCTGTTCATAGCAATACCAATAGATATGAATTATTACAAATAATATACTGAGGGCCCGCATAAAATCCATGACCTTAGCCAGGCCGCGGAGATCATCTTCCTGTTGCATCGTTATCGTATTTTAAGATGTTTCAAGCAAAAGTATTGGTTGAGAATCTTATAAATGCGGCATTCAATGGGGATGGCAGTCCTTGGCGTCGCTGTGGCAGTGGTTGGCGTTGTAAATAGAAATCCGAACGAAACACTTAGAAGCCTAAAAAAATGTTATTTTTACACCTCGATCTCCGACTTCGAATTTGGTGGAAGCATATCGGAGGTTTTGTGTTAAGAGAAAAGTAATTAAACAATCGTAGAATATGACAAAAGCTGAAATCGTCAGTCAGATTGCTGAAAAGACCGGTGTAGAGAAACAAATAGTCTTAACCGTGGTAGAGGGTTTTATGGATCAGGTAAGAAATTCTCTTATCGATGGAGAACCTGTTTATCTTCGGGGCTTCGGAACATTTGCATTAAAGCAGCGGGCCGCAAAAACAGCGCGTAACATTTCAACTAATACGACGATTATCGTACCAGCACACAAGATTCCCGCATTCAAGCCTGCAAAAGGGTTTTCCGCGAAAATTAAATAATACTGTCGAAAGAATTATTGTTTATCTTATACTTACATTCTTCATTGCCTCTATATATTCCGGCAGTGTCTTGTGATTATAAGTTTGAGCAATTTTGTTTAAGCAAATGTTGATTACTCGCAGATCTCGTCTGCGAGCTTTAGTTATTGTATTTGCTGTGCCGCCTTTAAGCCCATCGTAGTAACATACGATGGTGGAGCAGTTGGAGACCAACACTTCGTTACGTTTATCGAAACAGTCTCGGGAATAATGAGGACTGACGGGGTATATCAGTGCTGCCGAGGCCATTACTTCTGCATACATTCGGTGGTAAAAGGTGTCGTTTGTGATATTTTTAAGATAGGCAGGAACAGCGATGAGCCGTAATCCGGGGAGTTCGCTTTGTAGTTCCATCACAGCTTGTGCTCCACAAATATCGAATCCATCGGCCATGCCGGATAGGAAAGTATCGTATCCTTCTGCATATAGGGTACGAATAAGAACGTGTAACCGTTTAAGAATTATCAAATAAATAGTATTATAGTCGTATTGTTGATTAACCTTTGTCATACGACTATTCACACTTTCCATGATTTTTTGAGGACGATATCCAGTAAAAGCAACAGTCCGTGCCGGATCGACCGATTGTAATAAAACGGTTTTTTCTGTCATAATTAAAATATAAAGAATGGATTATAGGTTTTTGGAAAGGAATATGATAGCAATCTCTAATACCATATTGGTTCAGGCATAGAGGTGTAGATATTGTGTAAAGTAGTTATACCTTACAGATTGTTTCGGGAGATACAATATTCTCATGGCTTGTAAGAACAAGCATGAGTAATTGATGTGAAAATCAAAAGGAGTTTTGTTAAGTAGTGGCCGTAACATAATTGAGGGGGCAGATGAGTAATGTGTTGCGGCCAAAAAAAAAACTCGGACGCAAAGCAACCCCAGCAGACGGCCTTGCGAGCCTTTCACGGTATTGCCCACACGCCCGAGACGCTCCAATCCTTGAGGAAGAAGGTAGTGTAAAATAAATTGTGGTCACGCATTATTTTAGTTCGGTTGTAGATCTACTTGAATCTAAATTATATCCTCAAACACATTCCTGAATTGGTTTATACTACGGATTGCTGCGTCCATTTCGTCCAATTCCTACTAGAGACAGATAAATAGTCGGGTTAATATATCACAATATACTGTGATTCTACTGTATTTTATATTGGGATTAATATCAATTTCTCGTAATAATCACAATATATTGTGATTATACTTTGCTGAACTCGTAAGAATGCCATATATTTGCATAAAATACCAATATATTGTGAACATGAAGTCGTTGGGAATGCAAATGAAGGAACGTAGAATGGCTCTTAAAATTACACAGCAAGAACTGGCAGACTTGGCAGGTGTGAGTATAAATACTGTTGTTGCCATAGAGCGTGGGACAGGAAATCCCTGTCTTAGAACATTAGTCTTTGTTTGCGATGTGCTTGGTTTACAGCTTGTAACAAAATTAAAGGATTAATATTATGCGACAATGTGAAGTATATCTACACGGATTAAAGGTAGGAGTATTGACCGAAAATGATGGTCGTGAATTTACATTTACTTACGATAAGGCATATTTATTAAGTGAGCACTGTGATGCAATAAGTCTAACGCTACCACTTCGTTCAGAACCTTATCATTCACAGTTTCTTTTCCCGGTATTCGCGAACATGCTATCAGAAGGGGATAATCGTCAAATACAATCTCAATTACTTCATATGGATCCTGAAGATGATTTTGGAATACTATTGGCTACTTGTCAATTTGATGCTATCGGGGCAATTACCGTTAAACCAATTGAATTATGAAAGAATTAACCATTTGCCCATCTACATTGCAGGAAGGGTATAACACCTATTCGCCCATTGCTCGAAAAGCACTATTTGACGGTCATACTGTATCTCATATTTTCTCAGAGCCAAGTCCGGATACAGAAACGGAAGAGGCAAATGAAGCCGTAAAGAGTATTGGACGCATATCCCTTTCTGGTGCCCAACCCAAATTCTCTATTGTGGTTGATCATGATAAGCTACGCTACATTCGTGAAGGAGAACAAGGAACGTTTATCCTAAAACCACGTCCTACAGGATATCAGATTATTAACAAGGATTTTTGTGCAGCCAATGAACATGTTACCATGCAAATCGCCTCACAGGTGTATGGCATAGAAACTGCCGTAAATGCACTTTGTTTCTTTGATGATGGTACGCCTGCATATATCACTCGCAGATTTGATGTGCATAGTAAAGGGAAATATAAACAAGAGGACTTCGCCGCATTATTGGGGTATACAAAAGACAATGCCGGGCCCAATTACAAATATGACAAGGCAAGTTACGAAGAATGCGCCGAGGTTATTCATCGTTTTGTCAAAGCTGCATTGGTTGATATTCGTAGATTTTTCCGCATAATTCTATTTAACTTTGTAACGTTGAACGATGATGCTCACCTGAAGAATTTTTCTTTGATAGAACGTAGTGGAGAGTATCGTTTATCTCCTGCTTATGACCTAATCAATACATCTTTACAACTTCGAGATCCACATATTTTTGCCTTAGACAAAGGCCTTTTTAAGGAGGGAATGGCTTTTTCAGACACCCGCACAATTCATCGTTCCGATTTTGAAGAGTTTGGTAAGCGCATTGGACTTCCTGCAAAGGTAATAAAGCAAGAAATTGATATGTTTACAGCCGAACATCCATTGGTTAAAGTATTGCTTAATCGTTCTTTTCTTTCCTCGTCATTACAAAAGCAATATTGGATGGCATTCGACTATCGTTGTAAAATGCTAAATTTCTAAGATCACACCATAAAATTCGTATAAGGAGTAACAATCACAGATAGCTAAAAAGGAAAAAGCATCCCCAAATATTGGACAAGTCTCATACCGTGAATAAAACCTACCTATTTCTATAATAGTCGCAGTTTACTGCTGGTACCAAAGATGTCTTAACCTTTTATCTCATGTTATGTACGGTTTTAACCATACTATATAAAGGTCCATAAATTTTTGTGTTAATTTTATGAAAAATCTATCTCTTCAAAGATATATATAATATAATTAACACCTTTATTCGAGATAAAATAAATTTATCTGCGATGTTTGGAAGTTTGATTATTTTCGTGTTTTAATCGCTTCTGAGCGTTTTGATGTTCAGATTGTTTTGTCATTAGGAATCTTTCATTCAAGGCATTTGCCGAGTAATCTTTTCCGAGTCGGGATCCATTGAGAACACAACGATTTTCGTGATCAATAAATGTTACGCCAGTTATTCGGCTTTGAGCGTTTCGTCTCAAGAACAAATCAATATGATAGGCTTTTAATCGCTCCCGTAATACAGTTTCTGTCGGAGCCTCGATCAAAGCCTCTTGTACCCGATGTAATGTCTGTTTGTGCAGGTTTGCTGCCTTAATTTTTTCTGCCGAACGGTTCAGAATACGTTCTACTTTTTCCAGCGAGGCATCGTCTCCCAATCGAGATGCCTTCAGGGGCGGTACCGGAGCTTTATCTCCCTTTTCATCTAATGCCGTATAGACCAATCCGCGATACGGTATTCCTCCCCGTTCTCCCTGTACTTCATCCACTCCAATTTTGTATAATGACAATAGAGCCCTTAATTCGCCCATCGTTTGAAAACGATACATTGCGAGAGCAGGTTTTACCACTGCGGCGATCTGTTTTTTGAGATCACCTTTGGTGTAATTCACCGGTTTGAGTTGCCACAGTTCAGATTTTTTTTGCCCTCTTGCAGGATGTAGATTATACTTTTTTTCCAACTGTTCGGTTAGGGCCACGCTGCGTTCGTTACGGCGGCTGTCGTTGATTTTTCGGCCGTTGCTGTCGACCTGAATCGTTACGATATGAATATGCGTCCGTTCGATATCCGTATGTTTGTAGACGATATAAGGTTGTTCGCCCCAACCCATTCCTTCCATATATTCATGAGCGATCTCAACGAGTCGATCGTCGTCAAGTTGGTCTTTTGGGTCTGGATTGAGTGAGATGTGCACCACCGGTTTTTCAGTGCGGACGTAAGAAGGCATCCATGCAAGCAGTTCTTCAGCCGCCTGCATGACATCATAATGTCCATCTTCTGGTTCTCGGATTTGGCTTGTCGAGAGGATGGAAGCCTGCCCCTTATCTACTTTCTGTTGGTTATAGGCCAAGGCACCATAGATATTTTTCCCAGTGGTTATATTGGCTACCATCGTTGTCTGAACTCATCGGCCAGGGCGATGATTTTCTCACCGACGGCGACCAGATTGCGCGTTTCGTTTTCCAGTTTGTAGAGCATTGCGAGTGCTTTTTTCTGTGAAAAATGGGTGTGAAGTTCTTTTACGACCTGGTTATAATTCACGCCAATCTTGCGGAATTGGGCGTTAAAAGTGGTCAGTCGGGCGGCAAATTCCATGGTCCCGCGATCCTTTTTAATGACCCGAAATGTCGCATCGAAGACTCTTGCCTTGATGAACTGAGCCTTCGAAAGAAGACCTGATTGCTCATACATCGTCAGGAATCGGGCGTATTCTTCATCCGTAAAACGAACCATAACACAGTTTTTTGCCGGATCTATTTTGGGCGGTCTGCCTCCTTTTCCCCGCTTGCGGGAGCTGTTTTGTTGTTCCATCGTATTGAATTTTTACCAAAGGGCTTTTGTACCCCTCTTACGTGTGAAAATTCCGATGCCGGCACAGTGGGTGTCCCGTAAAAAGCGACGACTTCGGAGGAGCTTTCTTCCCCTTGTGGGCAAGCTGTTTTGCGTTACCGAAAATATTTCGCGTAACGGAAAACACAGCTTGCTGTGTCCCGAACATAATATGTTCCGGGGACACAAAAACGGGCCGGATTCTCCGGCTCGTTCTTTTTCAGTCGCCGGCCAGCACAAAGAGGCGGCTCCCGGTTTTCGGTATCGGTTTCAGAGGCAAAGATACCGACCTGTTTAATCGGTTGTATACCAGTACGCAGCGCCAACCACTGCCAAACCGACGCCAACCACTGCCACGGGCGTTTGACATTGTACAGAACAGGATGAAAGCACCTTTCTTTGTTCCCGGAAGCAATCAACATTGATTTACTTCAATAGGTCATTACCTCCATGTTAGAATAAATAAACGAGGCTCTGAATTGATCCTTTAATATGGATACATATTCATATAAATGCGATGATTTACTGTCATGCTGAAATAATGATTTATTGACTTACTGATTTTACTATTGATAAATATGATTCAATCAATAGAGGAATATGCAGATGATTCAATCGATTCATAGATAAATGTTGAAATACTAAACTGCTGAATCAAATCAACGAATAAAGAAGTATGTATATCAACATTTTACTAAATACATAATTACTCACAAAAACGCTTAAATGATTATGGCAAAAGAACCTATTTATCTGGCTTTCTCGACACAAAAAGGAGGAGCAGGGAAAACAACGCTCACAGTCCTTGTCGCGTCATTCTTACACTATGTGAAAGGCTACAATGTTGCCGTTATCGACTGTGATTATCCTCAACATTCGATTGTTGAGATGCGTGGCCGAGATTTGAAGATGGCCAAGGAAGACGAATATTATCGGAGTCTTGCCTATGAGCAATTTACACGTATTAACAAAAAGGCATATCCGGTTATTGAAAGTAGTACCGAAAAGTCGATTGACGATGCGGAACGGATTATTACGCAGGCTGATTTTGATATCGTTTTTTTCGATCTTCCTGGCACAGTCAATAGTCCGTCAGTCATTAGGGCTCTATCCAATATGGATTACATTTTTGCTCCGATCAGTGCGGATCGAGTGGTATTGGAGAGCACACTAAGGTATATGACAGTTGTAAACGATGTGATTCGCAAAACTGGAGTTACCAATATTAAGGACACCTATTTGGTTTGGAATATGGTTGACGGTCGCGAAAAAACCGAGTTGTACGAAGTCTATGAGCAGGTAATTGCTGCTTTGGGCTTAAAAGTTCTTAAAACATTTATTCCCAATAGCCTGCGTTTCCGCAAGGAGCTTCCGAGTTCTTATCGAGCGTTGTTTCGTTCAACACTTTTTCCTGCAGATCGGAGTCTACTTAAAGGGAGCAATATCGAATCGCTCACCCAAGAAATACTTACTCTTATAAAATTGGAACGAGATGGCGAAACGAATTAAGGCCGGACCATTGGACGAATCGCTGATTATTCAATCTTTCAAAGATGTAGATTTATTGTCTAATCCTACTGATGCGATCCTGCATAAAGAGGATAAACTTGCATCATCGTCTTTGGAGCAAGCGGAGAAGATTCCGGAAGAGGGAAATGAGGTTTCTGCTGGTCAAGAAAGCGGAGATGCGATCATCAGAAGTAAACCTCGTCGTCGTAAAGGGAATTATGACGAGATATATCTCAAACGTAAAGAGATCAAGTCTCGTCAGCCGGTTTATATTAGTCAGCAGTTGCACCAAGTTATCACCAAGTTGGTTCATTTGCTTGCGCTTTCAGGTAAAGAGATCAGTGTGGGAGGATACATAGACAATGTACTGGCCGATCACCTACAACAATACCAGGATGAAATAGAAGAGATCTGTAACCAGCATTCTCTAAAGAAAATTCTTTAATCATTAAAACAAGCAATTATGACAGATAAAATGATTTGGGCCTGTATGGTCATGATGGCCATTGCCGTAGTTTCAATTCTATTTATTCGTCGTGCGATCCTGTATCGTCGCAGAATTCGGGAGAATATAAGATCCTATATTCGATCTGATATCCCGACACAAGGGCGTGGGAATACTGTTTATGAGGAACGTTTTCTGTTTACTCCTCGGTCCCCTTTTTCTTCTCCAAAATCGGTTCGCATACGTCCGGAGTATTATGATCTATTATGTCAGATTACGCAAATATCCGGTTGCAGCAACATATCGCTGAAAGCCTATTTGGACAATGTGTTGCGGGCGCATTTTGAAGATTATCGTGATTCCATCAGGAAATGGAAAGAAAAAGCCAGTAAAGAGATCCGGTAATGTTTTCTGCAATCACGATCATCATACTTTTGTTTCTGACCCTTTTTGCGATTGGTTATACCGTGTGGATCACGCGATATTTTATGCGCACAGATCGTCAGAACAAGAAAACCGAGAAGTCGGAGTCTCCATTGTTTTCTGCGCGTACAATTATTGGGAAAAGTCACTTTGTCCTACCTGCGCGACGCCAACCGACGCCAACCACTGCCACCGATTTGGAAAATGGCAAAACAGACGAAAAAGCCAATATATTTGTTCCCGAAAGCAAAAGTGTACCGCAACACCCCCGGCAGATTCCGCCGGATAAGTTGGATGATGTTTTTGGTCCACCTCCGGAAGGAGAATCCAATGATCCAGATCCAATCAACATTCCTCTGTTCGAAACATCGTCTTCGGATTATGAGGCAGACATGGAAAAGGATATAGAGGAAGATGACGAAAACGAGAAGGAATCGCAGCCCCCTGTTGGGCGCTCATTAGCCAAGGGTGTTCGTTTTGAACAGATCGGCGAAGCCTACCGCACCGTAGTACACGACAATCCTTTATCAACAGAGAAACAGCAGGAGGTTGGACATACCCTGCTGGAGCTGAAACAAACCGATATGTTTGAAGCGATTGTTTCAGCCAGTCCTGAGGGAGACTCCAAAGTTAAGGAGTTAATGAATACCTATTTGCAGGCATATTATAGTCGCATTGCCGAGCAACATGCGGGAAGCCTTACCTCGCAGGTACCTGCTCCCGAAGATTTTGATGTCCAAGATCACGTACAACATTTTTAGATGAAATTATGAAAGAGAGAGATTACGGATAGGCATGTCCTGTCATTAAGCCACTGAATTATCCAAGTTGAACCCGGTGCAGGGGATTATCCGCCCCCTGCACCATTATAAGTAACATCCGTTTATGACAAAAAGAAAATATCTTATATCGGCGGTTTTTGTCTTAACCGCCGTCTCCTCAGCCTTCGCACAAGGCGGCAACGGACTGGCTGGGATCAATGATGCGACGAACATGGTTACGTCGTATTTTGATCCAGGGACGAAGTTGATCTACGCTATTGGTGCCGTTGTAGGTTTGATCGGAGGCATCAAGGTCTACAACAAGTTTTCATCTGGAGATCCGGATGTTTCGAAAGTTGCTGCAAGTTGGTTTGGAGCCTGCATTTTTCTGATCGTTGCAGCGACCATTCTTCGATCGTTTTTCCTCTATTAAACCTACGCCGACTATGCAATATACAATCAATAAAGGCATTGGATGTAGTGTAGAGTTTAAGGGACTCAAGGCGCAATATCTCTTCATTTTTGCCGGAGGTTTGCTATCTGTGTTCGTACTCTTTGTCATTCTGTATATGATTGGAATCGGTCAATGGGTGTGCATCCTTTTTGGGGTTGTATCCGCATCGGCATTGGTATGGGGAACTTTTCATTTGAACGCTCGCTATGGCGAATATGGGCTGATGAAACTGGCTGCATCACGACGTCATCCCCGCTATCTGATCAATCGTAAAAGTATTTATCATCTGTTTGTCAATCGTCAGAAAGGAGGATCGTCGTCATGCGTAATGTAATGAAAGCATCGACCCTTGAGAGTAAGTTTCCTCTTCTGGCGGTCGAAAATGGATGTATCATCAGTAAGGATGCCGATTTCACGATTGCATTTCGAGTAGAGTTGCCGGAACTGTTTACAGTCACTCATGCGGAATATGAGGCGATTCATGCCGCATGGTGCAAGGCAGTGCGGGTGCTTCCTCAGTACAGTGTAGTGTTGAAACAGGACTGGTTCATTCGTGAGAAGTATCGGCCTCAAACCGGGGATGGAGAGATGAGTTTTCTTTCCCGCAGTTATGAACGTCACTTTAATGAGCGGCCATATCTGAATCATGCCTGTTATCTGTTTCTTACCAAGACGACAAAGGAACGAGCTCGCATGCAGTCAAATTTTTCGACGTTATGCCGTGGGCATATCATACCTAAAGAGGTTGATTCGGAGAGTGCGATCAAGTTTATGGAATCGGTCGAACAATTCGAACGCATCATGAATGATTCGGGTTTTATCACGCTCACTCGTCTTACGGACGAGGATATTGTTGGGACCTCAGACACGGCAGGACTAATTGAGAAATATTTTGCCTTGTCTCTCGATGATACGACATCGTTGCAGGATTTGGAACTGAGTTCTGAAGATTTTCGCATTGGGAATAAACATGTCTGTTTGCACACGCTATCCGATACAGAAGATCTTCCGGGACGTGTTGGTACGGATATGCGTTATGAGCGTCTTTCGACTGACCGATCAGATTGTTTGCTTTCGTTTGCCGCACCGGTAGGTTTGCTTTTGTTCTGCGATCATATCTACAACCAGTGGCTCTTTCTGGACGACAGTGCCGAGAATCTTCGACGTTTCGAAAAGCAGGCCCGCAGTATGCACTCGCTCTCACGGTATTCGCGTTCGAATCAGATCAACAAGCAATGGATCGATCAATATTTGAACGAAGCACACTCGTTTTCACTGACGAGTATACGAGCCCATTTCGATGTTTTAGCGTGGAGCGAAGATCCCGAGGAGCTGCGACGCATACGCAATGATGTAGGCAGTCAGCTTGCGCAGATGGAGTGTCGACCGCGTCACAATACAGTAGATGCCGCAACGCTTTTTTGGAGCGGGATTCCAGGCAATGCTGGAGACTTTCCTGCGGAAGAGTCATTCTATACCTTCATTGAGCCGGCCTTATGTTTCTTTACAGAAGAGACAAATTACAAATCATCGAGCAGCCCTTTTGGTATCAAAATGTGTGATCGTATCAGCGGCAAACCTATCCATTTGGATATCTCGGACGAGCCGATGAAACGAGGCATTATTACTAACCGTAACAAATTTGTTTTGGGACCTTCGGGTTCAGGCAAGTCGTTTTTTATGAATCACCTTGTCCGGCAATATTGGGAACAAGGGACGCATATCGTATTGGTTGATACGGGAAACAGTTACCAAGGTCTCTGCGAGTTGATCCGGCGTAAAAGTAAGGGCGAGGACGGGATTTATTTCACGTACACGGAGGAACATCCAATTAGTTTCAATCCTTTCTATACGGACGATTATGTTTTCGAAACGGAAAAGATGGACAGTATAGCTACGTTGCTTCTGACCCTGTGGAAAAGTGCAGATGAGAGAGTCTCGAAAACCGAATTGACAGAGATTGGTAATGCCGTTTCAGGATATATCGGACGCATCAAAGCGGACCATTCGATTAAACCGTGTTTTGACACTTTTTATGAATATCTGAAATGTGATTTCCGGGAGGAACTGGAAAGTCGAGAAATAGAGGTTCGTCGCGAAGAGTTTGATATCAGCAATCTGCTGACGACACTTCGACCTTATTATCGAGGTGGACGTTATGATTTTTTGCTGAACTCTCCTCAGGAAATTGACTTGCTGTCCAAACGTTTTATTGTCTTTGAAATCGATGCCGTAAAGGACAACAAAGAGTTGTTTCCGGTTGTTACGATCGTGTTGATGGAAGTGTTCATTAACAAGATGCGGCGACTGAAGGGCATTCGCAAGATGCTGATTATTGAGGAGGCGTGGAAGGCTTTGGCATCGAATAACATGGCCAGCTATCTTCAGTACATGTACAAGACCGTCCGCAAGCATTTCGGAGAGGTCGTGACCGTTTCGCAAGAGGTACAGGATATTGTTTCGTCGCCGATTGTCAAAGAGGCGATTATAAATAATTCAGATTGTAAGATTCTACTTGATCAACGCAAATTCATGAACCGCTTTGATGCCATTCAGTCGTTACTGGGTCTTACGAAGAAAGAAAAATCGCAGATCCTTTCGATCAATATGTCGAATCATCCGGGCCGTAAATATAAAGAAGTTTGGATTGGATTGGGAGGCGTTCAATCGGCGGTATATGCCACCGAAGTCAGTATCCCTGAGTATTTGGCCTATACGACAGAAGAGACGGAGAAATTGGAGGTCCAACGTCTTGCGGACACGTTGGGTGGAGACATGGAGTTGGCGATAAAACAACTATCGGACGAAAAACAGAAGAAATAAGGAATGCCATGTACGGAAGGAATAACGGAATATATCCAGCTTCGGTTTCGCACCTGTTTTTCGAGATTGCGGATGTCGCAGGACGATGGTATAGCCGTGAGGGGTCTCCTGAGGTGTGTATTTGTCGCGGTCCATCTCGGCGTAGTACGGCATATTGGATCACCATTGCATATAGCGGTGAGGTTGTTAAGCGACCTTTATATACCCAACAAGGCATTCACCATTTCGAATTATTCGGACGAATCGAAATGTCTTACGACAGTATTCAGGATATATTGAACCTCTCGTATTATGGAAATTATTATCGCAAGGAGGATTAGACTCTGAGCGGGTTGAATTAAAAATAGAAATAAGATGAAACGATTGCTTTTATTAACCTGTCTACTTTTGGCTGGATTTATTCAACGAGCCGAAGCACAATGGACTGTCATCGACCCGTCGAATCTTGCGCAGAACATAACCAGTGCAGTAAAAAGTTCTACGACAGCTTCCAATATGATAAAATCTTTACAAGAGAGTATTAAGATTTATAATCAGGGGAAAGCATACTATGATGCACTGAAATCTGTCCACAGCATCATTAAAGATGCACGGAAGGTCAAGTTGACGATTGAGATGGTCAGTGAGATTACGGACATTTATGTCAATGGATTTAATCGCATGGTTTCAGATCCGAACTTCACTCCCGATGAACTTGCTGCGATCTCTGCCGGGTATGCCCGGCTGTTGGAAGAGGGCGGAGCTTTAGTTACGGAATTGAAAAATGTCGTAACACCAGGCAATGGACTTTCCATGTCGGATAAGGAACGGATGGATGTGGTGGATCAGATTTACTATCGGATGTTAGAGTATCGGAATTTGACGCGTTATTTCACGAATAAGGCTATCTCGGTATCTTATCTCCGGAGTCGGGAGAAAGGAGATGCGGCCCGCGTGTTGGCTTTATATGGAAGTCCTAACGAAAGATATTGGTAGCCATGACACTACTTGCGATTGATTTTGAAAATTTACATCAGGTGCTTCGGAATCTCTATCAGGAGATGATGCCCCTGTGTGGAGATATGATCGGTGTTGCCAAAGGTGTTGCCGGTCTGGGAGCACTGTTTTATGTTGCCTACCGTGTTTGGAAAGCTCTTGCCAGTGCAGAACCTATTGACGTTTTCCCGTTATTACGACCTTTTGCCATTGGTTTGTGTATTATGTTTTTCCCAACAGTTGTTCTGGGTACGATCAATACGGTGCTGTCACCTGTTGTACAAGGGACCCATGCCATTTTGGATGGACAGACTCTTGATATGACCGAGTACCAGCAGCAGAAGGATGGCCTCGAATATGAGGCTCGGGTTCGTGAAGGGAAAGCATGGTTAGTGGACGACGAGGTTTATGATCAGAAACTCGCTGATCTGGGAATTACAGATATGGGTGAGATCATCAGCATGTGGTGGGAAAGAACCTGGCACGGCATTAAGACGTGGTTCCGGGGGCTTATCCGTGATTTTTTCGATTTGCTTTTTAACGCAGCCTCATTGACAGTAGATACTCTCCGGACCTTTTTTCTGGTCGTTCTATCCATTTTAGGGCCATTATCATTTGCGCTATCAATTTATGATGGTTTTCAAGGGACCCTCACACATTGGCTATCCAAGTATGTCTGTGTGTATCTGTGGCTCCCTATTGCCGATCTTTTTTCTGCTGTACTTGCCAAGATTCAGAATTTGATGTTACAGGCCGATATCGCGGCCTTGCAGGATCCTAATTACATTCCGGACAGTGGAGATGGTATTTATATCATCTTCTTGATAATCGGCATTATTGGCTATTTCACAATACCTACGGTTGCTGAATGGGTCGTGCAGGCCGGGGGTGGTTCTGGCTTGAGTGGCGTCAGCCGTACAGCAGCTTTCGGAGCTGGTGTTGCAGGAGGTGTTGCCGGTTCACTGATCGGGAAAGTATTGAAACGTGGTGGCGGCTCCCGATATGGGGATAGCGGAGGCGCACCGAATGGGAATAATCTTGCCACCCAAGATAACAACGATCAAGCATCCGATAGCGGAGGATCATCCGATGATAGTTCCTCCTCACAACAAAGCGATGAATAATCTTAAATCATCTTGTCAAACATGCAATTCAAATCATTAAAAAATATAGAAACGAGTTTTCGGCAGATCCGACTTTTCACGCTGGTATTTCTCGGGCTGTGTGCCGTAGTGGCTATTTTCAGTGTCGTTAAGAGTTATCAGTTTGCGGAACGTCAGCGTGAAAAGATTTATGTATTGGATCAGGGCAAATCCTTGATGTTGGCTCTTTCTCAAGATTTGCAGCAGAATCGTCCTGTTGAGGCGCGGGAACATGTAAGACGATTCCATGAGTTGTTTTTCACGTTAGCCCCCGATCGTGCTGCCATAGAAAGCAATATCAATCGAGCCATGTTTCTGTGTGATAAAAGTGCCTACCATTATTCTCAGGATTTACAAGAGAAAGGCTATTACAACCGTATAGTCGCCGGTAATATTAACCAGACGGTTCAGGTTGATTCGATGTCATGTGATTTCAATACTTATCCTTATCGGATTACAACTTATGCCCGTCAGATGATTATTCGAGAGAGCAATATTACCGAGCGTTCGCTCATCACACGTTGTAGCCTTATCAATTCTGTACGCTCGGACAATAATCCGCAAGGCTTTACAATGGAGCGCTTTGAAGTTGTCGAAAATCGCGATTTGCGAGTATATGCCAGATAGTTATGATACGGAAAGGATTAAAATATGCCGGAGAATGGTGTGAAGAACATCTGCGGCGTTTATGCAAAGCCATGAATCCCGATACGCGAGTTTATGCGATAGTTATCGCGCTGATTCTTTTTACCGCATTGTCTTTATATACGATTGTTACAGCAATCTATAATATCGGCAAAAGTGATGGTGAACGGCTCCGAATCGAACATATCCAGAATCTCAATTTGAAACAATCTACCGAAGCGGATAGTCTTCGGATAAATCCTATTGAAGATGAACGAGAATCAAGAAAATCAGAAACAGCAGAATAAGGAGAATCCTTCAGAGGGAAAGTCTCCGAAAGAATTGACGCCGCAACAGATCCTGCAACGCCGGAAGATGATTGTGTTTCCTTTGATGTTATTGGCGTTTGTCGGAGTTATGTGGTTGATTTTTGCTCCAACCGAAAAATCTGAAGAGCAGTCACAAGCAGGTCTGAATACGGATTTGCCGACGCCGGAACAGAATGCTATTGTCTCGGATAAGCGTGATGCCTACGAGCAGCAGGAGATGCAGATCAAGCGTGATGCGAAGATGCGTTCGTTAGAGGATATTGCATTTTCTCTGGAAGAAACAGTCGAAAGTGATCAGCAACGGGCCGAACGTGAAGAGCAAGAATTACGAATGGCCCCCAAACCCGTGGAGTATTATGAGAATCCTGCTCAATTCGAGAATTACAATTCTAACAGTGCTCTGCATTCATCGATCGGAGCCTATCAGGACCTGAATACCCAATTAGGGAGTTTTTACGAACAAGATACGTCGCAACCCAGCGAACAGGAGGCAAAATTGTTATCTCGAATTGAACAACTCGAAGAGCAACTCCAGCAGCAACAAGAACAACGGAGCGTTGAGGAACAGCAACTGGATTTGATAGAGAAGTCGTATCGACTGGCCACCCAATATATGAGCGGAGACCAAAGAAACGGCATAAAAGATTCGACCATATCCACCTCTCGCAACGGTAAGGCCGTTGTACAACCGGTTCGTCAAGTTCGTCAGGAGGTTATATCACTTTTGGCTGCGCCGATGCCAGATTCAGTTTTTATCAGGGAATTTTCACAACCTCGTAATATGGGGTTTCATACGGCCGCAGGCAGTGAGTATATGACACAGAAAAACAGTATTAACGCTTGCGTCTATCGCACCATGACGGTTACGGATGGTCAGGAGGTTCCTTTTCGATTGATGGAGTCCATGATGGCGGGAGATGTATTGATTCCTGCCAATACGATTCTAACAGGCACAACCCGTATCGATGGGGAACGAATGTCCATTACGATCAATGCTGTACAGCACGAAGGGAATGTTATCCCGATCGAATTGACAGTTTACGATATGGACGGAGGTGCAGGTATCTCTGTTCCCTCTTCTGAAGAGATCAATGCCGTAAAAGAGATTGCGGCCAATGCAGGATCGGGTTTGGGTAGCAGCATTACGATCACAGATGATGCGGGGACGCAGCTTCTTTCTGATCTGGGCCGTAGTGTAATACAAGGAACCGCACAGTATATCGGCCAGAAAATGCGACAAGTCAAGGTGACGCTCAAAGCTGGATACCGGGTTCTGTTATTACCTCCATTGAAATAAAAAGCCACTGAAAAATCCATAAATCCAACACAATTAAAAGACAAGTAATGAAGAAGATTCTTTTAACACTCGCCCTGGGTGGGTGTATTCTGAGTGCTTCGGCACAAGAAATTTCTCAAACGAGAGAAAAATGTGCAGATCTCACGTCACAGACATCGGAGGCTCCTGTAGTTACATCACCTTCGACAGGAGATTACTTTAATGGTTTGACTCGTCCTTTGACTTTTAATCGGATGATTCCACCTTATGCGCTTGAAGTGACGTTTAACAAAACGACTCATGTGATCTTTCCCTCGGCCATTCGTTATGTCGATCTGGGTTCCGCCGATTTGTTGGCGGCGAAAGCGGATGGCACGGAGAACGTTCTTCGCGTCAAGGCTGCTTTACGGGACTTTTCACGGGAGAGCAATCTCTCGGTCATTACCGAAGATGGGGCATATTACACTTTTAATGTCAAGTATGCCGACGAGCCAGTAAAACTCTCTGTGGAGATGACGGACTTTCTGCATGATGGGGAATCTGTCAACCGGCCCAACAATGCCCTGGAAATTTATATGGAAGAATTGGGCAGCGAATCGCCTCTGTTGGTCAAGTTGATCATGCAGTCGATTTACAAAAATGATCGTCGCGAGATTAAGCATATTGGCTGTAAACGGTTTGGTATTCAATACCTGCTTAAAGGGATTTATTCGCATAACGGGTTGTTGTATTTTCATATGCAACTCAAGAATGCGACTAATGTTCCTTTCGATATAGATCATCTTACATTTAAGATCGTAGACAAAAAAGTGGCCAAGCGCACGGCGATTCAGGAGCAGGTTATATGGCCGTTGCGAGCCCACAATAATGTACAAATCATTCCAGGCAAGTCTAGTGAACGTATGGTTTTCACACTCCCGAAATTCACAATTCCTGACGACAAGCATCTTGTTGTCGAGTTGTATGAGAAAGAAGGAGGCCGTCACCAGACCTTTACTGTCGAGAATGCCGATCTGGTACGAGCGCGTGTTATTGATGAATTAAAAGTGAAATAACATGAAACGCGTGGCATTCATACTGATGTTGGCGTTGAGTCTGACTCTTACTGAAGGCCAGGTCTTCGCGCAACGAGCCTTACCCGGAATGCGAGGTATAGAACTTCGTGGCGGTATGGTAGACGGCTGGTATTCTTCTTCGCCGAGCAGTGCTACGGGATATTATTATGGGCTGGCAATGAGTCGCTATGCGAAAAATGCGAATAAGTGGGTTTTTGGAGCTGAATATTTGAATCGGTCCTATCCTTATAAGTCCACGTGTATTCCGATGGCGCAATTCACGGGAGAAGGAGGTTATTATTACAAGTTTCTTTCCGATGAATCCAAGACGTTCTTCTTTTATCTCGGCGGTTCTGCACTTGTAGGTTATGAAACCGTGAATTGGGGTGATAAACGTCTTTATGACGGTTCGACTCTTCAGAATCGTGATCGTTTCATTTATGGTGGAGCCGTGACATTAGAAGCTGAAACTTATCTTGCGGATCGTATCATACTCTCTTTGTTCGGACGTGAAAGGGTGATGTGGGGCACTACCTCCGGTCATTTTCACACCCAATTCGGTTTAGGATTGAAATTTATCATCGACTAACTCGAAACATCTTATTAACCGTCGCGTAAGCGACATAAAATCAATTTATTATATGAAAAAGTTATTTTTGGCGGCAGGAGCCGCCCTGGCCCTTCTGGCCTCGTGTTCAAAGCACACTGATGAAATTGCAGACTCTACAACCGGCAGCGTTGTGAAGATTGCTTTTGTGGATGAAACACCTCAAACCCGTGCTTTTTTCGGGACTACGGCGGCTGCCGAGAGTTGGGAAAAGCAAATTGGGTCGCTCACGCTTTTCGTGTTCGATCAGAGCCGAACTGCGGTGTTGCAGCGAAACTTCTCGGCATCTGAGATAGCCGCGAAAACAGCTACTATTCCTATTCCGGATGCTACACCTGGCCAAACCTATTCTTTTTATGTATTGGCCAATAACAGCAATTTGGGGACAGTAGCCGATTTGGATGATCTTTTGGCATTGAGTGAGAGTGAAGCCGCAAGCTATAACGGGACCTTCGATGAAGTAAGCACGAAAGCCAAACGGACACAGGGATTTACAATGACTGGATCCGCAACACAAGCTATCGCTCAGGCCGGTCAGGTTACTACGGTAAATATATCCCTTAAACGTCTTGTGGCGAAGATTGCAATACAGGCGGCCACAGACAGTAAGTTTGCATCACTCTATCCTGGGCGCGTAAAAATCACTTCGGCAGAGGTTTCAAGTGCGGCTGTCTCTCGCTATTATTTCTACGAACAGCAGAAACAGGCTGCAGCGCAGACATTTACACATACTCAGACAGCCAAGGATTTATCCGGCAAATATGGGAATCTGTTCTATGTATATGGAAACGAAAGTAATTCAGCGCCTCAGACGTTGAAATTCAATCTTGAAGGGATTTACGATAAGGATGGTGATTTCGGAACAACAAATGATCAGATGGCAGTTAGCTACGAAATTGAATTACGTGGGGATCAAGGGATAACGATCAATCAGAACACTTATCGTCGTATTACGGTTAATATCACCGGTTTGACCGGTGCCGATGCGTCAATAACCATTACTCCGGCCGATTGGGAAGGTCCATTTAGTCAAGATGTAAATATCGGTATGTAGTGTGAAATTTTCATGGGTGAAGCGCTACATGATTTTGTAACGCTTCACCCTTAAAAAAAGAAATTATGAAAAGAGTGTTGGTAATCTTATTGTTGGTATTTGCAATACATACTACGGTATCTGCTCAATATTCTGCCATTCGTATCAATGCGTTAGGATTGGCTACTGGTAATGTTAATGCGGGTGTTGATGTGGCGGTCTCGGAGAAATGGTCTGTGGATGTATCCGGATACTGGAATCCCGTCTCGACAGAGAATTGGAGGACTAAAATTTTGGGGGCTGTGGTAGGGGTACGTCGTTGGCATTTCGAACCTCATGTCGGGTTGTTCTGGGGTTTACATTCATCAGTGGCTCAATATCGTGTAGGTAATCGGGCGAAAAGGTATAACGGATGGACTATTGGCATTGGTTCTTCAATTGGATATTCTTGGATGTTAGCCCGACGATGGAATTTTTCACTCGAAGGAGGATTGGGGCTTTACTACATGAATGATACGCGTTGGAATTCTTCTCCTTCACCGTATGAAGATATTTCTGTGCATGATTATCGTCGCATCATATTGGCTCCGGCCAAATTAGAGGTTTCTTTTTCGTATCTATTTTAAATTATTAGGTTATGAATCGTATAGTTCAGATTTATTTTATATGGATAGTTGTTTTCATGGCATGTGCATGTGAAAAGTCAGAGTATGATCACCCGGACTCTCATATGTCCAATGGGACATACTCTTTGATATTGTATGTCGAAGATGAGACATTTGAGCAAGTAGTAACTCGTGCAGTAGAAGAAAATAGCATTCGCAATCTAAATATATGGGCTTATGGAATAGAGACGGGGCGAAATTTCCATTTGTATACAACACAAGGGCTTTCATCGACAACGTTAGAGCTTGTTCCGGGGAATTATCATATTTATGTTATTGCCAATAGCGGGAAAGATCTTGGCGAGATGAGTGAAGCATCTTTGCAAGCATTATCTTTTACTTTTGATGGTGAGCCTAAGGATAAGGATCTTTTAGCGATGGCTGCTCGTGGTGAAATAAATATTTCAGGTCCGGCGTCATTGACATTGCGTTTGAAACGACTTGTTTCAAAGGTTTCATTATCATTGGATGTTCTTCCCTCCTTGCAAAGGAGTCTATCTCTTGAAAATATTCAGCTTCTTTCTGTTCCCAAAAAATGTTTGTATTTTGGAGATAATCGCCCGACAGATCTTGCAGAAGTAATTGATTATCCCAAGGAATCTCTTACCAGTGGTTCTTATAATAGAACTTACTATTTGCCGGAAAATTTAGCTGGAACCAATTCGGCGGTTACATCAGAGCAACAAAAAGATATTAGTCATGCGCCCAGTGGAGCCAGTCGATTATGTATTCATGCACGTCATGGAGATCGGCTGGTAACATATCATGTTTATTTGGGAGAGAATAACACGGATGATTTTAACGTAACTCGAAATACGGTACAACATCTGAATATTACTTTGTGTGGTTCCAATCCGAATGATCTTCGTGTTGCCCGGTTTTCATTGTCTTTGGGGAGTATAGCAAGTTCTTATCTGCCTTTGGATGTCATTTCCACCCCATTCGTATTTACAGCAGAAAATCAAAAGAGTAACCAATTTACACTGGCATGTAAGATGACACAGGGAAGTGGTCGAGTGTTGTTGGATGGTACTGACATTACCTCAACTTCTATTTCTTTGCCTTCAACAGGCAGTAGTCGGACACTTAGTTTCGAGCCGAATACTTATGGTCAGCAAGTTGCTTTTACATTGACGGTTTCTGATGCAGAAGGTCGTCAGGTTAGTCGCACTTTATCTACCTATATTAAACCACGAGGAGAGTTACTCTTATCCATGCCCTCTCTGGGGCGACCTATGGCCGGTTCACGTAGCACTTTTCCTATAACCATATCGGAGGAAAACTACAATAGAAGTTTTCGTTTACAGTTGACGACGGCGACTTCTCAGTCTATTGCATCATTTTATTTTCAGGAATAGAAACTTACGCCAGGTGTTCCTTCTACATTTACGGTAAATGCAGCAACTCATCAAGTTGAAATCGTCGCGGCTAATACGATTGGGGATGTAGATTTAACCGCGACCGTAACCGATGATTGGAAAGACAGTAAAACTGTTACCCGGACTGCGACTGTCTTACCTGAAATCATCGTATTGCACCCCTCTTTGAGTGTAAATATCCAACGAGAATATCCGATGGATAGTTTATATGTGGATGAACCTTATGTGACACTACAGGTCAAAGCAGAGAAATCGGTTCCAGTTGCAGTTACGGTGTCTGTTAATGCACAATGTACAGGATATTGTAGCTTTAATAAACAGCACAAAACAATCCCTGTCAAATTAACAGTAACTATTCCTGCGGGAAAAACGACTTCCAATTCCGTTCAAACTTCATGGCCCATGGAAGTGTCTTCCTATTATATCAACGGTAATGTAGAAGCCTCCGTTGGCTATAATTATGAGAGTGTCGTATGTCAACCTTTATCTGTTACCCCTTCATTCTCCGAAGGAGTGGCTTTCCAGCTCAATGCCGAATAATGGTCATTTGTTTTGTGTTGTACTCTTTGTTTTAAAGTCAAAACGTTAGACTAACAGATGAAAACAATCATTTATAGCCTTCTGGCGTGCATGTTATTCGTTGGTTGCACCGTTACCGGGAGGCTTCAGCGGCGAGGTTATCATGCCCGGGCGATGTATGTTCCACAGGAGCAGAAAGAGGCGCCGAAGAAGGAATCTGTGCCACAATATATCAAGTATAGGCCCAAAGACAGCTTGAACCCGATCTATTTTCTACCTACTACCACACTTGAAAACGGAGAGCGAGTAATGCAACTCGAACTCGATGAAGTTGTTGTTGTTGCGAAATCTCGCACTGTTTCAGAGCGTATGGGGAAAGTAAATATCGACTTTGTGGTGGATCTGCCTCGTCAGTTACAAGGGAGTTGCCAAAGTGTTGTGGTTACACCGTTACTTCACAAAACGGATAGTATAGTTCCATTGGAAGAAATATCTATTCGGGGAAGTTTGTTTAGTCGGGTTCAGGATCGAAACTATTGGCAATTCGATCAATATGTACGAGTTTTCAAGCCGGACGCAATAGAAGAGCAACGAGCTTTCGAGCGTTTTGTCAAACACCCTTATCCGGAGGGGGTTCGTTTGGATTCTATTGTGGAAGGGAGAGAAAAAATCTCTTATTATTATACACAAGAGGTTCCGACGCGAGGAGAGGGAAAGACCATGCGGATAACACTTGATGGAAAGGTTATCGGGTTAGATGGCAGTCGTTATGATATGCCTCCTCTTGATACGTTGGAATATAACATCTCTTCGATGTTGACATTCGTGGATACGACTCAACGATTTTTGACGAAAGTTATTGAGAAATATGCCGTAGTAAAAGACCGTAATTATCTCTCGTTCAAGGTTGGAAAGTCCGATATTATCGACACGTTGGGGAATAATGCGGAACAACTTGCCCGTATTGAGACCCTGATGGATGAGTTGATCAGTCAATGCGAATTTTATGTAGATAGTATCGTTCTTACGGCTTCAGCCTCACCAGAAGGTGCACGTTCTCTGAATGACCGTTTGGCCTACCACCGGGCTTTAGCCCTCAAACAGCGTTTGGGTAAACGTTTCGGCAAACAGGTCGATACGTTGATAAGCGTGCGTTCTCTGGGTGAAAACTGGCAAGAACTCGGGCAATTTGTTTCTTCATGTGACAGTTTACCGCATCGTGTGGAGATATTGGATCTGTTCCGATCAGAAAAAAATCCGGATCGGCGCGAAACCACTCTTCGAAACCGATACCCGCAAGAGTATAAGTACATTCGGGAACATTTTTATCCTCTGCTGCGATCCGTTGATTTTAAGTATGATTTGCGCCGTGTTGGGATGATCAAAGATACGATCCATACGACGGTTCCAGACACTTTATATGCACGCGGAGTTCAGTTGTTGAATGAGCGTCAATATTCAGAAGCGCTGTCCGTATTGGATCGTTACCATGATCGTAATACTGTGATTGCCTTACTTTCTTTGGGATATGATAAGCATGCCTACGAGGTTTTGTCACAGTTACCGGAATCGGCAGAAGTTTGCTATTTAAGAGCCATTGTTTGCTCTCGTCTCGATCGTAAGGCAGAGGGTCGAGAGTGGTTTGACAAAGCGTGCACTTTACGAGAGACTTTTGAATACCGCGGAAAACTCGATCCGGAAATTTCTAACCTTTTAACAGATGATTAAGATATGAAAAGGAAAGTAATAATGGTCATTTCGTTGCTGGCAGCAACGGTGGCATTATCCTCTTGTGTAAAACTGTATGAAGAGGAGGAACTTGATATTATTAAACGACCGCAAACGGACATTGAAATTCCGATGAACCCGTCATGGGATGACAATCCGGACAATGACGCGCAGACAGGACATTAGTTTATTAAAACACAAAAAGACATGAAGAATATGAAAAAGTGGTTGATATGGTGCGCCGGTATCATGATGATAGGCACACTTGTCGTTTCCTGCGACAAAGAATTGGATATTCAACAGCGTTATAGTTTTTCGTTAGAGACGATGCCCGTACAAAAGCGTATTGCTGTTGGTGAAACGGCAGAAATACGCTGTACGTTGGCTCGGGAGGGTGAATATAGTGAGGCCCGATATACGATTCGTTATTTCCAGCCAGACGGAAAAGGTGAGCTGCGCATGGATGACGGAACGGTGTTTTTACCTAACGATCGTTATCCTTTGGAACGTTATGTTTTTCGCCTCTATTACACGTCGCATAGTGAAGAACAACAAGTAATAGATGTTTATATCGAGGACAATATGGGACAGGTCGTGCAAAAGAGCTTCTCATTCCAAAATGATAGCGATACGGGTGAAGAGCAAGAGTAAAAGAAAGCAGAACGCCCGACATTTTGTCGGGCGTTTTTAATCGATTAGAGATATGACACCACAGGAAAAAGCAGATATTGATCTCCTTGATCAAGACACGACACATATAGACCTTTTTCGCACGTTACCCGTAGAACGACGTACTGAGGTTGTCTGTCGGCATGCGGTTGAATTATCGGGTGAGAATATTCGATATGTTCCGCAGACGTTACGGACTCGCGCATTATGCCGTATGGCTGTTCGCCAGTGGCCTTTTGCACTGGATTATGTCCCCGAAAAGTTGAAAACTGCGTCAATGTATCGTGAGGCTGTTCGCTATTATGGATCGGCATTAGCTTATGTCGCAGCGGAATATCGCACAGAATCCCTGTGCATGCAAGCTGTACGCAATGATCCTTGGGCATTGTTTTTCGTTCCGGAGAAAATCATGACCCCGAAGATTTGCATGCAGGCAATCAAAGCGGATGGAATGGTTTTGAAGTATGTACCCCCAACGCTGAAAACGCCGGATTTATGTCGAATTGCATTGAAGGCTTCACCGTATGATCATGGAAGGTTGCAGAGCGTTTTGGAGGATATTCCTTTCCCGGAAATATGTTTGGAGGGATTGAAGAAATACCGTCAAGAAGGATTCGATATGATGGGCCTTTTGGCGGGGATAGCTCCGACAGTTTTAGATGATCAAATAGCACTTTATTGTGTACAGAACGATCCCTCGTGTCTGATGTTGCTTCCCGAAGATTTGAAAACGGATCGTATATGTTATGAGGCTGTTCAACGTGATGGCATATTATTGCATAATGTACCATCAAGAATGCGAAGTGCGGATATGTGTGAGGCCGCTGTATTGAACAATGTTCACGCATTACAGTATGTGCCGGATAATCTTCATACACGGGAGTTGTATCGAAAAGCATTGGAGGTCGATCCTTTTGCCATACGACATTTCAAATCTGCTTTGCTGACACGAGAGGATTGCGAGGTGGCTTATATGAATACGACAAGTTGGAAAATTCTTCGTTTCATACCGTTCCCGGATTTGCTCGAACGGATTTTGGATGAACGATGTCAATCTTACAGTGCGACGCAGAGTTTTCTCAATCATGTTAATCCGGATGTTTTGACGCCTCGTCTTGCCGAGAAGATATTTATTAAAGAACCTGAACTTTTCAGCGTGTTACCACTCTGTTTGCGAGACGTGTCGTTATGCGAGGCTGCGGTTAAAGTTAATGGGAACAATTTGAAATATGTTCCTGAAAAGTTCAAAACTCCTGAATTATGTATAAGCGCTATTCGGCAAACTCCTTTTTCTATTGCATATCTGCCGGATACGATGAAAACCAGACGGTTTTACCTTTCGTTAATTGAGGAAAATCCTCGTAATCTACATGGGATACCATTGGATAATCGGACGGAAGAGATGAATCGTATCGCTTTTGAAAATAGTTATGGACGAGATCCTTCAGATTTTTCGGCGATTGGGGCGATCACACGTCCGGAGTTGTTGTTACAGGTTTTACGCAAGGAGAATGATCCCGAAAAAATAGATTGGTTAGTCAATATAATCTCTTCATGGGTTATGACCGAGGAGATGGCTTATGAAGCCATGCGCAAGAACAGTCAAAGTTTGCATCTTCTTCCTGAAAAGGTGATTTCAGAACGTATTGCCGATCTTACGGTTCATGCTGACCCTCGTGCCATACAGTGGATTCCTCGCCATCTTCGAACAGCGGATATATGTTTGTATGCGGAAACAAATTACCCGGATTTGAAAATCTACGTTCCGGAATCAATTTCTCAAAGTGAGAATATTTATTCCTTTCATCGGCGTGTCGATGATCTGCTGCGTCAGCCTCTCAAATATGAAGAATACAAGACTATTTATAATGGAGGAGCTGTTGTTGTCGAGGGAGTTAAAACCAGTTCAGGGTTCCTCGACAGATGTCAAGTCAGTTACAATCGGCAAAAGGATCGGTTTGCCTTATCTCTTATTTCTCCGAAACAGGGTCAGTTACCCAAAGAACACATCAAGCCACAACCACGACAGAAACTAAAACTTTAACATTCAAAACATGGATACTCTAAATAATCGCATTCAAGGAATCCCCGGCGACCAACGGGAGCCGGGCGACGTTTATATGATGCTCACACCGGAAGGACAGGTGCAGGCTGTATCTGTAAACGATCTGTTGTATAAAAACTTTGATCAGTTTGTCAACGATTGTGCCTATTATATGCTTAACGATTGGAAAGAGCCTTATCCCAATAGTTTTTTCGTACACTACCGTTTTGAGGATCCAACGCGTATTTGGTCTCCGAATGAAAATATAGCGATGTTCCCGAATAAACTGTTGCGAGCTGTTCGGGATGAAAAACTCCGTCCATTGCAAACATGTCGACTTTATCCGGTTTTATATTGTTTGCAGAAACATCATGATCTGCGAAATATATCGAATATCATAAATTCTCCGGACTATCGTTATACTGTTAATCATTACGCTGGATGGGAATTACGAGGGCAGATACGAAGTTATACCGGTATTCAGACGGATAAAGGAGTGTCGTTGTTTGATAATACGGAACAGGGAGAGGTGTTGCAACAAGAATATAAGGATTTTTTCGTTGCCAATTTTTTTGATTCTTGCATAGACGCAACATTTATGCGCATGATCGAATTGATTCCGGATAAGGAACAATTAGCCAAAGTCAATCCCGCATTACAGACTCTCTGGCAAGATGAATCTACACTGTTCGGACAAGTTCCAGAGAAATATTATCTCAACATGGATCAAATTGGAGTATATACGGAGAATCAACGATACGATTTGGCTCCGACACTGGAGAATTTTATTCAATTTTCAGGACTTGGCAATGGGGAAACACCTTCCATGCGTGACGAAACCTACAACATCAGTTGTTTGCTGTATCTTTCCTCTCCGCAGTGTAACGATCCGATTATACAAGATGATTTGCCCAACTTTTTCTATTATGGAGATCGCTTCAATCCTCTTTGGACACGATTTGATCAAGCAGCAAACGATCATGAAAAAGAGCTTGTAATGAAGGATGTCAGAAAATTGGCAGGACAAATTCTTGAGCAAGATTTTTCGCACAGAAGGTCACATTTTGTGGAACAAAAGGGGCCCAAAGCACAACAAACAACCTCTGAAAAGAACCTGCGACACCTACCGGATGTAGTGACGAGACTTGCCTCTCAAAAGAAAAAGAAAAAAGGAATTGTTCGGTAAATAATTCCTTTTTTCAATATCCTTCCTATACTGAGATGAAAGTAAGGATGGAAACATTTATTTTTTGAGATTTTCTTTGATTTTTTACGATTTTGCACACTCAGATGATGTTACTCTTTTTGCATAGTCATCAGCCGCATCTATCAAATCGAGTTTAATCTCGTCCCATTCTTTACCGAGAAGACAAATTGGATCGGGAGAGATGTCAGCTTCAGTAAAATCTGTGAACTTTTCTAAAAGTTCTTCCGTATTGTGTTCCCATTCATGTCGTCGTGCATGGAGATCAAACATTTTAGCAAGGGAATATTCGCCCAAAAGCAGATGCAAGTCCCAAAAGTCCTTTTTACGCCCTCCACGCGATACGACATTCATTTTCATGGCGATAATATCTTTTACATCGGCCATGCGAATGCCATCGATTGTTTCGGCTTCTTCAAGAAACGGGTCGGCATACATTAGATCAAGTTTGATGTATTCGTCGGCTGATTTGCCGATGTAATACCCACGTCCAAATCCGACGATGGAGGTCGTGTCGCTACATTCGTAATAGGGAAAGTGTTCTTGCAGAAACTTCTCGAATATATGATAGTCGAGGCTTCCGTATTCCGTATCGGTAAAGAGGTCGATGTCGACTGACAGCCGATGCCCGTAACGCAGACTCAGATTTGTACCGCCAACTAACCGGAAAGGTGCGAATATCTTTTCAGCCATGAGGATACCGAGTGCCTCTTTCAATAATGGGGAGACTGTTTCCCAGTGCAGTCGATTTTTGTCAGCCATTGCGTTTTGCGGTATTTATTCTGTAAGCATTGTCCGGTTTGTAGCTATCGAGCGTCGCCGGATCGATTTTATAGAAACGAGCGATCTCCAGTTTTTCAGCCTCGTTGCCGCGCTCCATGACACGTGCGATAACGGCCCGTTTGTATCGTCCCCAATCAATGCTGTCGAAATCAGTGTCCCAAAAGAGCGACCGGCGGATGGCCGGAGCGCCGCTGACAGAGTCGCTTGCCATACGGTTTTTGTAGGCTGCAATCTCGTAGAACGCCTGAAGTGTCAACAGGAACCCCTCTTCGTAACCGAATGCCTGCTCAATCTTGAGCGACATTTCTGTTGTTAGGTTGCGTCGGCCGGTAATAACAGCATTAAGAGACTGACTATGTTCACCGATAGAGGCAGCAAAGGCTCGCTGGCTGAGATTCCGTTTTTGTAGATCCCTGCCAATGATCTTGCCCGGATGAATTCCTTTAAATATGTTAATTCTGCTTTTCATAACCATTTTTTGCAAATATATGAAATGCAAACAAATTTGTTTGCATTTCGTGAAAAATATTGTTGGAGGTTTCTATGTAACTTATTTGATTTACTCATGACCCATTGAAAAAAGGGAGAGAATAACGGTCTTCCTATCATGTTTTTTGTTAATAAAGAAGAACTACTGGGAATCAGAGGGAGATTAATATTGCTCACTTACAGGTACGTTTCCATGTGTCCGAACGAAATTCATAATAGATATATTCACACTATTTGCCGATCAGAGTTTTGTTTATTTCTGTTGTTTTCATTTTCATTTAGATTAGTTTGATGATTGTGTTGCTGACATTTCCATAAAACGCTCTATTGCGATAATATGCGTAACTGTTTCTCCAGTTACTCCGTCTGCGGATCACCGCAAGTTCGGGAGGCTGAATGATGATTGACACAGTATTTATATTATGTCCGATTGTGATCATCATTTCACAGTTATGCCATATCTCGAAAGAAGTGCGAAAGCCGTGTTTTCCTTCGATGAGATTCAGCGCATCTTGTATTTGTTTCCATACCTCCGCAGTCGGTACGGTAATATTTTGATACTTGATTTTCATCATTGCACTTTCATGGGGAGGGCGGCTGTTGCCGCCCGATTTTATAAAATACGGATATAACCTTTGGCAATGACTCTCCCGCATTCGACTAACTCAATTTCACCGATCGAAAATCCCATTTGTGCAAGAGCGACATTATGAACGTAATAGCGATATGCCGTGCGGTCATCGAAATTTCGTCCCGTAAGATTATTGAATATGACCCGTATTGAAACCCCATCGTCTGAATAGAGTATTGTTTCCCCATTTTGTCGTATTTCTTCTCTTTTCATGGTAGTATGTTTTGAATGGCGGCTGTTGCCGCCTCGATTATGATAGATATTCTTTGATGTAAGAGACGATTTCGGTTAGTGCTGTGCGTTCGTTATCGTCAAGCGAGAGCACAAAATCGTCGTTACTGTGCCACGTTCCTGTTTCGTCTTGTTCCGAAAAACACCGATCGTCAGCAGTCTTTATGACTGCGTACAAAACGGTCAGTTGCTGTGCGGTCAGACCTTTGAATGTAAAGGAATTTGTACTTCTGCAATAATTGATTTTCATAATGGTTTTGTATTAAAGATTAAGCGGCAATCCGTTTTTGGATCAGAGGCATATTACGATTCACAAGGTTGATGATGCGATTGTGGTATTTCGTTTCTTTATTGCATGCTCCCCGGCATTGAATAATCTGAAGTTGAGAGATAGATACTTCGATAGTCTCGATCCGTTTCCCGTTGATGGTAGCCGAAAGAATGAGAGAATCGTCCTTTTTATAATATCCGTTTGAGAAAACACAGTGGTGCATGGTTTCTCCCTCCAAGAAAAACTCTCTGACGCTTTCCAATACATGGACATGTATGATCTCGTCAGCGAATGAAAGGCCGAAAAAGGGGGCTTTTGCTTGACGGTATGCTTCCTCGCTTTCGTGTAGTTTGGCTTGTTGCTCGGCGATTCTCTTTTCGATCCGGTGTCGGTTGCGTTTGTCTATGTACCGATCATGTTCTTCGCGCAGGTTCTGCGGGCATACGAATTTCGGATTGTGAATGTCCTTACCCAACTCCTGAAGTGCATCTATATAATCACACCATAAAGTCGCATCTTTAATAAAATAGCCATTACGGGTAGCGATACGGATTGCTGGCCAATAGGTATTAAATTTACTTCCGCTATTCAAGTATATGCGCAACAACTCTGTTTGCCCCATTTTGATCAATGTTTCTGCGCGGTTATCCATCAACAGGGCGATGAACATTCGTGTCGGATTGATTCCCCGTAATACCTTTTTGCATCCGTGTTGTTTTAGTTTCGGAATCAGTTTTATATGAGGATATATATCATCGGCATAAATTTGATCATATACCCATGTTTCGTTATGTAGCTCCAAATCCGAGGAATAGATCCACGAATCATAATACATCGTACCCCATACCCGACTACGGGCAAGGGTGCAGTATTTTCCATTAGGTGCGATCCAACGTTGCATGACCTCGGTTTGATAATAGCGTGGAGCTGTCCCTATCTTGGCATAATAATCCACCATGAATATTCGGATCACCTGTAACCCGTCACACGTGGTTATATATAGCGCGTACCTGCATTGTTTGAATGTTCGTTTGCGGGTATCTTCGATGCTCAATTTTGTCCCGCAATGCGGGCAAATACACCGTTTTTGTTTGGTGGTATTGTGGAATACCTCTCCACAGTCGAGGCAGGTAATATCCCCCTTAGTCGTGCGGCGTCCTACCGCATTCAAAACTTTGGTATTAGCCCAACGAATTTGCGCGGCTGTTAAAGGCGGCAATTTCTTGCTCGCTTCGATCACTTTCTGTTGAAATTTATTTTTAGGTTTCATGTTAGAACAGAGTTAAGGTGTCAGATTGTGTTTCCTGGTTCTTTTTCGGGGAGTTGCGTCGGGTGATTTTTGCATAAGCCTCGTTTGTCGCCCGTTGTATGGCATTGCGACGTGCTTCGGCCTTTTCCTCGTCGGTCAGTTCGATAGTATGGTTTACGACAACATTGCATTGGATTGGCTTTCCGATGTCGAGATCGTCCTCGTCGTAATAGTGCAGGGCAAGGGAATAGATTTCGTCGTCCGTGAATCCATTACACCCGCTTTTTTGCACATAATTGAGGATAAAAGTGATACAGTCGTCGATATTCTTTTGGGGATTGGCATATCGGGGGCGAAACAATTCATCCTCCTGCGCTCTTTGCTCCAAATACTGTTGGATGGTGCGTTTGAAATATTCGGTTGCTTTATTCTGTGACATATTTGTTTGGTTTTATAAGGAGGAGGACGGAAATTCCGTCTCCTCCTGTTTGACATAGGATTATTCAGTTATACCGATTAACTCGCGTACCTGCGGTTCTTTCGCCTTTTGAAATATCCAGCCTGCGCGTTTCTCTCCCTCGTGGGTCAATCGTCCGTTAAATCGTCCGCCAATGGCTGATAGTTTATCTTTGATCGGTCGGGTATCTCCAAACAGTGCGATAGCTTTCTCGGAGTAGTTTACGATCACGAACTCACCATTGATTGCGATTTGCTGGGGCTCGTTTTCTGTTTCGGTCTTTGCGGGTGTGGCAAGGCGGATATTCGCTTCATCTCCGGCAGTATAGGCAAACTCTTTGATCGTGCGCTCACGGTCGTAAATGGAAACTTTCTGAATGATCCAGCCACTATATCGGCTCTCTCCGAGGTAATAACCGCCGCCCATCGAGTATTTCTCGCGATGCTCATATTCTTCGTTGGGTTCACTCAAATAGGCCGTTTCGGGCATATTTGCGGCATACTTGCGCATTTCGGAGAACAAGTCGCGCGTGTGTCGTGAGAATCCTAAAATCACGGTGCGCACGGTTTTGCTTGAAAAATAGTCGGACATTGGATCGCTCTCGTCCTGTCTCAAACGGGCGACGATCACAGCCTTCGCGTCAGCAGGCAGGAGTGCCGCAAAGCGTTTGAGACCGATCGCGGCTTGTTCGTCTGCCCTTCTGCGTTCCTCTTCTGCTTTCTCGGCTTTGATACGTGCTTTTTCTTTCGCCTCGGAAACGAGTGCTGCAACCTCAAGAGGGTCCATAAATTCGGGGTTTACATCGTCATAATAGTGGCCTATACCGAATTTTTTAGAAAGAGGTTCGAGAATTTCAGCACATCGGAGTTCTTTCGTGTCAAGGGTTACAAAGTGATAGATATATCCGTTGTCATTGTGTTCGACTTTGTAGATCACGCAACGGGATTGGAACATATAAGGCCCGTCGTCGATGATGATTTGATTTTCTTTAGCGACTTGGATTTGGGTGTCGGTGGTCGTGCCTCCGAACAGGGAATAATACTTTGCCATGACTTATAAGATTAGAAGATTAAAGACAAGAGAAAGGAAAAAAAGCCGATCAGCACCACGAAAGAGAGCATACAGGATAAGATACCCCGCAAGAGATTCGAGCAGAAAAACAAGGCCAAAACAACCCAAATAAAGCCGCTCCCAAAGAGGCAGAACCCCACGGCGATCGCCCCGATTTTCAGCCCGAACCGCGCCCCAGCACCTATGCTGAGTGGAAGGTTGGAGGTTTTCTGGTTCCTGTTATTTTTTTCTGTGCTTTTCATAATCTTCGACTTTTTTTTTATGCCGTAGCGGAGCCGGTATGGATGGTATCTTGGTTCAGGAGCCTTGAAAGGAAGGGCTTAGCCTGTGCAAGATTTTTGCGGGAAATACGCTCGCCCGCAGGGAAAGAGGAAGATTTTTCGCAAAACCGCCCGTCGGCCCGATCTTGCTCTGGCGGGAAGCCCGTAAATACCTTTGCTCCCGAACCAAGATGCTATCCATCCGATTCGTCGAAGGAGATCAAATTGAGGAGAAGGTTACAAGAAAAGCACGGAGAAAAATGAGAGTGCAGGTTCATCATAAAAGAATGATGTCCTTTATAAACTGAAAATAAATGGTTCAATTACTTTCCTTCCGATTCCTTGACTGATTTTCATCTTAGAAAGGTGGTTGTGCATTTGGACATAGAATTAACTTTACAAAATGATTTCGCGATAGTGGATGATTAGACAATCACCTCATATACAGTATTTAGATTATGTATTTGCCTTTCTTTTCCAATTTCTTTTCAAATGTTTTTTTGCCCTCGTTTCCACAATGGTATTCTGCATATCCTATATTTATATTCAGCGTAATAACCCGGCAAAAAATTTGTTATATTACCAAATATTGGTAATTTTATGGAAAAGACAGGTGGTATGAAAACAACATCGGTAGCCCTTGGAGCTTATTTCGACGATTTTATTAAATCAAAAATCGCACAAGGACGTTATAATAATGCCAGTGAGGTGGTCAGAGCTGCTCTTCGGCTTCTGGAAGAAAATGAAAGTCGCCTTATTGAGTTGAAAAATGCGATTGATGAAGGGATGAAAAGTGGTCGAGCAGAAGATTTCGACCCGGAACAACATCTTTTGGTAATAAAAGCAAAACGGTCCAATGGCTAAATTTTACTTTACCAAGAGAGCTGTTGAAGACCTTTCCTCCATTTGGAATTATACGTTTGAGGTATGGTCAGAGGAGCAGGCTGATAAATATTATAGAATGCTTATTGAGGTTTGTAGGAAACTAACAGAGAATCCTGTCCTGTTTGGTCGCAGATATGAAGAAATAACAGATAATTTGTATGGCTATAAAGTTCAACGGCATATTATCTTTTATCGCATTGTAATAGACGATGAGATAGAGATCATTAGAATACTACACGAGCGCATGGATATAAAAAATAAGTTCGGAATCTAACTTATTATAAACTAAAAAAGCAATCTCTTGCGGGATTGCTTTTTTAAGATTGTGGGATGGAAAATCAGTTTATGATAGGACATTCCTGATCGGCGACCCTGACTACAATCGTCGGGAATTGAGGCCGTCGAAGCAGCCACCGCCGGAATGCCTCGCTTTGCGGACTGCGGAGCCGAAAGGCCAATGCCGCAATCATCTCCAGATTGTAGAGATCGACGTGTTTCATTTCCCGGTGTGTACGATATTCGCTCAGAGAGCCGCTCCGGTAGATCGCCCGGATATTGGCATGTACGGCGGCTACAAAAACTCCGAACACGCGGGCAATCTCGGACCGTGTCATCCAGACCTCTCCGGATTCAACTTCAACTTCCCAGTTACCTATAGTCGTTTCGATGATTTGAATAGACGTTTTCGTTTCCATAACTTTATTATAAAACAAAGACATTCGTGAAATTTGTAATATGACGGTCCAACAGAGCAAATTCCCGTTCGATTCGATCCTGCTCTTTGGAATCCATTTTCTCAAATGAGACATTGGAGTTGTCCCCCAATGTTCTGGATACGATCTCAATCGGCAAACCATTCGCGTAAGTCACTGTGGTTGCGAAGGTATTTCTTGCCATGGTAAAACATAAACTTTTCGAAAGACCGCAAGCGGTCCCAACCTCTTTCAGGTAATAATTGGTTTTTTCTCCGGTAATACAGGGAAGCAACGTTTCCTGTCTGCGACCGATGTATTTCTGCAAGATGCGGCGGGAAATATTCAATAGAGGGATATAACTTACCTGACCCGTCATGCGTCGAGTGACCTGTAAGGAGAGTCCTCCGTTTCTTCCTACCGTAAAATTATCCGTAGTCAATTCCCGCAAGTCATCCAACCGTAATCCAGTGAAACAGGAGAGCACAAAAATATCCCGAACGCGTTGCATTCGTTCATTCGGCATACGACTACGCAAAACCGAGAGCAATTCTTCTTTTGTCAGACTTTCATGGGTCGTATAGTATTTTCTTGTCATCATATTGCTTTTGAGGATTCCCTCCCCATTGACCGAAGCAAGAACTCTTTTGATAAATCCCTGACAACGATTTGCCGTTCTGGCGCTGTAATGATCTGTCATAAATTGTTGAAACGAGACCAACAGCAGGTCGTCAACTTCCTTTAAGGGCAGATCTTTTTTCTGAAATGTAGAGGCGACAAAAGTCGCTGCAAAACGTCGATATCCCCGATACTCTTCCTGCGAGGAGATTGAAACCACCTTGCGAACTTCTTCATTATAGCGATCGATCAGCTCGATGAAGCCTTTTATTTTCTTCCCGGACATACGTGTACCTCCTGTTAAAAGTTAAGCACTTTTGTGAGTTGATCCATCTCTTTCTCCACCGTTTTATCCAACATTTCGGCATAGATTTCGGTTGTGGATCGTTTGGCATGACCGAGCATTTTTTGAATGGACCCGATACTGACTCCGTTTGCATAAGCGATCGTGGTGGCGAAAGTATGCCGGGCCAGGTGGCTCGTAACCCGTTTTGTGATTCCCAGTCGGGCGGCAAGTTCTTTGAGATAGGCGTTGTATTTGTCGTTGCTTATCATGGGAATGAGCTGACTTCCTTTTTTAGAGGCCCGGAACTTGTTCAACAGTTCGAGAGCCTGTGGCAGGAGTTTGATGTGTGCGACTTCTCGGGTTTTTACTCGCGGAGTGACAATAAAAGTCCCTGTGCGCTTTTGAATGACGTTTTCCTCTTTCAGGGCCGATAGGGTCGAGTAATCCATTCCGGTCAGGCAGGCGAAGACAAAAATATCCCGGACTCGCTGTAACCGATTGTTCAAAGTCTGAAAATTGTAGAACTTGGAAAACTCTTCCTCTGTCAGAAAACCGCGATTTGTTTTTACTTTCTTGATCGTATAGAGGGCGAACGGATCTTTCTCTGTCAGATTTGTCTTAAAGGCAAAGGTCGTAATGCGCTTAAAGATGCGCATGAGTTTTTCCGAAGAGTTGATCGAAAGTCTCTTATCCACCTTCAAAAAGGTGTGAAAGTCGCAAACGAAATTGTGGTCGATCTCGCGCATCGGAATATCTCTCTTTTTTTGCTTGGTGGACAGGAACTCTTCGAGACGGCGATAAGTAAGATCATATTTATTAAAGGTGGATCGGGTAATGTCGATACCCACCAAAGGCCTTTGCCGTTCGATAAACTCTGCAAACAGGGAGAGAAGCGTGTCGTTTTTCTTTTCCACTTTCCCCATGAATTTATCGCGGATTGCCGTCGGAGTGACCGGTTCATTGTTTTGGGAGAGTTCCATGTAGATCTCGATCAGATTCTTCCGCATGAAATCGAGGAACGAGTTGATGTTTGTGGCTTCCTCGGAACGTCCTGTGGCGCGGTAATTTTTCGCATCCCAGATTTTGACGCTCACTTCGTTTTTGGTGCTGAACTGGCAAGCGGATCCGTTGATGGTCAGACGAACGTAAATGACCGACTTCCCCTCTGCATTGATTTTGTCTTTTCGAATGAAGAAAAGAATCTTAAAAGTGCTTTTCATAGCGGTTTATTTTTGAGTACAAAGTTACTGTTTTGCAAGTAAACCGTTCTGATTTTTGAGGGGACAAATTGCGTCATTATCAAGACAATACGCGACATTTTTTCGGGAAACTGTACCACCTTTCAGGTTAATTTTGGCAGGTGGTACACTTTGGCACAAAAACCTTGTCGCAAATTGGTCTTTTTCTGTACCTGTTTGTCTTAGTCGACTATACAAAAAAGCCCTTAAAACAGTGTTTTAAGGGCTTTTTGTCGTTGTTTTGTCTCTCATTGTCTGAGAGTTAGAGCGGAAAACGAGACTCGAACTCGCGACCCCAACCTTGGCAAGGTTGTGCTCTACCAACTGAGCTATTTCCGCATAATTTCAGTTTGTCTTAAACTCTTCGTGGATCGTGGCGTCCCGTATCGTTTTGACGTTGCAAATGTACGACGAAAAATTGAATTTCCAAATTTTGTTTTCACTTTTTTTTAGCCTTTAATGGCTCTTTCGACCGAACGTGTTCGTTGTAAGGATGTTGGCTCAATAACTTTTTTTACAAAGATTCTGCTTCTGTGATCCACATTGCACAACTTGCATCGCTTGGCATTCTCCAGTCACCACGAGGAGAGAGGGTGACGGATCCAACCTTAGGCCCGTCGGGCAGTGCCGAGCGTTTAAATTGTTGCGCAAAGAATCGCTTTAAGAATGTAATCAGCCATTTTTTGATTGTCGCATGGTCGTATTGTCCTTGGAAAGCTGTGCTTGCCATCATAAACAGTTTAGCCGGACGGAATCCAAAACGGACAAAATAGTAGAGGAAAAAGTCATGCAGTTCATAGGGGCCGACCAATTCCTCGGTACGTTGTGCAATCTGGCCGTTGGCATCGGCTGGCAATAGTTCAGGGCTGATGGGAGTGTCCAGGATGTCGAGTAGCCATGGACGAGCCTGTTCATCGTGATCTCCCAATGCAACCCAGCGTACCAGGTGACGTACCAGGGTCTTGGGAATACCGCAATTAACGCCATACATCGACATGTGGTCTCCGTTGTAGGTGGCCCAACCCAATGCCAGTTCAGAAAGGTCACCAGTTCCAATAACCAATCCTCCTGTTTGGTTGGCTATGTCCATGAGGATTTGGGTGCGTTCCCGAGCCTGGGCGTTCTCGTAGGTGACGTCACGTGATGCGGGATCTAACCCAATGTCGGCAAAATGTTGTTCACAGGCAGCACGAATACTGATTTCCCGGATGGTGACTCCGAGGGCCTTCATTAATTGAATAGCGTTATTGTATGTACGTCCTGTGGTGCCAAAACCGGGCATCGTTACCCCTGTGATAAGGGTGCGTGGCAGCCCCAATTTATCGAATGTACGTGCAGTGACCAGCAGGGCCAATGTTGAATCGAGTCCTCCTGAAATACCGATTACGGCTGAACGGCAATGGGTGTGACGGATGCGTTGAGCCAGTCCGCATACTTGAATATTAAAAATCTCTTCGCATCGTTCGTTGATGTGTGCATCTTCACGAGGAACGAAGGGATAGGGCTCAAATTTGCGCATCAATGGAGTAGAGGTGTAGTCCAGTCGAGGAATTTTAACCTCTACGTGGCAATATTCGGGTGTTGGCTCAGCATTATGGAACGTAGAGGTTTGGCGGCGTTGAGCCATCATTTTTTCAATATCTACGTCGCAGATGGTGATCTGTTCGTCGAAAGAGAAACGATCATTGGTTTGGAGTATGGTGCCATTTTCGACAATCAGCCCATTGCCTGCAAAGACCAAATCCGTGGAGGATTCTCCGCATCCTGCAGAACAATAGAGATATGCGGAGATCGTGCGGGCAGACTGTTGTTCGATCAGAGAGCAGAGATAGGAGTGTTTTCCCACCATCTCATCACTGGCTGAGATGTTGACCAGCAGGTTGGCTCCGGCCAGTGCCAATCGGGATGAGGGGGGGATGGGTACCCACAGATCTTCGCAGATTTCGATCCCGAGGCAAACCTCGCCGTCGTGAAAGAGCAGGTGGGAGGTAAAGGGTGTTTGTTGTCCGCATAAGGTGATTTGTTGTTTGTCGGAAAGTTCGGCTCCAGACGCAAACCAGCGGGCTTCATAAAATTCGTTGTAATTGGGTAGATAGCTTTTGGGTACAACTCCTAAAATATGTCCTTGACAGAAGACGACAGCCGTATTGTACAGCTGGTTGTGAAAAGCCACGGGCATGCCGACAATACAGAGTGTTGGCAGGTCTGCCGTTTTTTGTAACAGGGTTCCCAATGCGATTTCGGCTTGTTGAAGCAGGAAGGGTTGGTTGAACAGGTCTGCACAGGTGTAGCCTGTAATCGAAAGTTCAGGCAGGGCTACGACTGCCGCACCTTGCTGGGCAGCTTGACGAATCAGGGGTTCGATATGGGCAATATTGTATGTGCAGTCGGCTACTTTAACCGAAGGTATGGCTGCGGCCACCCGGATAAATCCGAAATCCATGGTATCTTGTCAGATTAAATTAAAGTTGAGGATAGCTCTCCTCTCTTGAGCGATAACTTACGGCAAAAATAAGAAAAGTCATGAATTTCAAGTACAGCCGTTATGACAAAGTCATCAATAGTTTGTTATTGAGTTTTTATTGAAATGGTGTCGGGAAAAGGGATGTGTTTGGGCCAATATTGGGATAAAAGGGGAATGGACATTGCGGTAATTGGATTTGGAATGACAGAGAGGAATGTCAAGGATTTATTTTAAAGTGTGAGATGAGGGTGAGAAAGATGCAGTATTGGGGTGATGTCAGGGTAAATGTACATCAGAAGTTATGTCGGTATATGATTTTATGATATTTGAAATCATTGCATAGATGTAAGGATATGCGTTTCAAATCAGATATTTCGCGGCTCAAACAGCTCTTAAACAAATAGGAATATTATGGGATTGTTCGGAAATAAACGTGAAGGCGGATTAATGGATGTGATCCGCTGTGACGAATCGGATTATTTGGTGTGGAAATGGTCTCCTGCCAATGATGGCCGTTCGACACGAAAAGAGAATGCTATTCGATACGGTAGTTCGTTGCGTGTAAAAGCCGGGGAGGTTGCGGTATTTGTGTATACCAGCAATGGTTCGGCGATGGATTATATCGAAGGGCCATGCGATACGACGATTAAAACTGCCAACTTTCCGGTATTGACAGGATTGGTAGGGGCTGCCTTTGGAGGTAGTTCTCCGTTCCAGGCTGAGGTCTATTTTATCAATATGGAGGGGCTGATTCAATTGCCTTTCTTTATTCCTCGTGTGGAGATTACCGATCCCCGGCTTGATGACTATTCAGTTCCTGCGGCGGTCAAGGGGAGCATGATGTTTAATATTCGTGATTACAAAAAGTTTATCGCTCTGCATCGTCTCCGTAGTTTTGAAATGGAGGATTTTGCCATGCAGATCCGTGATCCGATGATTGCTTACGTATCGTCAGTCGTTGGTCGTTCTCCAAAGATGTGTAATTTCTCTATTTACCGTATCGGTTCATTCTTGATAGAGATTAATAAATTGCTGGAAACGGAGTTGCGTTCACGTGTCGAAGAGGACTTTGGAATCAATCTTAGACAGGTCAATCTCTCTTCTGTAGAGTTGGATAAGTCGGACGAAAGTTATCAACGTCTGGATAAGATCATTAAACTGCGGTCAGAGATGATTGCCGACAAGCAGACCGAGGTGACCATGCAGAATATCGAAGCGCAACAGAAGTTGAATGAGGATCTGCAGTGGAGACGGAACGAGGAGGCTCAACGTGCTCAGAAATTGCAAACGGAATCTACCTTTATTGGAGCGCATCAGATCAACGTTCAGGGAGAGGTGGCACGTACTGCTGCAGAGAGTCTCGGTGAATGGGGACGTAACGGTGCCGGTGGAGGTATCGGAGGTGGGGGAGGAATGGACCCTGCTGGTATGATGACCGGTATGATGATGGGTACAGCGGTCGGTGGCGGAATGGCCAATATGATGACCGGTATGATGCAGGGTCTCAATCAGCCACAACCGCCTGTTCCGCCTCAAGAGGCGTTGGCACAATATCACCTGTTTATTGACGGTGTTCAGAAAGGACCTTATACTTTGGCTCAGTTGCGTCAGATGGTGCAGCGAGGAGAGATGAATAGCGCTAGTTATGTTTGGAAAGCGGGTATGGCACAGTGGCAACCGGCATCTGAATTGCCAGAGTTGTCGTCCCTGTTTGCAGCAGTTCCGCCTCCACCTCCAGTACCGGGTATGAATCGTTAACCTGTAAAGCGAAAGATATGAAAGAGGATTCGATAAATGATTTGATGGAACTTTCCATGGGGCTTTCCATGGCTACGGTTTTCGCCCGTGCCATGGGGAATATGATGGAACATTCTATGGCTCAAGTTGAACGTGCCAATGCTCCTTTGGGCGATCCCTCCTTTGCTCCAGGGCAGATTTCAACGCAGGCGTATATTCATGCGATTATGGATGGACGCCAACAAGGACCGTTCACGTTGAGTCAGATTCTCTCCTTTATTCGTGAAGGGCGAATTACAGCAGAAACTTATATGTGGAAGCCGGGTATGACGGCGTGGATGCATGCTGTGGATATCGAGGATATAGCTCCTGATCTGCAATGTGTGCCTCCTCCCATTCCGGAAAAATAGATGTTAAAATAATGAAATTTAATCCGGTATTGGCGGTTTGTACCGTATTGTTGAGTGCGGTGACCGCATGGCTGTTCTATATGGGCAGCGAATCGTGGGTTTATGCAGTGGGTGAAGGTGTGCTGGCTTTGGCCTTTTTATCGGTAGGTCTGGGTGGCGTCTCGTTGAAAGAGTACCCTCGTTCATCTGTTTTTTGTGTCATACTCTCCTGGTTGGCTTTGGTACTCGGAGTGGTTTGGGGGTGCGTGTCCGCATTGGTTGGATTGTCCTGTCAGTGGTATGTAGCTGTCTCTGTCATCTTGTTGATAGTTTGGATTCTATGTCTCTATTCGATTGTTAAAAGCAAACAGTAGCAGTCATGAACATAATGAAATATATCCGTTTATTGACGGTTGTGTGCTTGTCTTGTTCGCTGTATGGCGTTGCAGATGCGGCACAACCGATCAAAGTATTGGACCGCAGTGCATCCAAAGCCCCTGTATGGCTGGATAGAACGCAAGAGGAGTATGTGATCACATCGGCGATTGCCGATGATTTGGATGCGGCTCGTAATCAGTGTCTCGACAATGTCCGGACGAAGATTATCGAGTCAGTTGCTCAAAATGTACAGTTTGGGACAGAGAGTCGAATTGCACAGAGTGCCGGAAATAGCGGTATTACCGATTTTACGGACCAGTTTACCTCTGTACTGAAGACGCAGTCTGCCAATATTCCCTTCATACGAGGAATTTCGGTCTCCAAAATCGAAGACTCTTATTGGGAAAAACGTATGGACAAGGAGACGAAAAAAGTCACCTATCTGTATGCCATAAAGTATCCTTTCCCGCGTATTGAGTTGAAAAAGATGACCCGAGAGTTCGAACAGCGTGATCGGGAAATGGTTGCTCGATACAATGCCTTGGAGAAAGGGATCGATTCGGTAGCTTCGTTGGAACAGATCGATCGGGCCATTGAGGATCTCAAGCCTTTGATTACCTATTTCTTCGACGATGTACGTAAGCAGGCTGCTATCTCTTTGCAAGCAAACTATCGGAAATTGTACGATCAGGTTGTCATTGAGACTGCTGAAGAGAAAAACGAAGAGGCTTTCTTGGTATTTCGTTTGAATGGGCGTCCGATCAAGGTCTCTCAACAACCGAAAGCCAAATCGGAGTGTGCCACTCAGATTGCTTGTCACATGGAAGATTCCGGATGTAGAGTAACGTACAGTACAGAATTTTGTGAAGAGAATGCACCGGGTGAAATCCGTTTGACGTTCCGTTGGGGGGGTAAATCGGTTGTGCACACGATCTATTTTAAGAAACAGGATCTTACTGTACAAATTCGGCCTGTGGGAACTGCCTATCTAACGGCAACGAAAGGTTCGGCAGACACTCTTCAAGCAATCCATATTCGCATGGAGATTACAAACAAACATTGTGATCAATTCCAGGTAACGGGTTTGGTTCTGAATGTTCCGGGTGTGGTAGGAGCCATTGTCATGGATGGTTTGGACCTGATGTTTACGGGTGAATCTACCCATTTGTTACAGGTAGATTATGTAACTCCTGTTGTTTATACCTCTGGTCATGGTAACAAATTGCAGATGATGCGTGGCACCTTGCGAGGTAATTACGGGAAAGATTCGGTTTCGTTCTCGACACCGTTTAATCTTACATTTCAATCGAATTGGTAATAAAAACTAACAATATTTAGCTATGAAATTACGTTTGTTTGCATGGACTCTATTGAGTCTGATTGTAATGGCAGCACCTGCTATGGCGCAACAGTCAAGTAAAGAGTTGAAGAAAGAGTTGCGTGCCAAAGTAGAGAGAGATTGTCGCAAGGATGCCAAGCAACTCGAGAAGGATGGTTGGAAAGTAATGCCTGGTAAATTGCCGATTGAGAAACAGATGCAAAATGCTCGTTTTGCCGAATTGGACACTGACGAAGAGACGGGTGAGCAGCTCTATTTTATTGGGACACACAAAGCTTTGGGGGGTAATTATTCTGCTGCCAAACAGATAGCAGATACGCGTGCGCGGGGTGAAATTGCTCAGCAGGTTAATTCTGCAATTGCACAAAAAACTACCAGTCAGGTCGCTTCAACGGATTTGGGTGATAATGATACCGAATTGGTTGATGAGTTGGTTGCTGGAAGCAAAACTATTGTTTCAGCACAGTTGCAGGGGGTAGTGCCCGTTTTGGAAATTTATCGTGAAGGCCAAAATGGTCAATACGAAGTACAGGTTACTTTGAAAGCGGATTATGCAAAAACCATGAAGGCTGTGAAATCTGCGCTTAAAAATGAGTTGAAAAACAAATCTGAGCAGTTAATCATCGATCTCGATAAAGTGCTTCCTTATTGATGATTCACCTTTTCATAATCAAAACTTAGGATTATGATAAGGAGGCATTCAAGAAGTATCCCCGAACATTTCGGGGATACTTTGTTTTATAACGCTATGAACGATTGGTCCCTTGAGACCGAGGGGACCAGTTTTTAATATTTATATAAATACTCGTTTTAACACTCTGTTTTTGTCGTATTGTTTGATTTTGACTGTTTCTTACTCCTTGCTATTTGCGATTTATGTGATGTCCACATGCGATCAAAACAGGAATTGTGTTTGTAAGATTTAGCTTTTGCAATGAGTGTTGAATAGCCTGTAATGATCACACTGTTAGAGAAAAGTGATTAGTCACATTTCGCTATTTGGGGCTTGAGGGTACGGTGTTGATAAAGCAAGGTACAATCATGCTGGTATCGAGAGTAATTAACTTTTGTCCCAGCTTGTGATCGTGGATCGCCCAATGAATTAATTTTTGATTGCAACTTTGATCACACCGTCTTTTTTATTTTCGAATAGATCATAGGCAGTAGCGATATCCGTAAGCGTATAATGGTGGGTAATCAATGGGGTGGTGTCGATTTTCCCCTCTTCGATCAAACGCAAAATCTCTGCACAGTCACCCCCATCTACACCCCCTGTTTTGAATGTTAGGTTTTTGCCGTACATGTCTGGTAACGGAAGGATCTGCGGTTTGTCATATAAAGCAACGATGGTAACAATCGCATTGGGGCGTGCAGCTTCCCATGCCAATTGAAAAGTGTCATCTGCCCCAGCCACTTCGATGACCACATCGGCTCCTCCGTGGTTGCTGCTGTTGCGGACTGTTGCGATACACTCTTCAGGGGTTACAACCTTCACATGGGGATAGTGCGCTTGTACAAACTGGATTCTTTCGGCCGATTTTTCACAAATAATGATCTGTTTCGGGTTGTGCAGCATTACACAGAGCAGCGTGCATATACCGGTTGGACCGGCCCCGATAATCAGTACAGTATCTTGGGATTTGATTTCGGAAATGCGAGCAGCCCAAAAACCTGTTGCCAAAATATCCCCTACAAACAGAGCCTGTTCATCGCTCACCCGATCCGGGATGCGATTTAGCCCCTGATCGGCAAAAGGAACACGTACATACTCGGCTTGTCCTCCGTCAATACGACAGCCCAGTGCCCATCCTCCATTGGGGTCTGTGCAATTATTCACATAGCCGTGTTGGCAAAAGAAGCATTCACCGCAGAAGGTCTCTACATTGACCGTCACGCGATCACCGGGTTTGACGGTATGTACCTCGTCGCCTACCTGCTCCACGATACCGACCATTTCATGTCCGACCGTGATTCCGGGCACTGCACGAGGCACACTTCCATGCTTAATGTGCAGATCACTGGTGCATATACTGCTGAGAGTAACACGTACAATGGCATCCCGTGCATGTTGCAATTCAGGTTTCGGTTTATTGATCAATTCGAAATGTCCCTGCGATAGATATGTGTAGGCTTTCATGGTGTTTATTTTAGTTGCTTGCCACATGAGAAGGCATCGTCCACCTTGCTGCCTAATTCTATGTAGTCATGGTGAATCGGGTCATACGAGATCGGACGCAATTTGCGGGGATCGATTTTGCCGTCGGTGAGAATACTTTCATCTGCTGTAATGTTTACAATTCGGCCGACCAAATGATTGCTGTTTTTGTCGTATGAGATCAGTTCACACTCCAGTGCCATGGGTAATTCATCGATCAAAGGGGCATTGACATGTTCGGAACGGGTCGCATGGAATCCAGCTTTTGCAAACTTGTCAGGCTCTTTGTTCCCTGAGACAATACCGACATAATCACATGCCACAACCTGTTCTGCAGTCCCCATACTTACCGTAAAAGCATGGTTTGCCAAAATGTTTTTTGTGGTTTTATGATTTTCTGACAGACAGATTCCGATCATCTCATCAGAAAAAATACCACCCCAGGCGGCATTCATAGCATTGGGTACACCTTGCTCATCGTATGTCGCCACAATGAGTACGGGCATTGGATAAAGCCAACTGTTTGAACCAAAATTCTTTCGCATATTGTTTTCTTTTTGAGTCAGTTTGAGCTAAAAGTGGATAAAAAATAGATTAAACTCGATAGAGTTCAAAGCTACACTACAAAATTAAAGAAAGTGTATTGAAACGATGAATGGCTTGCGATGAAATTGTGCGTGATATTTTTGGAGTAGAGTCTTCAATGACAAAAACGGACTGTGTTGCAGTCAGACTGCTTATGTTTCAGAAACAGACCTAAAAGCGAATCAATACATAGGTCCATGTCTCCATTCTAACCACGACAGATTGGTTGCACTTAGGGTTGTTTTAATGATACTTCCGGGTATTGACGATAGATGGCCATAGATTGAATAATATTCTTAAATGCTGGGAAAACGTGTTTGGTTAAAAAATACAATTTATTTTGAGAACGAGACCTGTGTAGTTATGGTGTGCTAAATGTGAGGTGTGTAGCGCCAGGATTAACGGCTTTTTTGGGTGCGTAGTTTTGTCCACAGCAGGCAGATTAAATACAAAATAGCTGTGTAGATCAGGATAGCGGTAAAAGAAAATAACAGACTGAATAGAATTGGGAGGTCGGTGTAATTTGGCAAGTAGCCGCAGGTATATTCCAAATATTTGGTCAGTTCGAAAAGTATGAACAATGAAACTGCAGACCAGAGAGCAGTATATAATTTTTGATTGGATTTTAAGATAGCCCGGCACATGCCCCAAGATAACCCAACCAATAGGACTAATTCTATGAGCATCTTCAAGTCGTTTTGAGGGTAAACAATAGGTGCAGGGTGAGAATTCCCAACATAAAGGGTATGAAAAATCAACGACAGTAAAAATAGCAATCCACAAAAGAGCAGTTGGATTAAAATAACGTTTCGTTTCATCGTTTAATGTAGTGTAATGGTGGTTTTAATATGTTGCAATTCGTGTGTTGAGGTTGTATAAAGGAGTGGTGGCTTAAGTGCAAATATTTAGTGGGAGTCTGAGCAGTTATATGAATCCTAAGATACCAATCAGGTCAGCGTACTTGGCCTGAGTGGCTGTTTTGAACAATTGTCTATGGATCAGTTGTTTAAAGATTGTTTTTTGTATAGCTGTAATTTTATTGAATTTCTTGTTGGACGTACAGCTCAGCATCGTCCGGATAGGCTACCTTGAAGTTTGCCTGTTCCATTTCCCTGAATGTCCGAAATCTACGTGATCCCAAGCAAATCTCTTTATTGTGCTCGATCAGTTTTTCCAGTGTATTCAGTGAATCGACCTTTTTTGCATCCAGAAAAAAAGATTATTAAATAGTCTCTGCTTACAAACGTTCCACATCTATGTCCGTAACATATCAGTTCGTTATATACGATTCTATTTGTAGCTTCCCCAGGTGCAAGCATATAATGCTTCCTTGTGGTCGGATCTGCAAGATGTTTTAAAGCAAATTCTGAAGGATATGTTGGTCCTAAGCCATTATTAACGTCATCAATAACATATATTGGTGTTTCTGACGCATTTTTTGTTGAAATTCTTTTATGGCAGTCCGCTCCTTCCTCTTTTGTGCATGTGAGAGAAAGAATTAACATCACGAATGGCACCACCAAAAAATAGAGAATTGTCTTTTTCATAGTCTTTATGTTTTTGTTTGTTGCCTTTTCGTTTAAATAGAGCTGAATTTGTCTGTAAATTATTGAAAATCTGTGTGTAATATATTTTTATTCAAATGTGCATTTGTTATTGCATCCGTGTTATAAATGGTGTTATTATATGAGGATGAAAATGGGGAAAGTTACGTAGTCTATTTCGCCTTTGGAGTTTCCAAATATGAGGGTAATAATTCTAATTTGCGATGTTGAGATTGGGGAGAGGCATTAGCGGTATGTATGAATACTGTTCAATCCGATGTCGCTATGTATAATTCACTTTCGTTTAAAGTTTGAAGGTTTTGTCTCTGTTATGGAGGTATAGTAGATCAAAGAGCTATTTGTATTGGTGGCGATTTTTGCAAGTTTTTACCGTTATGCTATAAATATAAGCAATTTGTTGATTATCTGCAATGTTGCATATGCGATTAATGTGCAGCGGTTGATGGTTAATCTGACGGTTTGTTGGTGTTAAATAATGTTGGGGGTAATTTAACGTATATCCATTCAAAACAAGAAGGATGTGTGTTCTGTTAAAGTTGGCAGGTGATGTGACATCTTTTTTGCTTAATAATTATTAGTTAGATCCAGGTCATGGTTTTTTACTAATTTTGCAACCGTTTTATCAATACCGATCATAGTAAAAATGAAAGCACTAAGTAAAAATGCTATCATTGGCTACCCGGCAGGAATCATCACCGGCATAACATATGGATTGAATCCGCTATTCGCACTCCCTTTGATCAAGGAAGGAGCTTCAATAGAGTCTATCCTTTTCTTCCGTTACATCATTGCCGTTGTGCTATTGGGAGGATTTCTCTTTTTGAGTAAACAGAGTTTCAAAATCAATTGGAAACAAGCAGGTGTCTTATGTGTGCTTGGGCTGCTTTATACCTCCAGCAGTATATTTCTGTTTGATGCGTTCAAGTATATAGCATCGGGACTGGCTACGGCTCTTGTGTTCCTTTATCCGGTTCTGGTGGCCATCATCATGGTCTTTCTGAAAGTAATTCCTTCGTGGCCAGTATGGCTATCCATATTTCTGACATTTGCCGGTGTGGCCATCATGACAAAGAACGACTCCACGCAAACAATCAGTCTGTTAGGTGTTTTACTCTCTTTGGGATCGGCGTTGGTTTATGCTATGTTTATTGTCATAATTAACCGTAGCAAGGCTATCAAAAACATTTCGAACAGTCTGCTGACATTCTATGCTTTGGGGGTAGGGGCCATTGTATTTTTCATAAAACTCTTAACGTCTGATGCGGATATCACTACCGGTCTGGAAAACAATATGGCATGGTTGAACCTCATTGGGTTGGCTATTCTGCCGACCATTGTTTCCACCTCTACGTTAGCTGTTGCAACCCGAAATATAGGTGCGACCAAGGCATCTGTTCTTGGTGTATTCGAGCCGATAACGGCTATCCTCATAGGAACGTTTGTTTTTGGCGAGGCCTTAACGATAAATATCATTGTAGGTATCTTAATCTCAATGGCAGCCGTGATATTTATGATCGCCAAGACCAAAAGGTAAATCAAAAACATGTTCCCAGTTCAGTTAATCAGTTAACATGATTGCTCGATTATCGGAACCGAGTTGATTATAACACCTTGTGTAGATTTTGACCATAGTGGGGATGCCCAGGGTCCAATAGGGTAGTGCGATGGCCGGGATCAACCAGAAAATTTCGGCATCTTTGATCTTTCCCATGTTTATATTAAAGGATCATTCAAATAATATTTTTATTTAACTGCTTTATGCCATAATTGAATTGTTGTTGATATGATTGTGGCGTTAATCCTTGTCGAACTGTTCGATCATTAGGATGCAGTTGTATTATGTGAAAGTGACAAGGCAAAGATTTGCCTTGTCACTCAGTTGCTTAAAAGAATATCAGGTTTAGAATGTTTTTTAACTTTTCGGGAGTGTAGCGATTCAGGTACTCTTGTGGCTGGCAGAATCGCTTGTTGATTAAATCATAGATAAGAATACTATCATCCTGCAAAACCAGCCACACTACTCCACCAAGACCACGAATGTGGAAAAGTGATTTTGGATTCATTTTACAAAGTTACGATAATCTCCCTGCGTGAAAACTAAGCAGAAAACGGAGTTCATCTGGCCCAAAATGGTTGAGATATTCTTGCGGATCAACTAACTTGTCTGTTTCTATGTCATAAACCATCAGTTGATCATTGGGGAAAACAAACCATATTGCCGTTTCAAGTCCCATTATTACAAATGAAAATTTAGGCTTTAATTGTAATATACGTAGGGCTAATTGTTCATGGTAGTTACCTCGTTTTGTATGAATCAGACTGTCCCCATAAACCCCAGGACATGAAACCAATGGCGTGTCCTCTGTTCCTCCCACATATCGATTGCCATTAAAGAAAAGATGATAGGAGTCATTTTTTACTGGTCTTGCAGCTGCTAAAAGTGTAGGTAAGTGATGAAAATTTTTGGCATGTCTGCGTACTTTAACCTGAAGCGTTGGAATACATACAATATCGATAGTATCGAAGATTGCCCGTATATAACTTGTATCATAATGGTATTGAGCTGCCCAATATTTTTCAGTTAACTTTAACGCATATTGTTCATATTTAGGTAGTTTATTTGGTAGTTTGGCCAAACGAGATGGAAGAGTGACAGATTCTTGTCCGACCATTAATTGGGGAAGTGCCAATATAAACAGGATAGATAATAAAGCTCTCATAATTTGAATGGTTTACTGTTCGACTACACGATACTGAGCTCCCCGCACCTCTCGGAAATATAAAGGCTTTATTTTGCCATAATCAGGATCCATAACTTTAAATCTGTATACTCCATTTTTGACTTCAATGGCCTGAATGGCAACAACACTAGCTTGCCCTGGGCTTGTGGTAGGTATACATTCTATCGCAACGGGTATATCTCCTTGTATGGATTTATTACCAACATACTTACTTTACATCCGATGCTTCATTAACAAAACTTTGTTTTGAAATTAAATCCCCACTACAGGTAAAAAGTTCATTGGAAATAAGAGCTCCTCGAACAAATTTAAGTTCACATTCGTTGTAGTGAGTGAGAAACATAAATAGGGCTTGATTAGGAGGCATCTCTAAATTATTTTGATATTTTTGATATATCCGATAAGCCTCACGTACGTAAGGAAAATCTTTTTTTAATACTTGTACGATCCCCTCAAGCGTCATTGCCATACCGGGATACGAGAGATATCTTACTCCGATATAACAGTCTGGAAGATCATCGATTTTGGCAAAAAAATGTATCGATGGTTCGAAAAAATCTCCAATGTTGCGAACTAGCACCATTCGGTAACAAGTAGTGTCTCCTTTCTCTGAGACATTCAATAGCATCATTGTTGGATTTGTATCCTGATTTTCAGATACATATTTTTTAATGCACTGTTTTAATTCTTCATTTTGAATTCCCGCAAATGAAGTAGACGATTTATAAACCGAACAACTCACTAATAAAACACTGATTATTATTAGTAGTTTATATTTATAACACCGATTTCTTGAGAATGTTCTGTTTCCCATATTCGATATAATTTTCCTTGATAAATAATCTTATGATTTAACTCTTGCCACTCTAATATGAATGCTTTGTCGGCAGGACTAATCCCGATTCCTTGGGTGACCGGTACCGGATGAGTATGAGTTGTACCATCGACAGCATATTTTCTAAACCAACCATTTTTATAATACACCTTGCCATCTCTCCTGATTAGCTTGCTATCATAAGTGCTGGCTGAGGTTTTTGTATTGTACGTTCGTTTCATTAATAGTGCACGACCATCTTCTAATTCATATACGAAATGTTCTTTATGGCTTAGCCTCCTTTATATGAACTTTTATACATATAGGCATATGCTCCTTCCAGGCTTGCAAACATATGATTAGAATCCTCAAAGATACTGTGTGTGGCGTGATTAAGTCTTGCAATCGTTAAATCAGTTGCTGCACCTTTCCAGAAATCTCCGCCAGCGAGTTCTGCTCCTAAACCTCCAGATAATCCAGAGAAAGCTAACATACCTCCTTTGGTTTGCCCTATTGGGGTTAATTGGAAAGCAGAGCCGGCCCAAGAACCTAACACTCTCGAAGCAAAACCAGAAAGGAAATCACCTCCTTGTTGCATTGGTAGCGAGTTTTTCGCCCGCTGCGCTATAAATATAGGAAACTTGTTGATTACCTGCAATAAAGTATTATGGCTTGTTCATATATTGTGGATTGCCTAAAAAACAGAACCAGAAATATAATTATATTTCTGGTTCTGTCTATATTCTTTATGGATATTCAAAAACAGTCGGTGGATCTAAATATTTAGGAGGAAGACACTGAATATGTTTTAAAAACATATTTTTTTCTTTTATCTCTTGCCACGTGTACTGTTTGAATATCTTAGGGTCATATACAAACACATGTATTTTTTCGTAAGCATCCATTGTTGAGTCCGCTAAATACGCATCTTCTATCAACGTGTACATGTTTACACAATGCTCATTGGTGTCGTGAGGAGGAACCAATTTGTATGCGTCTTCTGTCGGATTTTTACGCGCTGCTTTATGGGGATTTTTCGTTATATCATAATAATAGGCAGCGACGTAAACAGAATCGTCGGAGTTGTTTACAAAAATCTGATATGTGCGTTTAGGATTATATAATCGATGGTCACCAAGCAAGTAGTTTTTGGAAGAGTCTTTAGGGAAGAGATATGCACTTACTGCAAGACGCTTGTTTTCAGGCACAGTGGAGCGAACGACAAGGGTGTCATTGTCCAGCATGGTGTACATTTCATAGACGTAGAAGCTCTCTTCAGCGGCAGAATAGGACTTCACTAACGTGGGACGTGAGAAAGGTAGATCTCTCATATTTAACGCCTCAAGGGCCTTCCAAATGTTATGATATGCCGCATTTTTCATTTCTGCGGGGGTGCGTGGAATAGCCATGTTGATCTGATAAGCGATGTACAAACAGACAAATATGCCCAATACAATGCGCCATATGATACGTTTGCGCCGTTTCTTTTTAGCAGGATCCATCATAACATAATATAATTAGCGTGTTATTTTTACTGTACCCTTGAAATAAATAGTGAAATGAGTTCCTCCCCATCCACCTACCCCATGGCCGAATGTTGTAGCAATATTACGCAGAACATTGCCGTCGAGTTGGATATCAAAATCATACCTGTCGTTGGCTCCTTCAAATTCAAATGGATTTTCTTTACTTTGTACTAAAGTAATTGTACCATATACTAAACCGTCATTTAGATTATGGAAGTGCTTGCCAAATAAGTTAACTAAGATTTTTCCATCTTCGATGTGAGAAAGTCTTACTCTACTTAAATCGATTGTATTTATATCTACCGTTACATCTTGTCCATAGCCATATCGCCACAATAGAGTTGCATCACGAAATGTTAAACGCCCTGTTCGGTTAACCCGTTCCATAATTTGATTGATTAGATGTTTTCTAAATAATTCCGATTTATTAATTAGCTTCTGTCGTAAGCTTAATTTGGTTTTTGCAGACTTTGCATTATTTCCAATACGATTCCCTGCACTTGGAGCACCACCATCCGGTGATATTGGATTGTTTGTGTTACCAATATTGTTACGAACGTCCCAGCCCATACTATGGGAAATGATACACCACATTATTAATTCGGCTCGAGTTGGATTTATGGTTTCATATAAATCTGTCATAAGAGAATTATATCCATTTATATAAATATTCGATAGATAATAAATCGTGTTCCACCAGTCGGTGTCTGTCGAATCTTCGATTGGCTCTAATCCGTATAAATCTACCAAGTTGATAGGATTGTTTAAGCAATATACGAATGGAGATACATCAGGATATTTGTTTGCCAATAGATCCATAGACATCCATCTTCCGATCACGGGGTCGTATTGCCTTGCACCGAAGTCGTACAGTCCGAGGATTGTCCCCCCGATTGAAGCATCCTGCAACTCTTTCCCGCTGAAAAGTTTTTTCTTGCTGAGTATATAAGTAAATGGGATCAAAAACAACCTAGAGGAAGAGCTGATAAATTCAGCTCTTCCTCTAGGTTGTTTTGTGGGTTTTAATAAAAGTTTATATCCTCCAATGTATTTTTAGTTAAATTGATACGAGCCGCCATGCCGTGGTATCCATGATCTATTGTATGATATAGCCATAATTGTTTTGTGAAATCTGTAGTTTCATTAATATCTTCTTTTGCAATGAATCTGATTTCAATGATGGCATCTGTCTCTGTGCTAGTATTCATGTATTGACGGACATAAAAGGGATAATGGTCGGCGATATGTTCGCAAGGGATGCCTGCTGAGCCGTTCAGCTGTTCGCTCAGGTAATTTTCCATCAAGGTTCTGGTGACCTGTTCGATGTACTGAATATCCTGCAGGGTCAACGGATTCGGTTCGTTTTTCCGCTCTAGGATATAACCTTCATACTCTTCGGTTTTGACGTAACGAACATTTACGTCCATTTTTTCGAGTCCGATACATAGAATGTCTCGTATCGAGAGGCCCGGTTTCATGCGATTGAGTGCCGGTGTTTGTGCACTGCCCGTTTCAACCAGGGTAAGTAATAATAAGAATGGAATCAATAGGTTTTTCATAGAGCATTATTTAAGGTAGTACGTAAGGAGGCCTAAGGCGTCTTAAAGGATCTTCCTTGTAGTACATTGGTTGATCATTTTTATCTAATAGATAGGGGGGTACAGGTGTGTGGTCCTCTTTTGTTATTGCGTAGTGTGTTCGTAAAGGTTGATTAAGTTCGCCCCGGATTTGATTTTCGATATATATGGCTTGCCATTCTGCTTTTTCCAGTCCCATATAATGATTTGTGTATCCTCCCATATCGGCATAATAATATAAATTGCCACTTAATCCATCGTATGCGTGAGCCAGTTCATGGGCCAATCCAATGTAAGCAGGAGCGTCAAAGTTTCCATTCTGATTGTATCCTCCGGTGTTCCTGTAAGGATTGTAGTAGATAATACCACCACAACCAATTTGCTCTTCATCTAAAATATTCAGATTGTTAACCATAGCCAAACCTGCTATCAGTTCCCCCGAATTTGCGGAGGCATTCAAATAAGACGTAGGGTGATATGTATTACGCTTAAAGTCGCCAGTGACTATTGTCACCGTATAATCAGAGCCACGTATATAGTCGATCAACATACTGCCGGTTGGAGTTGCTGGACTGGATAAAAGACGTAAATCCCATAACACACTTACAGCCGTTCGAGAAAGATTAGTTGCTTCAGGTCCGCCAAATGTCGAAAAGAAACCAAACCCCCATCCATTGGATTCGAAATAATAAGTTTGTCCATCTATATGTACTTTTAAGGTGTCTCCTGTCGGATCTGTAAATAATATTGGGTTATTTGCGCAGTAGGTATATGGCGATATTTGTGCATATTTACTTGCAAACCTATCTTGTGTCATCCATCTTCCGATCACGGGGTCGTATTGCCTTGCACCGAAGTCGTACAGTCCG
>ENA-ORUI01000189-ORUI01000189.1-human-gut-metagenome-genome-assembly--contig:-NODE-189-length-81037-cov-9.293905_pt1 | contig 81037 bp, 95 predicted proteins | sample MGYA00242078_ERZ509205 | MGnify/ENA primary metagenome ERZ509205 (study PRJEB26280, sample SAMEA2338828) | human gut metagenome | biome: human gut; feature: human-associated habitat; material: faeces... | reverse complement strand
GTTACCTAGTCTGTGAAGCAGGAAACTTGGGAGGTGACGACCAAGGCGAATTAAGCTTACTTAATTCTTTTGTTCTCAAAAAAACTGTTATAATAAAATGGGTGATATAGATGAATAAAATCAAGAAATGGATATCAAAACATAAAATCATTATTTTCTTATTCTTATTTGCATTTGTAATTAGAATAGGAGTAATACTATGGATTGATACACCAGTAATATCGGACTTTAAAACGATGCTAGATGCATCAAAAGAATTAGTAAATGGAACAGATGCTTATAAGAGTATGCCATATTTTATATGTTGGGGTTATCAAATGGGACATGTAATCTATCAAGCTATATTGTTAAATATAATAAATAGTATTACATTTTTAAAAATAGTAAATGCCATAGTTACGTCCTCTACAGTAATTATGATTTATTTGATAGGAAAAGAATTATCTACCACCAAAGCAGCAATTATCATAAGTATTATTTATTCAATATTTCTTTTCCCTTTATTATTAAACACAGTATTAACAAATCAATTACTTCCTATGTTACTCATACTAATTGCTATTTATTTATGGATGAAAAAGAAAAAAGAGAATAAACTAATGCCTGTAATAATAGGTATCCTTCTTGGAATAAGTAATATGTTAAGGAGTGAAACAATAGTAATAATTATTGCTTTTGTTTTATATACTATCTTTTTAATGATAAAAAAAGAAAATAGAAAAGCACTAATAATAAATTTATGTTTAATTATAATCAGTTATTTCACTCTAACAACAGCAACATCCTTCGTTCTAAAAGCAACAGACATTAGTCCAAGCGGATTAGAAAATAAAAATTCATCATGGAAATTTTTAGAAGGATTAAATGTTGAAACAAGAGGGCAGTATAGTGAAGATGATGCTGTCAAATATTCATACGATAAAAAGAAAACAACCAAAGAGTTAAAAAAGAGAATCCAAGAAGAGTGGCAACAATACCCATTATTATTCGCTAAAAAAACAAAGATATTATGGTTGAATTCTGATCTATCATGGCCATTAGGACATATAGAAAATCAAGAAGACTTAAAACTATATGAAGGTATCAATCAAATATTTATTTACTTCTTTGTTATCATGTCTTTATTAAGCGCTATCACTTTATTTAAAAAGACCTATAAAAAAGAACAAATATTAATATTACTAATCTTATTCGTATATTTTGGTGTCTATTTATTCATAGAAGTAATGCCAAGATATGCGTATTCTCTACAAATATTTGAAGCCCTTCTAGCGAGTATTACCCTAGGATATATATTAGATAACAAAAAAATAAGTAAAGTTGGTGACCATCATGCAAAAACTAGAAAATAATATGTTAATCATTTGTCCAAATGAAGAAAAACTAAAGATATTAGAAAAACTAGAACAAGAAGATAAATTATATAATTTAAAATTTATGACCAAAAAAGAATATTTAGATAACTACTTTTTTACATATAAAGATAACGCCCTTCTTTATTTAATGAAAAAGTATCATTATAAAGTAGATGTATGTAAAGTATATCTGAATTATCTTTATGTAATTGATGAAGACAAAGTTTTTCAAAATAAAAAATTAAACTTTTTACAAAGTTTAAAAAAAGAATTAAAAGAAAATGGATTATTAGAATATAACCCATCTTTTAAAGACTATATAAAAAACAAAAGAAAACTTATCTTAAATTACCCTAAATTAGACTTATATGAGCGTCATGCGTTAGAAGTAGAAGAAGATACTATCCCACAAGAAAAAGAGCTAACAGTAACCGAATATAAGACTATGGAAGATGAAGTAAATGGTATAGCTCTAGAAATATTAAAATTATTAAAACAAAATGTAAATATTAATAAAATTTATTTAACAAATGTATCAAAAGATTACTTATATACAATAGATAGAATATTTACTTATTATAAAATACCAATAAATCTAGAGATGAAATATACAATCTTTGGTACAAAAGTAGTAAAAGATTACTTACAAGAAGAAAAATTAGACCTAGAAAACAATAATAAAATAACAAAGAAATTAGTATCTATTTTAAACTCATTAGTAGACTTAAAAGATGATAGTAAAGAATACAAAGAATTATTAATTTCTAAAATAAAAAGTGCTAGTATTACTAGTGAAGAATATAAAGATGCAGTACAAATAAAAAATCTAGAAAATGAAGAGTTTATGGATGATGAATATGTATTTGTTTTAGGCCTAAATCAAGATAATCTTCCAAAACTAGAAAAAGATACAGACTTTATTTCTGATAAAGATAAAAAAGAAGTAGAATTATATACAACAGATGAAAAGAACAAACAAGCTAAAACATCTCTAATTAATATATTTTATTCTATTAAAAATCTTTATTTATCATATAAACTACAAACTCCATTTCAAAGTATGTATCCATCCAGTATAATTGAAGAATACAAAATAAAAGTAATAACACCAGAAGAAGATACTTACAAATCTAGTAATCTATATAACAAATTAAGACTAGGAAGTAAACTAGATACTTATAACAGATACCAAGAAATAACTCCAATGTTAAAAGAACTATATACACACTATGATATTCCATATCAAACATATGATAATAGTTTTAAAGGAATAAATAAAAATACATACTTAGAAAACTTACCATTCCCATTAAAACTATCTTATACTAGCATTAATTCTTATAATGAATGCAAATTCAAATACTATGCAAACTACGTATTAAAACTAAATACATTTGAAGATACATTCGCAGCTTTTATAGGATCACTTTATCATAGAACACTACAACTATATAAAAGACCAAACTTTGACTTTGAAGAAGAATATCAAAAATATTTAGAAAAAAGAACTTTATCTTTAAAAGAAAAAGTATTACTAGTAAGATTAAAAAAAGAATTATTAGACTTGTTAGAACAAGAGAAAAAACAAGATTTAATTTTAGGATATATAGATGAATTACATGAACAAAAAATAGAAATTCCCCTAAAGAAAGATATTGAAGTTATATTTACTGGAACAATAGATAAAATTATGTATTATAAAAAAATAGAAGATACTTATTTTGCCATTGTAGATTATAAATCAGGAACAGTAGATACTAAAATAGAAAAAATGAAATATGGTTTATCTATGCAATTACCAGTGTATTTATATTTAATTAATTATTCAAAAGTCTTCGATAATCCAATATTTACAGGAATTTATTATCAAAATATTTTATTTAACTATCCATCATTTGATAAAAAGCCACTAGAAGAAATTAAAAAAGATAGAATTAAATTACAAGGTTATTCAACAGACGATTTAAGTGTTCTAGAAAGATTTGATCCAACTTATGAAAATAGTGAAGTAATTAAAAGTATGAAATATACAGAAAAAGGTTTTTATCATTATGCAAAAGTATTAAATGATAAAGAAGTATATGATATGATTCGATATACTAAAAAACAAATAGAGAAATCCATGAACGAAATATTAGATGGAGACTTTACTATCAATCCTAAAGTATATGATGGTAAAAATATTTCTTGTGAATTTTGTTCTTTTAAAGATATTTGCTATAAAGCCCAAAAAGATACAGTATACTTAGACAAAGTAGAAGATTTATCATTTCTAGAAGAGGAGGGATATTAATGCCAAGTTGGACGCCCGAGCAACAACAAGCGATTGATGAAGAAGGAAAAAATATCATCGTATCAGCAGGAGCTGGTTCTGGAAAAACAGCTGTCTTAACAGAACGTGTAATTAGAAAACTAAAAAGTGGTGTTCATATTAATGAACTATTAGTTTTAACATTTACCAATGCTGCAGCAGCCGAAATGAAAGAACGTATTAGAAAAGCTATAAGAAAGACACCTGGCCTAGAAGAAGAAATGAATAGAATAGATGGTGCCTATATCACAACTTTCGATTCTTTTGCCCTATCAATTGTAAAAAAGTATCATACTGTAATTAACTGTACAAATAATATTCAAATTACAGACGATGTTGTTATAAACATTAAAAAACAAGAATTACTAGAAGAAATTTTAGATGAGAAATATCTATTACAAGATAAACGTTTTACAAAACTAATACGCGACTTTTGTTATAAAGATGATAAAGAATTAAAAAAAGCTCTTCTAGATATCTATCAAAAGATAGAGTTAAAGTACGATAAAGAGCACTTCCTAGAAACATATCTAGATAACTACACAAAATCCTGGGATAAAGTAATAGAAGACTATCTTCATAGTATCAAAGATAAAATAAAGGAAATAAGAGAAATACTAGCAGAAATGTCATCTTACTTTGATGGTAAATACATGATGAAAGTAGAAGATTATCTTTATGAATTTTTAAATAAAGAAAGCTATGAAGAAAAGAAAAAAGCTCTAGATAACTTTTCTAGATTTCCAGCTCTTCCTAAAAATTCAGAAGAAGCAGGTAAAACATTAAAGAAACAATTAACTGGAATACTTGATGAATTAAAAGAAGAAATGACTTATGAACAGGTAGAGGAGATAAAACAAGAATTAGAGTCAACAGTTTCTAATCAAGAAGAAATTATCGATATCCTAAAAGAACTAGATAAAAGATTAACTTCCTATAAAGAACAAGAAGAAATCTATAACTTTACTGATATTTCAAGACTAGCCATAAAAATTGTTTCAGAAAATAAAGAAATAAGAGAAGAATTAACTGCCAGTTTTCATGAGATTATGGTAGACGAATATCAAGATACTTCAGATACCCAGGAAGCATTTATTAATTTAATTGCCAACAATAATGTCTATATGGTAGGAGACATAAAACAATCTATTTACCGGTTTCGAAACGCCAATCCGTATTTATTTAAACAAAAATATGATACTTATCGTGATACAGACCAAGGAATAAAAATAGACTTAGTAAAAAACTTCAGATCAAGAAGAGAAGTATTAGAAGATATAAATTTATTATTTAATCAGTTCATGGATGATGCTATTGGTGGTGCTGACTATAAAGCTTCTCATCAAATGGTATTTGGTAATATGGCCTATGAAGAAGGCGGAAAAACAAGAGACAATCATCATATGGAATTATTAACTTATAATTACGATAAAACAACACCAATCACCAAAGATGAACAAGAGGCCTTTATCATAGGAGAAGATATCAAAGACAAAGTAAATAATCATTATCAAGTATTTGATAAAGATACAGGAATTATAAGACCAATAGAATATAAAGATTTTGTTGTTTTGTTAGACAAGAGTAAAAACTTCGAGCTATACAAAAAAATATTTGAGTATTTAGGAATACCACTATCTATTTTAAAAGAAGAGTCTCTAAGTAAAGATAATGATATCTTAGTAATTAAAAACTTATTAAATTTAATTGTAAGAATAAAAAGAAAAGATGATTTTGATAGTCTAAAATATAGCTTTGTCTCTGTAGCGAGAAGTTATCTATTTGAACTATCAGATGAAGAAATATATGATGCTTTAGTAAAAGATAAAATAAAAGAAACAAAGCCATATATAATATGTGAAGAATTAAGTCATCTATTAGATGATACATCACCAACTGAATTTTTCTTAAAAGTAATAAAAAAAGTAGAGTATGAAGAATGTTTATTAAAAGTAGGAAATGTTACTTCGTTCCAAGTTAGACTAGAATATATATACAATTTAATTGGAAACTTAGAAGAAAATGGTTATACCATAGAAGATATTATTACTCATTTAGATGCAATTTTTGAGAGCGGACAAGACTTAAAATTCAATGTAAATACAGATAGTAGTAATAGTTGTAAGATCATGACAATCCATAAATCAAAAGGTCTAGAATTTCCAATCTGTTATTTCGCAGGATTTGCTTCTAAGTTTAACTTAAGAGATTTAAAAGAAAGAATCTTATTTGATAATACTTATGGTATTATTCTACCGATGGTAACAGATTTCTATAAAGATACTATTTTAAAGACCTTAGTAAAAGAAAAAACAAAACAAGAAGAAGTATCAGAGAAAATAAGACTTTTCTATGTTGCTTTAACTAGAGCAAAAGAGAAAATGATTATGGTAACAGAAAAGATAGAAGAAGAAAATGAGAGTTCGGGATTAGTAAGTGGTGCTATTCGTAGTAAATACAATTCATTCTTATCAATAATAAAGAGTATTTATTCCTCCCTTTTACCATATGAAACAGAAACAAATGTTACTCCTTCCAAAGATTATTTACTCTCTAAAAACAATACAAATGAAGATGAATTAATATTAACAGAAGACTCTATAAAAGTAGAGGAGCTAGAACTAGAAAAAGTACCAGTAGAACATACCAGATACTCTAAAGATATTCTTCATTTATCAACAAAAGAAGAAGTAGAAAAAATGGAATTTGGTACTAAAGTACACCAAGTATTAGAACAACTAGACTTTAAACATCCAAATCTAGAAGGGTTAACAAATACAATACAAAAGAAAATAGAAGCATTTTTAAACAGTTCATTAGTAAAAGAAAATATAAACGGGACATTTTATCCAGAATATGAATTTATAGATAAAACAGAAAATACTCATGGTATTATGGACTTAGTAATCGAAAAAGAAGATAAAATGATTATAGTTGACTATAAATTAAAAAATATCGATGATGATGCTTATGATAAACAATTGAATGGTTATAGAGAATTCTTAAAAAAGAAAACTAAAAAAGATGTAGAATGCTATTTATATTCTATTATTGATGAAGTCTTTAGAAAAATAAAAGAACAGTAAATTTACTATTACTGTTCTTTTTCTAATACTTTATTTTTCTCTACAGGAACTCCAAACTCTACAGATTTTATTTTACCATCTTCTACAGAATAATTAGTACATTTGACTGTTTCAGTGTTAGTGTATAAAAGATAAGTTTCATCTGAATCACAAAAGTACTGTCCATAAGTAATAGTGTCAGCACCAACAACTTGATAACCATCATGATAAGGGTATGTAGTATTTTTTTCAAAATTAGAATCAACTTCATTACTAGGTACTAATAAAATATGCTGATATGGTAAAAATTCTCCGCCCTCTACTTCTACATTAGAAGAAACAGGTGTTCCAAATTGATTGACTTTAGATACAATATCCTGATTATTTACAAAATATATACAACCATTATCAATATTTCCAAAATATTTTCCGTAAGATTCTAAGGAGATTGCAACTGGTTGATATCCTAAATGACCATCAAGTTGATTAATTTCATTCCTATTGACATTAATAACTTCAGAAATTGTTTGAGAAAAAGCATCATAAGAAATAGTTTCTTCTTCTACATTTGTATCCGATAGAGTAGTCTCTTCTTTAGTACCACAACCAGTAAGTATAGTTGAACCAAGAACACCAGCAACTCCAACAGTAGTCAAAATATTTTTTATCTTCATACAAATAAATCCCCCTCAGATAAATTTTACTAATTATATCATAAAGTCACAAAAAAAGCAATGAATATCAATTTATTGCTCTTTCACTAATCTTTTAAGAAGTAATACAAGTAATGTCTGGATATAAGGAATAATAATGCAAATAGCAACTGTAGCAACTAAAAATAAAAATAAAAGTGCTTGACCTAATGCAACAGCAAAGTCATCAGGAATAGAAAAACTATCGTAAATAAGACTTATGATACAACAACATCCAAAAAATAGAAAAATAGTAAGGGCAGGTAAAATAATAGCATAATATAAAATCTTTAATATTCGTTTATCTAATCGATTTCCAATTTTAATAAAAACTTTACTAATAAGAGTACTAGGAAAACTAACAATAAAAACAATTAAGGAAAATATAAATGCTACTATTGCCCAGGAAGAATCTTCATGAATAAACATAATTTTAAATATGATAAAAGTAATAACAACAAGTATCACCCTTGAAATCATATAAATCTTTTTCGTTTTTTTATTCTCCATAGTATTCCTCCTATACTATTGACTATCTATATCTTTCACAAACTCTTTATTTCGTTCAATCATTCGAGAATACATTTCTTCTCCTAATAAATGTATTAAATATTCTTCCTGAATCGCATCTTCGTAATTTTCTAATGTAACGATTGCTTCACTGTTTTGTAACTTAGAATAACTAATATAATAAGTGTGTTCCTCGTAGATTTGAGGAAGTAAATCATTCTTTCTTATATCTTCTTCTAAATACCAAGTGGGCCTTTCTGTATAGTAATCAGTAAAAGGCTTAACATAAGCTAATACAATTCCTAGACGATTAGGACTATTTAACTGATAACTAAGTTCATTCTTATACCTAGAATTATACTGATCAATATAGGAATCACATCCATCTTTTGTTTCTCTTTTTAAAAGAGTAGTAACTCCAAAAATTAAAGCTTCCGTATCAGTAATTTCAGAAAATGGATCATAATCAATTCCATCCAACAAACGAACTCTTTTAGAACTTTCTAAATACTCAGGTGTAGCGACAATAACCCCGAAATAATAATCATGAATATCAAGTGTTTGCCTCATAGTATCGCCTCTTAACTATCTATGATACAACAGAACCAATCTCTTCACCAAGCAAAAGTTTATGTAAATTTCCAGGTTTATGAATATTAAAGACTAGAATAGGTATTTCTTCTTCCATACATAAACTAATCGCAGTGGAATCCATGACTTTTAACTTTTTATTTAACACATCCAAATAAGATGTATGTGGAATGAATTCTGCATCTTCAAATTGCTTTGGATCTTTATTATAAATTCCATCAACATTAGTTGCTTTAATAAGAGCATCAGCTTTAATCTCTGCTGCTCTTAATGCTGCTGCCGTATCGGTAGAAAAGAACGGACTACCAGTACCACAACCAAAAATAGTAATTCTTCCTTTTTCTAAATGCCGAATAGCTCTATCTTTAATATAAAATTCTGCAACTTGTCTCATTTCAATTCCTGTTTGTACGCGGACATCTTGTCCAATTTGTTTAAAAGCATCTCCCAAAGCCAAGGCATTCATCGTAGTAGCAAGCATACCGATATAGTCACTAGTTGCTCGATCCATATACGGATTTGCTTTTCCTCTCCAAAAATTTCCACCACCAACAACAATGGCAATTTCAATTCCATTTTCTGCACATTCCTTAATCTCTTTAGCAAAATTTAATACCTCATCAAAATCAATTCCAGAAGGTTTAGAACCAGCCAAAGCTTCTCCACTAAATTTTAGTAATACTCTTCTATATTTCAAAATTTCATCTCCTTTTAATAATAGTGTAGCATAAGAATGATAAGAAACATTGAAAAAAATAAAAATATGTAGTAAAGTAAACACCACAAGAAAGGAGATTCTTATGGAAATAAAAACAATAGATATAGCAACTGCAACAGAATCAGGATTATTAACAGTAATAAAAAATAATTGTCAAGTATCAAAGAAGATGCAATCACAAATGGACATGCTTTCAAAATACGAGTTAGCACAAGAACTAAATCAAAGAAAACCAAAAAAAATAGAAAGAGAGCAAGAATTAGTTGAACAGACGATGACAAGGAATGAAAATCAAGATGCTCTAAAATCTTATATTACTACATTTAATGTAATAGAAGAAAAAGAAGAGTTTTTACAAACAGCGAAACAAACAATGTCTGCTATTGATTTTGCAAGATTAGTATCACAGCTACAACTACAAACAATAAGTAACTTGCAAGAATTAGAAAATATGGAGAAAGAATGCAACTCCATAGAAGATTTACATGAACTTCAACAAGAAGTATCCATAGAATATGAAAGACTACAATTAATTACAAGAACCATAAAAGAAGAAGTACCAAGACATATTTTATATAAAGTAATAGGGGGAGAGACTAAATAATGACATTAATAGAAGCAATGACACTAGCAGAAATAAAAAAATTGGTAGAAATAGAAAAAGAAAAATTAGGACAAGAACTATCCACTGAAAACGAAGAATTAAAAAAATATGTAGATTTCTTCACAGACTATAATTTAAATGATGTAAGAAATTATGATAAAGTAGATACAAGTCGTTTCTTTATATTATATTTACATAGTGTAAATCCTAACAAATGGTCGATGGAAGAATTAGAAACGATGGTAGCAAAAAACAAAAAATTATTTCAAGAATCAGATAGCATTGTTTTTAGAAAACTGATTGATTTAGCAAGAGATATTGTGGAAGCAGGAGCAGCTGATATCCTAAGAGAATTAAGTAGAGAACCTAAAAAATCGCATATATCAATTTTCCAATTAATAAAATCAAAAAGAATATCAGAGATTGCCAAGAAATCTTTAGAAAATCTAAAAGAAGAAGGATATGATCTAGAAAATTTAATTGATTTAATAGAAAAAGAAGACGAAGATTTATGCCATGCACTTAGTCTAGTAAGTATGTTTAAAGAGTCTAAAGAAATCAAGAATGATATAAAAGAGCAAATGTTAGAATTTGCAGAAGAAAATAATTTATCACCAAGTGATAGAGTTTTTCAGAAAACAGCGGACAAGTATATGAATTTATCTGTTAAAAAAGATGAAGTATTTAAATTGTTTGAGGTAATGCAAGAGTATTATAAAAGATTATTAAGTAAAGAAAAATCAAGACAACAACAAGCGAAAAAAGGTTTAAAAAATTACCAACAATTTGAAAATTTATTTGCCAAAGCAATAAAGAGTAAAGAAATAACAAATTATGAAGAAATAATAGAATCTATTGCAAGCCCACAGTTACGTATAGAAGTACTAAAGTTTATTTACAGACATAACTTACAGTACCAGCAACAGTTATATACTACTTACCAAAGCGTATTTGATGATAATACGATGCCCTATAAAACGTTCTTATCGAGATATAGCCTATCCATCAAAAACCTAGAAGCTTTAATGACGAAATCTATCGAAGAATTAGAGAAGATGTTAAAAGAAATAAGTGCATTGAATATTCAAAATAAAGAACAAATTCTAGAAGGGTCTAACTTGGCTAGAATAAGTAAATTAAAAGAATTAATGAAAAAAGGAATAATTACAGAGGAATTCTTAAATAAGAACAGCTCTCTATTCCAAATAGAACAACCACAGTATCAGACTCTAACGGCAAATATAGAGTTTCTAAAAGAAAAAAATATGACACCCCTATTGATAGGTGAACATAAAGAATTATTATTAATACCATCACAAACACTGTCTGAAAATTATCAAACTTTAGAAGAATATGAATTTTCTATAGATTGGACTAGAATAGAAAATGCTTCATTTTTAGGAGCTAGTGATTTAAAGGGAAAAATTGATAAATTACTAGAACTAGGCTATGAAAATATATTAGAAACCAATTTAGAGTTATTGAATTATAGTAAAAAAGAATTAGAAAGATTGGATAAATTAAAAATATTAAGTTTTCCTCTACCAGAAACGAAAGAAGAATTAGACTTCATACTATCATCAAAAAGTTTTATCATGGATAATCAAGAATTAGTAGATTACAGCTCCATAAATATCTCTAATAGTCCAAAGAAATATATACGCCCAGAATTAGAAGATAGTTTACAAGCACTAGAATATACGAAAAGAACATACAAAGTAGGAGATAATATCTTTTCCAAAAGAAAAACATTGAGAAATTTATCCACAGAGTCAGAAGTAACACCAGAGACAGTATTTAGAAGTATGGTATCAGGAACTACACTTTCGCAAGCAGAAACAGAGGTAGTAAAAAATTCTTTGCAAGGATATAATTATAAAAAATAATACGAGAAATCTATCATAAGATTTCCCTTTTTTGTATGCAGTTAAAAATAAAAATTGAAAAATTAACATAATTATGTTATAATATACGCGTCAAAAAGGGGGATGCCATATGCTAGATACATCATTTGAAGTAGCGGATTTAGAAAACATAACAGAAGATAAACTGTTAAAAGTGTTAGATAATAATAGAAAAAAAGCTCATGAATTAAAACAGCACCTAAAAGAATTGCAAAAAACTCCAAAAAACTTTAAAACACCAACCTCTCAAACACCAGTGATAGAAGAGGAAATCCAAGAAGAAGAAAATACGTTTGAAAACGAAATAGATTTTTATTTAAATAACTTAAATAGCATTACTTTAAATACAAAAGAAGAAGATATCATACATTTATTACCACCAAGAAGAAAGGCAAATTATCGAGAAATTATATTACGTTTAAAATTAGAATGCTATAAAACATTACGCGAGTTTAAAGAGTGGATAACAACAGAGACAACTTTAAAATCAGAAGATTTAGAATCTATACAAAACAAAGTGCAATTAGAAAGAAAAAAACTTGATATTCTAAATCAACTACTACTATTACAACCGGTAGAAAAAGAAGAGAATTCAATTAAAAATCATTTTGTTTTCGTACCAACATCAGGAGGAAATATTCGGGTACTAGAAGAATTAGATAGTATTCCTACAGAGTTCTATTCCAGTTTCAAAACATTATTTCAATCCATCCAAGACGGAACGTTTAAAGGCGTAAAAAGGTTTGGAACTAGTCATGTAAAATTAGCAGGTATTAGTGAAGTGAGAGATGTAGCAAATAAAACAAGAGTTGTTTTTGATAGAATTGGCCCAGATACATACGCAATTATTACAGCTTTTACTAAAAATATAATGCAAAGTCATGGCTATCATGAAAAATTAGAAAGAAAAATAGGGAATTATAGAACATGGCTTCCAACATTAAAAGCTAATTTAGAAAATGAAGAATTTATGGCGGAACAAGAGAACTATGAACAAGAGTTATGGAACAAATTAAGTAGTTCTGAAAAAAGTCAAAGGGGTGGTGATAATAGATGCAAGAAGAAATAATTGAAAAGATAAAAGAAGAGCAATTGCGAATACAGCAAGAATTAGCGAAAGAAAATAAAGAGCTTATCTTTTTTGAGCAATTTTTACGAAAAATAGATTTTTCCAATATTACTACTTACTCAAAGGTTAGCATAGAAGAATTAATAATGGCTTATATAAGAAGTGAGACAAACGAACTGTCCTTAGAAGAAATAAAAGAAATAACAAATGGCATAATACCAATATTTGAAAAATACACTGCAGAAGATATTCATTCACTCCTTCTATTAATTGATGATTTCGCAACAGCTGAGAATTATGAAGAAATAATGGGAGTTTTATATAGCGAGGATAAAGTAGATATATTAGAAGGTCTTATTGAAGATAGTGCGGGAATAGAAGATCAAGATTATGTGTTGCCAGCTGCTAGAATCATGGAACAAAAGGAAAATGAAAAGCTAATTGAATTTATAGAAGATTTCCATAGAAATTCAGAAGCATGGGGATATGCATTATTATTGGCCTCTTCTTTTTATCAAATCAAAGAAGATCAAAAATCCTTGCAGGAAAGAAACCGAAACCAAGCCATATTATTTCCAATGGCTAAAGCCCATACATTAGAAGAAGATTATGATATTTCTGGTATAAAGGAAGTTGTAAAAACAATACCCAAGCACTTAAGAAGATTAAGAAAACAACAGGATGAGATGCAAAGAAAAGGGAAAAAGGAATTAAAAGACTATGACCAAATTATAGATGTTTTAAAAGAACCAACCCAAGAAATCACAGACTATAGATTATATATAAAAGGTCTTAGCAATTCAAAATTGCGCCTAGAAATATTAAAAGAAATCTATCGAAGAAATCAAGCGTATTATGAAGGATTAGAAAAAAGATATAATGACCAAGTGGAAAAAAGTGAAGCAGGATATGAGACTTTATGCCAAAAATATAAGTTATCAAATATCAACATAGAAAAAATAATGAATAGATATTCATATAAAGAACTAGAAGGAATACTGGCTATATTAACAGAAATTGGAATTCAAGATTTAACATCAGCAATTGAAGATACTTCTCTTGGAATAGTAAAGCAAATAGTTGACTTATTAGATAAAAAAACTATCAGTATAGATGTTGTAAAAGCAACACCTGATATATGGAATGCAAAAAAGAATTACCCAAAGAGAATCAACGCAAATGTCCAAAACATTAAACAAATTACTGGATCAGACGAATTATATAAAACGAGAAGTTGGGTGACTTTAATAGATAACTCCATTCTAGAAAGAAATTTAAATATATTAAGACAATATAATTTATTAGGTCAATTACACACTACGACAAACTACCAATTTCTGCGACAAGAAGCTTTAGATGACAAAATAGACCTAGTATTAGAACTAGGAAGAGAAAATGAGTTAACTCATAATTTAGGATTATTAAATTATGATAGTATTCGTTGGCAACGTTTACGAATACTAGAAACACTAAATATCCCAGTCGAAGAAGATATGCTGGATGGAACTCTTCATACGAACCATTTCTTAGTTCCAGATGAAAGGTTAAATGAATATTTAGATATCGCACCATTACCAAAAGAAATTAATTTAAACTCAGAAGAGATTATGGAAAGTAGTAGAACATATATTTATAGAGGTATTCCTTTTTCTAAGAATAAAGTAAGAAGAAATCTCACTCTTTTAGGAAAAGAAAACCCAGATTATATAGAAGTTTTAACCGCGGGAAGACAATTTACACAAAAGGAAATAGATACAATGAAACAAAACTATACGAAATAAATCAAATATATAAAGTTGACAGCATAATCGAGATATGATATACTCTAACTGTTTGACGCCTCATGCTCAAACCGCATTGAAAAGGTAGAAACAAGTATTCTTGTGCCTTAAGAGCGAGTCTTAAGTTAAAAAAGGAGGTATATGAATGAACGCTGTAATTAAAGTTGGAGGAAAACAATATTACGTAACAGAAGGTTCTGAAATTTTCGTTGAAAAATTAAATGCTAATGCTGGTGATGTTGTTAAATTCGACCAAGTATTAATGCTTGATAGTAAAATAGGAAGTCCTTATCTTACTAATGTTACTGTAGAAGGTAAAGTTATCAAAAACGGTAAACAAAAGAAAATTACTGTCTTCAAATATAAATCAAAAGACAGATCTAACCGTAAGAAACAAGGACATAGACAACCTTATACAAAAATTCAAATTACTAAAATCAATGGTTAATTATGATTCAAGTAAAAGTAGAAAAAGCTCATGCTAAATACAAAAAGATTGCTATTTTAGGTCATGCTTTATATGATGACTATGGAAAAGATATTGTTTGTGCTGCAGCAAGCAGTATTGTTACAACTACGGTCAATGGTATCTTAGCATTAGATAAAGGGAGTCTAAGTTATATGATTAGTAAAAAGGGTTTAACTGTAAATATAAAAAATGAAGACAGTACAACTCAAATACTAATAGGAAATATGGTTAGTCTTTTAAAAGAGTTGGAGAAAAATTATCCAGCGAATATTGAAGTAAAGTAAGGAGGAGAATTATGGAATTTTTGAAGTTAAATATCCAGTTATTTGCTCACCACAAAGGTCAAGGTTCTACATCTAACGGACGTGATTCTGCAGGACGTAGACTTGGAGCAAAAGCAGCTGATGGAGAATTTGTAACAGCAGGTTCTATTATATATCGTCAACGTGGAACTAAAGTATTCCCAGGAACTAATGTTCGTCGTGGAAATGATGATACTTTATTCGCAACAGTTGATGGAATTGTTAAATTTGAACGTTTAGGAAAAGATAAAAAACAAGCTTCAGTTTATCCAGTAGGAGAATAACATAAAAGAACCGCTAAGGTTCTTTTTTTATCAGGGAGGAAAAGAATGAATTCAAGAGATATTTATAAAAATGTAGCAGAAAAAATGGCTGAAGATGGTTATATCAGTAATCCATTTGCAATACTAAGTGATCAAGAAGAAAAGAGTGAAGTAATTGCCTCAATGAATAGAGGTATATTAGAATATAGTTATGAAAAGTTATGCACTCTTAAAATACCAGATGAAATAGTAATGGATCTAGGAGTAATTTTAGATGCTATTGATTCTCAGCTACTACCAGAAGAAAAAGAGGAGTTTTTTAGTCATTACGTCCACTGCATGCTAAATGTCTATAATAACTTAGAAAATAAGGGAGTGCTATGGAGCCCAGAAGAGACAGCTGCACCAGAAGAGTATCCAAAATTTGAAAAAGAAGGCACATATTTAGAGTTTTTTAAAACAGCAACAAATAGTCAGAATAAGGAAAATGCTCTATGGCTAAATCATTATTTATCCACACAATATAGTCGTCAACCTGTAAAAAATAATACTAAATGATTTTCACAACATCACTTTTATGTTAAACTAAATATATAAGATAGAGGTGATAATGTGAAAGAAAACAAAATTACAATAACAACACCAGATAATAAAGAAATAGAAGTAGAAGTACTAGATATTTTTAATGTAGTAGGATACGAAGGAAAAGACTACATCATGTATACACTTGGAGAAAAAATAAATGAAGAGAATGAAAAAGTATATATATCTATTTTAAATGATAGAGGAAATAATACTTTTGAATTACTTGAAATTTCAGATGAAAAAGAATGGGAAGCAGTACAACAAGCAATCCAAGAAGAAATAGCACATGAGGATGAGATGAACGATGAATAATTCGAAACCCGTATTGAACAATTCAGAAACCGTATATAGAGAAATATTACAAAAGTCTTTAAATCGTATTACTGATGAAATTATATTGTTAGAAACACAAAATAGTAAATTACTAAATATAGTTACTAATTCAAATAAGAGATTAGAACATCTTAGATTAGAACAAGAACAAATTAGACTAGAATTAGAAGGACGAATTCATACCAATCAAACAAAAGTTGATGGAAGAGCAACAGAGTTTATAGATGATAGAATAAAAGCTATATCAGAAAAACAAGGAGATTATTCAAAGAAAATAACAGAATTAGAAAGTTTAAAAAGAGAAGTAAATTCAAATGTTGCAAGAGCCATAATCAACAGAAGAATTAATCATGAAAGAGCAAAAATACAGAGATTACGAAGCGCAAAAAATGTGATAAGTGATGTTCAAAAAGCCATGATGATGCCAAAACATATAGCAGATAGATACCGATTGGGAAAATATTCGAAAAGACAAGGAAATGTAAATTATTACGAAAATAAAGTAAATGAGATAGAAAATCGTCAAAGTAAATTGAGTCCAGAAGAAAATATAATAGATAAAGTAAAATCTAAGTATTACGATATCATAGGAAAACATTATGCTAAAAAATTAGATAAATCAAGAAAACTATTAGAAAAGTTACAACAAAAAGGAGTACAAACACGTATTTTAGGAGCAAATGCTGCTGCAATCAGTAAAAAAGCAACAGATAAACTTCGTCAGAGAATGCAAAATCAGACAAAAGAAGAGCCAATAAAAGCAGAACAACCAGAAAAAGAGGGTGTACAACAACAGCCAAAAATGGAAGAACGTCAATTACCAGCAGTAATATCTCAAGCTCCAATTCCAGAGAATATAACAGCAGCATCTCTTGCAGAAGAAGCAGTAAGAAATGCAGATATGAGTCGCACAGCAACACAAACAAAAGCTGCATAAAGAAAAGAAATTCTTTTCTTTTGTTTTTTCTAATGATATAATATAGCGAAAAGGAGGAGAGTATATGTTTGTAGATGAAGTCGAAATAAGAGTAGAAGCAGGAAATGGTGGAGATGGATGCACGGCTTTCCGTCGTGAGAAGTTTGTCCCTATGGGAGGGCCATATGGAGGAAACGGTGGACATGGATCGGACATCATTTTCAAAGTGGATGAAGGACTTCATACTCTTCTAGATTTAAGATATCAAAAGTTAATAAAAGGGAAAAAAGGAGAAAATGGAAAAGGAAAAAACCAACATGGAAAAGGTGCTGAACCAATTGTTATCAAAGTTCCGCAAGGTACAGTAGTAACAGATTTAGATACAGGCCTAGTTTTAGCAGATTTATCAAAAAAAGATGATCAAGAAGTCATTGCTAAAGGAGGTCGTGGAGGAAGAGGTAATACAGCATTTAAAACTCAGACAAACACTGCTCCCGACTATTCTGAAAATGGAGAAGAAGGAGAAAAGAAGAACCTAAAAGTAGAAGTAAAAATGCTAGCTGATGTTGGATTAGTAGGACTTCCAAGTGTAGGTAAAAGTACCATCATTTCTATGGTATCCAGATCAAAGCCAAAAATTGCTGCCTACTATTTTACAACTCTAACACCTAATTTAGGAGTGGTAAAAGCAAGCGATGGAAGAAGTTTTGTTATGGCTGACCTTCCAGGATTAATAGAAGGAGCAAGCCTTGGAGAAGGATTAGGAGATAAGTTTTTAAAACATATTGAAAGAACCAAAGTAATAGCTCACGTTCTTGATATGAGCGCTAGCGAAATGAGAGACCCCTACGAAGACTACATATTAATTAATAAAGAATTAGAAGCATTTAATGAAAAATTAATAAAAAAACCACAAATCATTGTAGCTAATAAAATGGATTTACCAAATGCAAAAGAAGAATTAGAAAAATTCCGACAAAAACTAGGAAAAGATATTGAAATTTATGAAGTTTCAGCCGCAACAAATACAGGACTTCAAAGAGTAGTAGATCGTTTAGCTGATTTAGTCGATGAAGTACCAAATAGTCCATTATATGAAGATAGCCAAATAGAAAGTCATGTATTGTATAAATTTAAGAAAGAAGAACCATTTACTATTACTAGAGATGATGATGGTACCTGGGTGATTCAAGGTCAAGAAGTAGAAAGAATATTTAAAATGACAAAATTCTCATCTGACGAAGCGGCCTATAAATTTGCCAAAAAATTAACAAAAATGGGAATTGATCAAAAATTAGAAGAATTAGGAGCAGAAGAAGGAGATCAAGTAAGAATATTAGATTTTTACTTTGACTATAGAAAATAATGAAATAAAAGGAGAAATATATGGAATTAGAGCAATTAAGGAATGAAACCCAAACCTTATCACAAAGAATAACAGGAATTAATAATTGGATTAAAGGAAACCCATTGGTTACAGATCCAAATGCCTATGAAATAATGGATTGTAATGTAACATTAGCTGAATATATAGCAGAATATAGAAATCATATGAATGAGTTACAAGCAATTGAAAACATTCGAAATGAAACATATCCAGTAGTAGAAAACATACCGGAGTTGGTCTCTTCGATAAAAGGAATAAGGGAAATGGATCAATTACGAGATACTGCACATCACCCATTTTTTCAAAGTGAAGAAGCTACTGCTTTATATAATGCAGTGAAACAAAGCCAACGAGATATGGATTATGATATTCCAGAAGATATAGAAACAAGAAGTCTAAAAAAAGAATTACTATGTAAGAGTATGAGCGTCCCATTCTATATTTGGCAAGTACAACGTACAGAGCCAGAATATCAATATGATAACGCTAGAGAATTTAATGATATGAAAGCCATGTTAGATGTCTATAAACAAGAAGGCAATACTCAATTTGTTCCTGAAATAGAATCGCTATTTAATGTAATTGAACAAAACTATAAATATAAAGAAACCAAAGTAGAAAAAAAACAAGCCTAGAAATCTAGACTTTTTTTCTTTTACATGAATAAAATATGTAGTATAATAACTTCATTAGCAAAGAGGAATCTATATGATAAAAAAAGAAATAAATATATTAGGACTACATCATCAAATACTAAAATTTTTAAAAGAGCATGAAAAAGACTATACAGACAGTGAAAAAGAATTTATTTTAAAAAATTATGCCTGGGGAATGAGAAGTAGTTTAGTGCCAGACATTTTAAGACAAATTTATGATGAATTAAATTTATTAGAAGATAATAAAAATATTTATAATGGTTTTCTAGATTTATTAGATGAACACTTTGACATTAATCAAAATATCGTAGAAATAGGTGGAGGAAATATTCCCTCATTAGGAAAAAAACTAGCATCCCGTCAAAAAAAGGGGAGTGTAACAGTTTATGATGATAAATTAATCACTACGAATACCAATGTGCCCAATCTTACCTTAATAAAAAGAAGATTATCCCCAAAAGAAGAACTTCCTAAAGCAGATATGATTATAGGATTTATGCCATGTGAAGGAACAGAAACAGCTATACATCTAGCCCAAAACAATAAGTTGGATTTTATGATAGCTTTCTGTGAAGGCTCATGTCATAACGAAGCATTATTTTCATCCTCAGAAGACTGGGAGCTAAGTATGCTATATGAAGCAAGAAATGCTGCATCCAAAGCAGGTCTTGGTACAGTAGAAAAAATTTATATGAAAGAATATCAAAATCCCTATCCTGTAATTTATAATAAAAGACAATAAATCGTTTATTGCCAATGTAAACAAATTAAGGATTGAAGATAAAATTTTTTTGAGTTATAATTTATATAAGATAAAGTAGATAGAAGGATTGAGGATTATGATGAATGTAGATTTTTTGAAAGAAAATGGAATTGATGTTGATAAAAGTTTAGATTTATTTGGAGACATTGAAACATATAATGACACCATAGGAGAGTTTATTCTTGGAGCCTCATTTAAGTTGCCCAAATTAGAGGAATATAAGAATGCGAAAGATATGAATAATTATGGTATTTATGTTCATTCTTTAAAAAGTGATGCAAAATACTTTGGATTCAGAAAATTAGCAGAGTTAGCAGAAAGCCAAGAAATGAAAAGCAAGGCGGGCGATGCTTACTATATTTATGATACATATGATGAATTAGTAGCAGAAGTGAATCGCTTAATTCATGTTATTAAACAATATCTAGGTAAAGAAGGATTATCCACTGAGTTAGCAAATGTAGGAGTTGAAGGTCCTACTGTAGTAGCAAATCGAGAAGCTTATACATCTCCTACAATTTTAGTAGTTGATGATTCTAATATCGTTAGAAACTTTGTTAGTAGAATCTTTAGTGACTCCTATACAGTAGGAATTGCAAAAGATGGAAAAGAAGCTTTAGAAATTATTGCCTCAAATAGAGGAAACAATAATATTAAAGCCATTCTTTTAGATTTAAATATGCCTCAGGTAGACGGCTTTGCAGTTTTAAATTATATGAAAGAAAACAACTTATTACAAGAAATGCCAGTATCGATTATTTCAGGAGACTCTACAAAAGAGACAATTGATAAAGCTTTTACATATCCAATTGTTGATATGATAAAAAAACCATTTAATGATACTGAGATTAAAAGAGTAGTTGAAAAAACCATTTTCTTTAAAGAAATGCAAGAAAAAAAGGAGAATTAACTTTCCTTTTTTTCTTCCTCTAATCCCTTCTCGACTCGCTTTTTAATAATATCAATCATTTGATTCTTTAATTCTTGATCAGCATTTTCCCAAATGATTTCTAAAAAGACACCAAGACCTGGCAATGTAACTTCGTCTTGAGAAGCCACAGATTCGTCAATGGCTCTTCGCAAAGTATCATAATTATCTCCCTTAAAGTTATTAATAATATGTTCTCTAATACTTAAGTTCATAAGCTTTCCCTCCTAATGTTAGTATGAATAGAAAAAAGAAAAATATACAAATTTGACAAATAAAAATCAAAAAACAGTTGATTAAATATAAAGAACTTGTAATAATAAAAAAAAGGAGAGAAAATATGAAAGAAAAAAGAAATATTGTTTTACCAGTAATTTTAATCATTATTGTTCTAGGGTTAGTAGGGTATATCTTAATAGATAAACAGATTATAAAAATACCAGGAATTGCAAAAGAAAATAATACAGTAGAAAAAGAAGAGAAAGCAAAGATTACAGAGATAGATACAGACAATGCAAGCGTAAAAGCTTTAATTACTCAAGTCCATAATCCAAGTGAGCAATTAGATTCACTAATTTATGAAAAAGGCGGAAGCAAAGTAGAAGATATGGATGAAGAATATAAGTTTGCTATCGCAACGAATAACAAAGACATAAACATAACAAGTATCCCAGCAGATGCAGCCGGTAATGTAGGGTATGTTGATGAAGAAAAAGTAAAAGAAGCTTATGAAAGATTATTTGGACCTGGAACTTACCATGAAATAAATAATTTTAAACTTGGATGTGCAGACATGTCTTATGATATAGAAAATAAGCGATATGTGACAAAAACAGACGGATGTGGAATCTCTATGACTCCAATAACAGGATACGAAGAAATTATTAGTGCACAAAAAGATGAGGACACTTTAACAATCATTACTGCAGTCGCATTTCATGACGCAAGCACGGGAAAACTATACAAAGATATGGATTTAACAAAAGAGACCCCATTAACTGCTAATACAAGTTTAACAGAAAAAGAAATACGCGAGTATATACTAAGTTATAAAGAAGACCTAAATCAGTACACCTATACGTTTGATATAGGAACTGACGGATTCTATTACTACACAGGAGTAGAAAGAACAAAAGAATAAAAGAAAGGAAACTTTCTTTTATTTTAATTTTATAGTACAATAATCTTGGTGGTAACATGAAATTACAGATAGATAATAAAGAATACCCTATCGAAATAGAAAAGAAAAGAACAAATAAAAATACATATATTAGGGTAAAAAAAAATATGACCATTCAAGTAACTACAAATTATTTTACTACTGAAAAAGCAATCAAAAAATTAATCGAAGACAACATAGATAAGATTAAAAAGATGTTAGCTCAACAAGAAACAAAAAATAAAAATAACACAGGCTTTTTCTACTTGGGAAAAAAATACGATATCGTATATGTAGAATATTGTGATATTAAAATAGGGGAAAATAAAGTATTTTTAAATAAGAACCTAGATTTAGATAAATGGTATAAATATCAAGCAAAAGTAATCTTTAAAGATCATCTAGATGCTATATATCATAGATTTTCTAAAAAAATACCATATCCAGAATTAAAAATTAGAAAGATGACCAGCAGATGGGGTGTATGTAATACAAAAACAAAAACAGTTACTTTAAATTTAGAATTAATGAAAAGAGATACTAAATATTTAGATTATGTTATTGTACATGAATTATCTCATTTAATTCATGCCAATCATTCTTCTAAATTTTGGGATTTAGTAGAAGAGAATATGCCAGATTATAAAGAATATCGAAAGGAGATGAAAGATTTCTAATGGTAATTACAAGTTTAGATAATGAAAAAGTAAAAAAATATAGAAAGTTAAAGAAACGAAAATATAGAGAAGAATATGAAGAGTTTATTGTAGAAGGAATGCATTTAGTATTAGAAGCATTTAAAAGTGGAATTATTGAAGAATTAATTATGGAAGAAAATGCTGCTGTTCCTCTACCATGTCCCTATGTCTATGTAACAAAAGAGATCATAGAAAAAGTGTCTGATTTAGATACTCCAACAGATATTATGGCACTATGTAAAAAACTACCAGATAGAGATATTATTGGCAATAAATTATTGATATTAGATGAGGTTCAAGATCCAGGGAATTTAGGAACGATACTTAGAAGTGCTAAAGCCTTTGATATTGACACAGTAATATTATCAGAAAATACAGTCGACCTATACAACCCAAAAGTAGTAAGAGCAACACAAGGTATGCTATTTCATTTAAATGTAATTAGTAGAAAAATAGATACTATTATAGATGTAATTAAAAATAGAGAAATTCCAGTGTATGGAAGTTCAGTAGATTATGGTATGGATGTATGTGAATTAAATAAAAAAGACCGTGAGAAATATGCTTTAATCGTAGGAAACGAAGGGAATGGAGTTCGCGCAACAACCTTAGAAAAATGTGATAAAAGATTATATATAAAAATGAATGAAAGAGTAGAAAGTCTAAATGTAGCAGTTGCAACAAGCATTCTACTATATGAGTTAAATAAATAATGGAAAAAGTATATTTAGGTAAAGTAACCGCAACTCATGGAATTAAAGGAGAATTAAAAATAAAAAGTAATTTCACATACAAAGAAAAAGCTTTTCGTATAGGGAACCATTTAATTATGGATAACAAGAAATATGAAATCAAAACGCATAGAGTACATAAAGGCCTAGATATGGTTACATTGGATGAATATCACGATATAAATGAAGTATTGTTCTTACTAAAAAAGAATGTCTATATTGCAAAAGAAGAACTAAATCTAGAGAAAGAAGAAGTATTAGATGAAGACTTATTAAACTATCAAGTCTTGACAACAAGTGGAAAAAAGGGAATAATAAAAGAAATATTTTATGCAAGTCCCACAAATAAAATTATACGGGCAGTAGTGGAAAAAGAAATACTAGTACCAATGTCTTCTCCATTAGTTAAAATAGATGTAGATAAAAAAGAAATTATAATAGATGAAATATTAGAAATGTAGGTGATATTATGAAAATCGATATTTTAACACTCTTTCCAGAGATGTTTAAAAACGTATTTTCGTCATCTATCATAAAACGAGCAATCGAAGAGAAAAAAGTAGAGATAAATATTCACAATTTTAGAGACTATTCAAAAGATTCTCATCACAAAGTAGATGATACTCCATATGGTGGAGGAGCTGGTATGGTATTAACATGCCAACCAATATTCGATTGTGTAGAAAATATAAAAAAAGAGGATAGTAAAGTAATCCTGTTAACACCAGATGGTACCCCGTATAAACAAAAAATAGCCTATGACTTATCTAAAGAAAAACATCTAATTTTTATCTGTGGACATTATGAAGGTTTTGATGAAAGAATTCGTTCTCTTTGTAATCTAGAATTAAGTATAGGAGATTACGTACTAACTGGTGGTGAACTAGCAAGCATGGTAATTACAGATTCAATTGTACGATTATTACCAGGAGTAATAGAAGAAGAATCTCATAAGAATGATTCCTTTAATAACAATTTGCTAGATTATCCAACATATACAAAGCCAAGAGTCTTTCGAGGTATGGAAGTACCAGAAGTGTTGTTATCTGGGGACCATAAGAAAATAGAAGAATATCGAAAAGAAGAAAGTATCAAGAAAACCAGAGAAAAAAGGCCAGATTTATTAGAAAAGTAGGTGGTAATATGTATCAAGTAGTAAACCAAAAAAAGAAGTTTAAAAATGTGGAATTTAGTGATAAGATTTATGGCTTTCCAATGGCCAGTCCAAGAAAAGTATTTACAATAGGAAAATACCAAGTAAAAAATATCATTATTGTCAATACAAAATTAGCACATCCTTTAATATCAAAAAAGGTATCAAAAGAATATCAAAAATTGGTTGCTACACTGATGGAATTACTAATTAGTGATGATGATACTGGAGAAAGTTTTAGAGAAGCATTAAACAGAATAGAAAAATTCCGTCAAGAAATAAAGAATAAATACCGCCACTTTTTAAAAAAGCAAGAGTTAGAAGAAATGGCAAAACAACTTAAAATATTTCAAAGAGAAGCTAATATGCGGTTTATAGAATTACAAAATGCCTTTTATGAAAACACTTTACAACAAGGAAAGGGAAAATAATGTCAAGAACTACAAAAATAGTAGTTCTTTTTTAGTGAAAAAGTATATTTAAGATATAATAAAAGAAAAGGAGTAAATATGAAAGAAAAAAAGAGTCGAAAATTAATAGTAATAATTGTTATATTAACAATTGCCTTACTCGCTAGCACTTCTTATACTATCTATGATAAAGTATGGAAGAAAGAGGAAAAAACAGAAGAAAAAGAAAAGACAAAAACAGATGTACCAAAAAAGGAAGAGAAAGAAAGAATATTGACGGAGGAAGAACAAACCCAAATAGAAAACCAAATTAAAGAATATACAGCCGCCTTTGCTGATTCATATCCAATAGATGAAGAAACACCATTAGAAAATCAGAAAGCTTTGAATTTTGCTTTAGTGAAGAGGGGAACTTTAGGAGAAAATATCATGGAAAGTGATATTGAAAAAATTTTAGAAAACTATTTTGGAAAAGATCATTCATACCGCCACGAAGATATAGATTGTTTTATAGGTGATGGTGTTTTATATCAATATAACAGCGCAAAAAGAGAATATATCTTTCAAGATACTCATGGGCACGGAGGACCAGGAACATTTACTGCTCAAATATATTATATAGATGGAACTGTAAAAGATAATCAATATACAGTAAACGTTCATATTCTATATGGAGACTATTGTGGAGGAGTTTGTGGACCAATACTAAGCTATTACAAGACGGCAGAAGATAGTATGAATGGAGAAAATCCAGTTTTAGGACCTTATGAAGATTATCACACTATAACAAATGAAGAATATGAATCAGTAAAAGCGAATCTCCCTATTACAACATTTACCTTTGAAAAAGATGAAGATAACAACTACGGATTAAAAGCAGTTGAACTTAAATAATATTTTCTTGCTTTTTAAAAAAATATAAGTATAATAAGTATACAACTCATCTAAACAGATAAAAAGAGAGCTAATAAAAAGGCGAACTATCAATAGTATTTAAACATTGATAGTTTTTATGTCCTCAAAAACTGGCAACACTCTATTCTAAATCAAGGAGGAAGTTTATGAAATTAATACCAGAACAGGTACAAATACTAACGGAGAAACTAAAACACATAAGAAAATCATTAGAAGGTTATAATGATTATTTTTCAGAACTACACGGGGTTAGCGGAGATAGAAATTATACAATTGATAGCGGTAACAATAGAGTAACAGCATCACAATACCATTTTTTAGAGCAACAGCGAAAAGAGTACGAAGACTATTTAAAAACAGCTAATCGTATACAAGAAATAGATACAGATAAAATAGAATTGGGAACCAAGTTTCATATCCATTTTGATGGGGAAGAAGAAAAAGAAGAATTTACATTAGTAGATAATTCGTTAGGTTTAAGCATGGGACATATTAGTACTACAAGTGATATAGGAAAAGCTATTTTTCATTTGAGAGAAAAAGATAGATTTGTAATAGTACTAGAAGATGGAACTAAAGTATCTGGTGAGGTAACAGATATTATCACAAATCCGAAAGAATATGTAAATTATATTATAAAAACTCCGGTAAGAAATAGAGTATCACGATTAGCTAAATCAAAAAAAACTCTAACACTAACAAATAGCCAAAGAGATCTATTGAAATTAGAAAGAAATCTATTAAAAGAAAAATTATCCAAAGAGGAACAAGAAAAACTAATGTTTCATATAGGAACAAAAGTAACTTTAAAAATAGGAGCAACGACTCCAAAAACATATACGATTGTAGATAAAAAAGAAAAAGATATTGACCCAGAGTGTGAAATTTCTATAGATAGTAGTTTAATAGATAGAATGTATCATAGAAAAGAGGATGGTAAGTTCTACATCTATACAGGAAAAATAAGAAAATCTTCTTCCAAAAAAATCGCCAGAGTATTAGAAATAAACCAAGAAAATGTATATTCAGAGGAAGAAAAAAAGAAGACAATAAAAACACTAAAAACAAGAATAACTTGCATCGAAAAATTATTAAACACTTCAACTTTATGTCATCCAGAAGAAAATGAAGAAGCAATTGGTATTGGCAGTAAAGTAAGATTAACCATTCAACAAGGAACAGAGATAGAAGAAAAAGAAGTAGAAATCATTCAAAGAGCGGTTTCTTATGAACTAGATTCAGAATATATTGAATCCATTAGTCCTTTAGGCGCAAGACTATTAGGAAAGCAAGTCGGAGACGTAGTAAACTGTCCAATGCAAAGTGAAACATATAAAGCTACCATAAATGAAATAGTGAATGAAAAGCAAGGGGCTAAAGGTTTAATCAAGCAATAAAGACAAATCTTGTCTTTTTTTTCTTTTTTCGGTATAATGAATAAGTCGTAAGGAAGTGACCAAATGAAAATAAAATATAATTTATTAAAAACAGAAAAAAATACCAAAGCAAGACTTGGTACAATTGAAACAAATTATGGAACTTATGAAACCCCAATGTTTATGCCAGTTGGGACACGTGCTACAGTAAAATCTTTATCCAAAGAAGAACTAAAAGCGGAGCATGCTGGAATCATTTTATCAAACACTTATCATTTATGGCTAAGACCAGGACCAGATGTAATTAAAAACTGTGGAGGACTTCATAAATTCATGAGCTGGGATCAGCCAATTTTAACAGATAGTGGTGGTTTCCAAGTATTCTCGCTTGCTAAAAACAAAAAGAAAGATATCACAGAAGAAGGAGTTCACTTTAAAAGCCATATAGATGGACAGAACCTATTCTTAACTCCGGAAAAATCAATTGAAATTCAAAATAAATTAGATAGCGATATTGCTATGAGTTTTGATGAATGCCCTCCAGCTAGTGCTTCTTATGAATATTTGAAAAATAGTATTGAAAGAACCATTAGATGGGCAAAAAGAGGAAAAGCAGTCCATAACAATCCAAACCAAGCTCTATTTGGAATTGTTCAAGGAGGAGCACATGAAGATTTAAGAAAATATTCTGCAATTGAGACTGTAAAATTAGACTTTGATGGTTATAGTATCGGTGGAGTAGCAAATGATGGAGAGAGTAAGGAAGACATGTATAAGGCTATTGACTATTCCGTACCATATTTACCAGAAGATAAAGTAAGATACCTAATGGGTGTAGGAGAACCAGTAGATATTATTGAAGGTGTAATTCGCGGAGTAGATATCTTTGACTGTGTTTTACCCACAAGAATTGCTAGGCATGGACAAGCCTTTACAAGAGATGGAAAAATCAATTTAAATAATGCTAAATATAAAGAGGATTTAAATTCAATCGAAAAAGATTGCGACTGCTACACATGTAAAAACTATTCTAGAGCTTACATCAGACATTTAATTACAACAGGAGAGACACTGGGTGGAAGATTACTATCTATTCACAATATTAGATTCTTAATTAGATTAACAGAAGAATTACGTGAAGCAATAAAAAATGATTCTATTTTAGAATATAGAAAAGAATTTTTAGAAAGATATGAAAAAAACAAAAAGTAGAATTTCTACTTTTTTATTTTGGATGAATTTGCTTAATATAAGCTATCTTGTTATAATAAAACTATAGATGGGAGATATCATGCAAAACACACAAAAAGAGTTAATAGAACAAATAAAAAAAGAACTACAAAAGTGGGACAAAAAGAAAGAAGCCTATTATAAGTGTACAAAAAAAGAAATGAAAAATTTCCTAGCAGATATTAAAAGAGGACACTATGCACATATGCTTCAAGGAACATATTACTATTCTCTTCCTTCACTGATTGCTTGGCATAAGCTAAGACTAAAAAGACAAGCAAGAAGCCTCCCTATGAGTGCAATCACCGTAGAAAATTACGAGGTTTTTAAAGAAATAAGAAAAGTTTTAACACATATTAGAGATTTAATTGATGACAACACCTACACGTCACGTTATCAAACTCCACCAACCGAAGAAGAACTGCAAAGAGTATTAGCTACTTATCAAAATGTGTTAATCACAAATTACACATGTAGCGAAGTGGAGGAAATTAGAAGAAGAGTAAGACAACTCAGAATATATAATAATCAAAAATTTCCTCATAATACAGAAGAAATAGCATCAGCATTCTTTCCACAAATAATAAAAATGTCACCTAAATATGAAGGAAGCCCCATAGTAACAGACACCCAGAGTACAAAAAGATTAGCTCACAAACTTAAAGAGGAAATTGAGAGTGGAAAAATCCAAGAAATTTTTATATCACCATCAAAAAGTAAAGAGGAAAGTTATTTACGACGAATGATATTAAGTCAAATAGATATTCCAGCAGCGGTTTATGAAAACTATAATTTCTTTTTTAGACCAGCAATAGATACCGTAAGGGAAGCCTTAGAAAATGGTTTAGTATTAGATGAAGAAGTACAAAACTTGCTTTGGAAGGATATCTATACAAAGGAAACATGGATTCTTCCATTAGTTACATCGGTATTAGCATCTTTAGAACAAGAAGAAAAGTCATTAAATATAGAAGAAGAGTTAAAAAGAATTCAAAAAGAAAATAATTGTTCTGGAAACGTAGTGACAAGCCCATATCAAAACAAAGTTCATATAGGAAGCATGAAAACAATATACTCCATAAATCCAGAAGAAATTCCATACTTTTTACATAGCTTACAAATTAAGTATAATGAACTATATAGCAAAGGAACAAATTATGAATTTGTAGAAGGATGCGTAGAAATTATGGGAGATCTTATGATGGCTCAAATATTTCTATCAGGAAACAAAAGAACTGCAAAATGCTTATTCAACAAAATGTTAATCTCAAGAGGAATACTACCTCCAGTAGTAGATTTAAATGAGAATGAATTGGCATTATGGGATTCTTTTGTAGAAAGTAGAAACCTAAACTATAAGGAAGCAAAAGAACAAATATTAGAAGAAACAAAAGATATGTCCATAGAGTTTAGTGAAGGATATTATGATAATCCAGTAATACTATCCAAAGCAGCAGTATCTAGACCAGACTTTTGTAATAAATATTATAGAAGATAAGGAGAAAAATATGAGAGAAGTAAAAATACACGGAATTTATAAACATTTTAAAGGGAATTATTATTTAGTAGAAGAAATAGTAAAAAATAGTGAAACGTTAGAAGATATGGTAGTATATAGAAAGTTATATGAAGATGGCACTTGCTGGGTAAGACCATTAACTGATTTTCTAGAGGAAGTGGATCATAGAAAATATCCAAAAGTAAAACAAAAATATCGTTTTGAATTACAAGAAGTGGAAAGTGTTATGAACAAATTCAAAGGAGAATAATATGGTAAAATTAGTAAAGTTTAAAGATATTAGCAAAGAAGAGCTAGAAGTAATTATTAATAAACATTATAATCATTGGAAAAAGTATAATCCTATGCTAGATTTGAATGAAACAGTAGACAAATTTAAAAATCAATTTACAAGAGAAGAGGGTCTCCCAATAGGTTATGCCTGTTATAATGAAAAAACATTAGTAGGTTTCTGCACTTTACAAAAAAACAATCTAAAAAAATACCCAGAAATCTATCCTTGGATTTGCAGTGTAATGATTTTTGAAGAGTATCGTCATCAAGGATATGGTACCAAGATGTTACAAGAAATAGCAAAAAAAGCAAAAGAGTTAGGATATAAAAAAGTATATCTATGGACAGACCAAACTCCAGAATTTTATAAGAAAATAGGTTATACATATCTACAACAAGTAGAAAAAAATGAAGGTGGGTATGGAGAACTATTTTATAAAGAGGTAGACTAATGAAAAGATGTACCTGGGTAAATGAAAAAAATCCTCTATATGTAAAATACCATGATGAAGAATGGGGAACACCAGTCTATGATGATAGAAAATTATTTGAAATGCTATTGCTAGAGTCGTTTCAAGCAGGCCTTTCTTGGGAATGTATCTTAAATAAAAGAGTAGCATTTAAAGAAGCTTTCGATAATTTTGATTATAAAAAGATAAAGAGCTATGATGAAAAAAAGATGGAAGAGCTAATACAAAATAAAGGAATTATAAGAAATAGAAGAAAAATAACCGCGACGATTACCAATGCAAAAATATTTATGGAAATACAAAAAGAATATCAAACATTTTCTAAATATTTATGGAGTTTTACTAATAATAAAATTATCTATGAATATAACAAAACAACATCAGAATTATCAGATAAAGTTTCTAAAGACTTGCAAAAACGAGGTATGAAATTTGTAGGGACAACGATTATCTATTCTTACCTTCAAGCAGTAGGAATCATTAATTCTCATGAAAAAGGCTGTTTTCTTTACAGGAGGGAAGAAGATGAAAAAAAAGTATAAGCTAGTAATGATAGTAGTATTAATTTTAATAGTAATAGGAATCATTGCTATCTTTACGTTTAACCAAGAAAAGTCATCATTAAAAATAGAAATAATAAAATATAATAACACCGGTCTTGGAATAACAAATAAAATAAAAGTTACTTCAAAGAAAGACAAAAAAAAGATTCAAGAGAGTATAGAAGAAATAAAACTTGTTCCAGAAAGAGAGATGGTAGATCTATCGATTATGAGGCAAATAGAAATTAATTATAATGATACAGTTACCATTGGGATACAAGAAGGACAAGAATATTATTGTTGGTATGAGGATAAGAACAAATCGGGATTGGCTTATTTACCAACTAAATTATATGAAAGAGTAATGGAGATAGAATAGAGGTGCCGAATGAAAGAACCGTTAGTATTTGATGTAGAAAAATTAAAAAAGCAAGCTAGAACAGATGGCCTTGCTTGTTATATCTTAGGAAGAAGTTATGACAGTGCAGAAAATGGAGTTGGTCAAGACTTAGAACAAGCCGTATTTTGGTATAGTGAAGGAGCCAAATTGAAGGATCCAAGAGCAATATATGGACTCGGTGCTTGCTACTACTTTGGAGATGGTGTAGAACAAGATAAAGAGAAAGCTTCTGATTTGTTTGTTGAAGCTTATCCCTTACTATGTAGTTTAATTGACCAAGAAAAAGACATCCCAGAAAGGCAAGCATTTTCTATCTTTTGTTTAGGAGCTTATTATTATTTTGGCTTTGGTAATATTACAGAAGATAAGAGACGAGCTTTTGAGTTAATTAGTGATGCTGCAGAAAAAGGTCATATTGCAGCAATCTATGATTTAGGAGCAAATTTTTATTATACAGGAACAGGTACCGAAAAAGATTGGAATAAGTCTAAGTACTATTTAGAGTTAGCTGCTTCTTATAATTTACCAAGAGCAAAATCAAAATTATTAAGTTATAAGGATAGCTATTTAAAATATAAAAATAATTAGAAGGGATAATTTATGGTAAAGGCAATTATTTATCAAAGTAAAACAGGACATACCAAAGAGTATGCAGAATATTTAAGTAAAGAATTAAGCATACCATGCTATTCTGTTTGTGAAGCAAAAGAAAAAATAAATAAAAAAGAGGAAATAATCTATTTATCCTGGGTACGAGCAACCACTCTAGTAGGATATAAAAAAATAAATAAAAAATATCAAATCGCATGCCTTGGTGCAGTAGGTGCCTATCCTAAGAATAACGAATATCTAAAGCAATTAAAAGACTATAATCATACATCCCAAGAATTATTTTATTTACGTGGCGGAATTAATTATGAAAAATTAAGTAAATTTTATCAAAAACTATTAAAACTAGTAGGTAAAGCAATCACAATGGAAAATCCTAGAGATAAAGAAATGTCTCTCTTATTTGAAAAGGGTGGAAACTTTGTAAATCCAAAACAGCTAAAATCAATGATAGAATATATAAAAGAAAAGATGTGATTAGATGAAATTTCTAGGCAGTAAAACAATAGAGACAAAAAGGTTGATTTTACGGGCAACTGAGGAAGATGATTTAAAAACAATCTGGGAAATACTTTGTATACCAGAAGTGAATAAGTATTATTTAACATGTAAATTATCTTTTGACTGGGAAAAAGAAAAACCTTGGCAATATAAAAAATTACAAGAAGCAAAAAGTAAGGACAAGTTCCAATGGAGTATTATTTTAAAAAGTAATAATGAATGTATAGGACAAATTAGCGTACATGAAGCTCATGAAGAAGATGAAGAAATTACAGACAGGTCCATTAGAGGAATTGGTTGGTTTATCAGCCCTAAATATCAAAGGCAAGGGCTTACCTATGAAGCAGCATCAGCTATTTTGGATTATATGTTTCATGAAGTAGAAATTAAAGAGATAAAAACAGGTGCCGCAATAGACAACGAAGCCTCTTGGAAACTAATGGAAAAACTTGGCTTTATCAAAGATAGGAACAATACAAAAAAGATAAAATATACATTTATAGATAACCCAGTAGAAATATATCTATATAATATGAGTAGAGAAAATTATCTAAAAAAGTGTAACAAATGAATAAAACGAAAAGGTTAGGGATACTTGCTACTACAATTATTGTAATAGGAATAATTATCACTATTTTTCAAAGAATGAAATAATTTTTGAAGAAAGAAAAAATAGTTTATAATAAGCAAAGAAAAAGAGGGATAATATGAATTTAAAATTTCTAGGAATAGGTTCAGCATTCCAAACAAGCTTATATAATAATTGTGCTTATTTTATAGAAGATAATCAATTATTTTTAATTGATTGTGGAGAAACTGCTTTTGAACAATTAAAAGAACAAGAAGATTTTTCTGCTATCAAAGAGATTTATGTAGTATTTACTCATACTCATTCTGACCATATTGCAAGTCTAGGACAATTAGTAGAGCACTGTGAAAATGCTCTAAATAAAAAATTAAATATCATAGTACCCCAGGGGAAAGAAGATACACTAAAAGAAGATATTAAAACTTTACTAGATATTTTTTCTATTCCAAAAGAAAAATGTAATTTTTTATCAAGAGATGATATCACAAACAAATTTAAAACATTCCAGACTATGGAATTTTTAAAGACAAAACATTCTCCTGAATTAGAGGGAAAATGTTATTCTCTAATGTTTGAAACTTCCGAGGGAAAAGTACTATATACAAGCGATTCTATGGATACTAAATATATAGAAGAATTAATAAACTCAGATTTCTCAAAGATTTATACAGATGTAACTCTATCGATACCTGAAGTTCATTTGGATTTTAATGTATTAAAAGAAATAGTACCTGAAAAAATGCGAAATAAAGTATATTGTATGCACTTTGATCATCCAAATACGATAGAAGAAGCAAGAAAAAATGGTTTTCAAATTGCAAATACTACAGCAAAAGACATAAGTGTCCTACCAAGAGAATTTGAATATGTAAAAGTAGAAGATAAATTGATATTAAGTAACTGTGGTGAGTTAGCATTTATGCATCTAAAAAATCAAAATATCTTAGATGGAATAAAAGAGATTTATCTTCCTCTGGAAGACACCAATCATTCTTCTGTTGCAAGTTTAGGAAGTCTATTAACTTATTGTTATTTTGTATTGCAAAATCCTCTATATATCACTACGGAAAATAAAGAAGTAAAAGACCATATGAAATCATTAATAAGGTTATATGGAATACCAAAGAGTAGTGTAGAGTTTAAAAATAATTTGCCAAGCGAAGTGTTTACACAAAAACAGGTGAAGGAAAAAGAAAAAATAAAGCAGTAAAGAAAGTTGGTGACAACATGAAAGGACAAAATATGTATCTAGCTTTTGGTAGTGAAGTAATTTATGATGCTGCCGAATTTAGTATTGAAGAAAAAGATAAAGTCGGAGTAGTAGGAGTAAATGGTGCTGGTAAGACAACCTTATTTAAGATTATTCTAAAAGAAGAACGGCTAGATAGCGGGAAGATAACCATCAACAATAAAAAAATAGGTTATCTTCCACAAGAGATTAGTTTTGAAGATAAAGAAATGAATGTACTAGACTATCTCTACAGTGCAAGACCAATTGAAAAACTAGAAAAAGAGTTAAATAACATCTATGAAAAATTACCAAATGTGGAAAACAAAGAACAAACTAAATTACTAAGACAAGCAGAGAAAATCCAAAACGAGTTAGATAGTCTTCATCAATATACTGCAGAAGATGAACTTTTATCTTTGATAGAAAACATGAAAATAGAAAGTGATTTATTAGAGATGAAAGTAGGCGACTTATCCGGAGGGCAAAAATCCAAAGTGGCTTTCGCAAGACTCCTTTTTTCTTCTTCTGATATCTTACTACTAGATGAACCGACCAATCACTTGGATAGGAAGACCAAAGACTTTGTTACAGACTACTTAAAAAACTATCATGGTATGGTTTTAGTAATAAGCCATGATATTGATTTTTTAAATGAAGTAATTACAAAAACGATGTTTATTAACAAAGTTACTCATAAAATAAAAATCTATAAAGGAAACTATACAGAATTTAAAAGATTATATGCTGATGAAATGATGCAAAAAGAGTTGAGGATTAAAGAACAAGAACGTGAAATAAAACATCTACAAGAAGTTGTAAAAAAAGCAGAACAAGCATCCGCAACCAATCACAAACTAAAGAGAATGGGACAGTCAAGAAAAAAACTATTAGAGAAAAAATTAGATGAATTAGAAACAAGAGAACAAACATATAAAACAGTCACTATGAATGTAGACCCATTAGAACGTAGTGGAAAAATTCCTCTAGAAGTAAATCATCTAACTTTCCATTATCCAAATAAAAAAGACCTATATCGTAATCTTTCTTTCCAAATGGCAAGAGGAGAAAAATTTCTAATTGTTGGAGAAAACGGTGTGGGGAAATCAACACTATTAAAATTGATTATGAAACAACTAAATCCAATTCAAGGTGAAATTGAATATGGATATCACGCAAGTATTGCATATTATGCCCAAGAATTAGAAATATTAGACGAAGAAAAAACAATTTTAGAAAATATTGATAATCCAAACTATAATGATCAAGAATTAAGAACATTTCTAGGTAACTTTTTATTCTCTAATGATGATGTCTTTAAAAAAGTAAAAGTTCTATCCCCTGGAGAAAAAGCAAGAGTGGCTTTATGTAAAATACTAATTCAAAGAACAAATATTATTATTTTAGATGAACCAACGAACCACTTTGATCCAGAAACGCAAAAAATCATTGGAGAAAACTTTAAAAACTATACAGGAACTTTAATTATGGTTAGCCACAACCCATCATTTGTAGAACAAATTGGAGTAACCAGAATGTTAGTATTACCAGAAGGAAAAATAGTAGAATACAAGAAAGAACTCCTACATTACTACTATTATTTAAATACAGAATTAGTATAGAGAGTAAATCAAAATAATGGAAGAAGTAGGGATAGACTATAAAGTTCATTCTATTTATGAGCTTGAATATATAGGAATAAAAAATTATTGAAATAAATGAAAGGAGATTATATGAAAAAATGGATACCACTAATAAGTGTTATTGTAATAGTAATAGTGGGACTAATTATATTTTTTATAACAAAAAATACAAATGAAGAGAATACTACAAAGAAAACAGAAAATACATCAAAAGAAGAATTGACAAACGATAATGTTTTTAAGGAGGAAGAAATTGAAAATATGCAAATATTAGTTAGTGATGGAACAAATGATGTTATTTATGAATTAAACAGTAGTCAAGCAGCACTAGATTTATACAATCAGCTTCCATTAACGTTGGAAGTAGAAACTTTCAGTACAAATGAAAAGATTTTCTATCCACCAGCAGAACTAAATACAGCGAGTACACCAAATGCTGATGAAGGAGGGAGAGGAGTACTTGCTTACTATGCACCATGGGGAGATGTAGTAATGTTTTATGACTCTTTTAGTTCTGCTAGTGGTCTTTATATGCTAGGTAATGCCATAGAAGGAAAGAATAAAATAGAGAATCTAACTGGTGAAATTAAAATAGAAAAGATTACGAATAAATAACAAAGAATATGGAGCTGTAGTTTTAAAAGATAGAAATAATATACATAAATTGTTTTTATTAACACACTGCCAATTCTTAGATTATGAGCAATTATCATATTCTTGCATATCATAGCAACCTACATAATAACACAAATCCTTAAAACAAAAAAACTAGATAGAAATATCTAGTTTTCATATGTAAAAAAATCCTGTATAATAAACATAAGAGGGATGATATGAATAAAATAAAAGATATATTATTTATTATACTAGGAATGATAATTACTTTAGCGTGTCTTTGGTTCTTTTTTACCATTGCATTACCAGTTTTATTAATATTAGGACTTGGAGTATTAATCTATTTTGGAATTAGAGGAACAAGCTTTTTTAAGAGAACCAAGAAAAAAGTAAAAAAAGGAACAGAAAAGATTCAAGAAGCAGTAATTATAGACGAAAAATAAAAACTGGATAGAAATATTCAGTTTTCTTTTAGTAAAAATTTAGGTATAATGAAGAAAAGAGGTGCAGGTTATGAATCGATGTATATCAAAAGGGGAGGATGACTACTATACAGATATATTAAAAGTAGTAAATGCAATAGGTGGCAGAAATTTAGATTATAATTGGTTGATTACAGAAATTGAAACAAGTACGGGAGATTATTTTAATGATGAATATGTAATAGTATCAAATGATGAATTGTTAGATAATCTAGAAAACAAGGAAATCCAATGGATTTGGGGAACATTTTCCGCAATCCCTAAAAAATACAAACAAGAAGAAATACTGAAGTATAATTTACCTGGAGTAGAAAATATAGATAAAAAAGAAATAAAAATACAACATCCTCTAGCAGAAATAGAAATTATTGCCTACGATTCTACTTTTGTACAACTTATTGCAAAAGATAAAACAATAGCAGAAAAATTTAAAAAATTATACAAAAAAGCTTATACTACATTAAAAAAAGAGGTATAAAATGAAAAAAATAATCATAACACATTACGCTTTATTATTGTTGTCAATATTAATCTTTATAACTTCAATTGTTTTGAGCCCATACGGATTTTCTTATTTTGGAGCTGTAATATTTATTGTGTCATTAGCAATATTTATTTTTGTTACTGGGTTAATAATAAATAAAAAAGAATTTTATCTAAAAAACATCAATAAGTATATAGTATTATATTTTATTCTTCTATTATCTTTAACTCTGATTATTAATAGATCAGGAATTAGTTTTCTAAATAAGGACTTATTAGAAAACTATGCTCAGTTTATTAACGTAATACCATTAAAAACAATTATAAACTACATAGTTGCACCGGCAAACATAAGTATTAAAATCGTAAATATAATAGGAAATATAGTAGCCTTTATCCCTTTGTCATTTCTATTATTAATGAAAAGCAAAAAATATCAAAAATTAAAATACCAGTTCAAATATATAGGAACCACTGTGTTAGTAGTTGAGGTGCTACAATTAATAACCATGACTGGCAGATTAGATATTGATGACTTTATTTTAAATGTGGGTGGAGCCTTAGGTTTTGTTTTATTGATTAATAAATTAAATATAGTAGAAAAACTAAAAAAAGTATTTTTCCAAGATTTTCGATTATTAAAACCAATAAAATATATGATGTGGACGATAACCATAATATTTATAGTATTAATTAACATTCTATTAGTAATAGATATGACTACAGTAAAGACAATTATTAAACAAAACTTTTATGTAGAAGAAAAAAATAACTGTAATACATTAGAAAAGATAGAAATGAATGGATATAATTTGTACTTAGATTGTGTAGATGTTGTTTATGAAACTAAAGATTATTATCAAATGCCTTTAGAAAAAGCCATAAAAGAAAAAAAGTTAACGAGAAAGAAAATCAAAAATAAATTGTCTTTAAAAAACATGTTAAAAGATGGTGGAACAGCAACATATACAAATCAAGAAGAAAACATCTCTATAATTTTATGTAACACAATAGAAGGAAATAAAGATATTTATGTAGGAAGTGCAAATATGAAATATAAGGATAATTTTTGCAAATAAGGAAGGAGTGATAGTATGTCATTAGAAAAGGCCAAAGAACATCTTAAAAAGTATAAATTAAATCCGAATATAATGGAATTTACTACCCCATCTGCAACGGTTCAACAAGCAGCTATTGCTCTAAACTGTACAGAAGGAGAAATTGCTAAAACACTATCATTCTTGGTGGAAGAAAAGCCCATCCTAATTGTTGTGGCTGGAGATGCTAAAATAGATAATAGCAAGTACAAAGCAGAATTTCATAAAAAAGCAAAAATGATACCACATGAAAATGTAGAAAAAATAATTGGGCATCAAGTAGGTGGTGTTTGTCCCTTTGGAATTAATGAAGGAGTAGAGGTGTATTTAGATAAATCACTACAAAAATACAAAACAGTTTATCCAGCGAGTGGTAGTGATAGTAGTGCTGTAAAATTAACAATACAAGAGTTAGAACAAGCATCAAACTATCAAAAATGGATAGACGTGTGTAAGTAGGAATGAAAGTATTACTGCAGTAGGAGGAAGTATGACAAAGAAGTTAATAACTGCAACAATTTTAATTATTATAGGAGAAGTATTATCTTTGGCCAGAGTATATTTTGCTGAAGCAATGAGTGGTATTCCTAGTATTGTAACAGCGCTCCTTTTAGTAATATCAATCATTCTTGAGGTAGTAGGTATTATTTTATTATTTATATGTATTGCAAATTATGATAAGAAGTAAAAGTACTAAAACTTACATTTCTCGCTTAATTTAATAGAGAATTAGGTAAAAGGCAAGGTTTATGATATAATATAATAAATAACAATTTAAGGAGAGTGGATAACGTGAACGGTTTTCTCTAACTTTTTTACAGAAAAAGCAAGAGAAGTAAATCCTATATCTAAAACATTACATAGAAAATACAAAAATAAAAGAAAGTGAAGGAGAAAATGTTAACAGAACAAAAGGTAAGAAGAAACTTGCCAGAATACCAAGAAATAAAAGAATTAATGAAACGTTCCTTTCCTAAAAATGAATTATATTCGATGTGGCTTTTAATGTTAATATCAAGAATTAAAAAGGTAGATTTTTTAGCATTTTACGATGAAGAAAAATTTGTAGGTTGTGTATATTTAATTAAATCAAAAAAAGTAGCCTATTTAATGTATATAGTTGTAAATGATAAAGTACAATCTCAAGGATATGGTACCAAGATTTTAAAGCAAATTATGAAAGAAAATAAGGATAAAGAGATTGTACTAGATATTGAACCATTAGATAAAGACGCAAGTAATTATGAACAAAGAGAAAAAAGATATCATTTCTATAAGAAAAATGGATTTAAGAAAACAAGCTATTTCGTCGATGATGAAGACGATCCAACAGACTATATAATTCTTTCAACGGAAGGAACATTTCCTAAAAAAGAGGTAGAAAAACTATTATGGGGACTATCTTATGGAACTTACAAACGAAGATATAAGAAAAGAAAAAATAAAAAGAAGTAAATTTTTATGAAGAAATATTTGCTAAAAAAATAATTTTATGTTAAAATAGCGACAAAAAAAGGGGGCAATTATATGCAGTCAAAAGAATTGAACTCTATAAAAAGAGATGAAAACGGAAGAATAATGTTAGGCTATATACCAGCATCTGTTGAAACACGAGATGAGTTCAATGGAAATAGAGAAAAATTTTGGTATAAATTTGATGATATAGATGTGTTATTTAAAAAGTCAAATTTAGATATCGATACCTATGAAGACTATGCCGAACTACTAGCTGAAGAATTAGCAAAACAGATAGGCTTACCAACAGCACATTATGATATGGCAATTATTAATGATGAACCTGGTGTATTAAGCTATGATTTTAGAAAAGGTGGTGCCTTTACCTCTGGCAGCCTTATCCTAAAACATTACATAAATATAGCTAGAGTAAATGAAGGGTTGGAACCAATAAATACTATAGAAAACGGTTTATATAATAATTTACAAACAATAGAAAAAGCCCTATCACTAGAATGCTCAGAAAAACAAGTTGCTTCCATTATGAAAAATTTAGATTTACTATATGGTTTGGACTGTATTGCCTTGCAAACAGATCGCCATTGGAATAACTGGGGTATTGTTACTAAAATAGATAAAAATGGTACGATAAAAAAAGAATTTGCACCGCAATTTGATGGTGGAAGTTTATGCAGGTTCGCAATATCTAAAAAGAATATTGGTAAAAAACTTCACTATTTAGATATGCAAAAAAGATTGCCACAAATTCAAAAAATCCTAGAAGTAGATTTAATCCCTGCTGATTTTGATGTGTCACATACCCTAAGATATGATAGAGATTTAGATAGAGATTTCATCGGTGTAAGTAGATTGATGAAAGCTTATGAAGATAACCCATTCCGTTTTGAACCTGTATTGGATAAATTGTCACAGATTGATACCTATAAAGCAATATCGGAAGTAGAAGCAAGAATAGGGACTAATATTCCAGAAGAATGTGGTCTTTGGTTCCATGAGGTTGTTAGTTATAACCTTGAACTAATGAAAGAAAAAAGGGAAGAAATAGATAAAGCAAAAGGAATTTATAAATCATCAGAAAGTAGAGGGAAAGCAAGATAATGGAAAAATTAATCTATTTATATTGGAAAGATATTAATCTTTTAAGCTTATCATATGAAAATCAACAATATATACAAAATGTAAATATAGATAATTTAAAATCAGCTCTATCGACAGGGTGTCCAATTCAATTACTTTTTAACAAAGAGATAGAAAAAACAATGACCACTAAATATTTACCAATTATTTTTGATGAATTTAATTTTTCAAATGCCCGTACAGATTTACTTACCTCATACGATATAACTCCAGAAGACTCCGTATTTGATAAGTTATATAAAATTGCTCAAAAGAGCGAAAAAACAACTCATGATGGTTTTTGGATAAGTACAAATTAAGAATCAATCTATAGAAAGGTTGATTCTTTTATTGTATAATAAAAGAAAAGGAGAAGAGAATATGCAAAAAAGAGAAGTAAAACCATTTACTATGTGGAGACATTTTAAAGGGGCAAGATCATTTGTAATTACAGTCGCAAAACATAGCGAGACTGGTGAAGATTTAGTTGTTTATCGTTGTATGAATAACAACGGAAAAACAAATCATAAAGATGGTATCTATGCTAGACCTCTAGATATGTTTTTATCAGAAGTAGACCACGAAAAATATCCAAATGCAACACAAAAATATAGATTCGAAGAAATTATTGATGAATAATTATAAAATATAGGAGATTAGTATGGAAAAAAGTTTATTTAATAATGGATTCTTTGAATTCGTACAAAGCGAGAAAGAATATAACATAGATAATAATAAAAAAGTAATAAAAAGAAATTTTGTAAGACGTCCTCCAGGAATTAGAGCCTTAATTATAGACAAACAAGAAGAAAAAATATTATTATCAAAGGAATATAGATATGAATTAGAAGGTTGGGATTATCGCCTACCTGGAGGAAAAGTATTCGAGGACTTAGAAAGTTATAAACAAGCAATAAAAGAAGGTAATGTTTTAGAACATGTAGAAAAAACAGTACCAAAAGAAGTAGAAGAAGAAGTGGGATTATTAATAAAAAATCAAAAACTTCTAAAAATATCCAATGCTGGTGCGGGAGTAGAATGGGATTTATATTACTATGAAATAACAGACTACGAAATAGACAGTACTGGACAAAAGCTAGAAGAAGAGGAAATAATAGAAGGATATATCTGGAAAAGTTATGACGAAATTATAAAAATGTGTATAGAAAATAAAATTCATGAGGAACGTACGGTTGGAGTATTACTAACCTATATTTTAAAAAAGAAACAATAGAAGGAAAGAAGAAGATAAAATGAAGATAATAACTGTTTGCGGAAGTTTAAAATATAAAGAAGAAATTATGAAAATAACAGAAGAAATGGCACTACAAGGAAATTGTATGCTAAGTATTGTATATCCCTCAAAGAAATTAGATGAATATAAAAAAGAAGAAATAGAACTATTAGGAAGTCTGCATAAAGAAAGAATACGAATCTCGGATGCTATTCTAGTAGTCAATATAGATAACTATATTGGTTCACAAACACAAAAAGAAATTGAATTTGCAAAAAGTCTAAATAAAGAAATTATTTATTACAATAGCAATGAATAGAGTGAATTGCTATTTGTTGAAAATAAATAGAAGGAGATAACCACATATGATTAAACTAAATAAACAAGAATATGCCAATTATACCACTGAAATAACCTGGGGAACTTTTGATGTTTACTTCCAAGGGAAAAAAAGAAAAGGAACTGCTTCTTTCATTAGTTTCAATATAGAAAATGAAATTCTAATTGGGTTAGAATTAACATTTTCGAAGGAAATGTTTAATAATTTAAAATTAAATGAACAAATAAATATAGAATCATACATAACGGATATAACATATGAAGATAAAAATGGGTGGATATCACTGATAACAGATAAGCATAAATGTAATATTACAAAAATAGAACAGAGAAAATTCAAACTAAATATTGATGTTATAGCAGAACAATTTGAAGAATTAAAAATAAGTATAGATACTAATATTGAATTGTGATATATGACTAAAGTAATAATTTTGGGGAGGATGATTTAATATGAAAAATAGAGCAATAACGACTTTATTTATGCTAGAATCTCTTGATGGCAAGATTAGTAGTGGAAATACAGATGAATTAGATGCTGATAAAGACTGGTGTCAAATAGATGGAGTTAAAGAAGGGTTACATCAATATTATGAAATAGAATCTACCACTGATTACTTTTCATTAAATACTGGTAGGGTAATGGCTAAAATTGGCGTTAATGATAGGAAAGAATATCATAATAAAGTAGAAGTGAAATTTATTATTATTGATAATAAACCACATTTGAATGAGAATGGCATAGATTATATATGCAACTGGGGTGAAAGGTTAATATTAGTTACAACAAATAAGAAACATGTAGCATATTCTCTTGCAGATAAATATGATAATTTAGATATTTTATATTATGAAGAATTAGATTTAACAAGATTATTAGAAGACTTATTTAGTAAATATAATGCTGAAAGAGTAACAATTCAATCAGGAGGAAGCCTTAATGGTCTATTCTTACGAAACAACCTAATCGACTATGTAAATATAGTGATTGCACCGTTATTGGTAGGAGGTAAAGATGTATCTACTTTAATTGATGGAGAAGCAATCGGTTGTTCAAAAGAACTAGACAACTTAAAAGCTTTAGAGCTTATTGAATGCAATCAACTAGATAATTCTTATATTCAATTAAAATACAAGGTAAAAAGATAAAGTACAAATTATATAGGAGAATAATTATGAGAAAATGTTTACGATGTGATACAGAAATGATAGAAAATTTAGATGTTAAAGTTGAAGGTGGAGCATACGGAATTAAGGTTACTCAACAGGGGATTTTTAAAGATAATTTGGGTAAACTTAAATGTGCAGTTTGTCCAAAGTGTGGTTATACTGAGACTTATATTCAAAATACTTCTAAATTAAAATAAATGTAAATATGTAATATTAGATAATCTACTATGATGCCATTCACATAAGGTTATAAATAAAGAATTGAATAAAGATAATAATAAGGAGTTAAAAATGAATCAAAGATTATATAAAAAGAGTATTATTTTAATCGGACCATCTGGTGCTGGAAAATCAACCGTTGCAGAAGAACTCCGTAAAATAACCAATATGCCTAGATTGTGTTTAGATAGAATCGCTAATAAAGCAAACGCATCAGGACTGAAACAAAGATTTAAAAGTGAAGATGAATTTAATTGTCATATGATTTCAGAAGTATTAAAAAGTGTGAAAGAACATAATGAATATGGTATTGTAGATTTTGGAGCAGGACATTCTGTATATGATGATATATTAATATTTGAAGATGTAAAAGAAATGTTACAGTCTTTTCAAAATATTATTCTGTTACTTCCAAGTCAAAATGAACAAGAAGCACTTGAAATTATGAAACAAAGGTCGACAGGTGACACAAGAAATAATCAAAAGTTTTTTGAGAGTCCATGTAATAAAGAACTAGCAACTATGACAGTATACGAAAATGGTAGGCGGCCCTCAGAAATAGCAAAAGAAATTATATCACGTATAAAAGAAAGAGAAGAAGCAAAAATTAGTTCAAGAATGAAATAAATAAAAAAGATTGAAGTTCTGTGGAGTTGTAAGATAAAAGTAGACACAAAAAAGATGTGTTTGCTTTTTCTTTGATATAATTTAGTAAAGGAGATGAAAATATGCAAGGAAGACCTAAAGGTGGTAAAAATAACTATCATTCAAAAGAAGAAAAAATGAAAATAGTAAAAGAAATGTTAGATTCTAATCTTAGTCCGCTTGATATAGAGAAAAAATATAACATTTCTCATTCTTTGGCGGGAAAATGGAGAAAAGATTATTTAGAAAAAGGAGAAAAAGCCTTAATAAATCAAAAGAAACCAGGAAATCCATTATGTAAATATTCAAATAAGAAGAATTTAACAGACATAGAAAAACTTCAATATGAAAACATGAAATTAAGAATTGAGAATGAACGTTTAAAAAAAGGATACCTAGTGAAAGGAGATGGTTCTGTTGTAGTATTCAAGAAATAAAACAACTTGTATAATGTAGAAGCCAAAACAGTATATAAAGACTTATATCATTTGGTAAAAGATAAAAATTATTTTGTCATTACAACAAACGTAGATGGACAATTCCTAAAAGCAGGATTCAAAAAAGATAAAGTATTTGAAGTACAAGGATCCCTTTCTAAAATTCAATGTAGTAGGGCATGTCATAATAAATTATATGATGACTTAGATTTAGTAAATAAAATGTTAAAAGAAGATTATGATTGTAAAATACCAAAAGAACTTGTCCCATATTGTCAAAACTGTGGCGAGACTATGGAAGTAAACCTTAGAAAAGATGACTATTTTGTAGAAGATGATAATTGGCACAAATTACATAAAAATTATGAAGACTTTATAAATAAATATAAAGACAAAAAAATTCTATTACTAGAATTAGGAGTAGGATTTAATACACCAGGAATAATTCGCTTCCCATTCGAAGAAATGACTGCCAAGTTGAAAAACACAACCTTAATTAGAATAAATGAAAAATATTTAGAATCATTTTATGACATAAAAGAGAAAACAATTTTAATAAAAGATGATTGTAAAAACTTTCTAACAAAGTTAAAAGAGAAATAATTACCCAACAAAACGAAAAAAATTCTTAATAAAAAATGCAAAATCCCTTTCTAAAATAGTAGAAAAGGATTTTTTTTGTGATTTGTATAAAATTATAGTCTATGATAATGTAAAATCTAGGAAATATTTAACTGTTTAAGTGCTTGCCAACTTCAAAAGGAAGGAGGCCTGAATATGGTTAAGAAGGACTTTTTTAATTTGTTCCTTACTTCTAATCATCTTTTCACTACTATCTATCCTTTTTATTATAGTGAAATAAAAATAAAAAGCACTCAAACTAGTTAGTTGAGTGCTACCACAAAACAAAAGGCAAGTACTTAACTAGCGAATGTTAAGTATTTCCTATTTTTAATTGTAAGAATTCTTCTTACGAATTAATCATAACATAAGAAAACTAGGTTTTCAAGTACAAGATAAAGAATGAATAAATCAAAAGTTATAAAAAAGATAGATATTAAACGAAACATTTTTAAAAAGTATAAGAGTAATAATTAAAAACCCTTTTCTAAAAAACGAGAAAAGGATTTTTAGTCATTTGTTTTAAAATTTAGTCTATGATAACGTATAACCCAGGAAATATTTAACTGTTTAGGTGCTTGCCAACTTCAAAAGGAAGGAGGCCTGAAAATGGTTAAAAAGGATATGCTAATTTGCTCCCTACTTTTAATCATCTTTTCACTACTATCTATCCTTTTTATTATAGTGAAATAAAATTAAAAAAGCACTCAAACTAGTTAGTTGAGTGCAACCCAAAAAATTTGGTAAGTACTTAACTAGCGAATGTTAAGTATTTCCTATTTTTAATTGTAAGAATTCTTCCTACAAATTAATCATAACATAAAGAAAACCTGTCTTCAAGTACAAAAATAGAAATAATAAGTAATTGCTTTTAATATACAAATAAATTATAAAAACCATTCCAAAAGCGAGTCGGTTGTATTTTTAAAAACATTATGATATAATCATAATCGAAAGAAGGCGAATATATGGTAATAAATAATCAATTTAAAAACTTTATCTATAAAATTATGGATTAGATTGATTATTTTTACTATGTACAAATTAAATAAATAAAATAAAAGGCACAGTCTATAACATAATAGTTATTGTGTCTTTTTATATTTGGTGGTGATAGCATGAGAATAGTAACAAGATAAGTACGGCATAAACTTTAATTATGCCAGAAAGGAAGGCATAAGAAATGTTAGAAATAAATAATTTAAGTATTAAAGTAAACAATAAATATATAATAAAAGACTTATCATTAATATTAAATAAAAAAGACAAACTAGCAGTCATTGGCGAAGAAGGAAATGGAAAATCAACTCTTCTAAAGGCAATATTAGGAATTATCAACTACGCAGAAGTAGAAGGCACAATTAATAGAAAAGGAAACAGGCTTGGCTATCTAGAACAATCATTAACAGAAGAAGAACTTGAAAAAACAGGATATGAATATTTATTTACTAGTGATGAAGATTATTATAATAAGATAAATAGTTTTTATAAACATCTAGATAAACTAAATCTAAAGGATGACCTACTGGATAGAAAACTAAAAACATTATCTGGTGGAGAAAAGGTAAAGATTCGTATTGTAAAGCTGTTAGTAGAAGAGTATGATATTTTATTGCTAGATGAACCAACGAATGATTTAGATATTGAAACATTAGAATGGTTAGAAAACTTTATAAATAAATCAGAGCAACCTATCATCTATGTGTCACACGATGAAACATTACTTTCTCATACGGCAAACATGATTTTGCATATAGAACAAATAAAACACAAAACAGAATGTAGACATACTCTAGTAAGAATTGATTATGATACTTATGTAAAGATTAGATTAAACAAATTAAACAAACAAACACAAATAGCAAAATCAGAAAAAAGAAAATATCAAGAACAACAAGACAAATTAAAACAGGTCATGCAGAAAGTAGAGTACCAACAGAATACCATTTCCAGAAGTAATCCCCATGGAGCAAGATTATTAAAAAAGAAAATGCATTCTCTAAAATCACAAGAAAAGAAACTAGATAATAAAGAACTAACCGAACTACCAGATATAGAAGAAAGTATCAATTTTTCCTTTGAAGAAGTAGAAATTCCTAAAACAAAGAAAATTATTAATATTTCCCTAAAAGAATTAAAAGTAAAAGATAAAATATTATCAAAAAATATAGAATTAGAAATAATAGGAAACCCTCATGTCTGCATCATTGGACAAAATGGAGTAGGGAAATCTACGTTAATAAAAGAAATTTATAACACTCTAAGGACAAGAACAGATATCAAAGTAGGATACATGCCACAAAATTATGAAGATATTCTAAAAGAATATGATAAAGTAATAGATTTCATTGCTCCAAGTGGTAAAAAAGAAGATGTTACAAAAGCTAGAATGTATTTAGGTAATATGAATGTCACAAGAGAAGAAATGGAAGGTAAAATAGCAGAACTAAGTAATGGGACAAAAGCAAAACTAATCTTAATGAAATTAGTATTAGAGAAAAGTAATGTACTATTATTAGATGAACCAACAAGAAATGTTAGTCCCTTATCGAATCCTGTCATTAGAAAAGTATTAAAAGAATTTAAAGGGACAATTATTAGTGTTTCACACGATAGAAAATATATAGAAGAAGTAATAGATAAATTATATACGTTAACACCTAATGGACTAATTTTAGAAAAATTATGATATACTAACTGTATAGTTAGGAGGAATTATAATGAGAAAAAATATTAAAACAACAGAAGCCATCTTCCCAATGCCAGTTTTGATGATTGCAACATACAACGAAGATAATACAGTAGATGTTATGAATGCAGCCTGGGGAATGATGTTAGAAAGAGATTATGTAGTATTAAATTTAACAGAAACTCATAAAACAGTAAAAAACATTAAAAATAGAAAGGCTTTTACCGTAAGTATTGCCGATGCAAATCATGTGGTGGAAGCAGATTACTTTGGAGTAGTATCAGGAAATAATACCCCAAATAAATTTGAAAAAAGCGGTCTAACTGCAACAAAGTCAGAAGTAGTAGACGCTCCAATTGTCAATGAATTTCCAATCTGTATGGAATGTGAATTTGTAGAATATCAAGACGATGAATATGGATGTGGAGTAGTTGGTAAAGTAGTAAATGTAACAGCCGATGAAAAGATAATGACAAACAATCAAGTAGATATTACAAAAGTAAATGCTATCGCTTTTGATCCATATACTCATGGCTACTATAAAGTAACAGAAAGAGTAGGGGAAGCCTTTAAAGACGGATTAAAATTAAAATAATAATGAAAAAGCCAAGGATTAAAAATTGGCTTTTTATTTTTAGTGAACCATGAAAATATTGTACTTTCAAATTTATCCTGTATAATGATAGTAAAGGAGAGTAGTATGAGAAAGAAAATATGGATAATTGTTGGGATTTTAATAGTTGTGATAGGAATTACTGCTATCAGTATTTGGCTAATTCAGTCCAATAAGCAAAGAATGAATCAAGTAGCTGGTGTTAGTATAAAAATTAAAGAGGGTACTCTAACAAATACTGGAGGAACCTTCATCATTACTGATACTACAGATAAAAATTATTCTTATGGAGAACCTTATAGAATTGATAAAAAAGAAAATGGAAAGTGGAAGGAAGCTCCAAAAGTAATAGAGGATGCCTTTTTTAATATGCCAGCTTATTATCCAGATGAAAACAATGAAATAGTTAGAGAAATTAACTGGGAATGGATTTATGGAAAATTAAAACCCGGAACTTACAGATTTGTAACGAATGCCTCTGATAAGAATATATCAGTAGAATTTGTTATCGAATAAAGCAAGTGAAGAACTAAAAAACGAGAAATGATTATCTTAATAAAAATAATTTAATATTTGGAGGTGTTAGTTTATGAAATGGTATAATGATATGACAAAGCAACAAAAACAAAATTTTAAAAAAGTAATAGCCGTATGCATAGTAGCTGTAATTTTAATTTTACTTATTCCTGTAATTTGGAAAGTCATTTTATAGCTAAGCTATAAATTCAGTAATGGTTAAATAATAATGTATTGAGCAGGTCAACTTTTAGTTGATCTTTTTCTATGACTGTTTTATTTTTTTATATATGACATAATAAATATAGAAAAAATTTACATATTAATCTAATTCTACTTTTGAGAGGTGTGAAAATTACAAAGTGATATAATACTTATGGTTATAAAATGATAATTATTTTGCTTGCTCTGAATGTAGTAAAGAAATGAATGGATATTTAAAAGATATAATCGATTGGGCAAATATTAACCACAATATAGAAAATATAAAAAAATATTTTAAAGAAAAAGTTGGAACTTGTGAAGATTAATTTTTTTGATAATTACTACATTATATTTATATAAATTTTTATCAATGATTTTGTTTAACAGAGCCTTTTGATTAATCTTTTTAATTTTTTTCAAAATGTCACTTACTTGTCATTTTAGTTATCATATAATTAAAACGACAAAGGAGGAAATTAGATGGAAATATTAAGAGTTGAAAATCTTTCTAAAGTATATGGAAAGGGAGAAAATAAAGTTGTTGCTTTAGATAATGTATCTTTTTCAGTAGAAAAAGGTGAATTTGTTGCAATTGTAGGAGCAAGTGGATCTGGAAAATCAACACTTCTTCATTTAGTTGGAGGAGTTGATAGACCAACAAAAGGTAAAGTTTTTATTGATGGTAAAAATATTTATGCAATGAATGATGATAAACTTGCTATTTTTAGAAGAAGACAAGTGGGATTAATATATCAATTCTATAATTTGATTCCTATATTAAACGTAGAAGAAAATATTACTTTACCATTAGAATTAGATAATAGAGAAGTTGATAAGAAATCATTAAAAGAATTATTAGAATTACTTGGATTAGAAAATAGAAGTAAGCATTTACCTAATGAACTATCTGGAGGACAACAACAAAGGGTATCTATTGGTAGAGCTTTAATTACGAACCCAGCTATTATTTTAGCAGATGAACCAACAGGAAATTTGGATTCTAAATCAAGTGATGAAATTGTTGCACTACTTAAAAAATCTAATAAAGATTATAATCAAACAATTATCATGATTACTCATAATATGGAAATTGCCAAAGAAGCTGATAGAATTATCAAAATTGAAGATGGAAGAATTGTAGAGGAGGATTAGGTATGAAAGTTTTAAATAAACTATCATTAAAGAATCTTCTTCTAAATAAAAAAAGAAGTGTAGGTACTTTAATTGGTATTGCATTATCGGTTGCTTTAATATGTGCAGTAGCTGGAATGTTTATCGGTCTTCAAGATGCTTTAGTTCAAACAACAATCCAAAGTCAAGGTAATTATCATATTGAGTTGTTTAATCAAACTGATGATGATATAAAAGTTTTAGAAAATAATCGTGATATAGAGGAAATAGAGGTTCTAACTGATGCTGGTTATTCAGAATTTGATATGCCCACAGAAGAAAGACCATACATTCACCTATATTCTTATGATGATGAAAAAAGTTTTGCTAATTTAACAGTTGATTTACTAGATGGAGATTATCCAAAGAATAGTAATGAAATCTTAATAAGTGAAGAACTTTATTTACTTGATAAAGATAAATACAATATAGGTAAAGAAATTACTTTAAATTATGGTGAAAGAAAGACATTAGATGGATATACTATGACAAAAGAAAATCCATATAATGAAGATGAAGTAATCACTAACTCTACGGAAGAAACATTTACTATTGTAGGTATTATGGATAGAGATTATGGACTAGATCCACATGGAGATCCTGGGATTGGCTGTCTTACAGTTGATTTAGAAAATAGTATTAATAACAATCAAAGTGTTTATATTCGCATCAAAAATCCAGCAAGTTATGAAAAAACATTTTCAGAAATTTTAGGAACTACTTTTACCAATGACTCACCAACAGCAACTGAAGAATATAGTATTAATGCTTCATTACTTAGATGGCAAGCATTAAAATTTGATTCAAGCACTACAACAATGATTTATTCTATCATGTCAGTTTTACTTGTAATTATTGTAGGAACAAGTATATTTTGTATTAAAAACTCATTTGATATATCAGTAATGGAAAAGAAAAAGAATTATGGAATGCTTGCAAGTGCTGGAGCAACGAAAAAACAAATAAAAAAGAATGTTATTACTGAAGGATTAATGCTTGGTATTATTGGTATCCCAGTAGGAATTATAGTAGGTTATATTGCAGTTTTTATTTTAACTATTATTGTAAATGGTGTAATTGGAGACTTTATCACAAGAAATGTAGAAATGAGATGTATTATTTCATGGCTACCAATTTTAGTATCTATCATTCTTGGTGTAGTAACTATATATTTTTCAAGTATTAGAGCGGCCAAAAAAGCCAGTAAAGTAAGTCCAATTGATTTAATCAGAAGTAATGATGATGTAAAAATTAATAAAAACAAATTAAAAACACCATCTATTATTAAAAAGGTATTTGGTATTGGTGGAGTAATAGCTTATAAAAATTTAAAAAGAAGTAAAAAGAAATATCGTACAACAGTTATTTCTCTAGCAGTAAGTGTATTTGTATTTATTAGTATGAATACTTTTATGTATTATACATTTTCAGTAACAAATACATATTATAATAATATTGATTATAATATTATGGTGACATCATCTTTTGAGGATTCACCAAAACTTGAAGATGTTTTAAAGGTGAAAGGTACTGATGACTATACGATGCTATATCAAAGTTCTCTTACTACTGATGGCTATTTGGAGATAGATGATTTGTCTAAATTAACTGACTTTGGAAAAAATATTTTAGAAGAAGGATTAAGAGAGCAAGGATGTTATGATGAGAGAAAAGATATTTTTGATATGAATTGTGATAAAAAACGTAAAATGAATATTATTGGTATGGATGAAAAATCTTTTAAAGAGTATGTAGATAAATTAGGTTTAGATTATAATAGTGTGAAAAATAAAGGGGTTTTAGTAAATAATTATTCGTATATTAATGCTGAAGGTGTTCGAATGGAAAAAGGTATTTATAATTATAAAAAGAATGATACAATCAAAGGTACTTATAATGGTAGTCCACTCGAAATTGATGTTTCAGAAGTTACAAATGTAAGACCAAGTGGACTTGAAAACTTTTGGGATTCTGGCGGATATTTAATTGTATCGGAAGAAGAATATCATGATTTAGATTTTAGACCTTATATTTTAACAATTCAAGCAGATAATCCTACGCAAGTTACCTTAGATATAGATGAAGAGTTACCAGAATTAAGTGCGGTAAATATTGAAGAGAATGCACAAGCGGAAAAATCATTATATTTACTTATGGCAATATTCTTATATGGATTTATTGCAGTTATCACACTAATTGGTGTAACAAATATCTTCAATACTATTACATCTAATTTAGAATTAAGACAAAAAGAATTTGCTATGCTTAAAAGTGTTGGTATGACAAGAAAAGAATTTAATCGAATGATTAACTTAGAAACAATATTCTACTCTATAAAGGCACTTATTTATGGTGTAGCGTTAGGTTCAATAGGTTCATATTTAGTATATCTTGCAACAGCAAGTAAATTGGATTATGGTTATCATTTCCCACTTACAGCAACTATTATTTCTATCGTTGCAGTATTCGTTTTAGTATATATTATTATGCGTTATTCAATGAGTAAAATTAATAAACAAAACATCATTGAAACAATCAGAAAGGATAACATTTAAAGGGGAAATTATTCCCTTTTTTTGTTATAATATTTATAGCTGGAAAGGAGCATATCATGAATGTATTATTAATCGAAGATAATGAGAGTATTGTATCTGGATTAAAATATTCTTTAGAGCAAGAAAAGTATAAAGTATTTTCTTGTACTAATGTAGCAGATACCATAAAGTTTTTAGAAGAAAATAAGCAAGTAGATATTGCAATTATAGATATATCTTTACCTGATGGTAATGGCTTTGATTTGTACCAAAATTACATTAAAGAGAAAAATATTCCTAGTATATTTTTAACAGCAAGAGATAGTGAAGATGATGTGGTAAAAGGATTAGAACTTGGTGTAGAAGATTATATGACAAAACCTTTTTCAACAAGAGAATTGCTTACTCGTATAAAAAGAAATATTATGAAACATAAAAACGAAGCAATTATCACGATAGAAGGTATTAGTTTTGATTTTGATAAAATGGAAGTAAGCAAAGATGGAAAGGTTATTCCTTTAACTAGGCTTGAACTTATGATCTTACAGCTTTTATTTACTAATTTAGGTAAGGTTGTTAGAAGAGAATATATAATTGAAAAAATATGGGAATGGACTAGTAATGATGTGAATGATAATACGGTTACAGTTTATATGAAAAGAATTAGAGAAAAAATTGGTGTTGATATAATTATTACAATCAAAGGGATAGGATATAGAATAGATGATACTAGAAAATAAAGTCCATCTAAAAAAATTTTTATTAACATCAATGATACCAATTATAGTTTTTCTAATTATAGGAAACATATTTTTCTTTTATCAATATCAATCATATACACAAAATTATAATGATAAAATAGCCTCACTTGTTAATTTACTTGAAAAAGAATATCCAGATATAGATAGAAACGAATTAATTTCTATTTTAAATAGTGAGGACAAAGTATCTGAAGATATTTTTAGTAGATATGGAATTGATATTCAAAATGAATCTATAATTGTCGAAAATGACCAACTATTTAGTGGATTTATAATTGTATATAACATCTTATTCATTGGTTTAGCTTTAAGTATTATTTTGTTATATTTAAAGCATGAAAAAGTTCAAAATAAAGAAATTAAAAAAATTGCAAGATGTATTGAAGAGATTAATAAGAAAAATTATTCTATTAACATTGATGAGAATAGTGAAGATGAGCTTTCTATCTTGAAAAATGAACTTTATAAAATTACAATCATGTTAAAAGAAGATGCTGAAAACTCAAAAAAAGATAAACTCAAATTAAAAGATTCTTTGTCTGATATATCCCATCAATTAAAAACTCCATTAACTTCCATTAATATTATGCTTGATAATATTTTAGATAATCCAGAGATGGATAATAATACAAAAGAAAAATTTATTCAAAATATAAAAAGAGAAATTACAAATATTAGCTCTTTAGCCACCGAAATATTAAAATTATCAAAGTTTGATGCTAGTGTAATTAAATTTGAAGAACAGCAAGTATTCATAAAGGATCTTGTGAAAAGTGCTATTTCTAATGTAGAAATGATGGCAGAATTAAAAAATATAAATATTGAAGTAAACAATCAAGATAATATGAAACTTGTATGTGATGCAAAATGGCAAATAGAAGCAATCACTAATATTTTAAAAAATTGTATAGAACATTCAAAAGAGGATTCTACCATTACAATAGATATAGACTCTAATAAAATCTATAAACAAATTACAATTAGAGATAATGGAGAAGGTATTGATGAGAAAGATTTACCACATATTTTTGAAAGATTTTATAAAGGAAAAAATTCTGCTAAAGATAGTGTAGGAATTGGTTTAGCTCTTGCTAAAACTATTATTGAAAAAGATAATGGATCTATTAAAGTTGATTCTAAAAAAGGAAAGCAAACAACATTTATTATCAAGTATTATTAGTGTTACGTTATTGTAATGTAAAATTCGTTTAATGAATGGTATAATGAAAAATGAAAAGTGGTGATTTTGTGAGGACAACTTTAATAGTTGAAGATGAAAAGACAATTAGAAATAAACTTATGAATTTTATATATTTTTATAAAGCAGATCTAATAGTTTTAGAACTGCTTTTTTCATGGTATAATTATCTAAACAGAATAATAAATAGTAATTTGAAAGTGAGATAATATTATGGAAAACAAAAAAGTCAATAAGAAAGAAATTAAAGATGAAACTAAAACATATATGTTAGAGGGAATGTCAGTAGGAATGTGTATCGGAACATCATTAGGAGTGATTATAGGAGTGTTCGCTGATAATATCCCTATATGTATATGTTTTGGAATAAGTATAGGTTTATGTGCTGGTTTAGGAATAGGATCTTTAATTAAAAAAGATAAGCAGTAATTTGAAATTATAAAAAGGAATGATAAGATTGAAAACAGAAAAAGAAAAAATGATTTCTGGAGAAAAATACAATCCTGCTAATCCTAAACTTGTTTTTGAACGAGCACGAGCAAATAGAATATGTAATAAGTATAATAAAAGGAATTTTAATGAGATAAATATGAAATCACGATTAATGAGAAAATTAATAAACACCAGTGGAATATTTTGGATTAAACCACCATTTTTTTGTGATTATGGATATAATATTTTTATTGAAAAAAATGTTATGCTTAATTATGGTTGCGTAATATTAGATGTTTGCCCTGTAAAAATAGGAGAACATACTTTAATTGGACCAAATACCCATATTTATACTGCTTGTCATTCATTAGTTCCAGATGAAAGAATTTCAGATATTGAATTTGGCAAACCTGTAACTATTGGTAAAAATGTATGGATTGGAGGGAATTGTACCATTTTGCCTGGAGTTACTATTGGTGATAACTCGGTTATTGGTGCTGGAAGTGTAGTAACAAAAGATATTCCAAACAATTCAGTAGCAGTAGGTAATCCAGCAAAAGTGAAATCAAAAAATTAGTTATATAAATTAAAATACTATTAAGTAGGAGATGGAAAATATGAAAGAACTAGTAGATTTTATTGTTTTATTTCTTTTATATATTTTTATATTTTACAAGAGATGGAAATTAAAAGGAAAAGATGTATTATTTATAAATACTATAATGTATATATATTTATCATTTGTATTGTATTTTACTTTAATGCCAATAATCGCTTCTTTACCATTTATATTTAATCACTCTTATGTGCCAATGAATTTAGTGCCTTTCATTGACGTTTCAAGTGGCAAAGGAGATTTTATTAGACAAGTAGTTTTAAACATTATAATGACAATTCCATTTGGATTTCTATTGCCACTTATTAAAAACAAGAAAACAAACTTAATAAAGATAATATTATATACATTTTTATTAAGTTTAGGTATTGAGTTATTACAACCTTTAATAAATGATTTTAGATCATCAGATATAACAGATTTAATAACAAATGTACTTGGTGGAATTATTGGCTATATATTGTATATAATATTTAAACCATTAACAACTAAAATATTGCATTATATAAAAGAAGAATAAAGACCAAATTACAGTTTAGTGGTATGATATAAAAATAGTAATTTGAAAGTGAGTTGTTGAGATGGAAATATTAGAATATGGTAATCCCAAAAATGAGAAAATCATTTTGATTCACGGTTTTCAAAGTCCATATCAAATATGGGATGATTATATTGATTACTATAAAAATGACTACTGTGTAATTGTACCGATTCTTGCAGGTCATAATATCAATGAGAAAGAGGATTTTGTATCATTCGATATTTGTGCTAAAGAATTAGAAGAATACTATATTACTAAATATGGTAATAAAGTTTTTGCAATTTATGGTATGAGTATGGGTGGAATTTTAGCAAGTTATATTTGGAAGAATAAAAATATAGAAATAGAAAAACTAATATTAGAGAGTTCTCCTCTTTTATCTTGGAATAAATTTATGACAAATTATTTTACAAAATGGTATTTGAATATTACTCATAAAACTCAAAATAGAGATGAAAGAACCATAAAACAAGCCATTGGCACTATTATTAGCGAAGATAAAGTAGATGTGTTTTTAGAGTTGTTTGATTATCTGTCAGATAAAACAATAATTAATTGTGTTCAGGAAGTTGGAAAATTTAATTTACCTAGCGATATTAACACACCAAATACAGAGATTTATTATTTTTATGGTAGTAAAATAAATGAGATTTTATTTCGTAAAGTTGCACATTATTTGAGGAAAAACTATCAAAATACTACTACTATTTGTTTAAAAGGAAAAGGTCATTGTGAAGATGCACTGATTAATCCCGAAGAACATATTAAAACATTAAATAAAGTATTAAAAAAATAAATTCAAATAACAATTTATCAATTAACTAAATAATTAATTTTTTCAAATTAAACTGCTAATTATAGTAGTTTTTTCTTTTTTAAAATTAAATGGTATTGACAAACTGTTACAAAGTGTTATAATTAGAGCATAACAGATGTAACAGGAGGTGTATGATGAATATCATTATAACGAACAGTAGTGGACTTCCGATATTTGAGCAAATAGAAAATGCAATTAAGGAAGCAATATTTTCTAATGAGCTTAAAGAAGGTGAGATGCTTCCGTCTGTTAGAAGTTTAGCTAATGAATTAAAAATAAGTTTTTTAACAGTTAAAAGAGCTTATGATGAATTAGAAAAGGCTGGTTTCATAAAAACGGTGCAGGGAAAAGGAAGTTATGTATCTCCTAAAAATTTAGATTTAATTAAAGAAGAAAAATTAAAGGAGATTCAAGATTATATAGAAAAGATTTATGAAGTATCTAAATTATCTAATATTTCAAAAGAAGAAGTAAGTGAATTATTTAAAATGATTTTTGAGGAGGAACTTTAAATGAACAATATTGAAATTAAAGATTTATCTAAAAAGTATGCTGGTTTTTTGTTAGATAAAATAAGTTTTGTTGTACCAAGTGGTGCTATTGTTGGCTTAATCGGAGAAAATGGAGCAGGTAAAACCACTATAATAAAATCTATACTTAATATTATAAATTCGGAAGGTACAGTGAAGATATTAGGAAAAGACAGTAAAACTCACGAAAAAGAAATAAAAAAAGATTTAGGTGTGGTATTAGATGATAGTTTTTTATCCACATATTTAACACCAAAACATATAAATTCTGTTATGAAAGATTTTTACGAAACTTGGGATGAAAATAAATATAATGATTTGTTAAAACAATTTGGATTGCCAACTGATAAATTAGTAAAAGACTTTTCAAGTGGTATGAAAATGAAATTAAAAATTGCAACAGCTATCTCTCATCATCCCAAATTACTAATATTAGATGAACCAACAAGTGGACTTGATCCAGTTGTAAGAAGTGAAATACTTGATATATTTAGAAAATATATTGAAGAAGATGAGGAAAGATCGATTTTATTATCCACCCATATTACAACAGACCTAGAACATATTTCAGATTATATTGTATTTATTGATAAAGGAAAAATAGTTTTAGATGTTCCTACTTTAGAACTGTTAGAAGAATATGGTGTTGCTAAATGTACAAAAGAAGAATTTTCTAAAATAAATGAAAAAGATTGTATAAGTTATAAAAAAGGAAAATATCAATATGAAGTTTTAGTTAATGATAAAAATAGTTTTAAGAAAAAATACAATATTACTTCTATTGATAAACCATCCATCGATGATATTATGCTATTTTACATAAAAGGAGAAAGATAATTATGATAAAAGGGTTACTTAAAAAGGATTTATATAATTTAGCCAGCTATAAAACTACATTAATGATAATTACGTTGTTTTGTGGCATAGCGATTATTGGTACAGATGCTATATACTGGGGATCAATTGTTATTGGTATTATTGTAGGTATGATTTCACTTTCAACATTTAGTTATGATGAAATGGCAAAATCAAATAGATATATATTAACTTTACCAGTGACTAGAAAAGAAATAGTTTTAGAAAAATACATCCTTGCCATTGGAGCAACTATATTAGGAAGCTTACTTGGATTTGTATTAACATTATTAATTGGTAATATGATGAATTATGTAAGACCAGATAATGTTATAGATATAAACATAGATACATTACTTTCCACTTCAATTGGAGGACTATTTGGAGTATCACTTATACAAGCAATTCAAATTCCTAGTATTTTTAAATGGGGAGCAGAAAAAGGAAGAATCCAAATGTTTATTGTATTATTTGTGATAGCGCTTATAGGAGCTGGAGTAGGATTTCTTATAAAAGAGTCTGGACTTTCAGTTGATATTGAAAAATTAGAAAATACACTAAAAAGTTTTGGCTGGATAATTCTTGTAATACTAAGTTTTATCATATATTTTATCAGTTACAAAGTCTCTTATAAAATTTATAAAAACAAAGAAGAATAAAATCTATATTATACCTTATAGATTTTTTTTATATTGTGATAAAATAAGACTAAAAAGGAGGAGTACTATGGAACAGACTTCTTTATTTGAAAGACCAAAGAATGAACCTCTTGCATCACGTATGAGACCAACAAAATTAAGGGAAGTAGTAGGACAAACTCATTTAATAGGTGAAAACAAATTACTAAGACGAATGATAGAAAGTGACAACATCTCATCTATGATTTTCTGGGGACCACCTGGAGTAGGAAAGACAACCTTAGCTAGAATTATTGCCAACGAAACAAAATCAGAATTTATTACTTTTTCTGCAGTAACAAGTGGAATCAAAGAAATAAAAAAAGTCATGGAAGATGCTGAAAAAAATAAACAATTAGGTATCAGAACAATCGTATTTGTCGATGAAATTCATAGATTCAATAAAGCCCAACAAGATGCCTTCTTACCATTTGTAGAAAAAGGCTCTATTATACTAATTGGCGCGACAACAGAAAATCCATCTTTTGAAATCAATAACGCCCTTCTTTCCAGATGTAGAGTATTTGTTTTAAAAGAATTATCTAATGAAGACATCTTAACAGTATTAAAACGAGCTATCACATCTAAAAAAGGATTTGGAGAAGAAAAAATAGATATCAAAGAAGATGATTTAAAAACTATTGCTACTTTTTCCAATGGAGATGCTAGAAGCGCACTAACGACATTAGATATGATTATTACCAATGCGGAAGAAGAGAAAGATGGAACTTTAAAAGTAACAGAAGATATCCTTGAAGATTGCTTAACAAAGAAAACGTTATTATATGATAAAAATGGAGAAGAGCACTATAATATTATTTCAGCTTTACATAAATCGATGAGAAATAGTGATCCAGATGCTGCAGTGTATTGGCTTGCTAGAATGTTAGAAGCAGGAGAAGATCCAATTTATATTGCAAGACGTATTACAAGATTTGCTGCAGAAGATATTGGACTGGCAGATACCAACGCTCTAAATGTAGCAATTAACGTATATCAGGCTTGCCACTTTATTGGTATGCCAGAATGTAACGTCCACTTATCAGAAGCAGTAATATATATGTCCTTAGCACCAAAATCAAACTCCTGTGATGTTGCTTACCAACTAGCAAGTGCGGATGCCAAAAAAATGCTAGCAGAACCTGTACCCTTGGTGATTCGCAATGCTCCAACAAAATTAATGAAAAATTTGCATTATGGAGAAGGTTATCAATTTGCACATGATACAAAAGACAAATTAACAACTATGGATTGCTTACCAGAATCCTTACTTGGAAAAACATATTATCATCCCGGAGTACTAGGAAATGAAATAAAATTCAAACAAAGATTAGAACAAATTAAAGAATGGAAAAAGAGACATAAGGAAAAAATAGAAGGTAAACGCAAAGTTTAGTTGTAATTTATTTTATTTAAAATTATTTTATGGTAATATCAGGATGAGGTGAAGTAAAATGAAAAACAAAGGTATTATCATTACAATGGGAATTATTATTGTTATACTAATAGCTATAATTATTTTTCTGCTTGTAGGTAATAAAAACGAAGAACAAACAGTAAAAAGTGATGCAGAAAAGTTTTCAGAAGAATACACATTAGTAGATAAAGATAATAAATTTAGATATGCAAATATTGATGAAGTTATTGATACATTAGAAGATGGAACAGGAGTTGTATATTTAGGATTTCCAGAATGCAAATGGTGCCAGCAATATACAGTTTACTTAAATGAATTAGCCAAAGATAGAAATATACCAGAAATTATGTATTATAACATCAGAGAAGATAGACAGGATAATACCAAAAATTATCAGACAATTGTAAATATTTTAAAAGATTATTCACCTGAAGACGAAGAAGGAAATCCTAGAGTTTATGTTCCTGCGGTAATATTTATGAGTAATGGAAAAATTTTAGGATTTGATGATGAAACTGCTTATGATACTAAAGGGTATGATGAACCAAGTGAGTATTGGACAAAAGAAAGAGTTGACAATTTAAAGGATAAACTAAATTCTTACCTTGATAAATCAGGAATTTGTTACGAATGTAATAGCTAAAAACAAACCAAACGGTTTATTTTTTATATTAAAAAAGTTGTGTAATGCTAAAATATCTAGTATGATTAAAATGTATGTCAAATACAAAATAATATAGATATAGGAGAGAAAAATGATAGTAGTAGAACATGTAACAAAAAAGTTTGAACACTTTATCGACAAACACAAAAAAGAAGAATTTTTTGCAGACAACGATATATCATTTGAAGCAAAAGATGGTGAGATTATTGGAATATTGGGACCAAATGGTGCTGGAAAAACAACTCTACTTAGAATGATAGCTGGTCTTTTAGAACCAACCAAGGGAAAAATCACATTTGATAAGATGACATATCAAAAAAATGAAATTGAAATAAAAAAACAAATTGCCTATTTATCAGGAAATACGAAATTATATGATACACTAACATGTTATGAATTATTGAAGATGTGTTGTGACATCTATAGCGTAGAAAAAGCAGAACAAGAGAATAGAATCAAAGAAGTAACAAAAGTGTTAAAGATGGATTCTTTCTTACACAACAAAATAGAAAATTTATCTACTGGTCAAACACAAAAAGTAAACATCGCAAGATGCTTAGTACACAATCCAAAATATTATATCTTAGATGAAGCAACAACAGGTCTAGACATTATCTCTAGTCAAATTATTCTAGATTTTATCAAAGGTGAAAGAAAGAAGAAAAAAACAATTTTATATTCTACACACTATATGGAAGAAGCAGAAAATATCTGCGATAAAGTCATTATGATTAATAAGGGAAAAGTCATAAAAACAGGAACACCAGAAGAAGTCAAAAAAGATACTAAAACAACAAATTTACGAGACGCTTTCTTTGCTTTAATAGGAGGTGCCTATAATGAAGAATAATTTATGGAATATCTTAAAAAAAGAACTAAGAGAGTTATTTAGGGATAAAAAATCTCTTGCGATGATGTTAGTCATTCCTATTTTTATCCCCTTATTGGTAATAGGGATGTCAGCTTTATTTGAATCCCAAATGAATGTAGATACAAATGAATATAATAAGATAGGTTTTAATTATGAACTTTCTGAAACAGAAAAACAAATAGCGAAAGAAATGGATATTGACATAGTGGAAAATACAACCAAAAAGTTAAAAGGAAAGTATGAAGAAGGAAAAATAGATCTATATATTACGAAAAAAGACAACCACTATACAATCCATAGCGATGGATCAGATGCTAGTACTTATGCATCTACTTTAGCCGAAACCTACTTTAATACCTATAAAGAAATACTACAACAACAAGCTCTACAAGAAAATGATATAGATGCTAATCAAATCTTAAATATTATTACAATAGAAGAAAAAGTAGTAGAAGAAGACAACTTCTTTGCAAGCTATATTAAAAATTATGCATTTCTATTTATTATAATGGCAATCACAGTTTCAGCAACTTATCCAGCAACTGACACAACAGCTGGAGAAAGAGAGAGAGGAACACTAGAAACTCTACTTACATTTCCAATGAAAAGTAAAGATATTATCATTGGCAAATTTTTAGGAGTAACAGTATCATCAATCATCACAGGACTATTAAGTCTAGTTTTAGCAATCATATCATTATTCATATCAAAAGATATGTTTACGATTTATGAAGGAGTAAATACCATGTACTCACTAAGTAGTATTATCTATGCCATTGTAGTAATTATTACATACTCATTCTTTATCAGTGGACTATGTATTGCGATAGCCTCCACATCAAAAACATTTAAAGAAGCACAAAGTGCTCTAACTCCATTAACATTTATATCTTTATTCCCAGGAATGATAGCATTCATGATAGGAATAACAACAACACCATTAATAGCAATAATACCATTCTTAAATTTCACAACCATATTTACGGATATTACAGCAGGAAACATTAACATCCTACATATCCTATTAATGGTAATCTCAACCATTATCTATATTAGTATTGTTCTATATTACATCATTAAACAATATAAATCTGAAAAAGTATTATTTGCTAAATAAGAAGAATCTTTTCTTCTTTTTCTTTTCCTGTTTTGTTATAGTGAAGTTATATATGATATAATAAATGTGAAAATAGGGAGGTAGAGTATGACAGAAGAAATTATTACGAAGTTTGATTACAATGCACCAGTAATTTTAACATACTTTTTTATCTGTTTAATTATTTTAATGATAGATAAATTATGCAAAGGAAAATTTATTGCAACATTTTTCACAACATACAAAAATGATTCACTATTAAACCCTTTAACCTATTTTAAATTAATATCTCATTCACTAGGTCATACAGACTGGGATCATTTATATAGTAACTTTATTAAAATATTATTAATTGGTCCATTAATAGAAGAAAAGTATGGATCTATTAATCTATTAATCGCAATGATAATAACATCCTTAATCATAGGAATTATAAATAAATTATTTGGTAAAGGTGGAATACTCGGAGCGAGTGGAGTAGCCTACATGTTAATTCTACTAAGTTCCTTTGTAAATATGGAAAATGGAAAAATCCCAATTACTTTAACTTTAATTATTTTATTCTTCGTAGTAGATGAAGTAATAAAATTATTCAGAAGAAAAAAAGATGGAGTATCCCACCTAGGTCACATTACAGGAGCTATATGTGGAGTAGTATTTGGAATTTTAACATTAAAGGGGCTTGATTTTAGTCACTGGATAAACTAAAGAAAGGAAATGAACTCATATGGCAGTAAGTTTTATAATAGAATGTGATAAAAGTTTAGATTATTTAGAAGAACTAAAAGAAAAATTAAATCAAGAATCCTCTAGAATTTTAAACTTTTTTGAACTAGAAGGATTGAAAAATCCCAAAAAAATAAAAATATGGACAGATAGAGAAAAATATCAAAAGTACCTAGAAGAATATGTTCCTAAATATTATGAGTGGATGTGTGCTGATACTCATGACGGAAATATTAATATACTTTCTATTGAAGAGTGCAGGAAGACAATATCTCATCAAGATATGACATTAGAAGAGATGTTAAAAGTAATTACTCATGAATTTGTACATACTTGTCAACAAGAAATCAATCCAGATGCTTCTAATGTAGAATGGTTTTGGGAAGCTCTCGCTACCAATCTAGCGAATCCTTTTGATCATGTTGCCAGTATGCAATGTGAAGATGAAGAGTTGATAAATAACTTAAATGCCGTTCCTTATAGCTATGAAATTTGTTTTACAATAGGAAAATTTATACTAGAAAACTATTCTCATGAACAAATATTAGATTATGTAAAAAATCCAGATAAACTAAGAAAAGATGCCAAAACTATTTTTAAAGAAGAGCGAGAATGGTTTCATAAGAAGTATTTACCCTTACCACCAACCCCAAAAGCCGAAAATAATGATTTTAAGATTTTTGCCCCAGATGAGCTAGAAGATTTCGCAACAGATTGCTTAGCATATATTACGGAACAAAAAGGAAAAATATTAGATTTCTTTGGATTAGATAGATTTAGAAAAATAGAAATTAATCTTTTTGATAATCAAGAGGAGTTTTTAAAGTTTATAAGAACTTTGCGCTGGCAAGGTGCAAAAATACCAAGTTATTGTAAAGGAACATTCGATAATTTTATGGTGAATGATAGTCTTAATCCGATTGAAGTATCTTTAAATCCTAATCGATACAAAAGTAGTGTATTACATGAATGTATTCATATTATCTATAATTCTATGACAGATAAACGTATAGTCTGGTTAGATGAAGGCCTTGCTATGAATTTATCTGGTGAAAGGAATAATTTGAAAGACGAAGAGTCTTTCAAAAATTATATGACTCAAAAAATATCATCTATGAATCCACCAAGTAATATGAATCAGTTAAGTCATGGAGAGATGTTTGTAAATGAAGAGTATAACGGATATGAATTATCATATTTAGCAGTGCGCTATCTACTAGAGACAAAATCAAAAGATGAAATTCATGAAATGATTAAAAACAGCTACAAAGCATTAGAAATAGGAAATGAAATTTTACCATGTGCCTTAAACTATTTTAAAACCAAATTAGAAATAAACAATCAAGCAGTTAGCAGACGCTAATTGTTTTTTTATATAAATCCAAAATAGATAGACAAATCATAAAAAATATGTTATAATCTATCAGAAAAAAGCAAAGGGGATTGAACAATGAAAAAGGGTAAAGGCATATATAGAAAAATATTCAAAATGCTTACAAAACGCCAAAAAATTAATTTTATGATCATTATTATCATCATGATTATCTCAGCCTTATTAACACAGTTATTACCATTATCGATTGGTAGTTTAACTGATGATGTTTTAAGTAGAGATAATCTTTCTTTTGTAAGTGTATTACCATTTTTAGCTTTTATTTTGGTAGTAACAGTAACCAATGAAATTATTAAAGTAATTAGACGTTTATTAGTAGAAGATACATCAACAAGATTTGAAAAAGAAGCACGTACAAAAGCAATTTCTTCTTTATTACATGCACCATTAGATTACTTCAAAGAAAATATGACAGGAAATATTCACGGTAAATTAAATCGAAGCTTAGAAGGAACAACCAAATTATTAAAGCTAATGTTTATGGACTTTGCCCCAGCAGTCTTCAATGGTATAGCAGCAGTAATTGTAATATTTTCAAAATTACCATTACCGTTAGCATTAATGATGTTATTAGTAATTCCAATAGGTATAATTATCGTATTTAGACAAATTACAACACAACGTGGTATTCGTGTAGAGTTAATGAATGAAAAATCTAATATGGATGGAACTATGGTAGAATTAATCAATGGTATTGAAGTAATCCGTATTGTTGATAATGCTGAAACAGAAACAAGTAGATTTGACAATAAATCTGAATACTTAAGAAAAAAAGAAATGAAACACCACAAAGCTATGGCTTTCTATGATTGCTTAAAATTTGTAAATGAAGCCGTATTTACTGTATTAGTAATTGGCGTATCTGCATACCTTGCAGGAGAACATGTGATTACAGTAGGTACAGTTTTAACAGCCTATCTTTCATTTACCCAATTAACAACACCATTAAGAGAATTACATAGAATATTCGACGAATTGTCAGAGTCAACTGTACTTGCAGAAGAATACTTTAGAATAATAGAATTACCACAAGATTTCTCTTATGAAGTAAAAAACAAGAAAAATATAAAACAAGAAAAATTACCAATTATTTCAATCGAAAACATGAAGTTTAAATATAAAAACTCTGATAAATACATTATAAATAATTTAGATTTAGAAATTAATAAAGGTGAATTTATTGGTATTGCCGGACCAAGTGGATGTGGTAAATCCTCTTTAATTAAAGTAATTAGTAAATTAGAAAAAGGACAAGGCAAGATTAAGGTAGATGGAATAGATATCAATTCACTAACAAGAGAAGACATAGCTGAAAAGATTGCCATGGTACCACAGACCCCATTTCTAATATCCGCAACTATAAAAGATAACATCTGTTATGGAATGAAAAAGGATGTATCGCTAGAGGAAGTAAAAGAAGCTTGTAAAAAAGCAGACATTGATAGTTTTATTGAAAACTTACCAGATAAATATGACACGATGGTTTCAGAAGGCGGATCTAATCTTTCCGGAGGGCAACGTCAAAGAATTGCCATCGCGAGAATATTTTTAAGAAAACCTTCTATTCTAATATTAGATGAAGCAACTAGTGCCTTAGATAATACAACAGAAAAACATATTCAAAAAGCAATTGAAAAGCTGCAAAAAGAAAATAATACTACAATATTATCTATAGCACATCGCTTAACAACTTTAGAAAACTGTGATAACATTTTAGTATTTGATAAAGGGAAAATAATCCAACAAGGAAAATATCAAGAATTAATAGAAACACCTGGTGTCTTCCAAGATATGTACAATGGAATTTTAAAATAAAAAGAAATCAAATTTGATTTCTTTTTTCGTTTACTAGCATGTTAAAGTATGGTAATCTAAAAGTAAAATAACGTAGGTGAGAATATGTATAAAACGGAAATAAACTCTCCACTGGGAACATTAACTTTAACAAGTGATGGAGAAAATTTAACAGGATTATTTATTGAAAATCAAAAATATTTTTTAAACGGAATGACTGACTTAATACAAAATGATAATTTAGAAATATTTAATAAAACAAAAAACTGGTTAGAAAAATATTTTAAAGAAGAAAATCCAAGTATTAATGAACTAAAGTTATCGCCAAGTGGTACAGAATTTCAAAAAGTAGTATGGAAGTATCTTCTAACTGTTCCTTATGGTAAGACCATTACTTATAAAGAACTAGGAAAGATAGTAGCAAAAAAACTAGGAAAAAATAGTATGTCATCTCAAGCTATAGGTGGAGCAGTAGGACATAATCCTATATCAATTATTATTCCCTGCCACAGAGTAATCGGAACCGATGGAACTCTCACAGGCTATGCTGGAGGAATAGAAAAGAAAGTATATTTATTAAAATTAGAAAAAGGAGAAACGATGATAGATAAAGTTGGTGGAGTTATATTAAAAGATAAAAAAATATTAGTTCAAAGAAAAAATAATAATCGAGAAGAATGTATTATTCCAGGAGGAAAAAGAGAAGGTAATGAAACAGATTTTGAAACTTTAAAAAGAGAGCTTCAGGAAGAATTGAGTGTAGAATTAGTAAAAGCAGAATACATTGGAACCTATCAAGATATTGCAGTCTTTTCTGGAAAACCATTACAAGTAATTACATATATCGCCACGATAAAAGGAGAAATAAAGTGTAATAATGAAATAAAAGAAGCAATCTGGATAGATAGAAATTATAAAGAGTTAGGAATAAAAGTAGGTAGTATTCTAGGAGATTATGTTATTCCAGAATTGATTAAAAGAGATTTAATGTAATAAAGTAAAAAATAAAATGAAGGGTGAGAAGTAAGTATGAATAACTATTTTAATTCTGATAGTTTTATAAATGAGTTAAGACCATTAAAGGATATTTTAAATAGTCAAAAGGTTAATCAAAATGTTAATCTAATAGAATATATCATAGGTAAGGCAATACAGTATTTTATAATATTTGATAATGGAGATAAATCAATTATGAATGAAGTATCTTCATTTGTTGGTAAAATAACAGAATTTATGTCAAAAGAAAACATTTCTTCTGTATTTAGTAATTCTAAATTGGATAAATATGTAAATGAGTTATATTTAGACACGATTTTAGCTAAAAATAATATAACGAAAGAAAGTCTTATAGATGATGATAAAAAGGTCAAACTATATCAATATATGGTCAGTCATATCACTAATAGAAAAAATAAATTCCATGCATTTAATTCAGCATCTTACGAAAGTATAAAAGAGCATGGACTTAATCCTAATTTTAAAGTAACGAAAGAAGAAGAGATTAATGATATTAACCGAATTTTTGAATCTTATGGTATAAGTATGATATTTGGTTGGCATCAATTAAATTGTGTTGGAAAAGTATCCTATGCAAATACTCCGTCTGTTATGTATTATTATGCAGCAAATTCTCCTGAATGGTTTTCCCAGTTTACAGGCCAAGGATTTCCATTTGATAGTTTTAATATCGAATATAACCGTTCTGCTTTTTTGGAAGGAAATTATGCAGCTGCCAAAAATAATTTAGAAATGTTAATGAGTGATAAAAAATTTGCTAGACAAGATAAGGATACAGTTTTCGAATTTTTAGAACGTAGTTGGAAAACATATGCTAATAACAATCCGATGCTTGTAATTATTCCTGAAAAAACTGCAAACAATAATTTTGAGTATTGGACTAATCAATTGTTAACGGATCCCTACTATAGGGATGATATAAGGCATGCGTTAGGACTTTGTTTTGCTATAAATAGTAATAAAGATTGCCAGACATCTGAGATAATTAATGTAGATGATGCAATGTTTATAGAATTGCCTAAATATAGTGAGGTTATAAAGAAAATTAATTCTCCTCAAGTAGTAGAAACGTTAGAGGAAACAGAAAATATAAGTGATGAAAGTTTACATGAAAAACTAATGAGCTTAGCTCATTCTAAAATTGCAGTAAGAAGAGATGAGAATGGTCAAGCAGAATGGGTAAGTGAGCATGGTGTTGAAGAAGTAGAGAAAGTAAAAAGGATATTGAAAGATGATGCGGTATATAAAGCAATAATTACCGATAAGTTTAGGACAGGTCCATATTTAAATGTTTGGATAGGATTATTTGATAGTAAAATTATAAACGATGTAGAAAATATTAGACTTTTGGCATTGAATAAACCTACTTATATGAGTTATGTATCTCAAGAGTATCGAGAGGATTTGACGTTAATGAGAAACTGTGCATCCCAAGACGGAGTTCATCCTATATTGACTTGTTATGTAGGTGAAAATGTTCAAAATGATTTTCAATTTATATCTAACTTGATTATTAATTCCAATGATAAAACCTTTGATTTCTTCGGTTCTTCTGCTGGAAGTATAGAAGGTAGTAAAATGCGCTATGGAAAATCAATTGGTTTAGGTGTTCAAGAAAATCCTGATTTTTGGATATTACTAAATTCTAAAATAGAAAGCATTAATCAAAAATCTACCAGATTTATTCCTCCATTTTCTATAGAAAAAGAATTAGGTATAGTAAATGATAAAAAAATGAATGATATGTTGTCATCAGATTATTCAACAGAAAGTACTCAAGAAGTTCATAAAAAAAGATAAAAACTGAAGAAATCTTCAGTTTTTAATTTGCCAGTTTAACAACAATTACATCATCTATCAATTGAATACTTTTATTACTTGGATAACACCTCATTTTTTGATATTCTGAACTATCTAAAATTTCTTGATAAGTATCAGAAGAAACAAAAGTAATAGAAGCGCCAAGTTCTTGTTCCATAAAACGACTCCAACCATTTTTCATATTAGTATATTCATCCCAGAATAAAGAATAATTACTGACAAAACCATAAGTATAAGTAGAAATATTATTAAGCTCTGTGGAATCTTCTTTATTATAGTATTCATTCTGATCAAGACTTCCTACAATCATAACTTGTTTATTATGTCCTAATTCATTAATTTGATCTCTAATGTCACTAGCAATACTATAAGTCTTTTTATAAGTATGTTCTAATGTTTGATAGGTAGCACTATCTTGAATAATATATCCTCGAATCATAAAAATAAATAGAAAAACGATAAGAATAGAGAATACTTTTTTATCTTGCATAAAATAGCAACCAAAGAAGAATATCAGTAAGTAAGCACTACTCATTAATAGTTGTATTTCGGTATCCGGAAGTATAATCACAACAATATTAACAAACACTGGAATAAGTATTAAAAATAATATAAATAATAAAGAATATTTTAAAGAAACTTTATTTTGATATAAAGAATAACCAATTCCAATAAATAATAAAATGAACATTACAATATAAAATACTTGCATAAACATATTAGAATTAGAAACAATGCTATCAGTAAAATAATATTGATAAAAACTTTGATAAGCATTAATAATTCTGCTAGGAATATCTAAAATAGTATCGATTCCAAATTGACTTGCTCCACGATAACTACTTAGATCAACATGAAATACCAGTAATGATAACTTCATTAGAATAAAGTAGAAAAGAGCAGCTAATACAATAATACCAAAAGATATAAAAAACTCTTTCCAATGAAATTTCTTCTTTAAAATTTGTATCATCCACCATAAAAGTAATAAAGTAAGGGGAATAGATAAATAAGCTTGATACATAGAAAGAGATAAAGTAATCAGAAAACTGGGAATCACATATTTTACAAACTTATGCTTGGATTTAACAAACAAATAAATTGCAAGAACGGAAAGAAAGAATGCAAGTGAATAAGCAAAAGAACAATAATGAAATAAAAGAGTGGCAGACACAATAGGAGATACAGAAACTAAGATACCACATAGGATTTGAATTACTTTATTTTTTATTTCAAATAAGTCAAAGATAAGAATGATACTGCCAATAAATAACAAGATACTAAGAAAAATCTCTAACTGTGGTATAACAAGAAAACCTTTTAGTAGTCCAACAACATAAAGTCCAAACCTTCCAAGAGAAATCTCCCAAGAATATCCAGAATAATAACCAGTATTGAGTAATACATCTGCTGTTAAAATATTTTTAGTGAAAAGCGGTAGGTGAATCACTATCGCTACAGTAAAAGATATGAGTATTGCTAATTTATACTCATCGATTAATTTCCTAATTTTTTTCATAAAATCACCATCTTCATTTTAACATAAAAGATAAGAATATGATATGATAAAGAAAAGGTGATAGTATGGAATTAGAAAAAATATATGATACCCATGAATTAAATAAACAAAAACTAATACAAGAAGGATTTATAAAAGAAAAAACAACCTATCAAAAAACATATCCTCTAAAAGAAAAAAACTTTGAAGTAATATTTTACCTAACAGAGAAAAGGGCTAAAGTAAAAGTATATGATAAAGAATTAAAAGAAGAATACTTACCATTCTATGTAGAAGAACAAACCGGAGAATATGTAACAAAAATTAAAGAAGAAGTAGAAAATATTTGGAAAGAAATCGTAAAGAATTGTTTTGAGGTAATTAGTATTAGAGAAAAAATACTAGATTATGTATATAAAAAATATCATACCAAGCCAGCATATCTTTGGGAAAATGATCCTATTTCCTGTACTTTAAAAAATGAAAATAATAAATGGTATGGAATAATCATGGAAATACCATACAAGACTTTAGGAATAGAAAAGCTTGGGAAAGTACCAATTATAAATTTAAAGAATACAGAAGAAAAAGTTTTAGACCTAATAGATAATAAAGAATATTTTAAAGCATATCATATGAATAAAAAATATTGGTATACAATTACTTTAACAAAAAATATTAATATGAAAAAGCTAGAAAAATTAATTGATGAAAGCTATAATTTAGTAGAAAAAAAGAAATCATAGGTAACTGATATGATTTCTTTTTTTGCTTGTTTATATAATATGATAGGAGGTGAAAAATGTTAAAGGGAATTGATATATCTAGATACCAAGCGGGAATAAACATAAACATATTAGATATTGACTTTGTTATTGTAAAAGCTACAGAAGGAGTAGGATATAGTGACCCTAACTATAAGGAATATCTCACAGCTGCTATAAATAGTAATAAAAAGATAGGCTTGTATCATTATGCAAGACCGGATTTGGGAAACACTCCAGAAGATGAAGCAACTTGGTTTATATCAAAAGCAAAAGACTACATAAAAAAAGCAATATTAGTATTAGATTGGGAAGTAAATATCAGTAACACTGACTGGGCATATAACTTTTTAAAAACAGTATATGAAAAAACAGGAGTAAGACCAATTATATATATGAGTGCATCCCCAGCGAATACTTATGATTGGACACGAGTAGTAAACGGAAATTTTGGACTTTGGCTAGCAAGTTATGGAGCAAACACAGGTGCTCCAGGAACACCACCAACGAATAAATATTGGCCTTTTTATATCTTATGGCAATACACTTCAAAAGGGTATATTAATGGGTATTCCAAAAACTTAGATCTAGATTATTTTTACGGAACAAAAGACACTTGGGATAAATATGCGAATCCGCAAGGAGAACTACCACAACCAGAAACCAAGCCTCCTGAAGAAAAGAAGTATGAAGTGGGAGATGTAGTATCATTTAATTACCTATACAAAAACAGCTTCGCCGAAGGTAAAGTAAGTTCTTTGATTCATAGTGGAACAATTACAAGAATTATCGATGGAAGACCTGCTCCATACCTAATTAATCGAGGGACAGGATGGCTTTCTAATAATTTGATTTTAACTAGCAACACAAATGATTTCACAATAGGAACTAGAGTAAGAACAACTAAAAAAGGAAATGGGTCATCAGATGGAACAAGCAATACAGCTAGAAGTGGAATAGAAGGGACTATAACTAGAATAATACCAGAGGCTAAGTATCCATATTTAGTATCTACTACAGTACCCATGGGATGGTATAAAAAAGATGCACTAGAAAAACTATAAAATTCTTGAGTTTTTATCCAAGCCATAGTATACTTAAATCAAAATAGAGAGGTTTGAGTATGAAGAAAAATATTATAATTGTGATTTTAATAATCGCACTACTAGGGTCAGTTGGATATACAGTATATGACAAAGTATTAAAAGAGGACAGTACTGCAGAAAAAGAACCACAACAAGAAGAAACTACAAAAGAAACAGAAGAATATTTAGAAACAACAGATCAATTAGTATTAGATACTATGGATAAAATTGACAGTGCTCTAGACTATTATTGTGGAACAGAAAAAGAATACATGAAAACAGAAAAAGTAACAGTACAAGATATTACTAATGAATTTGCTTATGCAACAGTAATGACAAGATTAACGACAGAAACAAATTCTCCAATTCCTGCATCACAGTTAGATAAGGCAATCGATGAAACATTTGGTAAAGACTATCAATTTGAACATAAGACATACAGAAGTTGTCCAGGATATACTTATGATGCTGCAAGTGGATATTATAATTTTGCTGGAGCAGAATGTGGAGGAACCTGTGGACCATCTAATGAAAAAGAAATTGTAAAAGTACGTAAAACAGATAAGACTTTAGAAATATACGAAAGAATTGTTTTTGCAAATACAGAGATGTCAGAAGGAGACAAAGTTGCTTACTGCAAAGATGTGAATCTAAAGCAAGTAGTAGGATATTTATCATCAAGCGATATTCAGTACAACAAAGAAGAAGTGCAAAAAATAGTATCTAAAGGCAGTCTATACAAATTTACATTCAATTTAGAAGATGGAACTTACGTTTTTGTATCATCCGAATTACAATAAACCTATACAATCTGTATAGGTTTCTTTATTCAAATCTCAACCGCACCAGTTTATTTATATTTTAATTCTATATCATATGCGCATTTATAGTCAAATAATTTGCGTGGCATGCTGTTTATTTCAAAACAAATATTATCTAAATAATATTGGCTTACATACTTCATCGAACTTCCTTTTGGGATAAATCTTCTTACTAATGCATTTGTTCTTTCATTTGTTCCGCGTTGGAACGAACAATACGGATCACATTTATAAAGTTTTACTCCAAGTTTTTTTGCGGTTAATCCTAAAGCTTGAAACTCTAATCCATTATCTACAGTAATGGATTTTACTTTTATTTCATTTCTTATCAAATAGTTATAAATTATTTTATCTGTATAATATTCATTTTTGTATTCTGATTTTATTAACCAAACTTTTCTTGAACATCTATCTACTATAGAAATAATGGATCCGTACTCATTCTTTTTACCTAAAATAGAATCTATCTCTAAATGACCCAATTCATCTCTTTTGTTGATATATTTAGGTCTAAGACTTATTGGAAGTACTGTTTTATGGTCTATATTCCATTTTGTATGATTCAACATAGAAGTTTTCTTTCCGCGTCGTTTTTTATAACACAAGTCCTTTTTGGTGAGTTTTATTTTTTCTTCATTTATCCAATTATAAACCTGTTGAAATGTCGGGCAGTTGGCATTTAAATACTGTTTCTTAAACTTCATGACACATATTTCAATAGAACAGGTTTTATAATCATAATGTGTATATAAATAGCGGAGAAAGATATAGTATTTTTTATTAATATCTATTTCTCTTTTCTTATAAACATTTGATTTGTATCTAGAAATAGTAGAATGACTAATACCAAGAATTTCTGCAGTCTTTCTCATAGACATTCCTTGTTTAAGTAAAATATCAATTTGAGCTTTCTTTTCTTTCGTTAATTGGGTATAATTCATATAGGAGCCTCCTTGCCGGGATTTGGCTCCTTTATTGTATCAAAAAGCCGCACCAGGTGGTGCGGTTGAAATTTGAATTTAGGTAAAACTGTTAGAAAAAATTCTAACAGTTTTTATTTTTTTTTACTAACCCTTTTACTTTTGCTTCTTCATATGGCATTGCTTTAAACCAAAGCTCTTCTATTTCTGTACTACCTTCTTTAGGTGCTTTTATTAGATATATATTATGTTCTATACACTTTTCTCCATCTTTTTCATATTCCAAGGTAGGAAAATATTTAATGTATGTTATTTGTGGATTTAACTTTAAAGATAGAATAGTTAATAAATCATCTCCACCTATATATCTATTTCTTTCATTAATAAAATTTACCATTTCCCATGTATACATCTTTCTTCTACCCCCTCAATTGTTTACATGCTACGCATTTTGAAGAAAGGCAATATATCCACGATAGGCTTCATATATGTCTGATTTAGATGTTACTTCCCATGGAGCATGCATACTTAATACACCTACTCCGCAATCAATTACCTCTACATTATAATTAGCCAGGATATAGGCGATTGTTCCTCCACCGCCAACATCTACTTTACCAAGTTCTGATAGTTGGAATGACACATCTGCTTCATCCATGATTTTTCTAAGTTCCGCAATATATTCTGCATTAGCATCATTACTGCCACTTTTTCCACGAGAACCAGTATATTTGCAAAAGACCACTCCAAGACCAAAACGAGATGAATTTCTTTTGTCCATAGCTGACTTATATAGTGGATCATAGGCTGCATTTACATCACTTGATAACATTTTAGAATGATTAAGTACCCTTCTTACTGCAAGAGAGGAATCGTTACCCATTAGAGTACAAATTTCTGCAATTGCATTATCAAAGAAATGAGACTGCATCCCTGTTGCTCCTACACTTCCTATTTCTTCTTTATCAACTAATATACAACTTAAGGTTTTTTTCGTGTTTTCTACTTCTAGAAAGGCTTCAAGTGAGGTGTAAGCACAAACTCTATCATCCTGACCATACGCCATAATCATACTCTTATCTAATCCGAAGTCTCTTGCTTTTCCTGCTGGGACTATTTCTATTTCTGCTGATAGAAAGTCATCTTCTTCAATATTATATTTTTCTTTTAAAATCATTAGTATATTTTGTTTTACTTTGTCTTTTTCTTCTGTTTCTAATGGCTTACTTCCAATAATTGGGTCAAGATCTTCTCCTTCTACTAGTTTAGCTCCTTCTTTTTTCATTTGTTCGCTAGCTAGATGTGGAAGTAAATCTGTAATTCCTATTACTGGGTCCGCATCATCTTCACCAATACAAATTTCTATTTTAGTACCGTCTTTTTTTATTACTACTCCATGAATCGCTAAGGGTAGTGTTACCCATTGATATTTTTTTATTCCACCATAATAATGAGTATCAAAATAAGTAAAACCATCGCTTTCATAAATTGCGTTTGCTTTTAAGTCTATTCTTGGAGAATCGATATGTGCTCCTAAGATATTCATTCCATTAGTTATAGGTTCTGTACCAATATTAAATAAGGCTACTGCTTTTCCTTTATTGTTTACATAAATTTTATCTCCAGGAAGAATTCTTTTATTTTCACTAATATACTCTTCTAAATTTTCATATCCCTTTTCTTCTGCACGTTTAATGATTTCTTTCGTTGTTTCTCTTTCTGTTTTAGCAATTGTTAAAAATTGTTTGTAATCATTGCATAATAAGTCTAATTTATTTAAATCTTCTTCTGTATATTTTTCCCAGGCACTTTTCTTTTCCATTTGCTTACCCTCCTATTTTTAGTATGTCGTTTTTTTTATAATTCATAAGAAAAATATTTCTAACCTTAATAAAGGGATCTCTGCTTTTCTATTCTAGAGATTTATTTTTCTTTTATTATCTCATCATCAATAATATATCCTGTTGTATGATAGGATTTCTCTTGTTTTTCTATTATAGTGCAAATATTATACTTTTTATTTTTGGTTTTTACGGTTAATTTAATACAGTCTTTTCCTTGCTCTTTACTAATCCATCTCATGAAATTATTAAATTTTACTTCTTGTATTTTTCCTAATTTATTTTCTAATACTGTTGAATTTTCGGTTTCTTCTTTGATGTTTCCAAAGGCTTTTTCTACTCTACTCATGTATAAAAAATATAAAATTATAGAACAACAACTAAACCAAAGTATTAAAATTATTACTATTTTTTTCGTTTGTTTCATTTTTCTTCTCCTTATAGTATCATTTTAACATATTTTTTAATAAGAAAGATGTTATTTTACATAAAAATTAGTTACCATTAATAAAAGAAAATCTGTTTTATGCTATACTTTTTATAGAAATCAAGATATGAGGAGGATTAATTATGAAAAAGAATACTCCAAGAACTATAGACTCTTACATTGAAGAAGCTAAGACAGATATTTTAATTTATTTTTTTGTTTATTTTGCTTTCATTATTGGAGTTATTGTACTTGCCTATATAGAGCAAGAACCTTTCATTTGCTGTTTTACAATTTTATTTTTATTGATGTTTTTACAAAGAGTTTTTACTTATAATAAAATAAAATATATTAAGAAAAAGATAGAAGAACAAGGTTCATTAGATAAAGTTCAAAATATTGTCTTTTGGAATAATAATCATTATTTTTTAACAGAAGAATATTTTGTAATTTTAAATAAAAAATATGTAGATATTTTCTCTTATCAAGATATTAAAACTATTCAAAAAGAAATTCGCTATAATTTTGGTAGTGATATTTGTCCACCAGATTATTTATATCTTACCTTAAATAACGGTAAAAAATATAAAATTATTATTCGTTTTAATCAACAACATTTTTCTTTGCAAGAAGCCGTTGATATTAGTGAGTTCTTACTTTCTAAAAATAAAGATATTATTGAAGAAGAATTGATTATTAAAATTCATGATAAAAAAATATAGAGAACTATTTTAGTTCTTTTTTTATAGTTTTATCTATCTGTTTTATGATATGATGATGGTATAAAGGTAGGATGAGTTTATGGATAAGGTTAAAGAGAAGAAAAAGTTTAGTATTCAAGGAACCATGGGAGAAAAAGAATATCTTGAGGCGCTTAAGTTTTTACCTGGAGTATTTTGGGAGCGTGTATTAGGAGGATGCCTATGTGTATTTGTTATTGTTATCACTCTTTACTTTTTGGCTGGTGCAAGTTTTTCTGAAGCTTTTATTACAACAATTATATTATGTATTATCATTATTATTAGTTGTATTTTACAAAAAAAGAAAATGATATATGAAATTTACAAGGATACTTATAAATGTGTTGATTTTAAGTTTTTGTCTACGATTAATTTTTATGATACTTATCTTATTACTAAATCCGAATATTTTACTGTAAAAATATTATATACCAAACTTACTAAGATAAAAGAAGTAGATAAGTACTTCTATTTGTTCTCTCCTTTGCAGACTGTTATCATTGCGAAAAATAGTTGCACTGAAGAAATCTGTTCTTTTATTCGGAATCTTCCTGTAAAAAAATACATTTGTAAATGCAAAAAAGATGGACATAATTTAAAAGAAAGAAAAGTTTTTGCTGAAGAAAAAAGAGATGTTCATAATGAAAAAGCTTTATCTATTCTTTTTTGGTTTTTATTCTTTGCTAGTATTTTTAGTATTTATGGAGCTTTTTTTACCATATCTTTTCTTGGAGAAGGCGTTCCTGCTAGTGTTTCTTTAACTACGTACTGGGTATGTTGGTTATGGTTGTTATTTCCAGTGTTATCTTTGATTTTAGGAATTATGTATTCACGATATCATTTTCTTTAAAAAATATTATTGTTGGATCACTTTGTTCTATTGGATTATTCGTTGTTGGATGTTGTTCATTTGTAGCACCAAACCTAGCTATAGCTTTTCAGAAATAAAACCTTATCAGGATATTTTACAAGTTAGTATACCAAAGAAAGCTACCTATTATCATGATGATATTTTTGATTTTTGCTTTGATAGTTTTGTAGATATTTCCATTTTATATGTTACTTATAATGACAACGATGGAGAAAAATTGGCTCAAGATATTAAGAATAGTGATTTTTGGTTAGACTCCTATGAGGCTGAAGAGTTATATGATATATTGCCAATTTCTTTACAGAGTGAATATGAAGATGATTATTATCTTATCTTTAATGAAAATACAAAACAATATAATTCATTACCTAATAATGATGGGAAACAGCATTTTATTATCATGAAATATGATTCTGTTTATTATCGTTTATATATTTATGAATATACATTGAATTATGTGAAATAAAAAAGAAGGAGTTACTGAACTTGTCAATAAAAAGTAGACAGTTTAAAAGCAATGTTATTCAAACCCTAGT